>Ga0335075_10005382_pt1 | contig 19899 bp, 21 predicted proteins | sample Lox_Sample_24_FD_206723 | JGI IMG/M metagenome (GOLD analysis project Ga0335075, IMG submission 206723) | Soil microbial communities from Loxahatchee National Wildlife Refuge, Florida, United States - Lox_Sample_2.4 | ecosystem: Environmental > Terrestrial > Soil > Wetlands | place: USA...
GCCAAGCTTCTGCCGCCGGATGCGGAGGGTGAGGCACGCGCGCTCGAGGCAATGGACTATGTCGTCGCAACGATGCACATGCAGGGGTTTACGCGCATCTTCCGCCCCGAGCGCTTCAGTCCAAATCTTGCCGAGCAGGAGGCCGTGAAGGAGCAGGGCCGTGAGATTTTCGCGCGCGGCTTCGCGCTGATGGAGAAGACGCTCGACGGCAAGGAGTACGTAGTCGGTCCCTTCTCGATCGCCGACGCCGCCCTCTTCTATGCCGAGTTCTGGGCCAAAGCGCGCACCGACATCACGCTTCCGGCGCATTGTGCTCAGCACTATGCGCGAATGAAGGCGCGGCCGGCGGTCGCGCGCGTACTCGCGCAGGAAGGGCTCGCGGCCTGAATGCTGCCCGCGATCGGCTTCTGGTTCCTGCGCCACGGCGAGACCGAATGGAACGCGCGCGGACTTTCGCAAGGCACGATCGATGTTCCGCTCAATGCCAACGGCGAGGCGCAGGCAAAGCGCGCTGCCGAGCTGCTGCGCGGAACCGGTATCGCTAGCATCGTCTCCTCGCCGCTTGCTCGGGCGCGGCGCACCGCCGAAGTCGCGGCCACCGCGCTCGGGCTTCCGATCGTCTACGATCCCGAGCTTCGCGAGGTCGCCTTTGCCGGAAGGGAAGGGCAGAAGCTCGATGGCTGGTTCGAGGACTGGTTGGCGGGCGTTGCAACTCCGGCCGGGGCAGAGAGCTTCGAAGCGCTCGCATTCCGCGCCGAGCGTGCCGTGAGCCGCGCGCTCGGTTTTCCCGCGCCCGTCCTGATCGTGTCGCACGGGGCGTTCTTCCGCGCCCTGCGTGTGGCGATGGGATTGCCGAGCGACGTCCGCACCCCGAACGGCGTGCCGATCTTCTGCGCGCCGCCAGCGCCGCCCGGGACATTTTGGTCGCTCAGAGCCCCGAATGCGCTGTCCATAATCGGCGCGCCCGGCATCAGCGGCTGAGAACGAAAAATGGTGCAGGATGGCACCGACTCTTTGGCCTCGGTACAGCCAAGGACGTCATCGCCATTTCGCGGGTGGGGGTGCAATCCCGGCATCCGCTACGGATGTGGTTGAAGCACCGGTAAGCTGAACGATCAGCCACGGACGGCAGACCTGCGGCCACGCCTCATCAGGGCATGGGCGGACCCGTTGCGGCGGGAGACGGCGTTCCCGAAGCGCCGCGCGAGGGCGGGTTGTCTGCCATCCCCGGGGCGGAAAGCGGGGAGACGATGATCGGCGCCGGCGGCGGTTCCACCTGGGTCGCCGATTTTGTGGGCTGAGCGGGCAGGAGCACCGTGTAATCGCGGACGACGCGTGCCTGTTTGCCGGCGATTACCAGCACATGGGTGCCGATCGCAAAGGGCTTCCGATCGGTCTGCGTGACCGAGACCAGTTTGCCGTCGGTCTGCTTGACGATGTATTCCCAGGCCTTGGTGGTCTCGATCGCGCGATCGGCGGCATTCCCGGCCAACCCGCCGAGTAGCGTGCCCCCAATTGCGCCGAACGCCGAAGCGATCACACCCCCCGGCGCCTGCGATCCGGCCACGCCGCCGACGGCGCCACCGGCGGCGGCACCTACCATCCCGTTCGGGGTGATCATCACCTGCCGCACCCCGATGATCACCCCGCGGGTCACCGGATTGGCCTGCTGAGCCGCGGCCGCGTCATAGCTGTTGGGCGAATAGTTGCCGCCGCAGGCGGCAAGACCGAGCATGACCGGGGCGAGCAGTACGGCGGGCAACAGGAAGCGGCGTAGTCTGGGCACGGCGAATTCAGCTTATGTTGGGGAGAGCATGACTATCACCACGAACTCCGGCGAAAAAGCGGCAGGCATCGCGGCCGGCTATGGTTATCACATACCGAGAGGTGCCGGTTGATTGGCCGCTGAGGCGTGATTCCGATCGGGCGATACGCGATGAGGCTGACGCCACCTGCTGGAGCTTTGAGACCGCACCCTCCCGTCGCTCACTGCGGAATATCGAGCGCGGTCTTCTCGACATAGGGTTTCATGAGCGCGTCCGCGGCCGCCTGCGCTGCCGTTACCGCCGCCTCCGGCGTGGTTCGGCCGGAAAGTACTGCCTGGACCTGGTTTTCGATTGCCTTGCGAACCGCCACGGTCTCGAAAGTATCGAACCAGGGCACGGCGTATTTCAGTTGCTTGAGCGCAACCGCAGCAGCCGGGTACTCGGCGAGATAGGCCTTCATCGCCGGCATGTCGTACGCCGCGATACGTGGTGCGAAATAGCCGGTGAAGCGGCTCCAGCGCCCGGCGATTTCCAGGCTCACCAGCCACTTGATCAGAGTCCACGCCGCAGCCACCCGCACCGGCGAGTTGCCTTTGGGGATGATCAGGCTGGCTCCGCCGATAGGCGCTGCGGGGTGAAAGTTGCACGGCATGAAGCCGACCTTGAACGGCGTCTTCATATTGTCGCGGATAAAAGTGAGGGCTCCGGTCGACAGTGCCATCATCGCCGTGTGCCCGGTGAAAAACGCCCTGGCGACGGCATTGGCATTCGTCACCCCGGGCGGTATCGCATGTAGCTTGTTGACCATTTCGTTGAGCAGCATCACCGCGCCGAGCGTGCTCGGCTGGTCATAATAGACCTCTCCACTATAGTCATGGTTGAAGTATTGGCCGCTGTCCGACATCGCAAGCCCGCTTAGGATCCAGCCGAGGTAGTCATAGGTACCTGGCATCTCGAAGCCGTAGCGCATGACGCTGCCGTTCTTCGCTACCGTAAGTTTCTTCGCATCCGCGACGAACTGTTTCCAGGTCAGTGGCGGACGGTCCGGGTTGAGCCCCGCCTCCTTGAATGTGTCAGCGCTGTAGTAGAGGAGCGGCGTCGAGTTCTGGAACGGGACGCTATACACGTGGCCGTCAATCACGGCATTATTCGCAAGCGCCAGCCAGAACTTCGCCATGAAGCTCTTGGGTGCCATCCCTTCCTTCGTGATCAGGGGATCAAGCGAGATGGCCCAGTGGTTGATCTCGTATGAACGCACGAAGTTGGCACTCATGATCACCGCCGCGGGAGGGTTACTCGCCTTGATCGCGGCCACAGTCTTCAAATTGGTGTCGTCGTACCTCCCGGCATACACGGCCGTGACGTGGATGTCCGGGTGCTCCCTGTTGAATTCTCCGATCAGATGCCGGATCTCGATCACCAGCTTGCCCTGCACCGGCACCGGGAAATAGAGGTCAGTAGCGGCGCGAGCCGCGCCCGCGGAGATGAGAAGTCCCGCTGCCGCCAAGAGCGCCATGCGCCATGATTTTCGCATGACTTGCCTCCTTATTTGATGCCGGTGAAGACGAAACTCGAGACGATGCGCCGCTGAAAGATGACGAAGATCAGAATCAGCGGCGCGGCAACCATCAGTGTGCCCGCGGCGATCACGCTCCATTCCGACGCGCTCTTCGCGCCCGAGGTGAAGGAGGCCAGCCCCACAGTGAGCACTTGGTTCGCGGGTGAGGAAAGGGCGATCAGCGGCCACAAGAACTCGTTCCAGTGCTAGCTCACCGAGACGATTGCAAAGGCCGCAAGGCCCGGCCGGACCAGCCGCAGCAGCACGTGACGGATCAGTTGCACGAGATTTGCGCCGCCGAGCGTCGCCGCGTCCTCATAGTCGCGCGGGATCGAGCGGAAGGTCTGGCGCATCAGAAAGGTGCCAAAGGCAGAGGCGAAATAGGGCGCCATTACGCCGGGTAGCTTGTCGTAGAGGCCGAGTGAGATGATCGTCGTGAGGTTCGGCATGATCAGGATCGGCGGCACGAGCATGAGCTGCAGCAGGAAGAGATAGAAGATCCAGGTGCGGCCAGGAAAGGAAAGTCGCGCAAAGGCGTACCCAGCCGCACTCACGGTGACGCATTGCCCCCCGAGGATCCCTGCGCACATCAGGAACGTGTTGAAGTACCAGAGCGGGAACGCACCCTCGTTCCACGCCTCGCGGAAATTGCCGAACCCGATTCGGCCCGAAGGGATCAGGGAGGCGATGTCAGCCGCACTCGCGCTCTCCAGGCGCAGGCTCGCGACCAGCATCCAGGCAAAGGGGACCGCCCAGGTGAGGGCGCCGGCAGCGAGTGCCAGCATGATGAGCAGGCGGATCTCACGGCCCCGCCTAGGACTCATAATGGATTCCCCGCTCGAGGACGCGCAGCGATCCGGCCGAAAGCACGAACAGCACCGCTACGCTCACGGCGGTCGCCGCCGCGGCGAGCCCGATATCATTGTTCTGATGCGCCTGCTGGTAGATATAGAAGAGGAGAACATTGGTCGCGTCCGATGGGCCGCCGTCGGTCATCACCACGATCTGGTCCGCCTGCGTCAGTGCGTTGAGCAGAGCGATCACCAGCACGAAAACCAGCGTCGGGCCGAGCAAAGGCAGGGTCACGTGGCGAAAGCGCCGCACCGGACCGGCGCCCTCGAGCATTGCCGCCTCGTTCAGTTCGTCGGGAATGCCGGCGAGGCCGGCGAGGAAGAAGAGCTTATAGTAACCTGCATTTTCCAGACCGTGATGGCGATGATCAAGGGCATGGCGAGCGATGGATTGCCGAGCCAGTTGGTGTTTCCGGCGCCGAGAAAACCGAGATAATGATCGATCAGCCCTTGCCCCGGCAGGAAGATGAAAATGAACAGCACGGAGGCCGCCACGAGTGGAATCATCATCGGCAGCACCAGCAGCGTCCGTAGAAAGGCGGTGAAGCGCCGATTCTCCCTGAGGCCGAGCGCAAACAGGAGTGCGAGCGCGAGACTCGGAACGATCGTTCCGGCGCTATATATGACGTTGTTCCAGGCCGCCTGGCGGAAATGCGGGTCAGCGAAGAGCCGCGCATAGTTACCGAATCCGAATCGGGCGACTTGCCCGTACTGCTGGTCGATGAAGAATCACACCAGCACCTCGAGCACGGGCCAATAGGTGAAGGCGGCGAGGAAGAGACCCGAAGGAGCGAGCAGCATGACGGCGGCAAAAAGCCGTCGCCGCATGCCCATCCGCCCAGAAGCAGGGTGGTACGAAACGGCAACGGCGCCATCAGCGCAAGCGGCGTCGTCCGATCCAACCGGTCTCTCGGTGCTCGCCCCTTCCCGGTTGTTAGTGGCGGACCACAACCGTGGTGTGACAATCAGACGACCGTTCGATGACAATGTTGCGACGCAATGGCACGGGCTTGTCGGACCGCTTCGGGAAGTGGAACGCAAAGTCTGACAGGCATCGAACGTTGAGCCAGCGGGCTTATTTGCATTTCAGCACGATTGAGCGCGGGAAATTGTGATGTTCTTTCGCGCCCTGCGTGCGGCGACGGGATTGGCAAGCGACGTCTGCACTCCGAACGGGGCGCCGATCTTCAGCGCGCCTCCGCCGCCGGGGTCAGCGGCCCGAACCCGGCCGCCCATCCTCTGCTTCGTGGGTCCGAACGCGACATTCGAAACCGAGAAACCCCCCACTCCGCGCCGACGTTGCGCCGCCCCGGGCGATCGGCTAGACCCTCCGCCGCGCTGGTTCCCGCGAGGGCCGGCGCAAGGCGTTTTGATGGGGGGTGGCCATGGCCGACCTTGTGACGATCGAGGCCGAGACCCGGCCCGGCGCCGGCACGGGAGCTGCCCGCGCAGTCCGCCGGGCCGGCAAAATCCCCGGCATTCTCTATGGCGCGAAGGAACCGCCGGTGACGGTCGCACTCGACCCGCGCGCCGTGCTGCGCGAATTGCATCGCGGTGGATGGCGCTCACGGATCTACGAGCTCCGCCTCGACGGCGCGACGATGCGAACCCTGATGCGCGAGGTTCAGTTCCACCCCGTCACGGACCTGCCGCGCCACGTCGATTTCCAGCGCCTGACCCCGGGCCGGAAGGTCCGCGTCGCGGTCGACGTGATTTTTGCCAACGAAGGCGCGAGCCCCGGGCTCAAGCGCGGCGGTGTGCTCAACGTCGTGCGCCACAGCGTCGAGGTTTACTGCGATCCGGACGCCGTCCCGGAACGCTTCGAAGCGGACCTCGGCGGCCTCGACATCAACGACACCGTGCGCTGGTCGAACCTCCGCAAGACGGAGGGGGCGCGTCCGATCATCGCCGATCGGGACTTCGTCATCGCCTCGGTGGCCCCGCCCACCAAGATGGCCGAGCCGACCGCAGAGGCGACCGCCGCTCCGGCTGCCGCCGCCGCGCCGGCCGCAGCAGCACCGCAGAGGGCAGCGGCGACGGCGCCGAAGAAAGAGTGACGCCGCCGGCGGCCAGTCCGACGGAATAACCGTGCTGCTGTGGATCGGGCTTGGCAACCCCGAGCCGGGAATGATGTTCAACCGGCATAACATCGGTTTCATGGCGATCGATGTGGTCGCCGGGGAGTACGGTTTCTCTTCGTGGCGGCGGCGCTTCCGCGGCCTCTCCGCTGAAGGCGCGGTAGGCGGAGAGCACGTGATCGCCCTGAAACCGCTCACCTACATGAATCTCTCCGGAGAATCGGTGCAGGCTGCGGCGGCGTTCTATAAGCTGCCGGTAGGCGCGATCACCGTATTCCATGACGACATCGATCTCGCGCCCGGGAAAGTGCGTGTGAAGCTGAATGGCGGCGCTGCCGGACATAACGGCCTACGCAGCATCGATCGGTCGCTCGGCGATCAGGGCTACTGGCGCGTCCGGCTCGGCGTAGGCCATCCGGGTGACAAAGAGCGGGTGCTCGGCCACGTGCTCGGCGACTTCTCTCGCGCCGATCGGCAGGATTGGCTGGAACCGCTGCTCGGTGCTGTCGCGGTCGGGGCGCCGCTGCTGGCCGCCGGCCGGCCCGAGGAGTTCATGTCCAAGGTCGCGCTGGCGATGCGGCAATCCGGCTGATGGGTTTGCGGTGCGGCATCGTCGGCTTGCCCAATGTCGGCAAATCGACGCTCTTCAATGCGCTTGCTGAGACCGCGGCGGCGGAGGCGGCGAATTATCCGTTCTGCACGATCGAACCGAATATCGGCCGCGTGGGCGTGCCGGATCCGCGGCTTGCCGTGCTGGCGCGAATCGCCAAGTCCACGCGGATCGTGTCTACCAGCCTCGAATTTGTTGACATCGCCGGGCTGGTGCGCGGCGCTTCCAAAGGTGAAGGGCTCGGCAACCAGTTCCTCGCGCATATTCGCGAAGTCGACGCAATCGTTCATGTGCTGCGCTGCTTCGAAGATCCCGATGTCGTGCATGTCGAGGGGGCTATCGATCCTTTGCGCGACCTCGAGATTGTGGAAACCGAATTGATGCTGGCCGATCTCGAAAGCCTGGAGCGGCGCGCCCACGGCCTCGAGAAGCGGGCGCGCGGCGGCGAGCGCGAAAGTCAGGCCGCGCTCGAAATGATGGCACCGATTCTCGAGACGCTGCGCGCCGGCCGGCCGGCGCGCTCGGTGGTCGGGCTCGAACCGGCGGCGCGGCGGCTGCAACTGCTGACAGCCAAGCCGGTCGTTTATGCGTGCAACGTAGAGGAAGCGGCGGCGGCGTCCGGAAACGCATTTTCCGTTCGCGTGCGCGCGCGGGCGGCAAGCGAGGAGGCGCGGGCGATCGTCGTTTCCGCGGCCATCGAGGCTGAGATTGCGCGCCTGCCGCCAGCCGAGCGGGGCGAGTTTCTGGCCGGCCTCGGCTTGGCCGACAGCGGGCTCGATCGGCTCATCCGTGCGGGCTACGAACTGCTGCACCTGATCACATTCTTCACTGCCGGTCCGAAGGAGACGCGCGCCTGGACGATCGAACGCGGCACGCGGGCCCCGGCCGCGGCCGGCGTGATCCATGGCGATTTCGAGCGTGGCTTCATCGCTGCCGAAACCATCGCCTACGCGGACTACGTTGCCTGCGGCGGCGAAGCCGGAGCCAGGGAGAAGGGTCGATTGCGCATCGAGGGGCGCGACTACGTGGTCCAGGACGGCGACGTGATGCTGTTCCGGTTCAACGTGTGATGTCGCCGGTACTTACTTCAAGCCGACACGCCACCTTCAAGAGATAATACGTAGCAAGTGCATGCGCACGTCTTTGCGTGGCATGGCCTCTATCCTCAACTTGAGATCGAACCGTTCAGCACTGTACGGTTTCCGCTCGGGCGTGGCCGGCCCCGTGCCTCGCCTCTCGGGGTGATGTACGCCGCGCCCTGGGTAAGCCGGCTTGTCGTGCGCGCGCCGGAACGCCTGCCGGCCCGTTCAGGCCCTTCTGCGGCCGCCCGAAAGCAGCCGCTCCACCAGCACCGCAGCGATGATGATGGAGCCGATCGCCGTGCCCTGCCAGTACGGCGACACGTTCAGCAGGTTCAGCCCGTTGCGGATGAACACCATGATGAACACCCCGCCGAGCGTGCCGATGATCGAGCCACGCCCACCGAACAAACTGGCGCCGCCGATCACCACCGCGGCGATCGAATCGAGCTCTTCGCCCACACCACCGATCGGATCGATCGAGAGAATCTTCGAGGTCAGGAACACAGCCGCGACCGCGCTCATGAATCCGGCAACAACGTAGGCGGCAATGCTCCAGAGATTGACGGAGAGCCCTGCAATCCGCGCCGCTTCGACGTTGGAGCCGATGGCATAGAGCGTCCGCCCGCCCTTGGCGTAGGTAAGGAACAGCCAGGCAATAGCGTAAGCCGCGATCAGGCACAGGAAATCGATTGGAATCCCGAACAAGGAATCGGAGGTGAGCGCGGCGAGCGAGGCGGGGATATTGCCGATCGAGCTGGCGCCGCTCAGCACGTAGGCCATGCTGCGGCCGATCGACATCATCCCGAGAGTCACCACGAACGGCGCGATCCTGCCTGCGGTGATGATCACGCCGTTGACCAAGCCAAGTGCTGCCCCGGTAGCGAGGCAGGCAACAATCGCCAGCGGTACGCCGTGATGGGGAAAGGTGAGCCCCAGCAGGATCGCCGAAACCCCGGTCAGCGAGCCGACCGAGAGATCGATCCCGCCGATCAGAATGACCAGGGTCTGCCCGAGCGCCACCATGCCGGCGATCACCGACTGGTCCATCACGTTGAGCAGATTGTTGGTGGTCAGGAAGTAGGGAGAGATGCGGGACAGCACCGCCATCACCACCACCAGCAGCACCAGCATCCGGAGCTCGATCTGGTTGGCGAGCAGCCTGACGACGCGGCTCTGCACCGGGCGGCGCGCCGGCGTTCGCCCGCTTGTCGCAAGCGCCTTGCTCATGCCGCATTGCGCGCGGGCTCGCCTTCGAGCCGCGCCCTGATGACTCGCGCCAGCGCCGCTTCGTCCCGACGGGCGGAGGTGGCGGGGACCGTCACGCCGATAAGGCCGAATTCGTGTCCGCCACGACCCCGCACCGGCACCAGCATCGTTGCCAGTGCGCCGTCAGGCTCCTCGATAAAGCGTGGCACGCGCCGCCCGAGCGCGGCCGGAATTCGGGTGGCCACGATTTCCGGGAACCCACCGCGATCGAAGCCAGGATCGGCAGCCCGGTTGCTGCCGACGCGGTCGAAGCAGAAGACCCGGCCGCCCTCGATGCCGATCCAGAATGCAACCCCACCCTCCCGCTCCGCCAGCATCTCGAGAATTGCATGCGTGCGCTCCGCGGAACTACGAGGTGCTGCGAACATCGCGAGCTTCTCGATGTCGATCAGTTCGCTCGGAATGGTGGTCACGTCGGCGCCGTCGCTGATCACCACGATGCGGTCGGCCAATCCGATCACCTCCTCGAAGTCAGAGCTGACGACCAGGCAGGCCACGCCTTCGGCCGCGATCCTGCGCAAAAGCGCGTAGATGCTGCTGCGCGTACCGATGTCCACGCCACGCGTCGGCTCATCGAGCAGCAGGAGGCGCGGCGAAAGCATGAGCCAGCGCGCCAGGATCACTTTCTGCTGCATTCCGCCGCTGAAGGTCAGCAGGTTTGCGTCGAGCAGGCGATGCTCGGGCAGCTCGAGCAGGGAAAGGAGTTGCTGGATAGCCGGCCGCCGTAGCCGATAGCCGAGGCCGAAGCCGCGATACGCGCCAAGATGCGCGAGCAGCAGGTTCTCGCGCACCGAGAAATCCGGGATCGTGCCTAGCATGCCGCGGTCCTCGGGGATCAGGCCGACGCCGGCCCGGATCGCGTGGCGCGGCGAGGTCGGGGTGAAGGGCTTGCCGTCGAGTTCGATCCGCCCGCCATGCGCCGGTGAGAGGCCGAAAATCACCTCCAGGATTTCGGTCCGGCCGGCCCCGACCAGACCAGCGAGTGCTACGATCTCGCCCGCATGAACCGTAAATGAAACATCGCGCACCCTCGGCGGTGCGTCGAGATGGCCAACCCGTAGCACCGGCTCCTCTCGGACCGCACGTGCCGGCGCGCCGGAGCGGGCATAAATGTCGGAAAGCTCGCGGCCGACCATCAGACGTATCAGCTCGCCTTGCGTCAGGTCCCGGAGGGGCACCGATTCGGCAGCGACCCGTCCCTCGCGCAGCACGGTGACCGAGCGGCAGAGGCTGAAGATCTCTTCCAGCCGGTGCGAGACGAAGATCACCCCGTGCCCGGTTGCTGCCAGATTGCGGACAATATCGAACAGCAGCTCGGTCTCGCGCGGCGACAGCGACGCGGTCGGCTCATCGAAAATGACGATTCGCGAATTGAGCGCCACCGCCTTGAGAATTTCCACGATCTGGCGCTGGCCGATGGCCAGGTCCCGCACCCGTGCAGTCACACTGACCCCGGCCTCGCGCCCAAGCCGCGCGATCAGTTCCTCCGCGTCACGCCGCATTGCTTTCCAATGCAGCCGCCCGGGCATTCCAAGGCGCGGCAGCATGATGTTCTCGAGCACCGAAAGATCCGGGGCGAGCGACGTTTCCTGCGTGACCATGGCGATACCCGCCCGGATCGCCTCGCGCGCGCCGCCGAGGCGCTGCGGCCGGCCGTCGAGCAGGATGCTGCCGGAATCGGGCTGGATATGCCCGGAGATGACGTGAGAGAGGGTGGACTTGCCGGCGCCGTTGGCGCCGACAAGGGCATGGATCTCACCCTCTTCCTGCGTGAATGCGGCGCCGGCAAGCGCAATGGTGGCCCCGAAGCGCTTCCAGATGTCGTGGAGCGCCAGGACCGCCATCGCGCCGACTTCAGCGGGTGGGTCAGGCCTGGCCGAAGACGTTCTTTTTCATATCGGGGAGCAACGTTGCGATGTTCTCGTGCGTGACGACCATGATCGGCACCAGCACGTGCTTGGGCGGCGTCTCACCGGCGAAATGCGTGAACATCGCCTCCGCCGAACGCACTCCCATCAGGTAGGGCTGCTGCATTCCGACGGCGACCAGCCTGCCGTTCTCGATCAGCGGCACAAATTCCGGAATCCCGTCGAAGGCGGCCACCGCCGTGTCGTTCTCGCGGCGCGCCGCGTGCAGCGCGCGCAGCGCACCGAGCGTCGGCTGGTCGGTTTCTATGAAGAGACCACGCATTTCCGGATGCGCCGTCAGCATGTCCTGAACGAACTTGAAGGTTTCATCGGCGGTATACGTCTGCATCTGCGAGAGCGCGCCCTGCTTGATGCCGGCCTCCGTCATCGCCTTCATGAAGCCTTTGGTGCGCGCCTGACCGTTCAACCGGGCGAGCGAGATCGTTACCAGCCCGACGGTTCCCTTGTTCCAGCCCTTCTCGGTCATCACCTTGGCAAGGACTTTGCCGGTGCCGTAGGCACCTTGGTAGTTATTGGAAATAATGAAGGAAAGATATTGACCGGAATCGGTACCGATATCGGCAATCACGGCGGGAATCCCCGCCTTCTGCGCCAGCCCGAGTACCGAAGGACAGGTGGAGCTGTCGGTGGGCGAAATCAGGATCCCGTCCACTTTGCGTGCAATCGCGTCCTGGGCATTCTGGATCTGGGTCTGGGCGTTGTTGTGGCTGTCATAGGCGGTGGAGCTGCCACCGTGCTGGCGGGCGACAGCGTCGATGCCGTTGGCTAGGACGCGCCAGAACGGCAGATCAAGACCGGGGGTAAGATAGGCAACGTGTTTGCCCGTGGCGGCGCGTGCAATGAACGGCGCGGCCAGCATCGTCGCTCCGGCACCGACCATGAATGGCCGGCGTCGCAGCGAACCAATGGGCTTCAATGACATGACGCTTCCTCCTCTGTTGGTTGCCTGAATGGCTTCACGGACCTTTGATCCGGATCTCGGGCAAGCGACCGGATCCCTTTAAGCAATTGCGCGTTAGCACCGAACGCGCAAGGGCCCTGCGTTTCCCCTGCGGCGCGAGTTTGGAGCGGAGCCCGGAGCTGAGCTTGGATCGCCTGTTCAGCTCGCCTCCGGCATTGCCGGTATTATTGGCCGACATCGCGCGCTGCGAAGCACTGCGAGGAGCAGAGCGACGTGGCAGGCCGCTTGCCGGCATGATGGGGCAGCCCGACGACCGAGGTGCGAGCTACCGAGCGGCTCGATGCCAACGCGCCCCGCGCAAGCGCCGTCGCGACTCGGGCCGCGGAAATCATTGCGGAGCCGACGGCAAGGCACTACGTCTCTCCGCATGGCAAAAGGCCACTTTCATGAACGGAGGCCCGCCGCGCACCTTTCTGTGATTCTCGCGGTGCTTGGACTTGTTGGTTTGGCTGGGGCGGTAGCGTTCGTCCGATGGGACGGCTGGTTTTTCGTCCCTTCCGAGCCACCCGTGGCAGTGACCGGACCGAGCCAGCCGCCATCGGTGACCGGAGCGGCATCCGCGAAGGCTGCCGCAGGCGCAGCAACGTTCGCGCCGGGTGCGCCGTTCGCCGAGAGCGTGCCTGCTTCGCCCGCAACGGCCGCGCCACGCGCCCCCGCTCCACCGGTCGCGCGCCCCGCGCCCGCGACACCCGTCGCGCCGAGCTTCGATATCGTGCGGATCGATCCCTCCGGCCATGCGGTCATCGCCGGGCGCGCGCCCGCCGGTTCCGTGGTGACGGTTGCAGCCGGTTCGCAGGTGATTGGGACCATGGACGCCGGTCCCGACGGGCAATGGGTTCTCGCGCCCGATCGGCCGCTGCCCGGCGGCGGCCGCACGCTCAGCGTTTCGGCGCGCCTGCCGAACGGAACGGCGATTGCTGCATCCGAGAAGGTAGTGGTCGTCGTGCCCGGCAACGGTAGCGGGTCGCCGCTCGCGCTGCTGGACACGCCGAAGGCGCCCCGCCTCATCGAGCCTCCACCTGCCGTCGTCGGCGGCGGCGCCTCCGTCGGGTTAGACCTCGTCCAATATGGGACGCACGGCGCGATCAGATTCGCCGGGCAGGCGCCGCCGGGTGCCGAGGTGAGAATCTATCTCGACGATCACCTGGTCGGTGACGCACGCGCCGGCGCGACGGGACAGTGGCTGCTTGCCCTCGCCAAGCCCGTCGCAGCGGGAATGCATCAGCTTCGGCTCGATCAGCTCTCGTCGGCCGGCAGGGTCGTGGCGCGCGTGGCCGTGCCGTTCGATCGTACCGCGCTGCCCATGCCGCCCGGCACCGGGCAGGTGATGGTAGTGCAACCTGGGCAGTGCCTCTGGCTGATCGCCGAGCGTGTCTACGGGAACGGCGTGCGCTACACGCTGATCTATCAGGCCAACCGCAGCCAGATTCGCAATCCCAACCTGATCTACCCGGGCCAAGTGTTTACGCTCCCCCTGCCCGCGGCGGCCAACAAGGCTGGGGCCCGCGGCTAGGCCGCGATCAACCCGAAGACCCGCTGGCTGCATCGCTAGGTCGACTCCGCTCTGATCGGCATGCGAGCCTTGCTAAGCCCCTTCCTCGCCCTCATAAACCGCCCCGATGGCTTTCGCCGATACGTTGCGGATCCCCTCGCCGCACCCGGCCGCCCGGCCCTTTCTGTTGGCCGGAGGTGTGCTGTTCCTGCTCGGCCTTCTCGTCGCACACTGGCTGGCGTGGCTCGCCTTCCTGTTCATCCTCCTCTGCCTGTTCTTTTTCCGCGATCCTGAGCGCGTGCCCCCGCGCCGCAACGGCGTGCTCCTGGCCCCCGCAGACGGGCGCGTGGTTTCAGTCGCGCCGGCAGTCCCACCGAGAGAGCTTGGGCTTGGGGCGGAGCCGCGCTGGCGCGTTGCGACCTTCCTCTCCATCCTCAACGTGCACGTCAACCGTATCCCTGCGGATGGAACCGTCACGCGCATTGCGTTCCGGCATGGCCGCTTCCGCAACGCGGCTGATCCTGAGGCAGAAGAGACGAACGAGCGCAACGCAATCGCGATCCGGCTGATTGATGGGCGGGAGCTTGCCGTGGTGCAGATCGCGGGCATGATCGCGCGGCGAATTGTCTGTGCAGTGCGCGAGGGTGATACGGTTACGGCCGGCAGTCGCTTCGGCATCATCCGCTTCGGCAGCCGCACCGATCTCTACTTGCCCGAGGGGGTGGCGCCTCTGGTCACGGAGGGTCAGATCATGGTCGGCGGCGAAACCGTGATCGCCGTCGTCGCGCCGTGGCTGGCAAATCTCGGTCCGGAAACCGCCATGGTCAGACCGTGATCCCCCCGGGAGGCCCGCCGCGCTCCGAGCCCGGGCGTGTTTCGCCGATCCGCCGCTTGTCAGGGCGGCTCCGCCCGCGCACGCGTCCGCGCTTCAAGGGCCCGTCGTTCAACCGCGTGGTGCCGAACATCATGACGATGGTTGGCCTCTGCGCCGGGCTTACCTCGCTCCGCTTCGCGATAGAGAGCCACTTTGCCCTGTCGGCGGCGGCCATCGTGCTGGCGGGTGTAATCGACGGGCTGGACGGCCGCCTCGCCCGCCTGCTCAAGGGGACCTCGCGCTTCGGCGCCGAGTTCGACAGCCTGGCCGACTTCCTCTGCTTCGGCGTCGCTCCGGCGTTTACGATCTATCTCTGGTCGCTAGCGGCCTGGACGGGCTTCGGGTTCGTCCCCGCGCTCCTGTTCGCGCTTTGCATGGCGCTCCGCCTTGCCCGTTTCAATGCGGCACTCGACGTGCGGCCAGCCCCTGCCTACGCCTATAACTTCTTCACCGGCGTTCCGGCGCCGGCGGGGGCGGGGCTTGCACTCTTGCCTCTCTTCGTCGGACTCGAGGCTCAATCGATCGGCTGGCACTGGCTCGAGGCCGCCGCACGTTTCCCGCTCACCGGCGTGTTCGTCCTGATCGGCACCGCCGCTCTCCTCGTCTCGACCCTGCCGGTATGGTCGTTCAAGAATTTCAAGGTGCCCGCCGAGTACGTGCTGCCGCTCATGATCGGTACCGGCGCTTACATCGCGTTCCTGGTCGCGGATCCTTGGGGGGCGCTCGCGCTTCTGGCCGTGATCTATCTCGGCATGCTGCCCTTCAGTCGCCGCAGCTTCCACAGCCTGCGTTCCGAAGCGGAGGCAATGCGGGCTCCTGATGAGCCGCCGCGCGCTCAGGCGTCCTGAAGCCCGGGAGCGGCGCGCAGACTCGTGCGCGACGATGGCCAAGAGCGCATGGCGCTGATCTGGCTGCTTGCCGGCGAGGCGAGCGGCGATGCGATCGGGGCGCGGCTGATGGCTGCGTTGCGAAGGCTCGATCCCGATCTCCACTTCGCCGGCGTCGGCGGACCTCTGATGCAGGCTGCCGGCCTCTCCAGCCTGTTCCCGATCGAGGATCTGTCGGTCATGGGTCTTGTCGAGGTCTTGCCGCGCCTTCGTCTGATCAGGCAGCACCTCCGCGAGGCCGCCGCCGATATCGCCCGACTTCGACCGGCAGCGGTCGTCACAATCGACAGCCCCGGCTTCTCGCTCCGCTTGCTGCGCATGATCCGCCCGCTCGGCGCGCCTCGTGCCCACTATGTCGCTCCGCAGGTCTGGGCCTGGCGCGAGCGCCGGGTGCGGCGCTTTCCCGGGCTCTGGGAGCGGCTGCTCTGCCTGTTGCCGTTCGAGCCTGACTTCTTCGCCCGCCACGGCATCGCCGCCACCTTCGTGGGCCATCCTGTGCTCGAGTCCGGTGCCGGGCATGGCATCGCCGAGCGCTTCCGGATCCGGCACGGCATCGCCGCCGAAACGCCGATCCTGCTCGTCCTGCCGGGAAGCCGGCCGGGCGAGGTGGCACGGCACGCCCCCGTGTTCGGAGCGGCACTCGGCCTTTTGCTCGCCCGCCATCCCGGAATGCGCCCTGTGGTGCCGGCGGCGCCAGCGGTCCGCAAAGCCCTCGCTCCTCTCCTCGCTGGCTGGCCGGCTCCCCCAATCATCCTCGAGACCACGGAGGAAAAGCCGGACGCCTTTGCCGCCGCCTCGGCGGCGCTCTGCAAATCTGGCACTTCGGCGCTCGAGCTGGCCCTCGGAGGTGTGCCGATGGTAATCGCCTACCGTCTCAACCCGATCACCGGCCTAATCGCGCGTCGGGTGGTCACAGTGCGGCATGCCTCGCTCGTCAACCTACTTGCCGGGCGCGAGATCGTGCCGGAGCTTCTGCAGGAGTTTTGCACGCCGGAGCGCCTGGCCGGTGCGCTCGCTCCGTTGTTCACAGATCCCGAGGCGCGCGCTGCGCAGCATGCCGCCTTCGCTCCCGTGCTGGCCACTCTCGCGCCCGCCTCTGGCACCCCCTCCGAGGCGGCCGCACGCGCCGTCTTCGACCTGGTGTCCAGTCGCAGCGAACGCTGACGCGCGGAGGGGGCATTTGCGTTGCATGCCCGATCGAGCCAAGAAACTGCAGTCGCCGGCAGAGCATCGCCGCATGCGGTACGCGCATCGTCCCGCAGCCTGGCGTTGCAGATGACGATTAACTTGCGCATCATCGCAACCAAGACAACGATCGGTTTCTTGCCGTCGGCGCGCAGGCCCTGGTGGAACACGCGCAGCAGTAGATTGTGGCGTATCGCGGCCATCGCCGGCCATGGACAGCATCCGTTTCACCTCCGGTCGATCGCCTCTGGTGCACCGGGAGCCTTCCCGCTTGCCGCCCTGATGGGGGATGCGGCGCCAGTCCGCCCAAAGTAGCCACCTCATGCCGGCCGAGCGTGCCGAGTTCCGGCATCGGCGCCACCACCGCGGTGGCGCTGCTGGGCCGATACCACGGAACGCACAGAGGCAGTGCACGCCAGCGTGGCACACAGGCCTGGCGTTCCTGGGCAACGAGTGTGGCCGAACGACCATGATGATAACCAACGCGAGCCCAATCGCGAGCCGGCGGATCCTGCCACGCGCCGTGCCGGATGGCCCCCGGCACGGCACATCCGCCGAAGCGAACGCACTTAGCTTAGGATCGCTCCAATAGACATTCGCCATGAGCCGAAGCCACGAGGCGCCGATGGCGCGGACCAAGCCTCCACCGTATCGTTACGCGCCACCGCCGAGGGCAGCGCCCGTGCAAGTCGGCCTCGGTCCTTGCCGGCGCGCTTCGTCTCTGCCCATGATGCCTCTTCGGTATGGACGGCACCGATGCATGTAACCTTTCCGCCTTTTGGCCCAGTCCAACTCGGTCATGCCGCGCGTATGCTGACCGCCTGTGCGCTCGCCTCCAGCGTTTCCCGCATGTTCGGACTCCCCGAAGGGTTCTGGTCGCTCATCACCGTCTTCATCGTCACCCAGCCGGACCTGCCCGGGACGGTGGCCGCGAGCCGCAACCGCATCATCGGCACGCTGGTCGGCGCCGCCTGTGGTGCACTTGCGATCCTCGGGCGCGAGCACGGGCTGCCGACGTTGCCGCTCTATGCGATCGGCATCGTGCCGCTCGTGCTCCTCACGGCCGCGTGGCAGACGCTCCGCCTCTCCTGCATCACGTTCACCATCGTTCTTTTCGTTCCCGCCAGCGGCTCCGCCTTCATGCTGCCCATGCAACGAGTCGCAGAGATCGTTATCGGCACCCTTTCGGCTCTCTTCGTGTCGCTCGTCTGGCGCCCGCACCAACCGGCCACAGCACGCATTCCTTGAGCGGTTGCGCAATGACGCAATGAGAATCTGCCCGTCGGTCTCGAGCCAAATCGCACTCTGTTCACGCCTACGCCCTTCACCAAGGCCGATTGTGAAATCGATAACGTTCGATCCGCTCCACTCGAGACGTTCCAACCGCGGAAGGCTTCACCCATGTCCCTCACCCGCCGCCAGGGTACCGCAGGCCTCACCGTACCCTCCTCCCGGCCCTGATCCGCTTCGAGAAATCCGCCGGAGGGTGTCCGCTCATTGTCTTCGTACGAGCACTTCGTTCCTTGTCAGCATCATCTACGGTTTCCCTGGGCCAGCGCACGGACTTCTTCAGCCATTGGCTGGTCGAAACGGGTTTCACTTCCCTCGGCGCGTCCTATCCGTTCGACAATCCCGATTATCCGTCAATTTATCTGGATTTCACCATCACCGACCGGGGCCGCCAGGTTGCAAAGGCGGCGCCCCGCGCCGTCTTGGGCGCTCATCGACGGCAATGAAGCTGGCCGGTCGAGTGGGCCGATCCTGTTGAAGCTTGCCTCCGCGATTGCCCTGTTCATTCTGTTTGTCGCGGCGGAGCGCGCCCAGACGCGCCGCTGGTGGATTTCTCGCTGTCCTGCCTCGGACTTTTCTCGATGCGAGTGTCGCCATGCTTGGATTTGCGCCGTCCGCCCAGGTCATGATGACCTATCTGCAGAACGCATTCGGCTTGGGGCTGCCGCGGCCGGGTTCGGCATGTTGCCCTTCGCCTTGCCGCTACTCTTCTGTCGCAGGATCGCCGCTGATCTCTCACCCTCCCCACGCAAGCGGTAGCAGCGACAGCACGAGAAGTGCTGCCATCAGGCGGTTGAAAAGGCGGTACTGCCGCTCTGTGCGCAGCAAGCTGCCCGCGCCTCGTCCAAGGGCCGCCCAGGCGAGCAGGCTCGGCAGGCAGATGAGGTCAAAGACAAAAGCAATCACGGCGACGTCGATCCAGAACCCGCTGCACATACGCGCCGCACCGCGTGCGTAGAACGCGATTGCAAACATCGCAATCGCCCAGGCTTTTGGATTAACCCACTGAAAGAGGGCCGCCTCCAAAAAGCCGAGAGGCTGCACGGCTTTTCTTCGCGCTTCGTTCGGCGCGCTGGCGGTCGCGATGCGCCAGGAAATCCAAAACATGAAGAGAATGCCGAGAATATCGAGCGCGTCGTGAACCGGTGGCGAGGCAACGAGCAGCGCACCGACGCTGCCACCGACCAGTACCAGCATCGCCGGAAAGGCGAGCGTCACGCCAAGCACGTGCGGCAGCGTACGCCGCATGCCGTAGCGGGCACCGGATGCCATGACCATCATGTTGTTAGGGCCGGGTGTCGCCGACATGGCGAAGGAGAAGAGGGCGAGACTTGCGAAACTTGCGATCATGCGCCGCTCCATCTCGGTTCCAATCCGGCTCGACGGACAAGCACTGCAGGGGGCAAGCAATTGCGTTATCGAACAGCTGGCGATAGCGCTGCGATTTAGCATGAAAACTGATAACAGTGCCGATCGCATTATTCAACATCTTCGCCGGCTTGCCGCAACCGGGAGAACGGCACGCGCCTGCCTTCGGTCAGGGCACTGATGCGGACGCTCTGCGTCGGCCCGGTAACCGTCACTGGAGCGCTGCGGCGACTCGCGGAGGAGGGAGTGATCGAGGCGCAGCCAAAATGCGGTACCTTCGTCACCCCCCGCTCGAGCGGGACGGTCCGGCGGCCGATTTCGGCTAGCAGACCCTGGCACTCGACCCGCCGCGCGGCTCTGCCGAAGCGCTCGCCGAGCTTGCTACGAAGCCGGACGATGGAGTGTTTGCGCTCAATGCCGGCTATCTGCTGAGGGAATTGCAGGCAAGCTCGCAGATATATGCCGCCGTGGGGCGTGCTCGCGCTCCGCGCCTGGTTTGCGGCCGCTACGGGTTCCTTCCGGCCGCACGACATCACGATCTGCCCTGGAACTCAGACGGCGCTGGCGGCGGCTTTTCGGGGGTTCGCAATCCCCGGGGGATCCGGTGCTCTTTGAGAGCCCGACTTACGTCGGTGCGCTCGCGGCATGTGGACCGGCGCTCGAAAGGTTGCGGCGGCGCAGCTGATCGACGATTTCTTCGTTC
>Ga0335075_10005383_pt1 | contig 19897 bp, 18 predicted proteins | sample Lox_Sample_24_FD_206723 | JGI IMG/M metagenome (GOLD analysis project Ga0335075, IMG submission 206723) | Soil microbial communities from Loxahatchee National Wildlife Refuge, Florida, United States - Lox_Sample_2.4 | ecosystem: Environmental > Terrestrial > Soil > Wetlands | place: USA...
CGCGCTTGCTCATCTTCACCGGCTGGCCGTCGCGGACCAGGTTGACCATCTGGCCGATCAGCACCTCGACGGTGGCCGGGTCGTCGCCGAACGCGGCAGCGGCGGCCTTCAGCCGGGAGATATAGCCGTGGTGGTCGGCGCCGAGCATGTAAATGCACAGGTCGAAGCCGCGTTGCCGCTTGTCCAGGTAATAGGCGAGATCACCGGCGATGTAGGCGGGCCTGCCGTCGCTCTTGATCACGACGCGATCCTTGTCGTCACCGAAAGCGCTAGTGCGCAACCAGGTTGCGCCGTCCTTCTCGTAGATGTTGCCATTCTCGCGGAGTCGGGCGATCGCCTGCTCGACACGACCGCTGCTGTGCATGGACTCTTCGTGGGTGTATACGTCGAAGTCGGTGCCGAACTCGTGCAGCGAATTCTTGATGTGCGCGAACATCAAGTCGACGCCGATCTTCCGGAAAGTCTCGTGCTGCTCGTCGTCGGGCTGACTTAGCGCGTCGGGCGCCTGCTGCAGGACTTGCGCGGCGATGTCGGCGATGTAGCTGCCCGCGTAGCCATCTTCAGGGGTGGGTTCGCCCTTTGCCGCGGCGATCAGCGAGTTGGTGAACCGGTCGATTTGAGCACCATGGTCGTTGAAGTAGTACTCGCGTACCACGTCGGCGCCCTGCGTTGACAGCAACCGGCCCAAAGCGTCGCCGACCGCGGCCCAGCGGGTGCCGCCGATGTGGATCGGCCCGGTCGGATTGGCCGAGACGAACTCCAGGTTGACCTTGTGTCCGGCCTGGGCGTCGGAGTTGCCGTAGGTGTGACCGGCGTCGATGACGTTGTTGATGATGACGCCCTGCGCCGAGGCATCCAGGCGCAGGTTGATGAAGCCGGGTCCGGCCACCTCTGCCGAGGCGATACCGTCGGCTTGAGCCAACGCCGCGGCCAGCCAGCCGGCCAGCTCGCGCGGATTGACCCCGACCGCCTTGGCGAGCTGTAGCGCCAGGTTGCTGGCGTAATCGCCGTGCTCGGGGTTGCGTGGCCGCTCGACGGTGACCGCCGGCGGCAGCGCGGCGGTGTCGAGCGCATGCTCGGACAGCACCGCGGTCGCGGTGACCGTGAGCAGCTCGGCCAGGTCGGCGGGGTTCACGCAGGCCATCCTATTGGCTGAGGTCCCCGGGCCCCGAATCCGTTCCGGTGCCCAGCCGGCCGCCGCGATGCGTTAGTCTGTCGTGGCCCGCTGGCGCAGCACTTCTCGTGTGCGCCCCCGTAGCTCAGGGGATAGAGCGTCTGCCTCCGGAGCAGAAGGCCGCAGGTTCGAATCCTGCCGGGGGCACCATCCCGACCAGCATCTTCGCCGGAATCATCGGCTGGTTCAATCCCAGTATCGCGCACCACGTCTGACCAGCTCAGACAGGTGCTCATGCTCAGCACCACGGCGCGGAGAAAGCCTTAGTACCGGACAGTACAAAGGCTTTCGGGGGCGGATTCGCTGATAGGTTTGGTGGCGAAGTTGCGGGAATTTAGAGCGCCACACGGCTGAGCATCAGAAGGGGCATATGAAGCTTGCCGACTGTCCAGTCTTTCCCGCCGAAGCGGCAACCGCCCTGAGCACCGACCGCGGCTTGGGTTGGCGGCTGGCGCGACAGGCCGGCCCGGTTTTGCGACATCCGGGAGCAAACTGGGTGTTTGTCGTCGGACGAGAGGAGGTGTTAGCGAATCTGGACGATGCAAGGTTCGATCGCCCCCGTGCACTTCCCGACCGCGATCTCCAGGTTCACCAGCAGCTATTCGCGCCAAAATCAGCTCATGACGTTGCGGTGGCGTTCCGTCCGACCGCCGCCGCGCTGATCGATCGTTTCGCCGCCGCTGGTGGCGGCGACGCGGTGGCCGATGTGACCACGCCGATGGCTAGCGTCCTTTTCGACATCGTGTGGCGTCTGCAGCTATTGCCTGTTGAGCACCTGTATGGGCGGTCCGGCCATGTCCTCTCCGAGGCGTGCCGCAACCTGTTCAAACACGCCGGCTGGCACTTATTCGAGTTGGCCCGCCGCCCCGAATTGTGCGACATGCTTCGAAGTCAGCCTGAGTTGATACGCAGGTTCGTTGAAGAGGTCCTACGGTTGGAGCCGATGGTGCAGGGTTGCCAACGTTTTACTACCCGGCCAACGACCGTCGGTGGGGTAGAGCTGCCGGCCGACATGGTGGTGATGTTGTGTATCGCTGCGGTGCAGCGGGACGGCAGCGACGCCATGTCCACTGATGATCTTGTGATTGGCGGTAGGGCGCACCGGCATTGGAGTTTGGGTGCGGGGTCTATGCGTTGCCGGGGCGGGCACATCGTCCGGCAGGTGTTGCGCGTGCTGGTTGAGGAGTGGGTCGATCGGGCCGGGCGTGTTGGGCTGGTTCCCGGTTTCCGGCCGACGGCCGGGTTCCCACAGACTCAGAGCGTTTTGTGTCTTCCGGAGCTGCCGCTAGTGACGAGGGCTAAGTACTGGTCCACAGTCTCGATGAATGCTCGCACTCGATCCAGCGCGAGCGACGCCGACCTGACCGGTGCGAACCAGACGGGCGCCGAGACGGGACCCATCCCCCGATCCGACCTCTGAATAGTTGATCAGGCCGCCCCTGCTCTCCGCGCGGACGGCCTGATCTTTTTCTGCCAAGACGTACCAGCTGGATGATCCCTCCGGGTTGTGACATCCCGATAAGGGTGTAGCGGGTGAATGTTGTTTGGCCTGGAATGGGCTCCTCATATTCGGCGGTCCTCGGCCTGGGAATTGAATCAGCTCAATCGATTTGATCTGGTGTGTAGTCGCCATAGATGCCGCGGTCGTCGCCGGCGAGCACCCATGCGTGCTGTTGATCGGCCCGGGCTACCAGCGCGGCGCGCTTCTCGTATCGTTCGTCGACGCGCCGCTCCACGTAGAAAATCAGCCAGACCAGCAGCCCAAACACAATTAAGCCGCCAAGCACCGCGGCGATCCACGCCCAGAACTTCGCGACCGCGCCGACAAAGATCATCAGCACGAACGCCGCTCCCAAACCACCGCCGCTACGTCTTTCAGACATGTCCAACCTCCGATGTCTGGAACCCGCTGCCCGGCACCGCCGGATAGCAGCTGTAAGCCTGCGGGTCACACATCGCCGGGGAGCCGCCCGGCAGTTCCCACGTCGGCATCATCGGGCCCGCGTTGTACGGGTTGGGCAGGTACTGGCAAGTGTCGTACTGCCCGCACGGCGGAGCCGCCTGCGCGTGCGGCGAGGCGACGGCTATGAAACCGAACGCGGCGGCGACGGGCACCAAGACGCGGATCAGAGAAACCATGATTTACCTCCCGTATCTCGCCGAGGGTGTCACGACGGTGTCACAACTCGTGCGGAACTCACCGCGCGAATGCCCTCAGACCGAAAAATACTCCCGTGGACCGACATGGACGAATCTTGTTGCGGCGCATGCAATCTTGTTCCCTCTGCGCGGACACCCGCATACGCCGCCAGACGCTAGCAACCGGGTCGAATCCGCCTCCGGAGCAGAAGGCGGCAGGTTCGAATCCTGCCGGGGGCACGTGTTCCTATGAACCATCCCTGCTGGCGAACGCGCGGCTGATGAGTGCTGGTGTGCCGAACAACCTGGTGCCGCAGGTGATCGTGGCCGCAGGGCGGGCGTACTGCCCAGACAAACTGCACTCACTCGGATACCAGTAATTACCAAGAAAAGGACTGATCTACGAAAGCTGGGAATCATGAGACTAGAAGACAAGGGCGGTCAGCGTTTGCGCCGTAAGCTCGCTGACCCCGCCCATGCTCAGCGCGTCGCCGAGATTCGGGAAGGGATGTGGCAGATGGAAGACATACCGGTAGATGTTCTCGACACCACGTTTTCCCAAGCTTGCGTAGAACCGCTATTGGTTCTTTCACGGCTGGGGTCAACCCAACAGCGCGGTCATTTTGTCGGTGCCGTTGAGGTCGAGGACAGTGCAGCGCACGTATAGCAAGGCTTAACCACGTAGACCTTGGCGTCTCTCGCGTCAGCGACGAACACCGCGCCATTGCCCACATCGACGGCGACCGAGTTCGGGTCTGTGCCGACACCCGGCACCGGTACCAGTCCGAACGTGGTGGCATCGATCGCATCGGCGGAAACCGTCGCGTCGGGATCGCTGCCGGGTGCTGTGTGGGCGACGTAGATGGTCTTGCGGACCTTGTCGACCACGACGACGCGCGGGTACCGGCTTACCTGCAGGGTTCTGCGGACGGTGTTTGTCTGTGTGTCGACAACCGAGACGGAAGACCCGACGAGGTTGGCAACGTACAGGGTGTGCGTGTCCGGATCGACGGTGACTCCGATTGGGGCCTCACCTACCTCGATATTCGCAACCACCGTCCCGGCCATCGTGTCGACAACGGCGATCGAATGCTCAATTTCGTTGCTGACGTAGAGACGGTGGGCGTTGGCGTCCAGTGCCGTGTACTCGGGCCCTCGGCCCATGCCAATGGTTTGTACCACGGAATTCGTGGCGCCGTCGATGACCGACACCGAACCGGGATTCGTCGCGTACAGATGCTGCTCATCCGGTGGATTCGGGTCGAGGTTCTGGTTGACAACGTAGATCAGCCCGCGTTCCGGATCGCAGGCGATCCCCTTCGGATTTACTCCAACGGGGACCGTTGTCACGACTTTGTTGGCAACCGTGTCCACAACGACAACAGTGCCGCGCGCGCCGTCGTCGCTATCGGTCGTCGCATAGAGGACATGCTTGGCCGAGTTCAGCGCTAAGCGATACGGCGCCTTGATCCCGGTGATCGTAGTGGTCACCGCGTACGTGGTCCCATCGATGACCGAGATTGAGTCGTCGTCGGAGTTGGCCACGTATATAGCGTGCGATTGCGGATCAACCACCACATCGGTCGGGTTGTGCCCGACTGCAATGATCGGATTGACGATGTACCGCGGCGCCACGCCGACGGGACCGGCGTAGCCGTTGTGCTTCTTGGGCCAAAGCATAACCGCCCCCACGCCCACCGCGAACGCCGCCACCGCGACCAGTCCCACAACAACGGGAATCAGCCATCGCCGTCGCCGCGGCTGGGCGGGTTGGAACGAATTTTGTGCTGGCGTTTCGCCGGCGAACGGTTGCGTGGGACCGTTCTCGGAAGGGTTGGCACCTGGCGGAAACGACGGATTCATCGGATCAACCTCACTTCACTGAACGAGTTTCAAGTGCAGCGCAGACCCATCAGCGCAAAGAATACGCTCGGGGGACGGCGGCTCGCCAAGGATCCGCATCAAAATGCCCTCCACATCAGCCTCCCCCGGCAAACTAGGATTCAGCAAACACGATAGCCGTCGTGTTGCCCAATATCAGAGCCTTGAGGCATCCCACGGTTCGTGCGGCTAGGTGATCGCCCCAGCGAGCTGGCGCGCTGGAGCCACCCCGTTTGCTGAAGCGGGGTGTCCGCTCTCGCTATGTTGGCCTCCGAGCGGCATTTTCCCTTGTCGGCATGGTCGGTGTCGGATGGGTGGTGTGGTGACCTGTGGCCGGGAATTGTTGTGCGTCAACGGCGTCTCTGCAATCTTGCTCTTATAGCCCCTGGGCTGTGAGCCAGCCGTCGATTCTTTCGGCGACTGGCTGCCATCCGGGCTCAAGCATCATGTTGTGTCCCATGTCGGGAAAGAACTCGGCTTCGGTGTGATACGCACGAGCGATCTCCCTAGCCGGTCGCGGACCCCACCCGATGTCGGCACCTTCGAGGACCAGCATCGGCGTCGTTATGCGCCGGGGTCGAACCAGGTTCAACACATACATATCCAACCCAAGCGCTCGAAAACTCTCCTCCTGGAGACGAGCGAAACATCGCTCGACAATCGGCTCGGGAGTATGCGCGCAGAAGAGCACTTCGCGCATGTGCGCCGGGGTCGGATACACGCTCAGAAAGTTACGCGTCATACCGGCTTTGACGGCCAGCCACGGATGCTTCCGGCCCGACCACGACGCGGAGCGGAACCAGCTTCGCGGCGGTGCCGACGACACCAGGACGGCGACGGGTGCTTTGCGGGTCTCCAGGTACTTCTGCACGATGAACCCACCCATCGAGTGACCGATGAGGACGGGGGTGGCGGGCAGGGTCGCGGCGACGGAACCAACATCGTCGACGTAGTCGGCGATGGTGCATTTGTTCAGCGGTTTCGAAACTGGGCTGCGGCCATGTCCGCGCAGGTTTGGGGCGATGGCGCGGTAACCGTTGTCTGCGAAGAAATCGAGGAAGTGCTCATCCCAGCACCATGCGGAGAGACAACCACCGTGAACAAAAAGCAGGGGAACAGGATGCGATTCGGTGGACGACCCCTTGTCGATCACTTCGAGCATGCGCCATCCCTTTGATCCGTCGCGGCGTTGCCTGGCATCTTGTCAGGAGCTATGACCTCGAAGGCTAGCTTCGGTCGATTCGCCCGGCTGGCTTGCCGGCATTGCGGCGGGGGTCGGCGGTGCGGGTCAGCCCAGACGCAAATTCGCGCAAGAGGCGTGGCTTCGCAGAGGCGTGGCTTCGCAAAGTAACAGTGAATGTCACTACGTTGTCGGTACTTTGGCGGCGATCTGGCGGGCGATGCTGACGGCGGAGTCGCCCAGGTTGTAGCTGCATGCCGTCACGTCGATGGCGACGTTGTTGGCCACGGTCAGCGCCCGCTGACAGGCATAACTGGTGCCCGGTTTGGTTAGGGTGGCGCCCAGGGTGCCGTCCGTGTTGGAGACGGGTCCCACGGTGTTGTTTACTTCGCGATGGTCGTCCCCGGTCCAGATGAACTGCCGGCAGGCCGGCCAGCTTTGGGCGGAGGCGGTGAAGAATGCGGTCGCATCGTGCGCGGCGGGAAACAACACCACAGCCTGACCGACCAGATGAGTGCGGTCGGGCTGATCGAGCTGCTGTTTGCGCACGGCGGTCCAGCCGCTACCGGCATAGACCCCAGCTCCCGCCGGGCCCGCCAAGGGTAGGCAGGCTTTATCCGCCACGTTAGGGCTGAAGTCGTTGATCTCGCTGGAGGCATCCGAGACCGCCATATCGGTGGTACCCATCACGGTGTTGATTTGGTCGGGGCTGAGCAGCAGCCCCTCCAGCGCGGGCTCCGCGACCGGAGTGAACGACTCAGAGCTGGAGGGCTGAGAGCCGGTGGGCTGCGAGGTGGTGGAGGGCTGGCGCACGAAGTAGGTGATGCCGGCGATCAGCACGACAACGACCGCGGCCGCCACACCGGTGATGATCCAGGGCGTGGCGCTGCGGCGCGCCGGTCTGGACTGCGGCGTACCGACCTGAGGGGGCGGCCAGACATTGGGTTGAGGTGGCGGGACAGGCGGCCAACCAGGTGAGCGTTGTTGGTTCGCGAAGTGCGGGTGAGTGGGCTCTTGCCGTACCGGGTCGGGCGCCGGTGCCGGCCAGGGCCGCTGGTTGAGCAGGGTGGCCGCGGGTGCCGGCGGGTCCGCGGGCGCGGTGGCCAGCAGCGTGGGTGGTGCCAGCGGCGTCGTGATGGCGTCGCGGGCGGCGTTGGCCAACTCGACGGTGCTGGCATAGCGCTGATCGGGGTTTTTAGCCATCCCGGTGGCGATCACCTGATCAAACTGGGCGGGCACATCCGGCCGGCTGATCGAGGGCCGCGGCGGCGGGGCATTGAGGTGGGCCACGATCAGGCGTGGCATGGTGTCGTCGGCAAACGGCGGCTGTCCGGTCAGGCATTCGTACAGCACGCACGCCAGCGAATAGATGTCAGCGCGGGCGTCCTCCTCGCCGCGGCCGTCCAACCGCTCCGGGGCGATGTAGGCGAAGGTGCCGATTGTGTTGCCGGTCTTGGTCATCCGGGTTTCGCCCGCGACGCGGGCGATCCCGAAATCGATCAGGTAAGCGAAGTCGCGGTCGTCGAGCAAGATGTTGGAGGGTTTGATGTCGCGGTGGATGAGCCCGATCTCGTGGGCGGCATGCAAAGCTTCGGCGACCTGGTCGATGATGCGCACCGCCCGGGCGGGATCCAATGAGCCGTCGGCCAACACGGTGCCCAGATCGCGGCCCTTGATCAGCCGCATACTCACGAACAGCCGACCGTCAATCTCCCCATAGTCATAAATCGGGACCACATGCGGACTGTCCAATCGTGCCGCCGTGTGGGCTTCCCGGCGGAACCGCTGCTGAAACTCCTCGTCCTCGGACAGATTCGACGGCAAGACTTTGATCGCCACGACGCGATCCGTGACGGTGTCGTGGGCTCGCCACACCTCACCCATGCCGCCGCGGCCCAGCAATTCGATCAGGCGGTAGCGCCCAAACGGTGTGCCCTCCACCTCAACCTCCCCGACAACCACGGTTCAGCACACGATAAATCCGGCGACCGATTGACACTGAGGAAACGCAACAGCCGTGGAACACGCCGCCGGACGGCTTGTCCGCCGCCGTGCAAATACAAACCGCAGAGCACGGCAACAGATATCGCGGCGCCCGCCTCGGGCAACTACCAATCCCGCCCCGGGCACAGGCATCTGTGCAGCTCAAGAGAGGTGTTCGGGAATGTCCGCTGGCCATGTGGTGTCTCGTTAAAGCCGCTCGTGAACCATTCAGCACGTCGTTGCGCAGCTCAGCCGCAGCTGCCAGGCGGTGCCGGTAACGGCCCCACCGGTTGCGGCACAAGACCGGCAAAAGGACCTGGCGGCGGAGCGGGCTTGACGCACTGCACAATTACGAAGCTGTTCATCCCTGACGTGGTGTGCTGGATGGCGTGCCAGTACGAACCGTCCTCGTAAGGCACGCCGTCGCACGAGGCCTCGGGTGGCGGCGTCGCGCCACCGGGGCAGTAGTTGGCACCCATGTCGGGCTTATGCGGATCAGGGTCCGCGTGACCTGGTGGCGTAGCCAGCATGGCGGCGGCCAGGGCCACGATCATCACGTGCTTCATGGTCGGCATTTTGCTACGGATCAGTTGATCTTGCCGACTGCCCATCGAACCGCGTCAAAACAACCCCACGTGACCTTGCTCATTGCGATTGGTTCACCAGACTCGGACGCGGTCTTCGGGCTTGAGAAACAACGAGTCGCCCGGCTGGACGTTGAACGCGGCGTACCACTCGTCCATGTTGCGCACGATCCCGTTGACCCGGAACTTGGCCGGACTGTGGACGTCGGTCAGCAATCGGTTGCGCTCGGTCTCGGGCCGGCAGATCTCCTTCCAGCTTGCCGCGAAGGCAATGAAGAAGCGCTGGTCGCCGGTGAGGCCGTCGATGACAGGCGGCGCTTTTCCACCGAGGGACAGCTGGTAGGCGTCGTAAGCGATGCGCAGTCCCGCGAGATCCGCGATGTTCTCGCCCAGCGTCAGCTTCCCGTTGATGCGATTGCCTGGTAGCGGCTCATATCCGTTGAACTGCTCGACGAGCTTGTCCGACTCGCGCACATAACGCTGGGCGTCGGCCGGTGTCCACCAGTCGCGCTGCAGACCGGTGCCGTCGCTCTTGCGGCCTTGGTCGTCGAACGCGTGGCTCATCTCGTGACCGATGGTGGCCCCGATCGCGCCGTAGTTCGCCGCGGGATCGGCCGCAGGATCGAAGTTCGGGGGCTGCAGGATCGCCGCGGGAAACACGATGTCGTTGAGCCGCGGAGAGTAATAGGCGTTGTCGGTCTGCGGCGTCATGTCCCACTCGGCGCGGTCGATGGGCTTACCCAACTTGCTGACGCTGTCGTTCCACGACCACACCTCCAGGCCGTTCTCGTTGCCGACGAGGTCGTCCGCGTGGATCCTGACCGTCGCATACGACTTCCACTTGTCGGGGTAGCCGATCTTGGCGACCAGCGCTGCGAGCTTGGCCTGAGCTTCCTTCTTGGTCGCGGGCGCCATCCACGAGGCGGCGTCGATGCGCTTGCCGTACGCCGTGCGGAGGTTTTCCACCAGCGCTCGCGCCTTGTCGCGGGTCTGCTGACTGAAGTGTGCGGCGACGTAGAGCTCTCCGACCGGGTCGCCGAGTCCGTTGCTCACGCGAGTAACACCGCGCTTGTCCCGCGGTGCGCGCTGCTGGGCGCCGGCCAGCGTTCGGCCGTAGAAATCGAACAGCTCATCGCCGAACGGCGTCGAAAGCTCGCCGCTGTATGCGTGAAGGACGTGGTAGCGCAGGTAGGCCTTCCACGCGTCCAACGGCTCGGTGGCGAAAAGCCCTGCGGTTTTGTGCAATACGTCAGGCATGCCGACCTGAAAGTCGGTCGCCACCGGCAGCTTCAGCGCGTCGAACATCTCCCGCAAAGGCGCGCCCTGCGCGAGCTGCTCGACTTCGGCGCGCGGCATGATGTTGTTGGTTTTCTCGACGTCGCGCTCCTCCTCCTGTGGCAGCTGCACCTCTGCCAGCTTGGTTTCCAGGGCAAGCAGTTGTTCGGCCTGCTGCTGCGAATCGCCGTAACCGGCGAGGCCCAGCAGCCGGGCCGCATGCGCGACGAATTTATTGCGCAGCTCGACCGAATCGGAATCTGTGTTCACGTAGTAACCGCGGTCACCGAGCGAAAGGCCGCCCTGCCAGATGTTGGGTATGTAGCGGGTCGGCTTATTCGGGTCGATATCCACCGAAACCGGGAAGGGGTCGTCCACCAGAGTTTTGCCGTTGAACGACACGAGAACCGCATTGAGGCCTGGCCTGTCGTTGATTCCATCGACCGACGCCAGGAGGGGGCGCACCGGCTCGACGCCTTTCTTGTTCAGCAGGGCCTCGTCCATGTACGACGCGTAGAGGTCGCCGATCTGCTGCGAGATCTGGCCGACGGGCGCGTGTTTGGCGGCGGCACCCTCGACAATCGCCTTGAGGTCGGCGTCGAGCTGGTTCTGAATATCGAGACCCACGCCCGCACACAACTTGTCGGGAGGAATCTTCGCGTGCTTCACCCACGTGCCGAGGACGTAGTCGAAGAAGTCATTGCCGGGCCGGACCGATTTGTCCATCTCGGCCATGTCGAAGCCCCAGGCACCGACTTTCGGCTTGGGCGGCTGTTCGGCCGGGCGGTGACACCCGACGAGCACCAAGCCGCTGGCCAGTGACACTGCCACCGTACGAACGAATACGCGCACCACATACCTCCAGTCGCCGGACCAAAGGCAGCTTAGCCATCCGCGCCGCGGCAGCACCGCGCAACGTCCCGTCAACCGGGCCGCAACAAATTCAATGCGGGGAAGGAGACCTAATCCACCGAGCTGATGGTCGCACTGCAAACGGGCGGAGCGACAGGCAGCTCGTGAACTGTCTAATTCGGGGCGTGTGCGGCGCATTGGTAGCCCCGATCTCGCGCGCCCATTTATAATTTGCAAAAGTCCCGGAGCGGGACACCTGACTCCACAGTACGGTTGAAAGCGTTACCGTACGCAGCAAGACTTTTAGGGGCGAGTTTGAAAATCTCAAAAGTACTGGCTGTTATCTACCGCGTCCTGTTCGCCGCGGCCGGTCTGTCTGTCGTCGTGCTACACGCGTTGATCGAAAACAAGGTAGTCGATTGGAGCCGTTGGATAGTTGTCGCCGCGGCCATCGCCGTTGGGGCACTTGCGTTCATCGACAACGTTCGTGTGATCTTCTACAAGTACCAAGCGTATGAGCGCGAAAAGGCTCGCTCTGAGATGCATAAGCCGCTTATCGGCGCGCTGGACTTTATCACGGACTATCATAAGGCCCCGTTGAAAACCCTGGGTGTCAGCGTGTTCGCTATACGCAGAGCTTGGCGCTTTAAGTGGCGGATTGTGCCTTGGTGGGGCAAGCAATTGAAACAGGTCTTTCGTTTCCGCGTGAGCGGCTATCCCCCTGATGTGGCTGTTCGGTGGACGAAGGGCAAGGGTGCTGTCGGCGCTTGCTGGGAGAAAGGTATTGCCGTAATACACAACCGCCGCGAAGCGGCAAGACTCTATGGCAGCAACGGGCAGCCACCGACTAAACAGAACTACGACGTACTGCCGGAGCAAGTTCGCTGCGGATTCACATACAACGAGTTCATTCAAACCATCGACAACTGGGGCGAAATTCTGGCTATGCCAATCACGGAAGACAAAACCGGCCGTTTTCTCGGGGTACTGTCGATTGACTGCCTGATGAGCTACTACACGACGGACGACACGAAAGTACTCGACCACGATGACGTAAGGATAGCCGCTGGCGGCGCGGCCTTCTCGGTCGCAAAAGACGTCCCCAAGTTCTAAACTGGAAGACCAAACACGGAAGGACAAGTTGACCATGGCGATGTCCCCGGAGGAAGCTGCCGCCCGCTACGAGGAAAAGGTTCAAGAACTCAACCCGAGCGCGGCAGTGGCGGAGCGTGTCGCCGAGTACCGGAGGGAAGTAGAGCGGGCGGAGCACCGCTAAGGCTGCACCGCCTCTTCGCGCGACCTTGACGGTTTCCCGCGCTCGATGACTCGCCCGATCAGTTGACCGCGCCGCGGGTCACCTGCGGCCCAGGCGCAGCGCGATGCCGCGACAGGAGGCGCGCCGCCTGACCTGGCGCACCGAGTTGGAGCATCGCGGCCAACGCCGTTTCGAGAACCACTTCTTGTTGCACACGGCTTCCGCCGATCGACGGAAGCCCGGCCAGCGATTCGAGGAGGTAGTCGAGCGCGGCGCGCGGCTCACCCGCCGTCAGCGCAATGAGACCTTCGCCGATCAGACGCAAGGTCGTTGCTTGCGCATCGGTGGCACCCGGAACATCGATTGCGCGGATCGCGGCCGGATCATTCGCGGCGGCCAGGACAAGCAGCGCATGGAACGCGATGAATGGCGTTTGCGGCGCAAATGCAAGCGAGCCGACCTCGGCGAGCACCCGCATCGGGTCAGGCGGAGTGACCCAGTCCGGATGCAGGCGGGCCCGCCATGCGAGTGACCCGGCGTCGACGAGACAGCGCACGCCCTTCGAATGAGGTGGCGCGAGAAACGCGTTGTACCGGCGCGCCGCGGCCGCCGCGTCGCCCATCGCGAGCTCGTGCAGGGCGGCGTGCCATTGAAAGTGCGGGAGGTAACGCTGCGTGCTGCCGTCGCCGGGGATCCAGTCCGTCAGCCATTTCAGCCCGGCTCCATGCGCGTCGGTCTCGTAGTGCACGTGCGTCAGGGCATGCGCGGCGTTGCCGTTGCCCGGATCGAGTTCGAGTGCCGCGTCGGCCAGGTCGGCTGCGTCGTACCAGAGGCCCTGCTCCGTTCGGCCGTAAGCGCGCAAGCCCAGATACCAGGGCGCCTCGCCGTGCACGCCGGTGAACCGCTCGACGTATTGCCACGCGTCCGGCAACGCGTCGCCGGCCCCTGCGAAAGCAATCGACGGCGCGAGCACCAGCAACGCGAGGGCGTCGTCCGGGAGGCGGTCGAGATGGTCGATGAGTGCGTCGGTGCCCGCCGCGTTTCCCTTCTCGCACCACGTCGCGATGGCTTCGACGTGGCTGCGATCTTCGTCGCTCCCATGTGCCAGCGCCGCGCGCGCTCGAGCGAGATGACCGGCAACGGCGTCAGGGCCGCCGGCGCGATCGGGCCGTTCGGTAGCGATCATCGCGAGCGCGACGTGCGCACGCGCGTGCTGCGGATCTTCTGCGACCGCGGCACCGAAGGCGGCTGCCGCGCCGTCTTGAACGGCGAGCAGGCGACGCACGCCCTCGGCGTAGGACGCGGCCGCACCTGTCAATTCCGGTGCGGTCTCGATCAGACTGGGCGCCCGCGTCGGTTGGTCACGAGTGTCGTCGGCGAGCATCTCCGCGATAGCAGCCGCTTGAGCGCGGATTTCGGGTATCGCCGTGGTCTCCCACTCCTCACCCTGACGGATCAGGCCGAGACACACGATGTTCGGGATCGTGGCACCGGACCCGTCGATGAGATAGCCGTCCACAGTGAGCCGGACGCCGACGCCGCACGGGTGCGGCGACGCGACACCTGAAGCCAACAGATTCGCCCAGAGCGTGGAGCGTTGCAGCGAGCGCCGATCCCATGTCGTGCCGGTAGCGACGACAACCGCGTCACCACGCCGACGCACTGATCGGTCGCGCGTTGTCACGACCAGCTGAACGCCCTTGCCGCGCAACGACACATCGGCGACCTCGCCCGCCTCGATGAGCAGTTGGCCACTGTCGATCGCGGCGTAGATCGCATCGGCGATCGTGGGCGGCATCCGGTGACGAAGCACCTCCCACTGCCGCAGGTCCTCACGCAGGAATCGGCGCCGGTCCTCCCATCCCAGCGACCGCCACAACCGGGCTGTGCGCGGCCGCACTGCGTCGATCACTTGTCTCCAGTCCAAGCCGGCTTCGCGAGCATGAACGAGATCCGCGCCGAGCGCGGTGCGCAATTGCTCAAGCGTGACCTCGGCGGCGAGCGCATCGAGGTTAGGCAACTCCGTTGGAGCGCCTGTGGCGCGGAACCGGCGTGGCAGCGCGCCGTGACGCGACAGCAGCGTGACCGTGGCGCCGCGCGCAATCAGGTGCAACGCGACGTCGACGCCCGTGAGCCCCGAACCGATCACCAAGACGTTGGCGGGCCGACGCACGCCAAGAGCCGCCAGCGCGCCGGGCGCCCACGGGTCCAGCACAACCCTGCCTTCGGTGCCTGCGGCCAGCACCGGAGCGAAAGCGCGTTCCAACGCCTCGGGCATGCCACCCTGGGGACGCCCCGCAGCGAGCACCACGACGTCCGCCGATAACTCACGTCCATCCTTCAGCGCTAGGCGCGCGGGAGCCCCCGGCATCAACCCCACCACTTCGGCGGTCTGGATCCGCACATCGGCGAGCACGAGTTGATCTCGCAGGTAGCGGCCGTACGCAAGACGCGGTGCAAAGCTCTCCACCGGCGTGACAGCTCGTTCATCGAGCCAACGGCAGAAGTGATCGGGATCGTCCGGCCACACAGACATGCGCTGCGCCGGAACGTTCAGCAAGTGGGTCGGGTCGTTGGTGCCGTACGCCGCGCCGGTCCCGGGACGACCTGACGCGTCGATCAACGTGATCTGCGCGTCTGGTTTGCTCCGGCGCAGATGCACCGCGGCGAGCACGCCCGCAGCTCCACCGCCCACGATCGCGACGCGCATCATGGCCGAAGGTTATATCTCGAGGGCACTTCGAGCCGCCCGATTGAGCTGTCGGTATTTGTCCCGCGAAGCGGGGGTGGAACCGCGGCCCCGAGTGCCGGCCACCGCTCGACGGGAGGTGAGCTGCTCGCGATGACCCGCGAGCTACCGGCGCGGATCGGAGGCTTGGGTGGGCGGGTACTGGCCGTAGACGCCGAAAGAGTCACCTGACATGAAAGCCCGGTTCTGGGCGTCGGCGCGTCCGGCGATCTCGACCTGCTCCGCGCGGCGGTCAACTGCACGTTCATACCCCCGATATCCGAGATATCCCAGACCCGCTAGGGCGACTAGCGCAAGGAATATCGGCCAATACGTAATTGCAAAACCAACGAGGAACAGGCCGCCGATCACCGCGCCGACGATCGCGGCAGTGGAACGCGTCGGCTGCCCGGCGACGTACACGTGACGATTGCCGACGATTGCGATGATCAGCCAGACCGGTAGCCACATACCGCACGTGAGCAGGGTGAGGACCAGATGTAGGGCATGATTAGGGCCGGCGGTGACGAACAAAGGTGCGGGGGCGCCGACGTAATTGTTGATGACGATCGGCGGTGGCGGCGGTGCAGCGATCGTCCACTGTTGCCCGTCGAAATACCGCTGTCCAGGAAGGCCGGACGGGTCGGGGTACCAGCCAGGCTGCGGTGCGGGTGCGGGGTAGCTCATTTGGGCGTCCTGATTGTGATCTGTCAAGGGTGTGGCGAATCATAAGCCGACAAACAGGTCGGCAGGAGTGATATCTCGAAACTCCGGGCGCGCCCGCGGTCACAGGTACTTCCATCGCGATTTTTGTCGTTCTCAGACGAAAGTTGCTGAACTTCAACGGTTTTCGGACGGAGCCGAACGGACGTCAACAAACGCAGGTCTATGACCTGTGCGGACACCCTGCGGGCGCGACTGAACGATTCGGCCGGAAGCTACCCGCAACCGGACCGCAATCTTCACCTGGGCGCGGATCCCGAATCGGGACTCAGCCGCGGCGGCGAACGCTAAGGGGTCAGCCCTCCAAGCTGCCCAGGTCGTCGGGCACGTCGACGGCGTGCGCCCGCAGGGCTTCGAGGGGGACTACGTCGAGGGTGCGTTCGTGAGTCGAGGCCAGCACAACGGGAGCGGCGCAGCCGTCCCGGTACGCCACGAGCCAGTTTCCGGCGGTGACACACCAGCGGTCCCCGGGCACCAAGCCGGGAAACCGAAGCTGCGGCCTCGGTGTTGACAGGTCGTTTCCTATCGCACGTTGGTGATCGAGGAACTCCGTGGTCACGACGGCGCAGATTGTGTGCAGGCCCAAATCCTCCGCGCCGGTCGAACAGCAGCCGTCGCGGTAGAAGCCGGTCAGCGGGTCGCTGCCGCATGGTTCCAGCGGGCCGCCCAACACGTTGCGCTCAGACATCGACCCAGTATCCCGCTTGACCATGTAAGCGCGCTCATGCTCCCCTAGATCGCGTCGGCCACGTCGGCCGCACGTCGAAGTTGACTCAGGTCGGAACTGGTTGGGATGAGCTGGATTTCGTCGGTGCCGACCGCTTCGAACTTGCGCAGCACCGCGACCAGCTCGTCCTCGCTGCCGGCAAATCCGGTGGTCGGCGCCATCGCGTCGATGTACTCCGGCGCTATCCAGTTCATATAGCGCCGCAAATGCCGGTGCACCTGTGGTCGGGCTTCGTCGATCGGACCGAGCGCGAACCAGAACGATGTGCCCAGGTGGGGTTTGGGCTTGCCGGCCTCGGCCCAGGCCGCGCGCGCGACGTCGAACAACACGTTCTGGTTGGTGACGTCGAGGTCCAACGTGGTCCCCGCGAGGCCGTCGGCCCAGGCCGCAGCACTGCGCAGGGTCTTCGGCCCGATCGTTCCGACCAGCAGCGGCGGCCCGCCCGCCTGGACCGGTCCGGGGCCGACCGGCAGCACCGACTCGGTGATCTTCTCGCCTGCCCACACTCGTTTCATGACCGCCACCCGCTCGGCTATGCCACGTATGGTCTGCGTCTCCGGATCCGCGCCGACCGCCCGATAGTCCTCGATCCGGCCACCCACACCCAGGCCCACGGTCAGCCGCCCGCCGCTGAGCATGTCCCCCGTCGCCAGCGCCTTGGCCAGCATGACCGGATCGTGCAGCTGGGGCACGATCACCGTCGTCACCAGTCGCACCCGATCGGTCCACGCCGCCAGCGCGCCCATCAGTGTCAACGTTTCCGGGTTGTCGAAGGCCATCCGCTCGCCCCAACACAACGACGCGAACGGGCCGTCATCGATCGCACGCGCCCAATCCCGCAGCACGGCAGCATCCAAGTCCGGCTCCATGATCGGCATGGTCATCGATACGTGCACGACGGCGATTCTGGCATGCAGACCGGTGGATGCTCACATGCTGCGCAGTGGCAGCATGTCGGGGATGGGCATCACAGCCAATTCCATCGCGCATGTACGGCTCACCGTTAGCGATATCGAGCGTTCCCGACGGTTCTACGAGAGCGTCTTCAATTGGCCCGTTCTGATCGAGATCCCCGAGAACGCCGACGAGGCTCTCCGCAGCCAGCTGGGGTTCCTGTTCGGTGGCGTCATCTACGACATGGGCGGTGCGCTGATCGGGCTGCGGCCGGTCGCCACCGACCGCTTCCACGAGGACCGCGCCGGGCTGGACCACATCGCGTTCCGGGCTGTCGATAAGGACGAATTAGACGCTGCGGCATTGCATCTCGACGAATTGGGCATCGACCACGAGCCGGTCAAGGACATCGGGCCGTCGTACATCCTGGAGTTCCGCGACCCGGACAACATCGCGTTGGAGCTCACCGCGCCGAAGTAGACTGGCAAGCACGATGCCCATCGCTTTCAACCACACCATCGTCGCCGCCCGCGATAAGCGGGAGTCCGCGGAGTTTCTCACCGAGCTGTTCGGGTTGCCGAGTCCCGTGCCCTTCGGCCACTTCATGACCGTCACGCTCGAGCACGGCGCGAGCCTCGACTACCGCGATGCGTCCGACGGCGAGGAGATCCGCCCGCAGCACTACGCGTTCCTGGTCTCGGAGGACGACTTCGACGCGATCTACGGCAAGATCAAATCCCGCGGGTTGCAGCATTGGGCGGATCCGGGCCGCCAGCGCCCCGGCGAGATCAACACCAGGGACGACGGTCGCGGGGTGTACTTCCCCGATCCGGCCGGACACCTTCTGGAAATTCTCACCCGGCCCTACGGCTCAGGCAGCTGAGGGTTCGCCCGGCGCGCAGTCACAAAAGCCGCTCGGAGATCGGCGAAGGGAGCTTTTGCGTCTGCCGACGCCAATAGCGCTAGCTGGCATTGCGGGGGCCGTGGCGCCTGCGTTCCTGGTCCCGATAGTCGTTGGCCATCCGGCCGACGTGGTTCGGCAGGGCACCGGCCGCAACGTCGGCCAGGGTCGTTTCCTCCAGCACCGAGCGCATGCTGGCCCGCAGGGCCCGCCACACGTCGGTCAGCGCCGCGGTCGGACCGAAATACGGCAGGTCGCCCAAACCGACGTCGCGGACACTGGCCAGCGGGCCGTCAATGCAGCGCAACACGTCCGCGATGCTGATTTCGGTACCGGGACGGGCCAATTCATATCCACCGTCACGACCGCGGTGGCTGCGCACGAGGCGGTCGGTGCGCAAGTTGGACAAGATGTCGACAAGGAACTGCGGCGGGATGCCCTGGACGTGTGCCAAGTCTTCAGTCTTGACCCGAACGCCGTCTTCGACGGTGGCGAGCTGGACCATTGCCCGCACCGCGTATTCCGCCTTGGCCGACATCCGCATAGACCGGATCCTCCCACCGCAAGGTTAAGAATCGGGGTCGCTCAACCGGTGACTGCCAGCACGGCGTCGGCGTATTCGGGTCGGCACACCACCAGGTCCGGCAGCAGCGGATCGGGCCGGTTGTACTCCAGCGGAGAACCATCCAGACGCGAGGTATGCAAACCGGCCGCCCGGGCCACTGCCACCGGCGCCGCGGAATCCCATTCGTACTGTCCACCGCCGTGCACATACACGTCGACCAGGCCCTGAACCACCGCAGCGACCTTCGCGCCGGCCGATCCCATCTCGACCAGCGTGCCGTTCAGGTGGTCGCGGACCTCCAGCGCGACCGCGGGTGGGCGGGTACGCGAAACCACGATCCGCGGCGATCCCGCATATGCCGGCGGCGACGCGGGATCCGGCGTGGCCAACGTGACTCCCTGTGCCGGCAGCGCCACCGCACCGGCTACCAGCTCGCCGGATTGCCATAGTGCGACGTGGACGGCCCAGTCCTGACGGCCGAGTTCGGAGAACTCCCGGGTGCCGTCCAACGGGTCGACGATCCAGACCCGCTCCGAGTGCAACCGCGCTGGGTTGTCCACGCCTTCTTCGGAGAGCACCACGTCGCTGGGGCGCTCGCGTGCCAGTGAATCCATCAAGTAGTCGTGGGACCGCTTGTCCCCCGCCGCTTTTCGCTCGGCTTGGGTGGCATCGGCTAGCTCGTCGCGGACCGCGAGCAGCAGCCGGCCGGCTTCAGTGGCCAGCCGCGCCGCCACCTCGTGGTCGCTGTGGCCGCTCAACGCCGCGACTCGATCAGGTCGATGACTTGCTGCGCCAGCTCGTCGCAGCTGCGGTCCGGCGTGAGACGCAGGTCGGGATTCTTCGGCCGCTGATACGGGCTGTCGATGCCGGTGAAATGTGTGATCTCACCCGCGCGCGCCTTGGCGTAGAGCCCCTTGGGGTCTCGGCGCTCGCAATCCTCGAGCGGCGTGTCGCAGAACACCTCGAGGAAGTCGAGCCCGGCGTCGGCATGCACCTGGCGGGCCAATTCGCGATGCTCGGCCAGTGGGCTGATCGC
>Ga0335075_10005384_pt1 | contig 19896 bp, 15 predicted proteins | sample Lox_Sample_24_FD_206723 | JGI IMG/M metagenome (GOLD analysis project Ga0335075, IMG submission 206723) | Soil microbial communities from Loxahatchee National Wildlife Refuge, Florida, United States - Lox_Sample_2.4 | ecosystem: Environmental > Terrestrial > Soil > Wetlands | place: USA...
AGAGCCGCGGGAAATCCGGGAGTTTGCCATCGGCATAGCCCTGACGAATAGGTACGCCGATGCCGGACGCGCAGACTCCGTAGTCCGCGATGGCCAGTAGCCTTTGCTACTGGCGAGTACATTACTCGCCGGTTAACTAAGGCGGCAAGAACCTGACTGAACGGACTTGCCGTAATTTGTGGGAATCTTGATGTCAAGTGATGAGTACAACACGGAGGCGGGGTCCGGCCGGATCCTCGAGGGAGGGCCGGCCCGCTGGAACGAGTACCTAGCTCACGGCCGTTGACCGGGTATGCCATTTCGCGACAGGGTCCGGCGATTCTTGCAGAAGCCGGGAACCGCGGATCTCACCCGGTTCAGGCGGCTGCTGCCGGTCATCGCGGCACGCGAGGATGCGCTGCGACAGGTCCCGGACGATGACCTGGCCTCGCGGGCGGCGAAGGCAAGCGCCGACGAGGACATGGCGGAGTTCGCCGCGGTGGCGCGCGAGGCCGCCCGGCGAGCACTTGGTGAGCGACCGCACGATGTGCAGCTCCTGGGCACGCTGGCCATGCTGTCCGGGTACGCCACGGAGATGGCTACCGGGGAGGGTAAAACCCTATCCGGGGCGCTTGCCGCCGCGGGGTATGCGCTTCGTGGTCACCGGGTGCACGTCATGTCCGTCAACGACTACCTTGCCCGCCGTGACGCCGACTGGATGCGGCCCGTCTACCAGATGCTTGGCGTGTCGTCTGGCTGCATTGGTCAGGACTCCGATCGTCGGCACCGGGAAGACGCCTACGCCGCGCAGGTGACCTACGCGCCAGTGAGCGAGCTGGGCTTTGACGTGCTCCGGGACCGTCTCCGCGAGGACGTGGCGGAGCTCCTCGTGCCGACCCCGGACGTGGTCCTCATCGACGAGGCCGACTTCGTGCTCATCGACGAGGCGCTGGTTCCGCTGGTCCTGGCGGGCGCGGTGGCCGAAGGCGACGCGGACCACGACATGGCCGCGCTCGCGAGGTGCCTGTTTCCCTGCCGGGATTACCAGGTGGACGATGACGGCCGTAACGTCCACCTCACCGAGGAGGGCGCACGCGCCGCCGAGCAGGCACTCGGCGGCATCGATCTCTATGATCCCGCGAACCTTGCGGTCCTGACCAGGCTCAACGTGGCCCTGCACGCTCACGTGCTGGTGCACAGGGACGTGCACTACATCGTGCGAGACGGCGGCGTGCACCTGATCAGCGAATCCCGCGGCCGGGTGGCGGCCCTGCAGCGCTGGCCCGACGGCCTCCAGGCCGCGATCGAGGCGAAGGAAGGGCTGAGGGCCAGCGACAGCGGCGAGATCCTGGACAGCATCACCATCGAATCCCTGGTGCACCGCTATCCGCTCGCCTGCGGGATGACGGGGACCGCCATCGCGGTCGGCGAGGAACTGCGCGAGTTCTACGGGCTGGAGGTGGCGGTGATTGAGCCCAACCGCCCGTGCATACGAGATGACCAGCCCGACCGCGTGTATGCATCCATTCCGGAAAAAGAGCGGGCAATAGTGGCAGAGATTGTCGCCGCGCATCGCAGCGGGCGGCCCGTCCTCGTCGGAACCCTCGACGTCGCGGAATCCGAACGGCTCTCGGACCTGCTGGACGCGGCCGGGCTTTCCTGCGTGGTGCTCAACGCCAAGAACGAGGCCGCGGAGGCCGCGATCATCGCGGAGGCCGGAAGCTACGGAGCGATCACGGTCTCCACGCAGATGGCAGGACGCGGAACCGACATCCGGCTCGGCGGCACCGTCGGCGACAGCGAGCAGATCGCCAGCCTCGGCGGCCTGTACGTGATCGGCACCGGACGGCATGTCAGCAGCCGGCTTGATCACCAGTTGCGCGGGCGATCGGGACGGCAGGGCGACCCCGGCCGGTCCGTGTTCTTCGTCAGCATGGAAGATGAGCTGCTCACCAGCCATCCGCCTGGCACCAAGCTGCCGGGCCAGGCAGACGCCGACGGCTGGGTAACGGACACCCGCGCACTCTGGGCGGTCCAGCACGCTCAGCGGGTGGCCGAAGGCGCCCAGCTCGAGATCCACCGCAACACCTGGCGCTACAACAAGCTGATCGAGCACCAGCGGCAGCTTCTGCTCCAGCACCGTGACCGCGTGCTGCGCACCGACGCCGCGCTGCGGTCGCTCGCGGCACGCTATCCCCGCCGGTACCGGGAGCTTAGCGATGCCGTCGACGAGTCCGTACTCGTCCTGGCTGCCCGCCAGATCGTGCTGTACCACCTGGACCAGGCCTGGGCTGACCACCTCGCCATGCTGGCCGAAGTGCGCGAGGGCATTCACCTCCGCGCGCTCGGCCAGGGCCCGAACCCGTTCGTCATCAGCCTCGACCCGCTGGCCGAATTTCACGCCGAGGCGGTCCCGCTCTACCGTCGGCTGCTCAGCCAGGTGGAGGAACAATCAGCAGAGACGTTCCGGACGGTCACCATCACCGTCGACGGTGCGGACCTTGCCGCCGCGGGCTTGAGGCGCCCCACCGCCACCTGGACCTACCTGGTGCGGGACAACCCGTTCGGCTCGGTCGGGGATCGGGTGCTCAGACGCCTCTTCTGAGGCTGACCCTCCGCGCGGCGGTCAGCTTCATGACGCTTCACGCTTGGCGGCGAGTGCCCGTCATGCGCCGGCGCAGGTGCCGGGTTGTGCCCGAACCGCCCGTTCCGGTTCACGCTAACCCACCGATGCGAACGCCCCCGGCGCCTGACGGCGCCGGGGGCGTGGTGAACAGCCTGGCGATGTTCAGTACTGGCCGTACTGCTGCTGCCAGAGGTAGTCCGCTTGATCCTGAGCCTGGATCCTGGCCTGCTCCTGGTCCAGGTGGTCGTAGTATCCGCGCTCGAAATGCTTGTCAACCTCTGCCGCGGCGAAGCCAGCCAGCATTTCCTTGCCGAGCTCGTGGTGCTCGGTGATGCCTTCCCGCTCGCGGTGATGCTCGTACATGCGCATGGCCTCGAAACCGGCCGCGCCCGCCAGCAGTTCGTGCGAGACCTCGTGGGGTGGCATCTCATCGCCGTAAACCTGGCCATAGGCGTCTTGGGCCTCGGACCTGTTGAAGAATCCCATAGTGGCTGAAACTAGCCGACCGCGTGCCGGGGACCGATGCCACTTGCCCGAATGTTTACGACTCGGCCAGTCCCTCGCTTCCCGCGCCCGGCATGAAATAGTGGCGCTGCAGCCGAAGATGAAGGGAGATGCGGCGCGTTGAGCGAACGGATCCTGGTGCCGTGGAAAAGCGTCGGCGACGATCTCGGCGACCTGAACGACGCCGGGCTGACGGTGCAGGTGTTCACCGGAGACGCGCCCGGCCCGGACGACCTTGACGACGTGGTGTTCTTCACCGTGCCTTACGACCGCCCGTTCGGCACCGAGCCGATCCGGCGCCTGTCCGGGGTCCGGGTCGTCCAGGCGCTCACGGCCGGATACGACCACCTGGCCGCCCAGCTGTCTGCCGACGTGACCCTGTGCAACGCGCGAGGCCTGCACGACTCGAGCACGGCGGAGCACGCACTCGGCCTCATCCTCGCCGCGCAGCGGGAGCTACCGCGCTGGGTCCGGGCGCAGGACGAGAGCCGCTGGGAGCACGCGCACACCCGGTCGCTGGCCGGCTGCCGCGTGCTGATCGTCGGATACGGCTCGATCGGGGCCGCGCTGGACGCGCGGCTGCGCGCCTGCGAAGCCTCGACCATCCGGGTCGCGCGGCGCCCGCGGCCGGACGAGCAGGTGTACAACGTGGCCGACCTGGATGGCCTGCTGCCTTCGGCGGACGTCGTCGTGCTCGTCACGCCGCTCACGGAAGACACCCGCGGCCTGCTTGATGCCCGGCGGCTCGCCCTGCTGCCCGACGGCGCCCTAGTGGTCAACGTCGGCCGCGGCCCGGTGCTCGACACTTCCGCGATGGTGACGGAGGCCGCTTCCGGCCGGCTCCGCGCGGCGCTCGACGTCACCGACCCCGAGCCGCTGCCTCCCGACCATCCGTTGTGGCACTGCCCCGGAGTGATCATCACCCCGCACGTCGCGGGCGGGGCAGACGCCTTCTACCCGATGGCCGCGAAGTTCATTGTGCAGCAGGTGCGCCGGTTCGCGGCCGGGGAGCCGCTGCGGAATGTGGTCGCGGGGCCTGGTCTCCCGTAGCGCAGGTTCTATTTGCTATCGCCCTCGGGCTCCACGGCGGGCAACTCGATGGTGGAGGTGGAGTCCTCGCTCGTCTGGCCGTTCAGGTCGGCCTGCCCTGACGCCTGCGCGGGCGCGTCATGCACCGCGGCGGGCGCATCATGAGCCGCGGCGGGCGCATCATGAGCCGCGGCGGGCGCATCATGAGCCGCGGCGGGTGCGTCGTGCACCGCGGCGAGCTGCTGCGGATCCGGCGCGGGACGCGTCCGGAGCTCGTGGCGCCCGCCACCCCTGCGGGTGAGCAGGATGCCGACGACCAGGACCACAACGCCGAGGATCCCGCTGGCCAGCGGGAGGATCAGCTGCAGGAGTCTGACCTTGTTCCGGGCGGTGTTGTCGAGGCTCACCAGCGTGTTGACGCTGGCGGGCGTCGCGGCCAGGTTGGCGTCGAACAGTAGCAACGCCACCGCATGGGTGCTCGGATACCGCAAAGTCTGTGTCTCGTGATCGGTGATGTCGAGCAGCGCCCCGGTCTCCGGGTCTACCGAGTACACCGCGTAATTCTGGTAGTACTCCGGCAACGTGACCGACTGCTGCAGCAGATTGACCCACGTGCCCGGCACCGTTTGGCTGCTGAACTGCACCGGCGCGACGTTCTCGACAAATTGGTAGGTCTGGATGCCATGGACGGAGGACGTGCCCGAGTACTTGAACGGCTCCGCCTTGTTCGCGGTGGCGTCGAAGACCTGATATGTCTGCTTCTGCGTGTTGATCGGGAACGCGTACCCGACTATCCCAGTCTGCTTGATATGCGAGTTGCCGCCGACATTCGCGCCGCAGCAATTGACCAGCTGAGTTGTGCGCCGGTTGAAGGCGAAGGTGCGGGGCGTGTACTGGATCTGCAGGTTGTTGGTGATGTCATGCACGAAGTTGAACTCGTTCCAGACCGCCGTGGAGGAGTTGCCCTCGCTGGCGTCTCCCTTGAACGTGTTCACGTCCTGGATGGTGACGTTGCTTTCTGGCGACAGCTTGCTGGCGCTGAAGTACGAGGCATCATTGGCGTCCAGGACGACCGAAGCGTACTCGTTGAGCGGCCATTTGATGACGCGGCTCGCGATAATCGTCGGGAGGACGATCGCCATAACGATCAGGACGGTCCCCAGTCCGGCGAGCAAGTATCCGATGTCTCGGCGCATCGTTCCTCCTGGTCCGCTGGCCTACGGGCAACGAACGGTGAGCTACAAACTGCAGAAGTTACTTGTGAGTTGTAGTAGCTTCCCACGAAAAGTCACGCCGATCCAGACACATAGCAGTAACGAATCCGGGAGCCTATGTACATACCGTAGCGAAATCAGTTCACGGGCGGGGCGCTGATCATCAAGGGACGGTGAACGTTACCTCGGCGGCGGGGCCGGTGGCTCGGCGGGCGTTCCTCGGCACCACCCTGGCCAGGTACGTTCCGGCATGCAGGCCGCGGAGGGTCACGCTGTCGGACCGCACGGTGGCCCGCAGCACGTAGCTGGCCGCGCCCGGTGGGAGCAGGTAGACCCGGTAGTCGATGTTGAGCCCGGCGGTGGGCCAGCTCAGTACCGCCGCGCCCGCCCGGGGCCGCGCCTGGACGCTCGTCACGCCGGGTACCGGCGGACAGCCGCCCCGGTAGTCCCATGAGTCGAACCACTGCGAGGGATCCCGCGCCGCGATGCTCGGGTAGGCCGATGCCCCGGTCGTCACGGTTCCATCGTGGCCACCGCCGGCGGCGCCGAAGATGGCCAGCGGTACCGCGATGAACCTGGGCTGGGTGACGGTGTTGGTGAACGAAGCCATCGACACGCAGCCCGCGGTGACCCCGATGGAATTGACGTTGTAGCTGATCACAAGCTCGTGGCTGCTGGAAAGCGCGGGCTCGGCGCGTGCCTCGTACATGATCCGGTAGTCGTGGGCGGCGTCGGCACCGATGGCGCTGTTACGGTAGAGCACGATCCCGGCGGCCCGGTCGAAAGGCCCCCACGGCGCGTCGGCCGGGTACGCGTCGATGTCCTGGCTGCCGACCAGCGGGTCGGCCTGGATGAGCCAGTACCGCTGCCCGACCTGTACCACGCTGAACCCTGTCGATACGTAAAGACCGCTGCCCGGGGGCTGGACGGGCTGGACATCCCGCTGACTGGAGGTCCACTGCCCTGGGCCGGCGTAGAACTGCCAGGCGGAGAACTGGGTGAGCTGAGACGCAGGCACCCGGGCCAGGTACAGCTGCCGGTCAGGGAACGGGGTGTCCGGTGTTTGGGTGCCGTACACGTAGACCGTGTTCCCGACGCGCAGCACCGCGGCACCCCACATGATCGGCGAACTGTCGCCCGGCGGCGTGTAGGAGGGCAGCGGGAAAAGCCGCGGCCTGGCGACCGCGCCCTCGGTAGCGCCGCGGCCCGCCGAGCTCAGCTGGCTGACCGGGTACGCGGCGATCACCGTCCCGGTCGCGACATACGGGGGGCTTCCGGACAGGAAGCCGTTGTAGAACTTGACGACCGTTCCGCCGATTCTGATGCCGTCCTCGTCCCAGTACCGCTCGTTCGCCGCGCCGGGAGCCTGCGGCGGGCCCACCACCGAGGACGGCGTGCTTCCCTGAGGGCTGCATGTCCCGCCGCCGGTCATCGTGACGAACTTGCTGCCGGGACCGGTCAGGGTCTGGATGACCACCGAGTTGTGCACGAACCCCTCGGAGCGCGAGAAGCCGGACGTCGGCCCGGCGGGGCCGAGGGAGGTATCGGAGAAAAACCAGGCTATCTGCGATGAACTCAGCCGAACGGCGGAAACGCCGTCGCCGCCAGCCCAGTCGGCGCAGGTCGAATGATCCGAGTACGCGGCCCATTCCGCGTTCAGGACGGCAGGGTACGGTCCCCCGCCGGACTGCGTGACCACCTGTGCGCGGGACGGGGCCGGCGTGGCGCTCTGGTGACGGGAGGCACCGGCGCTGTCGTGCGGCGGCAGCAAGGCGAGCACGGCGAAGAGCCCGACGGCGAGGCCGATGGCCAGGCCGACGATCTCCAGCCTGCGGGCGGGCGACCGCAGGAATGCACGCACCGGGAAACGGCGGCCGCGCGGCGCGCGGGCCCTCCTGCGGTGCCGTCCTGGCGCCGCGTGCGCCTGTTCCTTCTTTGGGGAGTTGACGGCCATGGTGTCCCTAGGGGCCTGGGTCGGTGACGGGCCCGGAGGGACCGCCTATGCCGGGAAGCTTGACGTCGAGGAAATGCGGGCGGTAGATCGTGACGTTGGCGTAGTTCACGCTCGGGCGGGTCGCGTTCGTGCTGTAGCAGACCAGCACGTTGCTGCCGTTGCTGAACTGCGGGACGATCCGGTACTCGTAGGTGAGGTAACCGCGGGGCAGCAGCGGCTCAAAGACCCGGTACCTGGGGCTGCCTGAGGAGAATCCGGTGGGGCAGCTGGCGTAGTAGGCGATGGCGTTGCTGGTCGTGCGGACGGTGGAGTTGTCGTTGGTCAGCAGGACGTAGGTGCCGTTGACGTCGGTTACGCTGAACCCCGCGGATACTCCCGTGCGAAGCACCGCCGCCGACCGCGGGTCGGAAGTCCACGCGCTGGATGGCGGAGGGCACCCGGGCGTGCCGCCGTAATACTGCCAGGGATCGCCGGCCGCGAGGCCGCCAACCGGCACCCGGGCGAGATACAGCGGATAGGGAGCGGCGCCGCCGTTGTACGGCTTGACGCCGTAGATGTATATGTAGCCGCCCGAGACAAGGACCGCCGCGCCCCAGATGACCGGATCGCTTCCGGCGGCGTCTTCGATGCCGATGGGCGTGCCCCCGGCGGGGGTGAGCACATCGGCGGAGCCGAGGGTGAACGACTCCAGAACCGTGCCGACTAGCTTGTACGGGAAGCCGCCGGGGTGCAGCTCCCGGTCCGCGAGCTGGTAGAACTTGTAGACCGCACCGCCGTCGATGACCTGGTCGCCGTTGATCAGCTCATAGCGGCTCGCGGGGTACGGCGGCGGCGGGGCGACCCACGTGTAGTCGGTGTCGCCGTTGTACCCGCCGGGCCCGGCCGGCCCCGCGTAGGTGGGCCCGAGGTGGCCGTCGCGGTACACCACGGCGCTGTTGTGCGCGAGACCGGTGGTGGACGGTGATCGGGTACCGCCAGGGTTGGTAGCGCCGAGAAAAGTGTCGGCGAAGAACCATACGGTGCTGCCGTCGGGCAGCAGCAGCGACTGCGCGCCGTCACCGCCGCTCCAGGCCCCCGACAGGTTGCCGTAGCCCTGGAACAGCGCGTCCCACGCCGTGTCCGGCCGCGCCGTGGCCGTCCCCGAGATGCCGGGACCCGGCTGGCCGGCCGAGAGCACCAGGCCGATCACTACCGCCAGCCCCGCTACGGCGGCACAGGCGCAGCCGGTGATCCAGCGTCTCCGGGCGTTCAACGGTCGGGAGCCACTTCGGCTGCGTCACGTGGCACGTCCTCGACGGGAAGCGCGTGACCGGCATCCTGGCGCGGCTCGCGGGCGAGGAAGCTGAGCACGATGCCGGCGATGATCGCCAGTCCTCCCGCGATGCCGAAGGCCAGCGGAAGGATGGTCTGCACGATCATGATCTTGTGCCGGGTGCCGGCGTCCTGGGCGACGAGGTGCGCGACGGTGGCCGGGGTGGTGCGCAGGGCGGCGTCGAAGACGTGCGTGACCGGGGCGCCGGTGGCGGCGTTCGCGAGATAGAGGTCTTCGTTCTCGCTGATCTTGAGCAGCGCGCCGGTCGCCGGGTCTACCCAGTAGGTCAGGTGCATCGAGTAGAACTCCGGCTCCGCCGTCGGCAGCGTGGAGAGCCTTAGCCTCGCCGCGGAGACGTTCTCGGCGAATCGGTAGGCCTGGATGCCGTCGACGGTGTCCGCCCCTTTGTACGCGAACGGCACCGGCTGGCCCAGCGTCGCGTCGAAGACGTAGTAGGTCCGCTTCTGGGTGCCGATCGGGAACACGTACCCGGCGATCCCGCTCTGGATGATCGACGAGTTGCCGTTGACGCTCTCGTCGCAGCAGTTGACCAGCTCGGCGGTCCTGCGATAGAAGGCGAAAGTGTACGAGGACGGCTCGAGCTGCTGGTGGTTGGTCCTGTCGTACACGGAGCTGTACACGCTCCATACGGCGATCGAGGAGTCTCCGGCTCCCGGGACTCCCGTTATCGAGTCCGTGACTTCGATACTCGCGCCGGTGACCTCGGTCAGCTTGACCGGGCTGAGGTAGGCGGCACCGGTGGCGGTGAGGGTGGCCGTCTCGTACTCGTTCAGCGGGAACCTGACGACCTGGCTGGCGATGTACTCCGGCAGGATCACCGCGAGCGCGGCGAGGAAGGCGCCCAGCCCGGCGAGTATCAGTCCGCTGATCCGGCGCATCGTTCTCCCTGGATCAGTGCGGCGGCCATGCCACCGACCGCTATCAGGCAAATGATCTGCGGGATCGCGTTTGCCGGTGCGCTGACGAGCAGCCCGACTTCCCCGGAAAGGGAAAGGTGCTCGCCAACCGCGCCGACCACCGACGCGACGATCAGCAGTCCGCCGAGCAGCCACGGCAGCGGCACGGCACGCCAGCCCCGGAGCGGAACGCAGAGCCCGGCGGTCACGGCGGGCACGATGATCGCGCCTGGGTAACCGCCAAGCAACAGGCCTAGCACGGCGAGCACCGCACCGAGGACGATTGCCCGGGACAGACGCGGCCATGGCCGCCGCCGCGGCCGGGCGGGCAGAAGCCGCCCGGCGGACCACCGCCGTGGCCGCCGCCGTGACCGCCGCCGCGGCCGGGCGGGCGGGAGCCGCCCGGCGGACCACCGCAGTGGCTGCTGCGGACGTGGCCAGCGCAGCGCGAACGCCACGATGATCGCCAGCGCGATGGCGGCGAAGCCGACGACGACCGTGTCCCGGTAGATCGATTCCGGCTGGTAGGTGAGCGTCACCACGCCGTTCGTGCCGGCCGGGAGGACCCACGCTTGCTTCCAGCCGTCGAGCTGCACCGGCTGCAGCTGCCGGCCAGCGAAGACCGCCCGCCACCCCTGGTTGAAGTTCTCGTTCACCTCCAGGTAGGAGCGCGTTGCCGCGTGCACGCGCAGGGTCCGCGACGACGATGTCCACGACGTGACCGTGGCCGCCACCGGTGCGGCGCTCGCGGCGCCGTTGCCGCTGCCCGGGACCGTGCCGAGCACGACGTCCTGGACGCTGAACGCGTCGGTCTGTGGCTCGGTTACTCGATTGGCGCCGGGGGCGAGCGTGACCTCCGAGCAGGCGGTGAATTCCATGGGACGGCCGTTCAGCAGGTCCGCGAAAGTGCCGGACACCCTGGTGGGCACGCTGACCCCGTTGACCTGGATCTGCGGCCCGTAACCGCACGCCAGCCGGAACGGGACGGTCGGCGTGCTGAGGGAGGGCACGCCGGGTATCACCACGTCGCTGATCTGCAGCGGCGTCTGGACGGGGGCAAAGGTAAGCGTCAGGCTGGTTGTCTTCATCGGCGCGAAGCTGACAACGCCGCTCGTACCGATCATGGCGCCGCGGCGTTGGCCGCCGGACCCGGTGATCAGCACCTGCGTCAGGGCCGACGCGCCCGGCGGGCGCTGGATGGTGACCCGGCTGATCGTGCGCGGGTACCCCCATTTGATCGTGAGCGTGGGGTGCGCGTCGGAGGGGCTGGCGATCCAGGCGGTCGCCGGGTTGCCGTCGAAGGCGTTCCATGGCTGGTCTTGCATGTCAGCGGTGTAGACGGAGGACGCGGTCACGACCGCCTCGTGGGGATCGAGGCGCGCGTAACGCTCGGCCAGCGACGGGTCGATGAGGATCGCCGAGCCGCGCAGCCCGCTTCGTTCCGTGGATGATTCTTGGAATGTATGGTCGAAGCCGTACTCTTCCTCGGTCGTGGTGCTGAGCTGCGGTGAGCACACCCAGCGGATCGAGGTGAGCATGCAGCCGGACGGCTGTGGCTGGGCCTTGGCCAGCACGACCGCGGACGGGGACGGGACCGACGGCGCGACGATCGTCCGGCCGGGGGATACCCCGGGCACGATGATGTCGGCGATCCCCACCTGGGGGCCGAACACCGGAGTCGGCGGCTGGTACGCGAGGCCGGTGACCGTGATGCGAAGCCATCCGGAGGCACCGGCCGGGACCCGCAGCGGCTGGAGGTTCCCTGTGACCTTCACCGGATCGCTGACCTGCCCGGCGGCGGTGCTCACCGTGACCCTTGCGACCGGCGGGCCGATCGCGGCATTGTCGGCGAAGGCCACCATGATCGTGCCGGGGTTCAGCGCCGAGTCGAAGTCCTCCTGGATCCACTGGCCCACGGGCCCGGTCCAGTTGCCGGACTCCCACATGGTCGCGAGGTCACCGTCGACGGCCGCATACGGGAGCGCGCCGGTCGCCCACTGGCTGGAGAGCGCCTGGAGGTCGGACGCGGAGGAGGACGCGGTCACGTCCTTAATGCCGGTGTACTGCGCGACGGCCTCGTACTTGTTCCAGCCGGGCTCGGTGTAGTCGTTGGTGGCCAGGTACGTGCCCGTCGGCTCGGCGGCGGTGAGCGTCGGCGAGTAGTTCGTCCGCAACTCGCCGAAGTTGACGGCCCGGCGGCGCAGCGAGTCCGTCACGACCGAGCCGGCGACGGGCTCGCCCGCCCCGTCGTCGTTGATGAGCACCGGCTTGTCGCCGCCGGCGCCGAGCAGGCCCTCGTTAGCGAGCGTAATCATGGACTCAGGGGCGCCGTACACGCGCAGCGTGTCCGCGGCGGGCTGCACGACCGCGGCCGCCTGCGCGCCGGCCACCTGGTAGATCTGCACCGCGGGAGCGGGCGGGTCGAAGTCGGTGACGGCGTCATCGGCGGCCGCGCTGCCCACGCCCGGGCCGAACTGCGCAGCGAGCGTCAGGCCCGGCGAAGTAGTGATCGCGTCGTGGATCCGGGCGGGCCACGCTCCGCTCAGATCCGCACGGGACAGGTCGTTGCGTACCACCACGTACTTCACGCCCATCCGGGCGAGCACCTCGGTCAGGCCGGCCGAGCCGTCTCCGGCGGCGAACTGCTGGTCAATGGTGTTAAGCAGGCGCTCGTTGCCCACGGAGCCGAGAAAGTTCAGGTCCCGCTCCGCGTAGTCGACGTTCGTCAGCGCCTGCAGCACGTTATCCATCGGGCTGCCCCAGACGTACTGGCCGAACGACGCGCCGGGCTCCACGAGCACCGCCTGGTTGCCCGCGTGCGCGGTCAGCCAGTCCGCGGCCGACACCCAGTACGACGGGACCTGGCTGAACGATCCGGCGCTGGCCAGCCCCGTTGCGAAGGCGGGCACCGCGAGGCCAGCCAGGGCCACCGCGGCCGCCGCGGCCGCCGCGGCTCGCAGCCGGGGCAGCCGCGCCGCGGCCACCAGGTGAGCGAGCCCGAGCGCCAGCGGCAGGCGGATCATTGGGTCGAACTTCCACAGGTTGCGGAACGGGGCCCCAGGACCGTTGATCAGGCTGACGAGCGGGCCCTCCAGCGGGTTTCCGAGGCTGCTCACGTGCGCAAGCGAGATGATCACGACACCGCAGAGCGCGGACCAAAGCAGGAACCTGCGTTCCGGAGCCCCGCGGTGGACGATCCCAGCCAGCCCCAGCGCGGCGAGCAGCCCCGCGAGCACGGCCGGTACCACGTCGGTGGCGAGCTGGAACCCGAGCGGCCGCCAGTACACCCCGTTCACGACCAGGTAGCTGACCCAGTTTTCTGTGCCGCGGAAGACGTCGAGCAGGCTGGTCGTGGCCGACGTCACCTGCGCGCTCTCGGTGTAGGAGAGCCAGGAGACGCCGTACTTGGACAGCAGCAGGAGCGGGGCCGACCACGAGGCGGTGACAAGCACTACGGCGGGCACCCACCAGGCCAGGATGCGCACCCTCGCACCGGGTCTGGTCAGGATGTAGATGGCGGCCGGGACGAGGACGGCGATGATCGATGCCGCGTTCATGCCGCTGCACAGCGCGACGGCGACGGCGGACCTGGCGACCGCGCGTGCCCGGACAGCGGCGATGCGGCGGCGTGCGATGTCCGCACCGGTGCCGTTGCCGTCGCCTTGGCCGGTGCCGCGGATCCACAGCCGCATGTCGGCGAGCGGCACGATGATCCAGGGCAGCATCACCATCGGCAGGACCTCGCCGGACAGCTGGCCGAGGATGCTGAGCGCCGCGGGCGACAGCGCATACGCCAGGCCCGCGATGGACCGCGATCCCGGCGTGCCGATGCCCATCCTCTCGGCGAGCCGTACCGTGCCGGTGAAGGCGGCGATCAGCAGCGCGGCGATCCACAGCCGCTGGACGACCCACCCGCCGACGTCCAGCAGCTTGAACAGCTCAAAGAACGGCCCCATCGGGAACAGGTAGCCGATCTGCTGGTTCTGCAGCCCGCCGAACTGCTGGGGGGCCCACAGGGTGAGCGCGTTGGACAGGAAGCCGCCCGGGTTGACCGCGAGCTCGAACTTGGTGTCCGCGATGATGTCGCCCGGCGCGGTCGCGAACGGGAGTGCGGCAAGCAGCAGGCAGCACGCCAGCGACTGGAACCTGATCAGGACCCGCTGCCAGTCCCGCCACTGGGCCGTGCCACGCGGCACCCTGAGCGGCGGGTCCTGGCGCGGCGTGGTTCCGATCATGGCGGCCCTGCGGCGCCGGTTACCTCGCCGAGCAGGCGCTCGGCTGGCGTGGCAGGCCGGAGGACCTGCCCGCCTGACTCCAGGAGCATGCCGAGCACCGGCCCCTCCGCCACGACCTCATCGCCACTGTCGTTATGCGACACGATCCAGGTACCGGAGCGGGTTCCCCGCGAGGTTCCCATGCGAACGGACGCCTCGATCAGCTGTGCCATCCGTGCCGTGCTGCGTTCCCAGCTGAGCTGCGCGGCCCACGCACGGCAGGCGGCGGCGACCTGTTCACGGCGGCCGGGGTCGTCGAGCTCCTTCACCACGCGCTCGACGACGTCGGCGAGCTGCTCACCTTCCCTGACCAGCCAGCCGGTCTGCCCGTCGCGCACCGCGTCACGCAGCCCCTCGACGTCGTAGGCGATGGTGGGCACGCCAAGCGCGGCGGCCTCGAGCACGCACAGCCCCCAGCCCTCGCCCTGGGACGTGTTCAGGTGCAGCAGCGATCCGCCGACGACCGCCTGCTTGTCCTCCTCGGACAGGTAACCACGCAGGCGCACCGCACCGGCCAGGCCGGGCGCGGACCTGATGGCGGCCTCCAGCGCGGTGGTGCCAGGGCCGCGGCCGATCACGTCGATCGTGAACCCTCGCTCGGCGACGGGCAGGATCAACTCGGCCCGCTTGTGCGCGACCAGCCGTCCCACCCAGACGAGATCCGGCGCCTGGGGCGCCGACCGCGGTGGTTGATGTGGCTGCTGTGTCGGGAGCGGGGTCCCGTTTGGGATCAGGTAGATGTCGCCGGTCCAGCGCAGCCGCTCGCGCATCGCGGCGACTGTGGACGGCGAGACCGCCACGCAGGCGTGCCGCCGGTAGGCCAGCCTCGCCGCCGGTCCCTCGAGCAGGCGGCCGACTCTGGCCATCCAGCCGGGAAAATGCACGCCGAACTGGGCAGTATGCACGTGGTGCATCACGCAAAGCACCGGCACGCGCCCGGGCAGCGACAGCGGGGTGAAGAACGGGATGCCGTTCTGGCAGTCAAGCACGACGTCGACCGAACGCCTGTGCGCGAGCAGCCAGCCGAGCACCAGCGGATAAACCGTGAACCGGCCGCCGAGCCTGACGATCTCGATGCCGTCGCGGCGGTCGCGGCGGGCCTGCCCCGGCGCACGCGCGGTGACGAAGCGGACCAGCGCCCCCCTGGCCGTCAGCCCGCGCGCCATCTCCCATGCGTACCGCTCCGCACCGCCTGCCTGCGGATGCCATGGGTCGCGCCAGTTGGCAACGACGACACGAACACCGCCCAGTTCCCTCATTTCTCTGTAGCCCCGGCGACGGTCAGCTGACGGTCGGGCAGCAACTGACGGTCGGGCATCGGGCGCGGACGCGGAACGAGCACGGGTGCTGGGGCGGGCCCGCTGAGCGGGATCCGCGACCGCAGCCAGATCGATGTCAGCTCGCGGAATGAGGCAGCCGAGTGGCGGCGGACTGAGAACGTCGAGCCGGCCATGTCCTGCCAGCGGACGGGAATCTCGGTGAGCGTCGCGCCCAGCCGCAGGCAGCTTGCTATCAGCTCGACGTCGAACGCGAACCCCGCCGTCCGCAGCGGGCGCGCCGCGACCCTGGCAAGCGGCCCTGAGAAGAACTTGAACCCGCACTGGGTGTCCGAGGCACCGGGGACCACCCACCGTGCCATCGACCGAAAGACCGCGGCGCCGACCTTGCGTACGCTGCTCGACCTGGCCTCGACGACCGACGCGCCCAGCGCGCGCGACCCGATGACCATCGGATGCCCGGCGGCCAGCAGGCTGATGGCTACGTCGATGGCTGACAGATCGGTAGCCATGTCGGCATCGCAGAACCCGACGAACGGGGCCTGAGTGGCAAGCAGTCCCGCCCGGACCGCGACCCCCTTGCCCGGGCGCTCGCAGTGCAGCAGCCCGACAGGGACGGGACCAGAGGGCCACGCGCGCACGACATCCGCGGTCGAGTCGCTACTCGCGCTGTCGACGACGAGAATCGACGTGCGCAGCGGGAGCGTCGCGGCTTTATCGCAGAGTGCACGGAGTCCTTCGGGCAGCCTGCGGGCTTCATTCCGGGCCGGGACAACGATTTCCACAGACGCCGGGTGAATCACCGGCGACATGTTCGCCATTCCGGGGTGTCAGTGGCTGCCGTACTGATAAATCGTGGCGTTGCTCGGCGTGCCGGTAGCGGCGGTGTTCAGCAGGCTCTGAGCGGCGAAGGCCCCCCCAGCAGCGATGACGATGCCGACGGCGATGGATATGATCAGTCGGATCACGAGGTCCAGTCCTCCCTCGGGGGCTCCTTAACTGGACAGTAACTTAGTAGCCGGTTGCCGGCCTTGTAAAGCGGTAGGAACGTAACGAATTCCTGTCATCTGAAATATAACGTGATTCAGCCGAACGCATGGTGGTTCACCCGGATATGGGCCTCGCGGGAATGGCCCCTGCCCCCTGGTCGGGATTCAGCAGGCCGACGGTGATAGCTGACACACACAACGGCGGAGGGCTCGCAGCGCCCGTATTGGCGAAGAACTGGACGTTGACCACGTTTCCCGAGCCGGTCAGGGGAACGTAGACGACGTGCTTGCCGGACGGCACGGCGACTTGCAGGCCCTGGCCCTGCTTGAGGCTCACGAACAGCCATCCGGCCGGCCCGGAGTAGGGCACCCGCACGGTCCACGGCCACCGGTACAGGGTGCTGGTCAGCGGGATGGTCGTGACCGCGTCGGTCACTTTCCAGCAGGCCGATGCCCCCTTGGTGGGCGACTGCGGCGGCGGCCAGGACCAGACGCCGGTGACTCCGACGGGCCGCAACTGGCCCGCCGTGTCGAACGCCATCGCGTTCGGGTGGACGCCGGCGGGCAGTGCGGATATCCATGACACGCGGCGGGCGGCCGACGTGCCGCGCAACAGCGGGCCGATGACCGAGGCGGTATCGGCCTGACCCGGGAAGAAACCGGGATTCATGACCGTCGCCGGCGTAGGCCCGTCCACGATCAGCGTGCCGGGCGGCGCGCTGGCCAGCGCGAGCCGCGCCGTCGCGATGTAGGAGCGTCCCGCCTTCCCCGGGTTCGCGGACTGGAAGGCCTGCAGCGACGTCACCGTGCTCGCGGCGAAGCAGCAGAAGGCGAGCAGGGCGATTACGTGAGCCGGCCGCAACGCACCGCGCGCGGCTTTCCCCGTCTGGCTGGCCTCCCCTGGCTGGCCGGCGTCTCCCTGTTGGCTGGCCGCCACTGTCTCCAGGGCCTCCGTCTCCCTGACGGGAAGGAACGCGAGCCCCAGGCACAACGCGAGCACCCCGGTCGCATTCGCCACGTATCCCGCCTGCTCGCCGAGTGTGACCGCCGAGGAACCGAGCCCGTCGATGGCGACGGGCACTATGCAGGCGGCGACGATCCAGCCGAGCAGGATGACCCAGGCCCGCCAGGCCCGCGCGCGCAGACGGCAGCTTGCAAGCACCACGACAGCGGCGACCACCCAGGACAGGTACTCCAGGGCGGCGGGCGGAGCCGCCTGCGCGTAGCCGAACGCGAACCACTGCCACGGGCCGCCGAGGAAACCCGGCACCGCCGTGGTCCCGATGAGGGTCCCGGCGAACCGGTACAGGCTGGCGGCCGTGCCCGGGCCGTGGACAGGCACGCCGGAGCCCGCGAGCCGGATGAAGAACACGATGCAGTACGCGGCGAGCAGCGCGCCGTACAGTGCCCAGGCCCGCCGGTGCCTGACGAACGCTCGCCTCGCGGCGTCGCGGAGCCGGCCGGGCTCGAAGTAGGCGATGGTGAGCGCGTAAAGCAGTAGCGGAACGAGCGCCCCCTGATCCGCCGACGCCATGCCGACAGCCAGCCAGAAGGCGGCCGCGATCAGCTGCCACGACTTGCCGCGGCGCAGGTAACGGACGTGCGCGTGCACCGCCATGAGCATGGCGATCTGCAGCGGCAGGACCCGCAGGGCCACCGACAGCCAGCCGACCGCACCGGCCGACAGCGGGCCGAACAGGTACACCGCGAACAGGAGCAGGATCCCCGGCTGGGCTGTCCCGTCGCGGCGGACGAAGACCGTCAGCAGCATTCGCAGCATGGCCAGTGACGCGGCCGCCACCAAGATCATGATGACCACGCTGGCCAGGGTCCAGTTGTACAGCGAGATATGGGCGAGCGCCCAGGCGAGCGACAGGCCGACCGGCATCAGATGGCCGCTGTCCACCGACATCAGGTAGTTCCAGCCGAACCCCTCGTGCAGCGCGCGATCCAGCATCAGGAAGTCGCTCTGCCGGAAGTAGGAACGGTCAAGCAGAGCCGCTGTCCAGCCCAGCTGCCCGGCGACAAGGGCCAGGCCGGTAAGCGCGACCGCGTGCGACTTGACCCACCGGGCAGGCCTCGGCACCGGCCGGGCAGGGGCCGGCCGCGCATCGGCCAGCCTGGCTCCCGAATTCTGGATTCCCGTGACGGACCCCCTTTACGTGAGCCCCAACGGTTGGCGATGATACCGTCCAGTAACCAAGCCGGGAAGCCCAGTTTCGGCCGGATCCCACGGATGTGTCCAACCCGTAAACCTAGAACTAGAAAAGGCTCCTGTTTCGCTCACGCTGATACGACAGGCTGGTGCCCATGGACGCAGTCGACGGACTCCGCAACATCGAGGAGATCCGCCAGGTGAAGTACCGACACCTTCGCTGTGTCGACCTGAAGCTATGGGACGAGATCGGCGACACGCTCACCGAGGACGCGATCCTCGACTACGGCCCGACGGCGTACGGCAAGCCGCTGAAGATCGTCGGCCCGGCGGAAATCGCCGCGTTCTTCCGTGCCAAGTTCGGGCCGGACACGCTGACCTCGCACACCGCGGGGCAGCCGGAGATCACCGTCGACGGCGACACAGCGACCGGCATCTGGTCACTCAGGGACACGCTGCTGGCAACCAAGCACCACATGCTGATCACGGGCGCTGCCTTCTACCACGATCACTACGAACGCGGCGCCGACGGCCGCTGGCGGATCGCGCGCACCGGCTACGTACGGACCTACGAGGCCATGATGTCGCTGGACGACGTGCCGAGCTTCAAGATCATCGCGGCACTCGCAGGCACACCGGACCAGGAAGATTATGCGGACGCCGTCGTCCGCTGACGCGGTGCCGCTCTCCGGGCTGGCCCGCTCGATGCGGCTGTTCCGGCTGTTCCTGACCGAACAGTCGGATCCCGAGCAGTATTACGCCACCCTGGCCGAGGACACCGTCCAGCAGGTCGCCGGGTACTGCGAGCTGCCAGGCCGCACGGTGCTTGACATCGGCGGCGGAGGTGGCTGGTTCACGACGGCCTTCCAGGCGCGCGGCGCGAGATGCGTCCTGTTCGAACCCGACCCTGCGGAACTGTTCAGCAGGAAGACCGCGCCCGCAAGTGCCGCGCTCGCGGACGGGCTCTGCCTCCCGGTGCGCGACGAGGCGGCGGACGTCGTGTTCTCCTCCAACGTGCTCGAGCACGTCCCTGACCCGATGAGGATGATCGGCGAGATGGTCAGGGCTACCCGGCAGGGCGGGCTGATCTACCTCGCGTTCACCAACTGGTATTCGCCATGGGGCGGACACGAGATGTCACCCTGGCACTATCTCGGCGCGGGGTTCGCCGAGCGCAGGTACCTCAAGCGTCACCGGAAGAAGCCCAAGCACCACGTCGGCGCGACCCTGTTCCCGGTGCACATAGGGCAGGTGCTGCGCGCGCTGCGGGCGCGGCCGGACATCGAGATCGTTGACGCGCGTCCGCGTTACTACCCTGGATGGTGCCGGCCGCTTGTGCGGATTCCCGGACTGCGGGAGGTTGCCACCTGGAACCTCCTGCTGATCCTGAGGCGAACCCGGTGACAAATTCCGGGGCGCGCTCGCGGCCGACGGCGCTTCCAGTGCGGGCCGACCCCCGCCCGTTCAGCATGCTTGACGAACTCAACTGTTACTTCGACTCCCCCGCCGAACCCAACAACGTTCACCTTGAGGCCTGGCTGTCCGGCCATCTCCAGCCGGACCTGCTGCGCTCGGCGGTCTCGGCCACACTCGCCGGCCTACCCGCGGCACGGGCCCGGCGCGCCGCCGGTCCGTGGTGGCACGCCGGCTATACATGGGAATTCCC
>Ga0335075_10005385_pt1 | contig 19894 bp, 17 predicted proteins | sample Lox_Sample_24_FD_206723 | JGI IMG/M metagenome (GOLD analysis project Ga0335075, IMG submission 206723) | Soil microbial communities from Loxahatchee National Wildlife Refuge, Florida, United States - Lox_Sample_2.4 | ecosystem: Environmental > Terrestrial > Soil > Wetlands | place: USA...
GACACCGGTATCGGCCTGACCGAGCAGGACGTCCACACGTTCCTGGCCACCATCGGCCGCAGCTCTAAGCGCGACCCGCTCGGCGGCCTCGACATTACGGTCATCCGCAAGGACTTCATCGGCCAGTTCGGCATTGGGCTGCTCGCGTGCTTCATCGTGGCGGACGAGATCACCGTCGTAACCCGGTCGGCGGCCAGCCCGTACTCCCCGCCGGTCGAGTGGCGGGGCACGGCAGACGGCCGGTACCGTCTCCGGCTGCTCGGCAGCCACGAGATGCCGGAGCCGGGCACGCGGGTGTCCCTGACCGCGCGGCCGGGTTGCGAGGAGTGGCTGCTGCCGGACCGCGTCGCGGGTCTCGCGCGGCACTTCGGCGACCTGCTGCCGGCACCGGTCGAGGTCGTCGAGCCCAGCGGCACCCGGGTGATGGTGAACGACACGCCCGCGGTATGGGACCGGCCGCATGTCTCGCCGGTCCTGCGGCGCGACGCGCTGCTCCGTTACGGCGAGGCCACCCTGGGCTTCGCTCCGCTCGACGTGATCGAGCTCGACCTGCCGGCCGTGGGACTGCGCGGCGCCGCCTACGTCCTGCCGTCCGCGGTCAGCCCGGCCGAGACCGGCAGGCACCGTGTCTACCTCAAGGGAATGCTGCTCACCGAGGCCGCCACCGGGCTGCTCCCTGACTGGGCGTTCTTCGTGCGGTGCGTGGTCAACGCCGATGGCCTGCGGCCGACCGCATCCCGCGAAGGCCTGTACGAGGACGCCGCGCTGGACGCGGTTCGCGAGCAAATCGGCGCGCGGATCCGGGACTGGCTCGCCGAGCTGGCCGGCAGCAGGCCAGCCGACCTGCGCAGGTTCCTTGCCACGCACCATCTCGCGGTCAAGGCCCTGGCCCGGTTCGATACCGGGCTGCTGCGGACGATGCTGCCGTGGCTGCCGTTCGAGACCACCGACGGCGACGTGAGCCTGGATGAGTTCGCCCGCGCGCACCGGACGATCCTGGTCACCAGCACCGTTGAAGAATTCCATCAGGTCGCCGCCATCGCGTCGGCGGGCGGGCTCGCGGTCGTCAACGGCGGCTACACCTACGACGGCGACCTGGTGCGGCGGCTGCCCGAGATCAGGCCCGACGTCCTGGTCATGGACCTCGATCCGGGAACGGTGGTGGCGCATCTCGACCCGGTCGAGTCCGAGGCGGAGCTCGCCGCGGCCGGGTTTCTCGCGGTGGCCCGGCGAACGCTCGACCCGCTTGACTGCGATCCCGTGCTGCGGGCGTTCGCGCCCGCGGTGGTGCCCGCGCTGCTGCTCGACGACCGGGAGGCGCGGCACGAACGGGCGCGGGCGCAGGCGGCATCCGAGGCGGACGGCCTGTGGGGCGAGATCCTCGGCTCGCTGCGCGGCTCGGTGCCCCGCGCTCAGCTGGTCCTGAACCAGCGCAACCCGCTGGTAAGCCGGATCGCCGAGATCGCCGACCCGGAACTTGCCGCCACGGCGGTGCAGGCACTCTACGGGCACGCGCTGCTGATGGGCCGCAGGCGGCTGCGGGCACAGGAAAGCGCCCTGCTCAACCGGGCGTTCCTCGGGCTGCTCGAGCATGCCGTGCACCCGCGAGCGGAGGACACACGCTGATGGAGCTCACCGACGCCGACGAGATCCGCAGCGCGCTCGAGGAGAACGACGACCGGCCGTTCGGCCAGGCGCGGTCCGCCCGCGCGGAGGAGATCGCCGCCGCCGCGGAGGCAGCCGGCGAGCCGGCTCTGCACGTCGCCGCGCTGCAGGAGTTCATCACCGCGTACGAGTACGGCGCGGAGCACGTCAAGATGCTCGTGCCGTTCGCCCGCCTGCTGAAGCTGCTCGACGACCAGCCGGGCGCTTTCTCGCCGGACCAGCTGCGCAGCACCCAGTGGTACTTCAAGTGGGCCACACAGCGCATGATGGAGACCCCGGACACGCCGCTGCCGACCATTGCCGGGTGGATCCGCGAGATGGAGCGCCGGTACCGGACCGCAGGGTTCAGCATGCGCACCATCGCCGCGCAGGACCTGGAGCTGGCCTCGCACGTCGGCGGCACATCGCAGGCCGAGGCCGCCCGGCAAGCAATGCTCAGCCTGCCACGCGACCGGATGAGCGACTGCGCGGCCTGCGAAGCGAACCAGCTGGGCAGCGCGCAGCTCATCGCCGGCCGCGATGAGGAGGCGATCGACGCCTGGTCGGCCGTGCTTTCCGGCCGCCTCAGGTGCAGGGAGGAGCCGCACCGGGTCCTTGCCCGCTCGCTGCTCCCGCTGCTGCGGCTCGGGAGGGCCGACGACGCCACATCGAATCATCTGCGCGGCTACCGCCTCGCCCGTGGCAACGCCAACCTGGCGCCGGCGATCGGCTTGCACCTGGAGTTCTGCGCGCTGACCGGCAACGAGGGACGCGGCGTGGAGATCTTGGCGGACAACTGGCATCTGCTCAGGGCAACCACCGATGCCATGCCACGGCTCGAGTTCCTCACCGGCGCCGCGGTCCTGCTGCAGCGCCTGACGACCTCCGGTTACGAGAACGTGCCGATCCACTCGGAGACGGCCGGCAGCCTGCTCAGCCAGATCATGCCGGAGATCACCGGGCTGGCCGCCCGGTTCGATGCGCGCAATGGCACGACGTGGGTGGGCGATCGGATGAACCAGCGTCTGCGCCAACCGCCCTTGCGCGACCGGCTCATCCTGGACGGCGGGGCAGCCCTGATGCCTGCGGCGTCGCGCCGCCCGGCGGGTGACGGCTCCCGAGACGGGACGCCCGCCGACCTGGACAGCCTCGTCGAACGTGCCCGTGACCTCAGTACCACCGGCCACCCTGGCGCGCGGGACGCCTGGGAAGAGGTCAGGAAGCTGCTGGCCGGCGCTGACCCGGATGACCGGCTCGCCGGCGACCTCGCCAGCGACCAGGCTCTCCGCCGGGCCAAGCAGGGCGACTGGGCGGGTGCGGCGGCCGGGCTGCGGACCGCGGCCGCGTGCTACCACGCGGCCGGCCTTCCCGGCCGGGCCGCCGCCGAAGCCGCCAGGGCGGAGTGGGCCGCGGCCCAGCAGGAGCCGCATGAGGCGGCCTGGCCGGAACTGGACGCACAGCTCGCCACCGTCCAGCGGCTGCTCGCCGCGGGCCAGGCCGAGCCGCGCGACCTCCTCGCCGTCCGCCATTCCCGCGCTCTGGTCGCGGCGCAGGCCGCGGACCTGGCCTCCGGGGCGTCCCGGGATGAGCTGGTCGCGCGGTTCACGGCCGAGACCGCGGAGCTGATCGCCGATGCCCGCGCACACGGCACGCCCGCCCGCGCGGCCGCCGGTGAATTCTTGCTGGCCGGCCTGGCCGGGCGGGACGGCGACGTGGACGGCGAGATCAGCCACCTGCAGGCCGCAGTGGACCTTATCGAGCAGGCGGATCGGCCGTGGGTGACACCGCGGATGAAAGCCAGGCTCGGCGAGCTGATGCTGTCCAAGGGGGACCCGGCCGCGGCCGTGCCGCTGCTCGAAGCCGCGATCGCGGGCGCCGGCCAGTGGCCCGAGGCGGATGTGCTCCCGCTGGGGCCTGCTCACGTTGTCCTCGCGAACGCGTACCGGCTGCAGGGACGGCCCGACCTGGCGGTGCCGAGCGCGCGGATTGGCCTGTCCCGGCTGAGCCGGGCCGGCGACGCGCTGGCAGCAGCCCAGGCCCGGGCCGACCTGGGCCTGGCCCTGGCCGCAGCGGGCCGCCTGCGGGAGGCTGCCGCGATGCTGACCGACGCCATCGCCCAGCTAGGCGAGCTGGAGGGGGAACCGGCCGCCGCACGCAACCGGATGGCCCTCGGCCGGGTTCTCCGCCGGTCCGGGGATCATCGGGGTGCCGCGCAGCAGTTCGCGCTGGCCGCCGGCGTCTTGAGCACCGGGCCGGACAAGGACGCGTACCTGGCCAGCAGCGCCGAAGCCGCACTGTCCCTGGCCGACTGCGAGATGTGGGACGAGGCTCATGCCGCCTACGAGAACGCGATCACGCTGGCCACGACGCTCGGCCAGTGGCCGCAGCTCGTGAACATCCAGCGCGATCTCGCCCAGCTCTCGGTCCGCGACGGTCGGGCCGACGGACCTGGCCGCGCGCTTGACCATATTCACGAGGCGCTCGCCGCAGGAGAACGGGCCTATGGCGTCACCTCGGAGGGCGGGGCCGGCTCCGGGGAGGGCGGGGCTGCCGCCGAGGGGGACGGGGCCGGCGCCGAGGGGGACGGGGCCGGCGCCGAGGGGGACGGGGCCGGCGCCGAGGGGGACGGGGCTCCGGCCGGGCCTGCGCTCCCGGCGCAGAACGGCAGGCTGGCGCGTGAGCGCGGCATCACCTGCTGCGCGGCCGGGCGTGCCCTTGCGCATGCCGAGCGTTACGAGGAAGCTCTCGCGTGGCTGGACCGGGGCATCGCGGACCTGGCGGCGGACGACGCCAGCATTGACCAGCTTGCCGAGGCAACCAGCCTGGCCGCGTTCCTGGAAGGTGCCAAGCTCGGCCGGGCCGGGCAGGCCCGCAAGCGGCTGCAAGCTGTCATCGACCGCTGTACGCAGCTCGGCCGGGAAGAAGCCGCGGCGGAGCTGATGCAGCTCAGCGCTGAGCTGGAGGCTTAGCCCAGCCGGGCAGTCTTGTCCGGCTACGCACGGTCGGCGGCCGCAACCGGCGCCCGGGCCGTGGCTGGCGTTCCAGGCGTGCGGGTGCCCTCCGCCGCCGGTGCCAGGCTGACCGCCAGCACGCCGCCGCAGACCACCACGGCGCCGCCCACCTGGATCAGGGTCGGGCGCTCGCCCAGCACGATGTAGGCCAGCAGCATCGCGGCGGCCGGCTGCAGCAGCAGCGTCAGCGAGGAGATCGCCGCGGGCAGCCTGGGCAGCGACGACGTGATCATCAGCCAGCCGAGGGTCTGGCTGCTCAGCGCCAGCAGCAGCAGCCAGCCGAACGAATGCCAGCCGATGAGCCACTGCATGCCGCCGAACGCCAGGCCGAGCAGCAGCGAGCCGAACGCGGCGCCGGCCGTGGCCTCCGCGAGCGGTCCGGCCACGTGCGGGCTGCTCGCCGACGTCCGGCGCAGCACGAGCAGGAAACCCGCATAGGCGGCCGAGGTGCCGATCCCGTACCCGATGCCGGCCAGCGGGTGGCCGCCCGCGCCCCCGCCGACCATGCCGGACACCAGCACAACGCCCACCATCACGACCGGGAGCATGACCAGGAACCTGCGGTGCGGGCGCTCGCGGAACAGCGCCCAGGCGGCGATCGCGACGAACAGCACCTGCAGGTTGCCGAGCACGGTCGCGACCCCTGGCCCGACCTCGGCGATCACGTGATTCCAGAGCACCAGATCGACGGCGAGGAACAGCCCGGCCACGAACGCGCGGACGTGGGCCGCCGGCTGCCGCGGCCCGCGCTTGCGCCGTTCCAGCAGCGCGAGCGCCACCAGCAGCGGCAGCGCGAGAAAGCACCGGAAGAATGCCGCGGTTACGGGGCCGGTGTCGGCAAGCTTGATCAGGATTCCCGAGGCTGAGATGCAGGTCGCGCCGAGAGCTGCCAGCAGAAGCGGGCTGCGGCCTGCGAGCGTTCCCGCCGCTGTGGCGTGATCGTTGCCTGTCATGACCGTATCCGCGTATGGTGCTGACATGATCTCGACCCTACGGGAGCGCTCCGACAGGAGTCAAAGCGCTTTTGGTGCTGACCTCCTGGAGGCGCTCACCGCGTGCGCCGAGCTGATCAACACCGGCCGGTCCGCGGACGGTGAGGGCCTGGGCGACGTGGCGGACGTCCAGGCGTTCGGCGACCGGTACGCGTTCCACGGGACCGGGGCGGGCCCGAAGGACGTCGCCCGGCTGCTCCTGCACCGCGGCAGGCTCGATGCGATCGTCGCCCGCTGCGAGTCGGGCGACGACGAGACCGCGATCGGGATGCTGAACGCCCTGCTCGCGGAGACCGGCGCGATCCCGCAGATCGTCGCGCACGACGGCCGGGGCCCGCACATCCACGTCTCCCGCCCGGCGGCACCGCTCGCCGACCGGATCGCCGCGCACCTCGCCATGGGCCTGGCCGAGCTGGTGGTCGCCGGGGAGAGCGGGCGCGTGCGCACCTGCGCGTCGCCCGCCTGCCGCGACGTCTTCGTCGACCTGTCCCGCAACCGCTCGCGACGGTACTGCGACAGCAAGACCTGCGGAAACCGGCTGCACGTGGCGGCGTACCGGGCGCGCCGGGCGCAGGCGAGCTAGCCGCAGCAGGGCGCGGCCGGGCGCGGCCCGGGGGGTGCACCGGGGACGCCCGGGGGGACCCGCGCGGGGACGCCCGGGAGGCGCCGGGCGAGCGCGCTGGCCGCCTTCCTCCGGGTTTGCTGAGAGGATCGGGCCCGTGCCGCGAGCCGGTATGCCGGCTGCTAAGTTGTGGCTGGGTTAAAACATGGGCCAGATCGGAGGTCTCGATGGGCCTTCCCGCGAGTCAGCGCAAAATCCTGGTAATGATCGAGGATTCCTTGCGCGGTTCCGACCCGCGCCTCGCCGCGCTGTTTTCCATCTTCACCCGTCTCACCCATGACGAGGAAATGCCTCGCATCGAGCAGATACGCGCCAAGGGAGCCATGGTCCTGGCCTGGATCGGCGTCCGGCTCGTGGCGTTCGGCAGGTGGTTCGGCTCCCCGCGCCGCGCCCGGCTGCGCACGGCGCTGTATTTCCCGGTGGCGATGGCGATCGTGGCTTCGGCCGTCCTGGTCGGTGCCGGGTTCCCGAGCGCCAACCGCTGCCCGGCGGCCCGGGGAACGGTCGGCACCGCGCTCACCAACACGCGGGCAAGGATCTGCACGCCCATGCTGAACCCGGCGGTTCTCGGCCGTTAGGCCGCCGCCGAACCGCTGGGCTGGCCGCCATTCGGCGGCCATTCACCGGATGCGGCAGGGACCGCTCCCCCGGTCAGCGCTCGCGGGACCGCTCCCCCGGTCAGCGCTCGATCGCCACCAGCTCCGGCCGCAGGCACGCCTGCCGGGTTCCCGGCGCCCTGGCAGCGCCGACCTTGCCGCAGGCCGCGAGCAGGACCGTGTTGCTCGACGGGTCGGCGCTCCCGCCGATCCCGGAGAGGTCAACGAAGTAGTGCGGCCAGGGAAGCGGCGGCGTCGTCCACACGACGCGGCCCTCGCCGATCCCGTAGCCCCACGCATCGCCGCCGGATCCCGTGTTAAGCCCGAGCGCCACCCCGTCCCTGACCCCGTACACCGTGGAGGCGGCCGGAATCGTCGCTCCCCTGACCACCGCGCCGGTCTGCGGGTCAAGGCCGATGAGCCCGCTGCCGCTGGACACGTACAGCGTCTCGCTGACCAGGTCCTCGCTCTCCGGGATGGCACCGGCGCGGTGCCAGAGCAGCCGCCCGGTCGCCTCGCTGTAGGCGGCGAGCCCGGCGCTGCCGGAGAACAGCGCCACGCCGTCCAGCGCGGCGCTGAACGCGCCGTCGAAGGACCCGTGCGGCGGGCGGATCAGCCGCTCGGCACCGGTCCTGAGGTTGATCGCGCGCAGCGCGGTCACCGGGGCGGTGCCCAGGTAGCCGCCCGCGGCCACGGTGACGAGCAGCCGGTCGCCCTGCACCCGCCACGCCTGCGGCACGCGCCCGGTGGACCTGCTCCATACCGGCCTGCCGGACGCGTTGTCGAAGCTCGTCACCGACCTTGTGCCGACGATGACGGTCCGGTCGTCGCCGGCCGCGACCGCACCGCCGTAGGCCGTCGCCGGGTAACTGCGGAGCCGCTGGCCGGTCTCGCCCGCGAGCACGATCTCGTCCCGCACGGTCCCGCCGTCGGCAGTGCCCGGGTAGTCCACGCCCGCGGTGACCACCTGCTGCCAGGAGCGGACGGAGACGATCGCCGCGCCGGGCGGGAACCCGTGGAGCGCCGTGGTCCACAGCCCCCGGCCGGTGCGGACGTCGTAGCCGTGGACGGTCATGCGGTAGCCGACCGCGGCCACCTGCGGCCCGGCCGAAACGTACGCCTGGCCGGCGGCGGGCACGGTGCCGACGATGCCGCTCTCGGCTACCCACGATCCGCTCAGCGGGCGTACCCAGCGGAGCCCGCCGTGCGACCCGCAGCCCGATCCCAGGCACTGACCAGGCAGGGAGCCCGTGGCGTAGCCGGGCAGGAGCGTCGCCCAGGCGAGCAGGACGGCCAGCAGGCCGCGCCGCATCCAGACCGGTGCGCTCCACGCCATGGTGATCCACGGTAGCGTGGCATCGCCACGTCGGCCCCCCGCCGGGGCGTCGCGAGCGATCCGTTACGAGGAGGAGAACATGCCCGGACGGGCCCCGCTGCCGTATGACTTCATGCCCGAGGTGCCGTCGTTCACGGTGGAGAGCGATGACATCACCGATGGCCAGCAGATGAGCGATGCGCAGGTCTACAACTCGTTCGGGATGTCGGGCCAGAACATCTCGCCGGAGCTGCGCTGGTCCGGGTTCCCGGCGGAGACGAGGGGCTTCGCGGTCACCTGCTACGACCCCGACGCGCCGACCGGGTCCGGGTTCTGGCACTGGCTGGTGATCGACATCCCGGCATCGGTCACCGAACTGCCCTCGGGCGCGGGCGCTGCGGGCGGCACCGGGCTGGTGGCGGGCGCGTTCATGGTCAGGAACGACTACGGCACCAAGGACTTCGGCGGTGCCGCGCCGCCAGCCGGCGACCCCCCGCACCGGTACGTGTTCGCGGTGCACGCGCTCGACACCGACAAGCTCGGGATCGACTCCGACGTCACGCCCGCCGTCGCCGGCTTCAATCTCCGTTTCCACACGATCGCCCGGGCCGTCATCGTTCCGGTCTTCGGCCACTGAGGCAGCGAGGAGAGCAGATGCCGCTCGACGAGGACACCGTGCGCCTTGCTCAGGGCAAGAACCTGGCCACGGTCGTGACGCTGATGCCGGACGGCCAGCCGCAGGCGCTGCTGACGTGGGTGGACACCGACGGTGAGCACCTGCTGGTGAACACCGAGCCGCAGCGGCAGCGCGCCAGGAACATCCGCAGGGACCCCAGGATCACCGTGCTGATCCATTCGGACAGCGACCCCTGGGACTGGTCGGAGGTGCGCGGCCGGGTCGTGGAGACCGTGAACGGCAGCGAGGCACGCGAGCATATCGACAAGCTGGCCCGCAAGTACGTCGGCACCGACTACCGCAACCCGATCGGTCCGCAGGGACGCGTCATCCTCAAGATCGCCCCGGACAAGGTGAACACTCCCCGGTCGCTGGGCCGTCGCTGACTTTCATTGAGAACGTCACGCCGGCCCGCCGGCCTAGCCGGACCGGTGCCTGCCGTGCCCCTGGCGAACCGGGGCGGCTGGCTCTTCGACGTCCGCGCGGCTCACCGCCAGGTAGCCGACCAGCAGCACGATCGGGATCGTCAGGATGATCGCGACGTGCGCCCGGCCGAGGTCGAGGCCGCCCACGCTGTGCGGCACGCCCATCCAGTCGGCGTAGGAGGCGCCGAGTGGCCTGGTCAGGACGTAAGCGATCCAGAATGCCACCACGGAATTCAGCCGCAGCCGCCAGTGCGCGAGACCCGGGATCGCGAAGAGCAGGGTGAACATGATCCCGGACGCCAGGTAGCCCAGGTGCAGGGTGGTCGCGGTCAGGTCGCCGAGCGCGGTGCCGAGCGCGAACGTGGCCAGGATCGTGGCCCAGTAGAACGCCTCCCGGCGCCGGGTGTAGATGCTGTGAATCGACAGTGTCTTCTCGGTGCGGTACCAGAGGACGAGGATCACGGCCAGCACCACCGCGTAGAACGTCGTCGACACCGTATACGGGATGCCAAGCTCGACGTGCAGGCCGTCGGCGCACATCGTGCCGAAGACCGCGACCATGTCGGCGGCGAGCCAGTAGATCCAGGCCACGTACGTGCGCGCGCGAAACTGCAGCGTCAGCGCGACCACAAAGGCCAGGCCCGCGACGGCCGCGGCGATCGGCGGGTCGATCCGGTGATCGAGGTAGTCCGATGTCGCCTCGCCCTGGGCGGTGGTGAGGATCTTGATGATCCAGAAGAAGACCGTGATCCGCTGCGGGACCTTGCCCGCCGCCCGCTGCGCCGCGGTCAGCGGCTCCCGCGCGCGGGAGGCCGGCCCGCCCGGGCGGAGCCGACCTGCCGTCACGTCACCGGATGCCACCCCACCGATCCCATCGCTCGGAGCAGTCGCGCATACGTTATACCGGGAACCTGACGACTGTTATACCGGGGACCTGACGGCAGGGTGAATACGGCAGGGTAGATAGGGCAGGGTAGATAGGGCAGGGTAGATAGGGCAGGGTAGATACGGCAGGGTGAACCTAGCCAGCGAGGCTGGCGAGCACCCGGCGCTCGACGTCCGGGCTCAGGCCATGCTCCGGGCGCCCGGGCCGGGGCTGCGGATATCCCTCTTCCTGCAGCCACCGCCAGGTGTCGGCGACGGTCTCCTCGACCGGCCTGCAGGCCAGGCCCGCCGCGTAGATCGCGGAGACGTCGGTGTCGTGCACGCCGGCGTCCTCGCCGTCCGGCGGCACCCAGACCGGCAGCTCGGTCCACCCCTGGATGCCGGCAGCCACGATCACCTCCGGCGGCGTCCAGACCAGGTTGGCGCGGGACCCGGTCACCTCCCTGGCGGCACCGAGCAGGCTCGCCATGGTGGCGTGGCCGCGCCGGCTAACCGCGTTGAACGGTCCGCCGATGCCGCGGTCGGCGGCGGAGAGCATCCACGCGGCGAGATCGCGGCAGTCGATGTACTGCAGCGGCATGTCCGCCGGTCCCGGGGCCAGCACATCGCCGCCGCGCTCCATGCGCCGCAGCCACCATGGCATCCGCCCGACGTTCTCGTACGGCCCGAGGATGAGGCCCGCCCTGGCCAGCAGCGCCCGGTCGCCGAACGCCGCGGCCGCCGCAAGCTCGCCGCCGCGCTTCGCCGCCTGGTAGTCGGTGCTCTCGGTGCTGGCCGGGTCGGCGTCCACCACCGGGGCGTTCTCGTCGGCTCCCGGGGGAATGGGGTCCCGGTACACCGACTCGCTCGAGACGTAGCCGTAGTGCGCGGCCCGGCCGGCCAGCGCCGCGGCGGCGTCGGCGACCACGGCGGGTGCCGCGCTCCACGTGTCGATGACCGCGTCCCACGACTCGTCGCCGAGGGCGGCCCGCAGCGCGGCCGGGTCGGTGCGGTCGGCGTGCAGGGCGCGCGCGCCCGGCACCTGGTGGCCGGTCTTGCCGCGGTTCAGCGTGGTGACGTCGTCGCCCCGGCCCAGGGCCGTCTCCACGACGGCGCGGCCAACGTGGTGTGTCCCGCCAAGCACAAGAAGTCGCATACCAGACACCCTGCAGCGGCAGGGCCGGGACTGCCGCTGATTTTCATCGCTGGCGTAACTCTTCTTTCCTCGGCAGAAACTATTGACCTCCGGCTTGGCGGCCGGTACCGGACCCCGGCTCGCCCCGCTCCCCCTCCGCTGCCCGCAGGCCCGCAACACGGTCGTGGTGCCCACGCTGTTGTTACCGGCAGGCGCCCAACACGGTGGTGGTGCCCACGCTGTGGCTGTTTGAACAGCAAGGCGCCCACGCTGTTGTTGCCCGCAGGCCCCCAACACGGTCGTGGTGCCCACGCTGTGGCTGCCCGCAGGCCCCAACACGGTCGTGGTGCCCACGCTGTTCCTGCTCGCACGCCCGCAACACGGTCGTGGTGCCCACGCTGTTGTTACCGGCAGGCGCCCAACACGGTGGTGGTGCCCACGCTGTGGCTGTTTGAACAGCAAGGCGCCCACGCTGTTCCTGCTCGCACGCCCGCAACACGGTCGTGGTGCCCACGCTGTTGTTACCGGCAGGTGCCCAACACGGTGGTGGTGCCCACGCTGTGGCTGTTTGGGGGCGGCGACCGCTCGCGGCCAGCGCCTGCACCGATTTCCGGCGGGATCCCGGCAGCGGCCGCCGTCAGCTCTGTTCCCTTCGTGAACTCCAGTACTGGGCAGCGCGTACTTTGGCTCCTGCCGCATGAGCCGTTGCCCGCCCGGCGTCGTGCGGGCGAGAGGATGACAGCACCGGAGCATGAGGAGGCATCTGCATAGTGGCCGGATCCCAGTTCGACGCGCTCGCCGAGGACTACGACGCCGCCCGGCCGTCTTACCCGGACGGCCTCTACCAGGCGATCGAGGGCGTTGCCGGGCCGCTGGCCGGGAAGCTGGTGCTGGACGGGGGCGCGGGCACCGGGATCGCCGCCCGGCAGCTGGCCGCCAGGGTCGCACGGGTCGTTGCCCTGGACATCGGCGAGCTGATGCTCCGCCGGGCTCAGGCCCGGAGCCGCCAGGCCGCCTATGTGATCGCCGACGGGAACGCTGCGCCGGTGCGCGACGGCTCCGTCGACCTCGTCTGCTTCGCCCAGTCCTGGCACTGGTTCTCCAGCGAGCCCGCGGCCCGGGAGATGGCGCGGGTGCTGCGGCCGGGCGGGTACTGGGCGGCCTGGTGGAACAGCGAGTGGGCCGACGGCGAGGCGTGGTTCGACGCCTACCAGGGCCTGCTGGAGTCGGCGTGCCCCGGCTACGACCGGCGGCACCGGGACGCCCGCTGGGCCGATGGGAGCATCGACCGGGTCAGGCTGTTCGAGCCGAGCATCGGCCGGGAGGTGCCGTGGACGTGGACGCTCAGCGTGGGCCAGTGGCTGGCCTATGAGCGGAGCAAGTCGTACATCGGCAGGCTCCCCCTGGCCGACCGCGACCTGCTGCTCTCCCGGATCGAGGACATCGCCGCCGCGCGCTTCCCCGACGGCCAGATGTCGGTCCCGTACCTGACCAGGCTGCGGATGGCCCGGCGGCTGGCCGGCTAGCCGCCGCTCACCGGGCTCGGCCGGCGCGCCCACGCCGGCCAGCCCGGCCGCGACGGCCGCACCTACCCGCAGGTGGCCGCAGGTGGCGGCCGCAGGTGGCCGCTTGCCCTGGTGGGGCGACCCGGCTGGTTCCGGGTGCGGGTGCCGAGGCCGGCCAGTTCCCCCGGTCGAGAACGCCGCGCGCCTCGGGGCCTGGCAGCTCGCCCAGGGGGAAATGCCGTTCTTTCGTGGCATAGCCACCGTTGTCCGGCCCGCAGTCAGTGTGACGTGCGCGATGCAGCAAGCCGCGACCCGCGGCTCGGCTCCCTGAGAGGCACCTTCCAGCCGGCGCTCAGGTACATCCGCTTCGGTTGGAGGGGTAACCCCCAACCCCTAGCGCGCCATACCATAGTGTCTGCTGGCCTTAAACAGCCGGCTGGCTCAGCCGCGAGGCACCTGCGAGGAGGGGCGGCGTGAGCGACCTTCGGTACGCGCCGCCAGCGGCCAGACGATTCCCGGACGGGTGAGGCAGGACGTCATGAGCAAGGCAACCAGGATCAGGCAGCAGAACGCCAGGGAGAAAATCGCGGCGCAGCGGGCCGCGGCCCGGCGCGCCGAGATCCGCAGGCGGGCCCTGATCACGGCGGGCAGCGTCGTCGTGGTCATCGCCATCGTGGTCGCGTTCGTCGTGATCAAGGTTTCCGGCAACAACAACTCCTCGGGCAGCGGATCGGGCGGCAGCGTGACCGGCACCACGCTGCCGGCCAGCGTGCAGAAGAACATCACCAGCGTCCCCGCGAGCACGCTCGACACGGTCGGGATCGGCTCGGTGAGCCCCGGGGCGATCGGCCCGATCTCGAACACACCACTCACCGTCAACGGCAAGCCGGAGATGCTGTACATCGGCGCCGAATTCTGCCCGTACTGCGCCGCCGAGCGCTGGGCCATGGCGGTCGCGCTGAGCCGGTTCGGCACGTTCACGACGCCGCTGCGGGGGATCCACTCGTCCAGCACCGACACCGACCCGAACACGCCAACGCTCACCTTCTACAAGGCCAAGTACTCGAGCCCGTACCTGGTGTTCACCCCGGTCGAGAACGAGAACAGGAACCACGGCCCGCTGCAGAACACCACGTCCCAGCAGCAGGCATTGTGGGCGAAGTACGACACCTCGGACGGTTACACCGGCTACCCGTTCATCGACTTCGGCAACAAGTACGTGCTCAAGGCCCCGACCTATGACCCGGCCGTGCTGGCCGGCATGAGCTGGGCCCAGGTGGCGTCGGCGCTGCACAACCCGAGCAGCGCGGTCGCCAAGGGCGCCGACGGGTCCGCGAACTTGATCACTGCGGCTATCTGCAAGATGACCGGCGGCAAGCCCGGCAACGTCTGCAGCTCCGCAGGGGTCGTCAAGGCGAGCGGCTCCCTCTGATGGGCAGCCAGAAGCGGACCCGGCCCGCGTCCGGGCAGGGCAAGAGCGGCGGCACGGCCACCAGCCCATCAGGCTCGGGCAGCGCCAGCGGCCGGGCCGCGGGCAACCGGACCGCCCCGCCTGCGCCCGGGACCCGCACCGCGGGCAAGCCCGCCCGGGCCCAGGGCGCTGCCGACCGGAACCGGGGCGGGCAGAGCCAGAACGGCCGGAGCCAGAACGGCGGGCCACGGAACGGGCGGCCGCAGAACACCCGGCCCGGGCAGGGCAGGCCAGACAGCTCGGCCCGGGTAGGCACGCTCACCGCAGAGCGAGCGGCCGGCCGGGCGGCGGAGGCGCACTACGGCGCGCCGCCCTGGCTCCGGTGGGCCACGCTGGTCCTGTCGCTGGCAGGCTTCGGGGTGTCGATCTACCTGACGATCGCGCACTACACGACGCCCAAGATCCTGGACTGCTCGGCCAACGGCGTGATCGACTGCACGAAGGTCACCACGAGTCCCGAGTCGATGGTGTTCGGCGTCTTTCCCGTCGCGGTACTGGGTCTCGCGTTCTACGTGTTCATGGTCGCGATCAACACGCCGTGGGCCTGGCGGGCGCAGCTTCCGGCGATCTGGTGGGCACGCCTCGGCAGCGCCATCGTCGGCATCGGCTTCGTGCTTTACCTGATCTACGTGGAGATCATCCAGATCGGCAACATCTGCCTGTGGTGCACGAGCGTGCACGTCATCACATTCGCGCTGTTCGTGCTGATGATCTTCGCCGCGACCCTGCGAGGCGGCGAGATCGCCAAGACCGCCCGCTAGCCCCGCCGCCGGCGGCACGTCAGCCGACGTCGACGGGAGTGCCGCCGGTAAGCTTCAGCAGTTCGTCGAACGTGGTGGCGAACATGGTGTGCTCATCGCCGCCGCCCGCCCAGACGACCGGGTACCCCGCCAGAGCCTGATCGACGACCGTGCGCAGGGGCGACGGGTGGCCGACCGGCGCCACACCACCGATCTCCTGGCCGGTATGAGCGGCCACGAAGGCGGGATCGGCGCGCCTGATCTTGCCAACGCTGATCCGCCGGGCAAGCCGCTCCAGATGCACCCGGTGTGCCCCGCTCGCCACGACCAGCAGGGCTGCACCGTCGGCCGCGAAGATGAGGCTGTTCGCGATGGCCCCGACGTCGCAGCCGAGGGCCGCGGCCGCAGCCGCCGCCGTCGGCACGGGCTCCGGCAGCACCCTGATATCCCAATCGGCGTCTGACGCCGCCAGCTGTTCCCGCACTCGAGCCGCCGCGTCCACCCGGGCGACGTTAAGCGGTGCCAGCGGCTCGCACAACCTGATTACGCGCCCACGCCGGGTTGGTAGGTGCGCGGCCGCGGGGAATTTATTAGGCTGCAGCTGATCGCGCTCGCGCGGACGTACCTGGTGGACCCGGCGATCCTGCTGCTCGACGAGGCGACCGCGGCGCTGGATCTGGCCGCGGAGGCGGCGGTGAACCGGGCGACCGAGCAGCTCGCCGCGCAGCGCACCACGCTGGTGGTCGCGCACCGGCTCACCACCGCGTCCCGGGTCGAACGGATCATCGTGCTCGACGGCGGCAAGGTCGCCGAGACCGGAACCCACACCGAGCTGCTGGCCGCCGGCGGCACCTACGCCGCGATGTGGGCCGCGTTCACCGGTGAGGCCGAGCTCGTCGCCTGATCCGCTCCCGGCGCCGCGGGGTCGCCGGCCCGCATGGTGCGGACGTCCCGCGGGATCAGGGCGAGGACCGACGCCACGACGATCAGCGCCGCGGCGCCGAACTGGGTGGCCGACACCCCGAAGGCCGCAGCCGCGGGCCCAGCGACCAGGGCACCGACCGGCATGGCGATGACCGAGCCGAGCAGGTCGTACGACGACACCCGTGCCAGCTTGCCCGGTGGGATGTACCTGGCGAGGGCCACGGTCCACTGCACCATCATGATCTCCACGGTGATGCCAAGGCCGAGCGAGGCCAGGCAGACCAGCGGCAGGGGCCACAGCATCGCCAGCGAGAGCGGCGCGATCGCGACCGCCGCGCCGATGGCGACCACGAACAGCATCGGCCGCCGGGGCGTGAAACGCAGCGACACGATCCCGCCGGCGATGAGACCGACGGCGTCCGCGGCGGTGATCGCCCCCCAGGCCGCCGGGCCGCCGAGGTGCGCCCTGGCCACCACCGGCCCCAGGATCTGGAACGACCCGTACCAGGCCATCAGGACCACGCCGAACTGCGCCACGATCACCCACAGCCAGGTGTGCGAGCGGAATTCGGCCCAGCCGTCGACCAGGTCGCGGAGCATGCCCGTGCCGTGCGTGCGGGCCGTGCCCGCCGCCCGGATGCTCAGCAGCATCGGGACCGAGACCAGCGATCCTGCGCCGCACACGGCCAGCGCCCAGCCGGGCCCGAGCGCCGCCACGCAGAAGCCGGCCACGACCGAGCCGCCCATCTGCGCGGCGTTCGTTGCCAGACGGCTGATCGCGCTCGCCTGCTGCAGCAGGTCACGCGGCACCAGCCTGGGCAGCAGCGCCTGCGCGGCCGGGTAGAAGACCGCCATGCCGGTCCCGGTGAGCGCCTCGAGGAGGATCATCTGCCACAGCCGCGGATGGCCCGCCAGGTCGAGAATGCCGAACGTCCCCTCGCCGAGCGCGATCATGACATTGGCCGCGACAATCACCCACTGCGGCGGCAGCCGGTCCGCGACCACCCCGCCGACCAGCGCGAAGACCAGGGACGGCGCGATCTGGGCGGCGAGCACGTAGGAGAGGTCGGCCGTGGACCCGGTCAGGTCCAGCACGGCGAACGAGACACCGACCAGGGAGAAGGCGAACGCCGCCGGCGCCACGAGGCGGTCGGCCAGCAAGAGCACGAAGTCCCTGTACCCGAGCACCGGGAAGCGGCGCACCATCGCGCGCGCAGGCATGACTGACTTCCGATCTTGAACTCGCGGCCGCGGGGCTTGCATGCTATCTGCCGTCACGCGCGCCTGGAAAGCCATTTTCGGGCGGCGCCGGGGCCCTGGCCTGCGCGTCTCTGCCCGGGGAGTGCACCGCGACTCCCGGGTGCTCCCGAGCGCGCTGCCGCGCCTCAGTTCGCCATGCCCGGAGCGGTCATGCGCCGTCGCCCGGCGGCACTAGCTCCCCGGCGAGGTGGAAGACTGCCGAGGTGCCACTTCCTGTCCTGCTCATTACCGGTACCACGGGTGTTGGCAAGTCCACGGTGGCCGCAGAGGTCAACGATGTTCTCGCCGCCTTGAAGGTTCCCAACGCTGCGGTCGATCTCGACGCGCTGGTGTGGCAGTGGCCTTCGACGAGCGCATGGAACAACGACTTGATGTTCGAGAACCTGGCCGCGCTGTGGCCTAACTACCGTGCTCACGGCGCAACCCACCTGATCCTTGCCCGTGTGCTAGAAGACGGGGCCGAGCTGGGCCGCTATCGCGCCGCCGTGCCTGGTGCCCAGATCACCATCTGCCGACTGGTCGCGCCCGAAGCCGCCCGGGTGGCGCGGCTGCTCAAGCGGATGCCGCCAGGGCCGTCGCGGGACTGGCACCTGAACCGGACCGTGGAGCTCGAGGCCATTCTCGGCCGGCTTGCGAACGAGGACTTCACAGTGGAAAACGGTGACCGCTCCGTGCGCGAAGTCGCCCTCGACGTGCTCGTCCGCGCTGGATGGGTGCCGATGGCGGAGGCTGGCACGCTGCTTGCGCCCCGGGCCGGCCGGCCGCATACATAGGATTTCAGTCGCACGCGACGCCCTGCCCGGAAGGGCGGACGTTTAGCTGATGCGGCACCCGTACTCCACGGCGTGCCGCGCGGTACGAGTATGCGACAAAGTCGCATCACTTGACAAGTGATGCGATCCGGTCGCGTCGCTTAGGATGTGACGGTGAGCAGATGGGCACCGGACGCGCGTGAGCGCCTGGAGACCGCCGCGCTTGACCTGTTCGTGGAGAACGGGTACGAGGAAACGACCGTCGCGCAGATCGCGGGTCGCGCCGGCCTGAACCGCGCCACGTTCTTCCGGCACTTCGCCGATAAGCGGGAGGTCCTGTTCGGCGGGGAAGACGTGCTGGCCGGGCTGTTCGCCGGCGCCATCCGGGCTGCCGCTCCGGAGGCGACGCTCGCCGAGTGCCTGGGAGCGGCGTTCGCGGCCGCCGGTGTCGCGATGACCCCGCAGCAGCGGGCCAAGGCCGCCCAGCGCGTGCTGGTGGTCGCGGCGAACAGCGAACTGCAGGAGCGGGGACTGCTCAAGCACGCCCGGATCGCCAGGTCCGTCGCTGCCGCCCTGCGCGAACGCGGCGCAGACGAGCTGACCGCCCGGCTGGGGGCGGAAGTGGGGATGCTCGCCTTCACAATCGCCGTTGAGCGCTGGATGGAGGCGGACAATGACGAACCGTTCCCGCTCCACGCCGCGGCGGCCTTGAGCGACCTGCAGGCACGCGCGGCTGAGCTTGACTCCCGGTCCCGCCTTTCAGCCTGACGCGAGTTCAGCGAAACGTGGCAGACCAGCTCAGTCTTGTTACGTAGCAGACCAGCTCACTCTTGTTACGGGTCAATAAGGACCAGCTCGCCGTCCGCTGGGAGGCCACCCTCCACGTCGCCGCCATCGGAGAGTGGCTCCGGCCTCTCACTTCTTAGACACGGCCTCGTTCCCCGGCGACGCTGTGGCGGCCGGGCGAGCCGTTGCGTCTGGACGTGCCGACGCCGGGGTGCTCGCGGCCGCGCCCGGGCTCGCGGCCGCGCCCGGGCTCGCGCCCGCGGCCGGGCTCGCGCCCGCGGCCGGGCTCGCGCCCGCGGTGGGCGCCGAGGTGGCGGACGGGGACGGGGTCGGCGACACGGACGGGGTGGCCGCCGGGCTTGCGCTGACGGCCGGGCTCGGGCTCACGCTCGGGCTCGGGGTGGGCGTGGCAGTCGGCGTCGGTGCCGGACCGGTGTGGTGCGCGGCAGCGGAGGTCGGCCCGCTGACCAGGTTGCCGATCGTGGTACCGGAGCTGTGCTTGCCTCCCACGAGCGCGTCGAGCGGCTTGCCCGCGATCGCCTCGACCACCGTGATCCCGGCCATCGCGAGCAGGAAGATGCCGACAGCCACCCCGGCCAGCGCCAGCGGGCGCCGCCAGAGAGGGCGGCCTGCCCGGCCTGCCGCGGACCCGCTGCGGGACTGCCCGGCCGAGCCGCCGTCCGCGTTGCCGGCCAGGGCGCCGGGCTGGCCACCGTTCCCGGTGTTACCGGGATGCGGGCCTGCCAGGCTGGTGGGATCGTGCGGCGCGTCGTCGGCGGCGTCGCCCGCCGCCGCGGCCCCGGCCAGGCCCGCCGCCCCGGCCAGGCCCGCCGCCCCGGCCAGGCCCGCCGCCCCGGCCAGGCCGGCGGCCTCGGCCGCGCCTGCCGTCCGGCCGCCCGTCGCCTGCGTGGCATCGTCCGGCCGCGCCCCTTCGGCCTCGCCGCGGGCATCGCGCCATCGCATGAGCTGGGTCACATCCTCGGGTCCCGCGCCGCCCCGCTCGGTCGCCCGGGCGCCCTGCCAGCCCATGGACTGCGTGGCGCCGTCGCCCCGGCCGACACCGTTCGCCCGGTCGGCCTGCTGCCACCGGTGCTTCCCTGAGCCGACCGCGGGGAACACCTGGGTCCGGTCGGGATCGGCCTCGGCGGAGGCGGCCGCGGATGCGGTGGCATCGGC
>Ga0335075_10005386_pt1 | contig 19894 bp, 26 predicted proteins | sample Lox_Sample_24_FD_206723 | JGI IMG/M metagenome (GOLD analysis project Ga0335075, IMG submission 206723) | Soil microbial communities from Loxahatchee National Wildlife Refuge, Florida, United States - Lox_Sample_2.4 | ecosystem: Environmental > Terrestrial > Soil > Wetlands | place: USA...
GGCCTCGATCGTCGCGAAGGTGGACCGGGACGCCGCGCTCGCGGCGCTCCGCGCCTCGGTCCCGGAGCCCCTCGGAACCGGCTATCCCTCGGACCCGACCACCCGGGCGTGCGTCGAGCGGCACGCGCGGGACGGCGGGCGCGTTCCCCCCTGGATGCGCCGCTCGTGGGAGACGGTCCAAAGGGTTAAGCGAGAGCGACCGGCTCGGACGCTGGACGCGTACCCCCGATGACGGTGGAAGAGACGCTCGCCTCGCTGGTCGACCGGTTCAACCGGAAGGCGGACGCGACGCCGGCCATGCGGGAGGAGCTCGGCGGTCTCGAACGCACGATCCGGATCCGCCTCACCGACGAGTCGAGCTACGCGGTCGACCTGCGGGAGGGTCGCCTGACGAACCTGAGGACCGCGCCGAACGGGAGCGCCGACGTGACGATCACGACCGACGTCGCGACGTTCCACGGGCTCGTCCGGAAGGAGATCGGACCGATGAAGGCGCTCGTGACGCGAAAGCTCTCGATCGACGGGAGCCTCGAGGACAAGCTCCTGTTCCGCAAGCTCCTCTGAGCGCGAGCGCGCCGGGCGTCAGGGCAGGAAGACGCACGCCGCGATGCAGACCCCGTAGTGGTCCATCGGGATCGAGAGCTCTTCGGTCCGGTACTGGATCCGACGCAGCTCGACACCCCGGAAGTGCGCGATCTCCTGCATCCGCCAGCGGAGGAACTCCTTGAGCGACTTCTGGGTGCCGTGGAGGTGCGCCTCGGCGACGTAGCCGCCCTGGCCGTCCGTGCGGAACCCGTAGGCGATCCCGGAGCTGATCACCTCGCCCTCGCCGCCGGAGTAGCGCGCGAGGACCGCGTGCGTGATCGCGCCCCGCGCGATCGGGACCCGGTCGACCTGGCGGATCCCGATCGGCAGCACCGACGAGACGCTCACGAGGTTCTGGTCCCCGATCCCCGCCTGGAGGAGCGCGAGGTCGAACGCGTTGAGCTCGCTCGTCTTGTTGATCCCCTTGCCGCTCGTCACGAAGAATCGGGTCGGCACCGGGACGAGGGTCGACGTACCGGCCGGGGTCCGCGCGGGCACGTCGCGCCCGAGCGACGCACGAGCTTAACCTTTGGCCGACGGCCGGCCCTACACCATGATGGCGTGGCGCCGCCGCATCGACTCCTCGGTCTCGCCGCGCGCCCGCAGGAGCTCCGCGACGATCGCGTCCGTCAGCCGGAGGCTCGCCGACTCGAAGAGGGTCCCGAGCGGGGCGAAGCGCGGCCGCTCGGGGTCCTCGGGGAAGTCGAGCGTCAGGAGCGCGGTCGCGATGTGCGCGAGCTTGGACGAGGCGCGCGCGGTGAAGACGATCAGGTCGGCACCCTCGCGCCGCACGATGTTCGCCGTCTGGATCGACGACGAGCTCTCCCCCCGGCCCGAGAGGATGAAGACGGTGTCGCCGCGGCGGACGATCGGCGTCACGCTCTCGCCGATCACGTACGCGCTCAATCCGAGCTGGACGAGCCGCATCGCGAACGCCCGTCCGATGATGCCGCTGCGCCCGGCACCGTAGACGAACGTCGCCGGGGCCTTCGCGATCAGTTCGACCGCGGACGCGACCGCGGCCGGGTCGAGCCGGTCGAGCGCCGCCGTGACGCGCTCGGCGATGTACCGCTGCGCGCGAGCGAAGGTCGGGGCGCTATCGGCGTCGACCGCCATGGCGACGGGCCTCCTTCGGCCGGGGGGACGGGCGAGCCGGGCGCGCCGGAGCGCGCTTCGGAGCCGGGTGACGGGCCGCGAGCGGGCGTTTGTCGGCCGGGCGCGCCTTCTCGGGGGGCGCCGGGGCGGGCTTCTTCGCGACCTTCGGGGGCGGCGGTGCGTGCAGCTTCGCCCACCGGCGCGTGAGCGCGCGCTCGTAGAGGAGCTTCATGTACATCGCGTCGTGCTCGAGCAGCGGCGAACTCGAGATGACCGTGACATCGTAATCGCGCTCGGCGAGGAGCTCGGCGAGCGGGTCGAATCGAACGAGGCCGCGCTTGATGGGGGTGAGGCGGAACTCGCCGGAGCCGTAGAACTCGACCCCCGAGAAGTTGAGGTAGAGCGGGCCGTCGGTCGCCTGCACGAACTGCTTGACGATCGGCTCGAGCTGTTCGGGCTCCTCGAAGGAGCGGCGTTCGCGCGCGGCGAGGTGCGGAAGGTTCAGGACCGGTACGATCCCCTTGACCCGGTGCACCAGCTCGAGGACCTCCTCGCGGGAACCGAAGACATCGGGGTGGCCGGAGGGCTCGATGGCGAGCCGGACCGTGCCGCGCGAGAACTGCTTCAGCCAGTTGGAAAGGTCGGTGACGATCTCGGTGAGCGCCTGGATCGAGTCGGCCCGCTCCCCGCCGCCGTAGAAGCCGAGGTGCGTGACCGCGAGGCGCGCGCCGAGCCCGTGGGCGAGGACCCCCGCCCACTGGATCTGGCGCGTCGACTGCTCGCGCGCGTCGCTCGACCCGAAGAAGTCGACGTAGTACGGGGCGTGGAGGGTGAGGTCCGTGTCGAGGGCCCGGGCGAGCGCCTTGGTCTGCTGGAGGTCCGGGAAGTCCTTCGCGAGGCTCCAGGTGAGGGTCGTGATCGAGTCGCGCTTCTTGATGGGGGAGGTCAGCGCGGCGAGCGACGGGGTCCCGCCCTGGTGGTCGGGGGAGCCGACGTTGGTGACGAGCTGCAGCGGCAGCTCGCGCGCGACCTTGCCGACCTCCTCGTCCAGGGCGAGCCGCGTGAGCGGATTGACCTTGATGAACTGGACTTCCATCGCGGTGAGCCCGAGGTGGTGCACGTCGGCGATGCCGTCCCGTAGCGTGCGCCCTTTGCAGGAGAGAGGGATCCCCGCTGGTCCGAACCGGATCACGAGTAACCAGACCTCAAAAACGGCGGACCCGCGGGAAGATGTGAACCTATATAGCGCGTCCCGGCGCGCGGGGACCGAGCGATCCGGTCGGCGCGTGGACCTCGGGGAGCGGTCGGAAGCCGAGGGCCACGAGATACACCTCCGAAGACGGTTCGCGGGACGCCGGCGGCTTCGTGCGGCGGACGAGGGCGAACCTCTCCGCGAGCTCGCGCTCGAGGTCGCCGACCATGTCGCCGTCGAAGACCTTCGCAACGAACGCCCCGCCTTCCGCCAGCACGCGGACCGCGAGGGCGAGAGCGTCCCGCACGAGCGCGACACTGCGGCCGTGGTCGGTCGCGTAGGCCCCGCTGATGCGCGGCGACATATCCGAGACGACCACGTCGAACCGTTCGGCCCCGAGCCGCGCGGCCAGCCGCGGGTCGCCGACCCGGGCACGTACGACCTCGACGCCGTCGATCGGATCGATCGTCCGCAGGTCGACGGCGACCACGCGGCCCGACGGGCCGACCCGCTCGCGCGCGACGATCGACCAGCCGCCCGGCGCGGCCCCGAGGTCGAGCACGCGGGACCCGCCGCGGAGGAGCCGAAAGCGGTCGTCGACGTAGGCGAGCTTGAACGCGGCGCGCGAGCGCAACCCCTCGCGACGCGCGGCGCGGTAATACGGGTCGCGCCGGCGTTCGCTCACGAAGCGGCGCGGCATCGCGGCCGCGCACGCGGCGCCCGTACATGACGGGACGGATACCGCCCGGGTACCGGGCGGATGGGGCCGTCCGAATTTGAATCGGAGTCTCTTGCACCCCAAGCAAGAAGGATGGTCCAAGCTACCCCACGGCCCCACGCCGCGCGGTGGCGCGCCGACCGGGGCCGGTTAGATAATGGTTTCCCGACCGGCGCTCAGCGCATGACGTAGAGCCACGCGCCAATCCCGAACACGGCGATGATCGCGATGCTCGTGATCGTCACCCAGAAGAACGTCCAGAGCTCCGAGGTCCCCTCCTCCGGGGTCACGTCGGGTCCCGGCGTGGAGCCGCCCGGGGTGGAGGGGTAGGGGGTGCGGAACGTTCCCTCGGGCTCGGACACGGGGGGGCTCCCCGGATCGAGCGAGCGCCGATTCTTAACGCCTCGGTTCGTGCGGCGCTACGCCGCGAACCACGGCAGGCGCGCCGCCGGACCGGTCGGCTTCAGCACCAGGAGGTGGAGGTTCGTCCCGGGGTCCCCGGGCGCGTAGGAGTCGCGCTGGGCGAGCTGGTAGAGGACGAAGAGGGCGTCCTCGTCGGAGCGGACCCCGAGCGAGCGCGCGACGTCGATCCCGAAGCGCTGCTTCAGGAGGGCGAGCATCTCCTCGAAGTCGATCTGGCCGGACTCGTCGCCGCTCTGGGCCCGGCGGAACAGTCCGACGACGATGCCGGTCGCGACCCGAAGGACCTCCTTCGGCTCGACGACCCGCAGGTGGAAATGCGGCGGGGTGGGGTCGGCCCGCTCCGCGGTCGGGACGACCAGCACCGCGACCTCGTTCTCGATCGCCGCCCCCGCGGTCCGGGAAAGCCGGGCCCACGTCTCCTCGGCGGCGCGGTCGTTCGCGACCACGAAGATCGCGCGGTGCGGCGGCGCGGCGGAGGTCTTGACCCCGGCGACCCAGCGGTCGACCCCGTCCTCGACCGTGCCCGTCGGGGCTCCGTAGACGAAGACCGGGAACGTGCGGCGGGGCACGCCGGACTCCTGCACCCAGAACGACGGCTCCCCGCTGCGTTCGCGACGCACGGGCGGCACCCGGGCGAACCCGAGCTTCTTCAGTACGGTCTCGGCGGTCCGCAGGCGGTCGGCGCCTCCGACCCGGTCGGAGTCTGGCATCACCGTAAAGAGAACGGCTCCCCGAGATAAGCTCGACGTGCCAGTGACCCCGAGGTAATCACAGTCCGGTCGGGATACCGAGACGGAGCAGGGGCGCGTTGGCGATGATCGCGACGACGACCCCGAGAAGGTACGGCCCGGAGTAGAGGAACCCGCGCCGGGCGATCGGGCGCGTCACTTCGCGCCAGAGCGGCAGCGTGAGTGCGACGAACACTAGCCCGAGGGCGACCAGCACGACGAACACCGGCCACACGAGCGCCCCGGTGAGCCCGATCAGGACCGCCGCCGGCACGAGCAGCGCCGCCGAGACGACCACGACCCGTCCGGAGAACGCGACGTCGTCCATGCGCGGGAGCATCGGGAGTCCCGCGCGGGCGTAGTCGTCCTTCAGGAGGAGCGCGAGGCTCCAGAAGTGGGGCGGCGTCCAGAAGAACACTAGCACCGCGAAAGCGATCACGCCCGGCGTGAACGAGCCCACCGCGGCCGCGCTCCCCGCGAGCGCCGGCGCGCTCCCCGCGAACCCGCCGATCACGATGTTCCAGCTCGTCCGGCGCTTGAGCCAGGCGGTGTAGACGACGACGTAGAAGAGGCCGCCCAGGAAGATCGCAAAACCGGTGAGGGGGTTCAGGAGCCAGCTCGCCGCCCCGACCCCCAGCCCGAGGAATCCGAGGCCGAGCCCCGCGACGATCCCGCTGGGCGCGATCCGCTCGCCGGGGAGCGGACGCTCCCGGGTGCGGCGCATCCGGCCGTCCAGGTCCCGGTCCAGGTAGTGGTTGAGCATCGCCGCCCCGGCCGAACCGGCGGCGCCGCAGACGAGCAGGATCGCGAGCCGGCTCCAGTCGATCGCTCCCGGGCTCGCGAGCAGGAAGCCGCCGAGGGCCACGGTGAGGATCAGCGCGGTGATCCCCGGCTTTGCGAGGGCGACGTAGTCCCCGACGGAGGCACGGCGTCCGGCCACCGACGGCGGGGAGACGGACGGCGCAGCCATGAGGAGGTCCCGGGGAGACCGGGGCGGCGCTTAGCCTTCCCGGGGGGCGACCCCGGCCGCCGGGCGGTCGGAGGAGCGCGGGGCGGCGGGGGCGTCGGCCGCGGCGCGCGCCCGGGCCTCGACAACCGCCGGGTCCTCGTCCGCGGCCCGTCGGGCCCAGTCGACCCAGCGGCGCGGCATCTCCCGAAGGTTCGCGAGGAGCGCGATGACGAGCAGGAGCCCGAAGAGCGCCGTGGCGATGGCGAGATGGAGGAGAACGACCCCCGCGAGCAGCGACGTCTCGATGACGACGCCGCCGAGGAGGGCCTCGGTGACGACGAGGGCGAGGGAGATGGCCGAGAGGCGGAGGAGCGAGCGCCGGCCCCGCTCGAACGCGACCCCGAGGAGCGTGAGGACGAGGACGCTCACCGAGAGGAAGAACGCCGCGACCCGGTGGCTCCACTCGACGAACGCCCCGCCGGTGGTCGCGGGAAAGAAGTTGCCGTTGCCGAAGCACGACGGCCAGTCCGGGCAGGCGAGACCGTTGCCGGTCGTGATCACGTTGCCGCCGAGCAGGATCGTCATGTAGCAGAGGAACAGCGCGATGATGGCGGCGAACCGGAACAGGTCGTGACCGCGCATCGCTCGCCTACGGGCTCTCGGCGGGGGCAGCGGTCGGCACGGGGGTGGGCACGGGAGCGCGCGAGGGCAGCGGGGTCGCCGGGCCGCTGATGGTCGCCGGGAGCTCCTCGCCCCACGGGTCGGAGCTGGTCACCGGGTCGCCGGCGTAGTAGCTGTAGACCATGTTGAAAAGGAACACGAGCTGGCCTATCCCCAGGATGTACGCACCGAGGGTCGAGAGGAAGTTGAGCGCCTGGAAGTTGCCGGTCCACAGGTAGGTGTAGACGCGGCGGGGCATCCCCTCCGCGCCGAGAATGAACATCGGGAAGAGAAGGAGGTTGACCCCGACGTAGGTGAGCAGGAAGTGCAGCTGTCCGAGGCTCTGGCTGTACCAGCGCTTCGTGATGATCGGGAACCAGAAGTAGATCCCGGCGAAGATCGCCATCAGCGTTCCGCCGAGGAGGATGTAGTGGAAGTGGGCCACCACGAAGTAGGTCCCGTGGTAGAGGTAGTCGATCGGGATGGACGCGAGGAACAGTCCCGAAAGCCCTCCGATGACGAACCCCGTGATGAACGCGAGACAGAACCACATCGGCACCGCCATCCAGATGCGCCCTCCCCAGAGGGTCGCGATCCAGTTGAACACCTTCACCGCCGAGGGCACGGCGACGGCGAACGTCGTGAGCATGAAGACGAACCGGACATCCGTGGAGATCCCGGTCACGAACATGTGGTGCTCCCAGACCGCGAAGGAGAGGACGGCGAACGCGCCGAGCGCGATCGCCATCGCGCCGTAGCCGAAGATGTCCTTGCGCGCGAGCTTCGGGATGATCGTCGAGACGATCCCGAACGCCGGCAGCACCATGATGTACACCTCGGGGTGGGCGAAGAACCAGAACAGGTTCTGGTAGAGCAGCGCCCCGCCGAGGGGCGTGCCGTTCACGGCGGCCAGGATGTGCGTCCCGAACGTCCGGTCCGAGAGCACGAAGGTGAGCGCGATCGAGAGGGACGGCAGGGCGAAGATCAGGAGCACCGAGTTGATGAGGGTCGACCAGACGAAGAGCGGCATGTTCCAGTAGTGGACGCCCGGCGCCCGATGCTTCAGGATCGTGACGAGGAAGTTGATCGCGCCGAGCATCGACGAGATCGTGAGGATGTGGAGCCCGAGGATCCAGAGGTCGACCCCGTAGGGGTTCGGCCCGAACGACTCGAGGCTCAACGGCACGTAGCCGGTCCACCCGGCGTACGCGTTCGAGAGGATCAGGATCACCCCCGCGGGCGGGAGCATCCAGAACGCGATCGCATTGATCCGCGGGAGCGCCATCTCCTTCGAGCCGATCATGGACGGCACGAGGTAGTTGCCGAACCCGGCCAGGGTCGGCATGATGAACATGAAGATCATCAGCACCCCGTGCATCGTGAACAGGGTCGAGTAGACGTCCGGGGTGATCCCGAGGGTCGTCTGCGGGTCGAGTCCCAGGCCCTGCACCGTGCCGAGGTCGGTGCGGATCAGGGTGGCGTAGATCCCGCCGATGAAGAAGAACATGATCCCGGTCGCGATGTACATGAGACCGATCCGCTGGTGGTCGGTCGTGAAGAGCCACTTCTTGATGGTCGGGACCAGCCAGGCCCCGTGGTACATGATCACCCAGAGCAGGAATCCGGCGAACCCGGCGATCAGCACGACCAGGGTGATCGGTTCGGCGAGGGCCGCGAGGTCGCTCATGTCAGCAACCCCGCGATGACGTAGCCGCACGCGGCGACCGCGATCACGAAGATTAGGACGGCGAGGAACCGGCCGATCGAGCGCTCGGTCACCGGGCCGGGCGGGGTCGGCGCGATCCGCCGCCCGAGCGGCCAGACGCGGTACATCCGGTCGACGAGGTGCACGATCAGCGCGGACATCAGGAACATCAGGGCGAGCGCGTAGCCGAACGACTGCTGGGCACCGGGCGTCGTCAGCGGGCCGAGCCGGATCGCGTAGACGATGAGGACCGCGATCCCGAGGAGCATCAGGACCGTGACCGCGTCGTAGAGGTCGAGCACCCGCTGGCGGAGCCGGAGATATTCGGTGCGGGCGACGTCGTCGCTATTCAAAGAGGTCGACCCTCCGCTGGGCCGCGCCGCGGTAGCGGTCGACGCGGTACAGGATCCCGGCGATGAACAGGAAGGCGAGCGCGGCGACCACGGCCCCGAGCGCGATCGCGATCAGGTCGAACGGGTTGCCGGCGACCACGCCGAGGAGGCCGTAGACGAACGTCGCCGCGCCGACCGTGCCGAAGACGAGCAGGACGGCCAGCACGCCCCAGAGGGCGCCGGTCTTCCAGGTCGGGCGCTCCGCCGGGTCACTCAACGCCCTTCACCTCCGGTACGCCACGGGGACGTCCCCCCGCCGCAGGGGACGGCACCGAGAGCGACCCCCCGAGCGCCGCCTCCCGCTCGGCGAGTCGCCGCAGGTAGTTGCGCCGATACCGCCAGTAGAAGAACGCGGTCGCCACGGCGTTGACGGCGAAGATCGGGCCGAGCGTCTCGGCGACGAGGAGGGGCAGGATCTGGACTCCCGGGGTCTCCCCGCCCCAGACCGTCATGACGACGAAGAACCCGAGCAGGCTCGTCCCGAGCCAGATGAAGAACGGCCGGTCGCGCGGGTGCGTGCGCTTCGAGCGGTCGAGGAACGGCAGGAAGAGGACGAAGACGATCAGCACCGTCGTGATCCCGACCGCCAGGACCGGGGTCACGCCGTAGAAGTCGACCATCTTGAACAGCCAGAGGAAGTACCAGTCCGGCTCGGTCACGGCGTTCGCGGCCGCCAGGTTCCCGACGTACGTCGGGAGCGTCCACGGCCAGAGGGCGGCGATCCCGAAGAGGACGCCGACGTAGAGCAGTCCCCACTTCAGCGTGTACCAGAGGATGTGGGGGACGAACGGGACGTGCTTCTTGTCCTCCTTTTCGGTGTACCGACGCCGCTGGAGCGGGTCGGAGGTCGCGGGGGGAGCAATCCCGTGGGACTCGAACAGCGCGATGTGCGCGTAGAGCAGCGCCCCGAGCGCGAGCGGCAGGAGGAGCACGTGGGCGTCGAACATCCGCGAAAGTAAGCCCTGGGAGGTCCCGTCGGCCAGGATCAGGGGGCCGGCGAGGGGCCCGACCGTCGGGAGGCCGAGCGCCAGGACGATCCCGACGTTGGTCGCGTTGTAGGAGATCTGGGTGTAGGGGAGCAGGTAGCCGGTGAAGCCCATCCCGAGCGTCGTGATCAGGAGCAGGGTCCCGACCATCCAGGAGAACTCGCGGGGCGCCTTGTAGACGCCGAGGTAGTAGCCCCGGTAGAAGTGGACGAACATCAGGAAGATCATCGCGTACGCGCCGTAGAGGTGGGTCGAGAGGAGGAGCGAGCCCATCGGGACGGAGTGGATGATGTAGTACGTCGAGCACCACGCCGCCGGGGCGACCGACTGCGTGCCGAGCGGCTGGCCGCACGACGTGAGGGTGGATCCGGTGCTCGGTTGGTAATACAGCAGGAGGAGCGCGCCCGAAACGACCTGGTAAAAGAAGGCGACCGCGACGAACGCCCCGGTCCAGTACGACGGCTTGAACGTGAACTCCGGCTGGGGGCGGAGCGCCCACTTCTTCATCGCGGTGCGGTCCTCGACGAACCCCCAGATCTGGTTGAGGGTCCGATTGTACCAGTTCGAGAACGACACGGCTCCTCCTCACGACGGGAAGCTGCAGAGGATGACGGGCGACTCCTTCGCGACCTGCGAGGTCGTCCCGACGCCGTAGTCCCCGGTCAGCGTGCTCAGGTGGCCCTTCACGGGTTGGCCCTGCGAGCCGACCGCGTAGATGTTCCCGTCCTCGTCGTTCGTGAGGACCGTGAGCGGGAGCGGGTAGACCGCCGGTCCGGTGAGGTTGTTCGCCTCGTTCGCGGGGTCGTAGGTCGACCCGTGGCACGAGCAGTGGATGTAGAACGTCTGCGTCGGGCTCACGGGCGTCGGGAACGTCTTCGTGCACGTTCCCGGCGGGTAGTACGAGATCGCGGGGGCGGGGCAGCCCAGGTGCTGGCAGATCGCACTGTAGGCGACGATCGAGCCGTGGGTCCCGATCCCCATCGGAACGTTCCACGCGCCCGGATTGGACGCAGAGGGGGCCTGCCCGTTCGCCGGGGCGAGGTTCAAGAGGAAGTTCGGCTCGTTCTGCAGCGGGTAGTCGAAGAGGTAGAGGTCGCTGGTCGCGACGCTGTACTCGCTCTCGACCTTCGCGACCGTCAGCGGCGAGCCGTCGACGTCGATCAGCTGCGTCTTCGGGTAGCTCGAGATCCCCACCATCGGCGGCTGGACGTACTGGAGGGTCGCCCCGACGAGGCCGCCGCCGCCCGCGCCGACGATGCCGGCGACCGCGAGGAGCTTGAGGACGTTGCGCTTCGTCTCGTCGACGTCCCGCTCGGGGTCGACCGCCGCGACGCGTCGCACCTGCCCGACCGGGAGCTCGAAGTGGGGGCTGCGCGCCTCGACGAACGGGCACGAGCTGGGGCAGTCGAGCGCCGGGTTCATCCGAGCGTCCTCCCGCGCGTGTCCGGGTGCGCGTCGTCCGCTTCGTGGGGGTCCGGCGTGGTCGCGTCGCCGGGCAGCTCGGCGTTCTCGCTGCCGTAGTAGACGGCCCAGGTGATCCCGATCCCCATCAACACCACCAGGACCACGGTCATCTCGACGATCTGCTCGGCCGTGAGGACGCTCATCGCAGTCGCGTCTCCTCGGCCGGCACGGCCGGCACCGTCATCGACCAGGTCGGCATCGGGTAGCCACCGGTCCAAGGTCCCCACGCCGCTTCGATCGGTCGGGCGACGACGACCCGGGGGTTCGAGACCGTCGCCGGGATCCCGCGCGCCTGGGTGGGGGTCGGGTCGAGCCCGAGCAGCGCCCCGCGGATCGTGAGCGGGCCGGCGGCCGACACCGGGATCTCGGCCGACTTCGTGAACTCGGAGAGGAGCTCCTGCTTGAGCCGGCCGGCGCGACCGTACCATCGCCCCAGGGTCCGCAACAGCTGACCGTTGTCCTTCCCGAGCAGGAGGAACGCCGCCGCGGCGAGCAGGATCAGCCAGTCGATGTCCGAGAACAGCGCCATCAGCTCACCCGGCCCCCGCGACCGCCCGCGGCGGGGGCGGGGGTGCGTCCCGTCGCCGCTCCCAGCGCCGGGCGAAGTACGCTCCGCCGAAGTAGAGGGCGATCATCGGCGTCGCGATGATGAGCATCGTGATCCCCGAGTTGTCCGGCGTGACGATCATCCCGAAGATCAGCGCCCCCAGCACCGCACCCCTCCAGTGCTTCTGCCAGGTCGCGGCCTTGACGACCCCGAGCCGCGTGAGGGCGTAGATGAACACCGGGAGCTCGAAGACGACCCCGAAGGCGAGCGAGTACAGCAGCGCGAACGTCACGAAGTCCTGCACGCCCATCGTCAGGGGCAATCCGTCGGCCCCGACGTAGAAGAACAGGAGACGGAAGGTGAACGGGGTCAACCAGACGAATCCGGCGGTGGTCCCGATCGCGAAGAGGGCGGTCGCGGGGATCCCGACCTGCCGCAGGAGGAGGCGCTCGTTCCGCCGCAACGCCGGGACGAGGAACGCCCCGACCTCGTGGACGATCCACGGCATCCCGAAGACGAGGGCGACCAGGATCCCGATCTCCATCTGCACGAGGATCGAGTCGCCGACCCCGACATTGAGGAGCGTGACGCCGGGCGGCAGCATCCAGGCCGTCATCAACCGGAACAGCTGGGCCGCGAGGTTCACGAACGGGTTCGGCCAGGGGTACGCGAGCGGGAGCGAGAATCCGAGGAACGGAACGTCGATCGGACGCAGCTGGAAGAACAGGACGAACCCGAAGATCCCCGCGAGCACGATCCCGATGCGGACGACGCGGCGTCGGACCTCCTGGAGGACCGACAGGATGCGGTCGAGGTCGCCCATCAGTCACCTCGGACCTCCCGGGCCACCGCGTCGGCGCCCCTACCGTGGGGCCGTTCCGACGGTGGGATGGGTGCCTCGGGCATGCCGGGTCGCGACGTTCGCTCTAGTGGGCCGGACCGGTCGTCGGCGGCGCGTTCGCCGATGCCTGCTCGGCCTTGAGCTCGCGTTCGACCTCGAGACGGCCCTTCTTGAACTCCCCGACCGACCGTCCGAGGCTGTGGGCGAACTGCGGGATCTTGCTCGAGCCGTAGAACAGAATCCCCGCCACCACCGCGATGATCAGCCAATCGTCGAGCGAATCGAACATCGTCTCCCCCGCGGTCCGAGCGGTAGGTGGGACGATATGGCGTTCGTACGGGACGAACCAACGGGTACGGAAAGTCCGTACCCGCCGTAGATAAGGGGCCCTACGCCGCCTCGACCATCACGGTCTCGGTGCCGGCGGAGACCGCGCGATCGATCGCAATCTCGGCGAGCAGGGAGAGGCACCCGGCGCCCCGCCCGAGGAGCAGAGACGCGGCGCGCAGCCCCCCCTTGTGGGTCGGGCTCCCGCGGCGCTCCGCGGCGACCTCGACCAGCGCCGCGAGGCGGGTCGTTTCGTGATAGACCTCGCAGGCGTGGTCGAGCGATGGGTGCATCAGCGTCTCGACCACGGTCTTGAGATGGGTCTTCATGTCGGGAAGGACGACCGCGAGCGCGTCCGCCGAGTCGCCCGGGAGCTTGCCGACCTCGTCGTTGAGCGTCCGGAGCGTGGCCGTGAACAGTTCCGCGAGCTCCTCGAGCGCGTGGACGACGACCCGCCACTCGAGCAGCTGGCGCGGGTCGGGGCTGCCGATCCGGCGCGCGAGCGACCAGTCCCGGCTCGCGAGGAACAGCTGGCGCACGAGCAGCGCGAGGACCTTGCTGCCCTCCTCCTCCATCGTCGCGACGCGGCGGCTGCGCTGGCGACGGGTAAGGACCTCCTCGGTCTCCTCGAGGAACGCGACCAGGATCATCTTCATTCGCTGCACCAGTTGCGGGAGACCGTACTTCGACGGGTCGATGAAGTTCTGGAGCACGACCCGGTTCGGCTCCTGGGCGACGACGCTCACCCCGAGCAGCCCTCGCGCCGTCTGGAGCAGCTCCTCCACGCGTTCCGGAGCGAGCGGGAGGTCCGTGCGGATCTCGATCGCGTCGTGTCCCACCCGATACGCTCCGATGACGAGACGCTCGAGCACCCCCGGGGTGTCGAACGATCGCGCGGAGACGAGATACGGCGCGCCGCTCGGGGCCGCGCCGGGGAGGGGAGCGGGCTTGAGGTAGAGCGTGCCGTCGTCGTTCTGGTCAAAGACGATGAGGTCCCCGGGTCGCAGGTTCATCGCCTCCGCCCACGGCTTCGGCAGCGTGACCGCGATCGACGAGTGCCCGGCCTTCAGTACGCGGCGCTCCCGACTCGGTGTCCCCCACGCCATGAACGGTTCCCAAACCTACTACGAGGTCCGTAGGTTATGCGGGAACCTGCATTTGAGCGTTGCGCTGACGACTATCCCTTCGGCTCCGGCGGGGACGGCGCTTCCGCGGGCGGCTGGTCCGGCTCGGGATACCCCAGCCGCTGCGGGGGCATCTCGTAGGTGCTCCCGCGGCGCCGTCCGACGACGAACCCCAGCACGAGCGCGATCACGACCAGGCCCACGATCGTCCCGACAATGATGAAGACCGCGGTGCCCGGACCGGTGCTCGCGGGGCTGACCGTCAGGTTCGACGGGAGGTTCATTCCGAACGCGACGAACCCGTACATGCCCTGGGTGAAGTGCCCGGGCTCGGTGCAGACGAACTCGTACCAGCCCGGCGCGGTGATCGTCAGGTTCCCGTGCTGCACGTCGCCCGGATTGCCGACCGCCGAAGCGTTGAGATTGATGAGGGCGCCCGGCGAACCGTAGGCGAGGTGGTTCAGCTGCTCTGTCGAGTAGTCGGCCGGGATGACCCAGCCCTGGAGGGGAATGATCGTGAACGTGTGGTCGAGAACGTCGTTGTCGGTGAACGTCACCGCGATGCTCGTGTTGACGGGCAGCTGCTGGAACGTGTTCGGGGTGAACGAGAAGCCGGACTCGGCGGTGACCTGGAGCGTGTTCGAAGCGTCGACCGTGACCGCGCGGGCCGCCGCCCGCTCCGGGGCGCTCAAGTAGAACGCGGCCGCGCCCGCCGCGACCAGGAACGCGACGACGAACAGTACGGTCGCCACCCGCCGCGCTGCCCGGACGCTCACGCGACCTCCCCTCCCGCTCGGATGCCCGCGGGACGGGAGGTCCCGTTCAAAGCCCCTTTGTACGTACGGACGCCCCCGCGCGCGGGAGGCGGCCCTCCGACGGCGGTTCGTACGCGGCCCATATGTAGCTCTAGACCCCCCATGAGGAGCGTGTCGTCTCGCGGTCCCTATTCCCCGGGGCCGACGACGGGGCTCGCCGCTCCGGCGCTCGCGCTCGGCGGGGTGCTCGCGTCCGGGGAGACGCCCCTCCAGCTCACCGAGCCGCTCCTGTGGGTGATGCTCGCCCTTTCCGTCGCCGGGGCGATCGTCACCTACGCGTTCCTCGTCTACGCGGTCTGGAAGTTCCGCGACCCGAAGGCCCGGGGGCGACGCCATGGTTAGCAAGTACGAGGTTGCGTGGACGCTCGCGACGGTCGTGTTGCTCGCGGGCGTCGCCGCGTACTCCACGGTCCTCCTCTACCAGCTGGACGCCCTGCCGGCCGACCCGACCGAGTACGTCGAGGTGATCGGTCACCAGTGGTACTGGGAGTTCTGCTACCCGGCGAACGGCACGTGCTGGAACTCGTCGTACGACGCGTCGACCAATTCCGTCAGCGGCGGCGCGTTATGGGCGGCCCCGGGGGCCGAAGTCCAGATCAACGTCACCGGCGCGGACGTGATCCACTCGTTCAACATACCGGCCCTCGGGGTGCGTATCGATGCGATCCCGGGGCGGACGAACTACTTCGCGTTCTCGGTACCGAACGTTCCGGCCGGGACCTCCTACCTGATCCAATGCACCGAGTTCTGCGGAACCGACCACGGCACGATGCGCTCCTTCCTCGAGATCACCTGAACGTTCGAAGGTCCGCGGGCGGTCCGAACGGGCGGAGCGCGCGGTACCCGGGGCGGTTCGCACTCTGCGCTCTTCAGTGATGCCCGCCGTCGCCCGAGCGCCCGGAGGAGAACCGACCCGTGTAGGACGCGATGACCGCGACCAGGATGCCCACCCCGAGCAGGCCCGCCGAGCCGATCAGCACCCACGTCTCGACGATCGCGGTCGAAGGGGCCTGGGTCGGTGGCGGCGGGCTGACCCCGACGTAGAGGAAGCCGTCCATCCCGTTCGCGAAGTGACCGGGCACCGTGCAGACGTACTGGTACACTCCCGGCGCCCGGACCGTGAAGTTGGCCCACGCCGTCGTCCCGGCGCCGGAGTTGATCGCCTGGTCGACCAGCGGCGCGTTGGTCTGGAACGTGTCGGTGAAGTTCGCGGGCGAGAGCGTGTAGTTCGACAGGGGAGAGACGGTGAACGTGTGGCTCAGGCTCCCCTGGTTCGTCACCTGCACGTCCACGACCAGCGGATAGTGCGTGCCGTTCGCCGAGAGGACCGCGGGCACGAACCGATACGCATCGGTCGTGTTGTCCATCAACAACACCCCGGGACCGCTCGCGGTCATGTTGACGAACCCGCGCATTCCCGACTGGAACTGGTAGGGGACGACCGAGACGAATTCGAACGAGTCGCCGCTGACCGAGGCGTTGAACGTGACGTTCGCCCAGGCGGTCCCGCCGGGAGCCACGGATACGTTCGCGAGCGAGCCGTTCTTCGCGAAGAACGAGTAGAGCTGGCTCGGGGAGAGCGACGGGCTGAGGACGAGGCCGGGGACCGGGGAGAGCGTGAAGGTGTGATTGTACGCCCCCTGGTTCACCAGCTCCACCGAGAGCGTCGCGTTCGGGTTCGCGCTGAGCGAGGACGGGGTGAAGGCGGGAGCATCGGTCAGGTTGACGGTCGCGCTCGAGTTGCCGGAGAGCGGGTGGGCGTAGCCGATCGTCGCCGCCGCCGGCACGAGCGCGAGCCCCTGGGCGGCCGGCAGGCCGACGGTCGCGACGAGCAGGCTGGCGACCAGCCAGGGCATCGCTCGACGTAGGGGGGGCGATAGGCGGCGCTCCCGCACGTCGGCCACGATGTCCCCCTGACGGCGTGCGGACCTGGGCGCGGTTGATATGCGTGTTGTACGAATCCCGCGCCGGGGGCCGGTCCGCCGACCCCGGGCGGCTCAGGGTTCCCCGGTCGCGACAGCCTCCGCGCGGGGCCCGTCGAGGATCGCGGGAGGAGCGGGCGCGGGTGGGATCGCGTGGCCCGAGGGGGGTGGCGCCGACGCGTCCTCGTCGGCGACGTGCCGACGCACCCACGGTCGCTCGGGAGAGCCGACCCAGTAGCGGCGGATCAGTCCCGCGATCTCGGCGGTCATCACGACGCCCGCCACCGTTCCGTAGGCGAGCACCGCGAAGACCGCGCCGCCGGAGACGACCAGCGCGAGCCCCGCCGCGGCCATCGCGAGGAAGGCGAGGCCGAGCCCGATCAGGAACCCGATCTGCTGCGGGCGGACCGCCCCCCGGCGCGAGAGGGACCGCACGAGGAAGAGGAAGATCGCGACCATCAGGACGGCCATCGCGGCGCCGCCGACGACGGGGAAGGCCGTCACCCACGGACCGAGCACCGCGGACAGGGTGAGCGCGACCAGGGAGTACCTCTCGACCTTCGCGAGCGGGGCCCAGACGACCAGGGCGGCCATGATCGACGCCATCGACCAGAAGAACCAGACGGACGAGACCCCGAGGGCGAGGGTCGGCACGGCGGGGAGGGCGACCGTCTCTCCCCCGAGGGCGAAGAGGAACCCCATGAGGACCTCGGAGCCCGTCGTCATGAACGCGAGCGCGACCGGCCAGCCCCAGTCGGTGGGGCCGACCCTCCGATCCTGGAAGACCACGAGCCCGATGAACCAGAGCCCGGCCGGTCCCATCATCATGAAGTTGAACGCGAGCAGCACGAACGTCCACGCCGCGGTGCCGTTCGTGTTGAGGAAGACGAAGACGAGGGAGAGGAGGAGCACGCTCCCGCCCCCGATGACGGCCAGCGCGAGGGTCAGTTGGGTCACGAGCGGGGGGCGGCCGGCGCTCGGGAGGACGAGGCCGAAGACGACGATCGTCACGAGCACCATCGCGACCGCGATCACGACGAACGAGACGAGAGCGCCGTTCACGTCGAGCGGCGGCAGGGGGAACGCCACGGAGTCTCCGGCTCGGGGACCACGGTCCCCCTCTTATTCGGTGAGTACCGACCGCCCGGCCGCCCCGCTCAGGGCGCGGAGGAGGTTTGCCGCGTGGCCCCCGTCTCGAACCGACGGAGCAGCTGGGTCGTGACCTCGATGAGCGGATGCTGGGAGGACTGGTCGATCTCGATGTCGTCGATCGTCCGGAGGTGGTGCTCGGCCGCGAGCCGCTCGAAGCCGGTCTGGGAACGCGCGAACTCGTCCGGCCGGTCGCACGTGAGGACGAACGCCTGCAGCTGCGGGAGCCCCATCTCGCGCGCCGCGAGGGCGCGGTGGTGGCCGTCCACCAGGATCCACGCGTCGCCCTTCTGGACGACCAGGACCGGCTCGGCGAGGCCGCGCTCGAGCTCGTAGCGCCGCCCGGCGAGCTCGTCCTCGAAGACCTTCCACTGGGTCGGCGTCAGGCGCTCGATCGGCACGAGCCCGCGGTGGAACGAGAACGGAAGCCCGTAGCGCTCGCTCAGGAGGTTCCGCAGCGTGTCCGCCTTCGCCGGCGAGGCGCGCTCGAAGTGCGAGCGGACGATGTCGAGGTTCGAGAGGATCCCGCAGAGCCGCCCGTCCGCGTCGATGATCGGGAGGTCCCGAAGACCGAAGCGGAACATGATGCGGGTGGCGTCGTCGAGGCCCGTATCCGGGCTCGCGGTGTAGGTGCCCGGACGGATGATGCGGGCGAGCGGCGTGGACCCGTCGCCGACGTGGCGGAGCAGCTCCTTCGCGCTCACGAATCCCACGAGCTTCATCGACGCGTCCGTGACGGGCAGCCCGTGGTGGCGGCTGTGCGTCAGCCGCTCGATCGCCTCCCGGACCGTCGTCGAGTCGCGCAGGTGCTCGACCTCGAGCACCATGTAATCCTTGACCCGAACGATCATCGCGTGGAGACCGGGCCCGCGTCGCGCAGGTACGCCGTGAGCAGATGCAGGATCAGCACGTGGACGTCCTCGGTGTGCTGCATGCTGTTCGACGGGACGACCACGGCGACGTCGGCGAGGTCCTTCAGCTTCCCGCCGCCGATGCCGGTGAGGCCGATCGTCGTGACCCCGAGCGTCTTTGCGAGCCGGACCGCCTCGAGCACGTTGGGGGAGTTGCCGCTTCCCGACAGGGCGACCACGACGTCGTCCGGCTGGGCGAGGATCCGCAGCTGCTCGGAGAAGATCTTGGAGTAGTCCGAGTCGTTCCCCCACGCGGTCATGCTGGGGATGTTGTCGCTCAGGCCGACGCAGCGGAGCCGGGGTCCGTCGCCGCGAGCGGCGACCTTGCTCAGGTCGACCACGAAATGGGACGCCGTCGACGCGCTGCCCCCGTTGCCGAAGAAGAAGACCGTGCGCCCGGCGGCGCGCGCCCGCAGGAGGATCGGGACGATGCGACGCAGGCCCTCCAGAAGGTAGGGTTCGGCGAGGGCGTCCTTCGCCTCGGCGAGGTAGGTCCGGGCGAACGCGTCCAGCCCCGGGGAGTCCGTCATCGGTGGATGCCCAGGATCCGCGATCCCTCGGAAGTGATGCGCACGGGGAGTCGCGTCATCGGCGACAGGGCGGCCGCTATTTGATGGCTGCGTTCGGGGGGGTGGACGAGGAGGAGGAATCCCCCGCCGCCGGCCCCGGTGACCTTGCCACCGAACGCCCCGGCGGCCTTCGCCGCCGCGAACTGTCGGTCGATCTCCGAGGTGGAGATCCCCGAGGCAAGCCCCCGCTTCAATTGCCACCCCTCGTCGAGAATGTGGCCGAGTCGGGGCCAGTCGTGCTCGACGATCGCCGCCCGGGCCTCCCCGGCGAGGGCGCGCATTCTCAGCAGCGACTCCCGGTTCGTTCCGGTCCGCGCCTCCTGTTCCGTGAGGATGCCCCCGGCGCGGCGAGTGATGCCAGTGTAGAACAGCGACAGGTGGTCGCTCAGGGCCTCCCGGTCGATATTGGAAAGCGGCAGGGGAGTCTGTCGTACCGAGTCGTCCGCCCGGAACTCGAAGTGCTGGACCCCTCCGAACGCGGCGATGTACTGGTCCTGCTTGCCCAGCGTGCCGCCGAGCTTCTCGATCTCGATCTGGCACGCCTCGCGCGCGAGCTCCCCCGGGTCCTTGAGCTGCCCTCGGAAGGCGTAGAGCGCGTTCAGCAGCCCGACCGTGAGGGTCGACGACGACCCGAGCCCCGTGCCCTCGCCCGGGATGTCCGCGATCGTGTGGATCTCGATCTTTTCCTGGACCCCGGTGAGGCGCATCGCTTCGCGGAAGAGCTCGTGCTGCAGGTCCTCGAAGCGGTCGACGTTCTCGGTCTTCGAGTACGCCACGCGGATCGACCGGTCG
>Ga0335075_10005387_pt1 | contig 19894 bp, 22 predicted proteins | sample Lox_Sample_24_FD_206723 | JGI IMG/M metagenome (GOLD analysis project Ga0335075, IMG submission 206723) | Soil microbial communities from Loxahatchee National Wildlife Refuge, Florida, United States - Lox_Sample_2.4 | ecosystem: Environmental > Terrestrial > Soil > Wetlands | place: USA...
GGAGTATAGCCGTTAGGCATGATGGCTGGCAATTGTTATTTTTAGTGACTAGCCATGAGTCTTGGGGTGCGTGGCCGGGCGGGCAGCCGGCTGCGGGCTGTTGCCAGGGGAGCAGCGATCGTGGGTGTTCGTGTGGTAAAAATGTGCCAGACAGGCATCCGTAATGGAGCCAAATCAGAACCATGACAGTCAACCTGTCCATCAAAAATGCTCCTGACCGAGTAGTGCAGCGATTGCGCGAGCGGGCGGAGCGGCATCACCGGTCGCTGCAAGGGGAGCTGCTGGCGATCATCGAGGCCGCGGTCGAGGAAGATCGGCCCGCGACGCCTGCCGAGATCCTCGCCGAAGTCCGCCGGCTGGGGGTCCGCACGCCTCGCGAGGCTGCTGCGCTGGTGCGTGCCGATCGCGATGGTCGTTAAGGTCGTCGATGCCTCTGCGCTTGCCGCCTTGTTGTTCGGCGAGCCGGAGGCAGAGACGATCGCCGAGCGGCTTGCTGAGGCGCGGCTTGTGGCGCCCGTGTTGCTGGCTTTCGAGCTGGCGAATGTGTGCCTGATCAAGGCGCGGCGGCACCCGGAACTGCAGGCGGCACTGATGGCGGCGTTCCGGTTGCGGACGAGGCTTGGCGTGGAGGAGGTCGCGGTGGATCACAACAGGGCACTGGAGGTGGCCGCAGCGAGCGGGCTGACGGCGTATGACGCGAGCTATTTGTGGCTGGCCGGGGAGTTGGGGGCGGAGTTGGTTACGCTGGACGGGGAACTTGCGCGGGCTTTCGCGGGGCGGTGAAGTGCAAGGCCGGTGGCGTTGGGCTCGGTCGTCCTGGGCTTTTGCCTCCGGCGGCATGGGTGGGAGCCGGGGGATGGGTGTCGCAGGGTGTTGCCAATTGCGGTCCGCCGGTTCGTGTGGAATCGACGCGATGAAGGTTGAACAATGAGCCAAACGGTCAGTCTTTACGCATTCGGGGGGCTGATGCGTGGCATGCAAACCGACATTCGCGCCATCACCATGAAGCTTGACTTGCTCACGCGTGCGCGCGACGCGATCTTGCCACCGTGGCTACCCGCGATGACTTGCGCGATCTGGTGGATGTCCTGGCGGCGCAACTGACTGAACATTTCGAGCGTGTCGACGCACGGCTGGATCAGAGCGAACGCGGTATCGAGGGACGGCTGGGGCGCATCGAGCGGCTACTGAGCCCGGAGGCGAAGCCGTGACCGGCGTGCTGTGAGCCCTTGGTCCTCAGCTCGCAATGGAGGCCGGGACCGCCGGCCGCACGCGGCAGCATTTTCAGCAGGCACGAGATCTGACTCTTGAGCAGGGGTCTATCGATGCCGTCTCAGTTCGCGCAAGCGGGGCTTTGGATCACGCAGCGCATGCTGGGAAGGACAAAGCGCATTTGTTCCTGGCATTAGTCGAGTGCGGGACCGTCATGATTGTTGTTGCCCTTGCCGGGCAGGGCCGATACATTATGGGCACGTTGTCCATCCTGCGTGAACCGCGGGAGGGTCTTGGAGAGAGCCTTATGAACAGTTTCGACCAGGTGCCATACAACCCAGACAATTCTGTTCCTGCGAACATCTTCGCTGACAATCCTGATCCGCGTTGCCCTGTCGTGCTGTTGCTCGACAAGTCCGGCTCGATGAGGGGCACGCCAATCGAACAATTGAACGAGGGATTGCGTGCTTTTCAGCGCGACATGTCGAGTGACCCGCTAGCGGCTCGCCGCATTGAGGTTGCTATTGTCTCATTTGGACCGATTACGTCCGACACCGACTTTATCACTATGGACAGCTTCACTCCACCAACGCTTCACCCAGAGGGTGACACCCCGATGGGACGCGCAATCACCGTTGGACTCGACATGCTCGCCGAACGAAAGCGGATCTATCGTGAAAACGGAATTGCCTATTTTCGTCCCTGGATATTCTTGATTACCGACGGTGCACCCACCGACAAATGGGCAGAAGCGGCACGACGCGTTCGCGAGGAGGAGACAGCGAAACGCGTCGCTTTCTTTGCGGTTGGCGTTGAGGGCGCGGATTTCGACAGACTTGCTCAGATTTCCGTACGGGAGCCTATTCGCCTGAAAGGGCTACGCTTCACAGATTTGTTCAAGTGGCTTTCGGCTTCTTTGGCCGCCGTTTCCCGATCCCAGCCCGGCACGTCGGTCGCGCTTCCAGCCGTGCGAGGGTGGGCCGAGATTTAGAAATCTCGGTGCCAATGTGGCGCTATGCCTCGGCCTCCGTCCGAGGCACGTCTCACCTCAGAGCTGGTATTCCCTGCCAAGATCACGCACAGGTCGCTACTATACCAGCATTAGGGCCACCACAGGCCCTTATCGCTGTCGCGTCGGATGGAGCTGGAAGCGCCGCTCGTTCAGATGAGGGCGCTCGTGCTGCCTGTAGTGCATTTCTGGAATTCTCGCGCCTTGCGCTCGATTGGGTATGTCGTGCTGAGCACCTGACCGACAGTTTTGGTAGTGACGTCCTGGCCGATTTGCGAGCGGACATAGCTGCGCTCGCCAAGGATCAGAACGAGCCGATCTCGGCTTTCGCCTGCACCCTGTTGGGAGCACTGGTTACCCCGGATGCAGCCCTGTTCGTCCAAATTGGAGACGGTGCAGTCGTTTATCGCACCGCGCCAGACGCACGGTGGCTTCTCGCAGCGCGTGCGACTCGAGGAGAGTTCGTAAACGAGACCGTGTTCATCACTCGTAGCGACGCATCTCGGCATGTGCAGGCGGTTCGGGTCAACGAACCCATATGCGAATTCGCCCTGATGACTGATGGTGTAGAGCATCTCGCTATCAAACAACCGCAAGGGGAGCCTCACACACCATTTCTAGAGTACATGACTTCCGCTTTGCGCGAAGTTACCGAGCCAGGAGAGGCGCACGCTCACGGCAGTTGGATCAACGCCTTTTTGACCTCCGAGCCTGTAAACGAGCGCACTGATGACGATAAGACACTGATCATCGCTACGCGAGCGAGATGTCCGATTCCTCGCTGATTATGGCCAGCCGGCCGAGCATCGCGGTGCGGCTCGGTCGGGAAATAGCCCGCGGTGGTGAAGGAACCATTCACGAACTGCCTGAATACCCTGAGAGCCTCGCCAAGCTATACAACCGCTCTCTGGGTTCCGAAGGCGCAGCGAAGCTCCGAGCAATGATTGGGCTTCCGAGCGACCGCGTTCCGGGCAGCACGGCATGGCCTTCCGATCTTCTTGTAAGTCGCGGAGGCGCTATTTTAGGCTTGGTTATGCCGCGGATCCGCGGTCGGCACGATCTTCATAACTTTTTTGTAGGCACCTCGCGTCGTGCCACTTTTCCCTTGGCAGACTACCGCATGTTGGTGGCAACGGCGGCAAATCTGGCGCGCGCAGTAGCCGCCGTGCACACGGCGGGGCATGTGCTCGGCGATCTGAACGAGCGCTGCGCTATGGTAGGATCTGACGCAACGGTCAAGCTCATCGACTGTGACAGCTATCAAGTCGAAGTGGGCGGTGCCTTATATATGTGCGATGTTGGTACCCCGATGTATCAGCCACCCGAGCTGCAGCAGGTGGGTACGTTCCGTGGTCTCCACCGCACCCGCAATTATGATGGCTTCGGTCTAGCCGTTCTGATCTTCCGATTGTTGTTCTTCGGTCGGCATCCCTTTGCCGGAAGACCCCTGAGGGGCGAAGCGCCGGAGCTGCCCGACGTCATCCGTGCCCTCCAGTTTGCGTGGGATGGTGCCTCTGGTCTCGACCGACCTCAAGACGCTCTTCAGCTAGCAGATGTTGGCCTCAAGGCGGCGAGCTACTTTCGTCGCGCGCTCGGTCCGGACGGCATGGAGAAGGGACGTCCGACGGCAAATGCCTGGGCGGTGACTCTCGACGAGCTGCAGGGCGCGATGCGGCGGTGCGGCCTCAACACAACGCACTGGCACCTGGGTGATCGGTGCCCAATTTGCGAAATCGAGTATCGGACCGGCATTACCTTCTTTGTCGGGCGGCCCACTCCGTCGGCCTTGGTCTACAATCCGGAGCGTGATGCCAACGCATTCTGGACAGCAATTGAAAGCGAGGCACCACCGCCCCCACGAGGAGCGGAACCGATCCCTAGCAGTTTCGGACGTTCAATCACGTGCAAGCCATATCCAAAACCTCGTTCGCTTGGATGGATCGGCAAACTACTCCAAAACATCGGGTTGTTGAAACCAAGTGACCGTGGCGAGCGCGCTCGCCGAGCAGCGGACCTAGTCATTGCCCTTCGAAGATACGAAGACCTCGTGAAGGTGTGGCGTGCTCATGACCCGGTCACAACCTACAATACCCACCGGACGGAACTCACGAATTCAAGGGACCGGCTCGCCGCATTATTCGAGCAGCGGCGGCAAGCCATCGCTGCGGCTCAACTCCGACTGGGACTACGGCGGTTTCTCGCCGCACACGGAATCGGCCAGGCAGGGATTAAGGGGGTTGGCCGGTCACTAGTGGCCACCCTGACTGCTCATGGCGTCGGGACCGCTGCGGATGTGTCAGCCGCCAATCTGGATGTGATTCGCGGCATAGGGCCAAAGCGTAGGGCTGCACTTATCTCTTGGCGGGACGATATCGCTAAACGCTACCGGCCATCGGGGATCAGCTTAACCCTAGATGCTCTGACAATTCAGCAGATTGATTCGCAGCATCATTCAGAGATCATGCGACTGCTTGATAGGTTGCGTGGTGGTGCGGCATCACTTCGGACCTTGTCCGACCAGGAACGGAAGAAGACGAACGTTGAGATGAGCGAGTTGCTGGCTGCCGCGCGAGCAGTCGCACAGGCCGAGGCCGATCTAAACGCTCCAACGGAAGCTTGACATGCCCATCGGACAGCACGGTCGTCGGTGTGGAAGTCACCGCCACTGCCTCGTGACGTTTAGCTGTGCTAGAAGTCATCGCCACTATGTCTTAGCGGGGTACAGCTGTCTGCACGCTGGACATCGCACCATACCGGATCGCCCGGCAGGGAGGCGCATGCTATTTCCGCAGTTCGGACAAACGCGGATCACACGTGGGGATGCTGGATGGGGCTGCGGCGCCTGCTGTTGTTGCGCACCTTCCTTCTGAGGCATCGGCGCTTCGCCTAGTGTTTCGCAAAGGCCGAGCAGACGGTCGACATTTCTCAATTCCGTGAAATGCAAGAGGAAAACGCCAGCTCTCTCGGCAAGGTCCTGCGCTGCGCGGGTATAGGTCTGGTTACTGACGACAGCGACGGCTGTGGCCTGTTGGTATGCTCTCGCGGCGATGACCTCTTGCACTGCCCTATTGCCGACTGGCTTCCCGTATTTCTTACATTGGAGGATAAGTAGATGCCTGCCCTTCCGCGCAACAACGTCGGCGCCCTGATCGCCGGACCCCTTTGTTGTTGAAGCCTGCCACCCTCTTAGGCCAAGATAGTCGGCGCAGCATCGTTCAAACTCGATTGGTGACATATCCTCACGCCATCGAAAATCGAGGAGTGCTTGGTGATACTCCTTTCTCTCGCGTTCTCGCTCTTGCCATGCTTTCCATACAAGATGGCCGACCAGCGCCACGACAGCAGTGACGCCGATCGCGACTGGAATTTGTTCGGTAATCGATAGCCCAACGAACCAATCGATAAACAATATAGGAGCGCCGACGATTAAGACCAATACTATGAGAGCGGCTTGGGGCATTGGCGCAGGGGAAATATGGTATCTGGTTCTCTCGTCCTAATGTCTCATCTCGGTTCATTGTGGTCAAGAACAGAATCTCAGCTGATCGGGGCCATGGGATGCGTGGCGCCGCGTAGGCGGCCTATTCAGGCAGGCCGTTCCACGACGTCCACCGGCAGTGCGTTACTGGTTCCTTGCTCAGAGGTCCGCCAGTGATATTGAGACTCGATGGAGCGTGCTGTGACCAAATCAGCACAGGGCGGCTGTGGAGGGGGGCGTGTCAGGACCAATCCATGAACACGAGTCGGTCGGCATCACGTATGACCTGGAAGCCGAGGGATACCAGATCGCCAAGAACACGCCTGGCGTGGTGGTAGGGATCTATGGCGACGGTGCCGCCTACGCTGTGGAAATCGCGGCACTGCCTGGCGGCCCAGAGGTCGTGACCCTGAAGGCACAACAGATCGAGCGCATTCACTGATACCTCAAGGACAGGGGCTGGAACCGAAGCTTCCGTTTTCTGAGCGGGCTTTTGTGGAGGAAAAGAAGGTGACGGAATACCTTCTGAACCTTCAGCACCGAGAGGGAGGCCCAAAGGCAAGATTTTTCATCGCTCGGGGTTTCGCGCCGGCAGAGTGGACCGTGTTGCAACGGTCCCTCGTTATCCAAGGGCAAACGAACCCGCCAACGCGACGGGGGGGGGGACACCATATGGGGCGCGCTACACGGTCGAGTGCAACTGTCCGACGCCCGATGGCCGGAACCCCTGCGTCAGGACGGTGTGGGAAATCGGTGCCGACGAACGGCCGACGCAGCTCACTGCGGTCCCATTGCCATAGTATCCTGCGTCCCGCGGATTATCTGGCGCTCGCCTGACCAAGGATCGCCGGGGGGGGTTGGTATGTTTCACTGGTCGTCGCTTGCGGCACGGCCCCCTCCCCCTAGCCCCCTCCCGCAAGGGGAGGGGGGACGCCTCCCGGCCCCTCCCCTTCATTCATCCCCGATGGTCTCCAATGTGTGTTGCGCGATCATCGCTTCCTCGTCGGTGGGGATTACGCGCACGTCCACCCGACTGTCGGGCGTGCTGATCACTGTGTCGGCGCGGGCATTCGCCGCGGCGTCGATCCGCACGCCCAGCCATGCCAAGCGCTCGCCGGCGGCGGCGCGGACCGGGGCGGCGTGCTCGCCGATGCCGGCGGTGAAGACGAAGCCGTCGAGGCCGCCGAGGGAGCTCGCCAGGCCGCCCGCCTCGCGGGCGAGGCGGAATGCGAACAGGTCGAGTGCTTCGCGGGCGTGCGGGTCGTCGCTCGACAGCAGCTCGCGCATGTCGTTGGAGATGCCGGATACGCCTAGCAGGCCGGAGCGATGGTACAGGAGCGTTTCGACGGCGTCTGCGGTCATGCCGCGCTGCTGGATCAGGTGCAGCACGACGCCCGGGTCGAGGGTGCCGCAGCGTGTGCCCATCACCAGGCCGTCCAGCGCGGTGAAGCCCATCGTGGTGTCGATGCTGCGGCCGTCGCGCATGGCGCAGAGGCTGGCGCCGTTGCCGAGATGCGCGGCGATCACCCGGCCGGCGGCCAGGGCGGGCGCGGTCTCGCGCAATCGGCGGGCGATGTATTCATAGGAGAGGCCGTGGAAGCCGTAGCGCCGGATGCCTTCGGCTTCGAAGGAGCGCGGCAAGGCGAGGCGCGCGGCCACTGCCGGCATGTCGTGGTGGAATGCGGTATCGAAGCAGGCGACCTGCGGCAGCGCCGGACGTGTCGCTGCGATTGCGCGGATTGGAGAGACGCTGTGCGGCTGGTGCAGGGGGGCCAGCGGGGTCAGGGCCTCGATTGCTGTCAGCGTTTCGGGGTCGATGCGGGTGGGGCGGGTGAAGCGCGATCCGCCGTGCACGACCCGGTGTCCGACGCCGCGCAACGCATCGGTGCCGAGATGCGAATCGACGAAGCCCAGCAGCGCGCCGAGCAGGTCCTCGTGCGAGCCGCCGGAGAAGCGCTGCTCGTGCTGGACGGCTCCCGTTGGGTCGCGGGCGATGAAATGCGGCGCGGTGCCGATGCCCTCGATCTGGCCGCGGGAGGCGGCGGTGAGCTGCCGATCAGCCGCGCTCTCGAACAGCGCGAACTTGATGCTCGAGGAACCGGCGTTGAGAGCGAGGACGGCGTCAGCCACGCGGCCGTGCCTCGTCGGCGTCGCGCTGGGCTTCTTCGTCCTCGGGGCCGACCATCAGCATGCCGGTGTTGGGCTCGACGACGACCAGGCGGTTCTCGACCTGCTTGACGCCGGGCACGTTCTCGGCGGCGACACGGATCGCGTCGCGCTCGCGCACGTCGAATACGACGCCGTCGAGGTCCACGACGCCGTCCTCGACGGCGATGGTGAAGGAGCGCCGCGGGGCCCAGGGCTGGGCGGCGAGCTCGGCGAGGATGGCGTTGCGGATGACGGTGTCGCTTGCAGTGGCCGCCGGTGCGTCGAGCTGCCTGGCGAGGGCGTGGACGAGGTCGGCGCGGCTGACGATCCCGACGACCTTGTCGTCGCGCGTCACCGGCAACCGCTTGACCCGGCGTGCGCGCATCAGCTCGGAGATGTCGGCGAGCGGGGTGGCCTCGTCGATGGTGATCGGCTCCAGCGTCATGACGTCGCTGACGCGGCGGCCGTGCGTCTGAACATACGTGCCGGCCAAGCGCCCCGGGGCGAAGATCGTGGTGAGCCAGCCCGCGGCCTTGCCGGCGGTGCCGGTCTCGACCCGTTGCAGGAGGTCGCCTTCGGTCAGGATGCCGACGGCGCGGCCGGCCTGGTCCAGCACCGGTAGGCCGCTGATGTGGTTATCCACCATGAGCCGCACGGCCTGCGACAGCGGCGCGTCCTGGCTGATCGCGATGACGGTGCGCGACATCACATCGGCGGCGTTCATGGGCGGTCTCCTGGCGGGCAGCGATCCGCTGTTATCGCACCGTACCCAGTACGGCTGGAAGCGGCGGTCGGTCGTCCGCGGCACGCCCTTGGCCTGGCCGAGGTCGCCGCCGGGGGAGGCGGAGGGGGCGATCAGGTTTCTTGTTGAGGCGGCGGCGGGTGGCGATTACGCCACTTCGCGCATCGCTGCCTGAAGGCGCTGTTCCGCCGCTGCCAGCCGGCCGCGGCCGCGGACCTGGGTAGCCTGCGCCGCGGCGAGGGTCTTGCGCAACTCGCCGGCACGGCGGCGGACTTCCTGTGGTGCGGGCCCGCCGACGGTGCGTCGGGCCACTACGACCTGGGTCGGGTCGAGGCAGCTCGCGATTGTCGCGGGTGCCATGCCGAGTGGCGTGCCGACCACCTCGCGCGCGGCCTGATCGATCATCGCAGAGGTAATATCGTTGGCACCGAGCCCTTGATCCATCGCCATTCGCACGACGCTGCCGGCGACATGGTGGGCGTCGCGGAAGGACAGCCCGGATTCGCGCACCATCGCGTCGGCCAGGTCGGTCGCGGTGGAGAAGTTCCGTTCCGCCAGGCTCAGCATCCGGGCGCGGTTCGGCTGGGCGGCGTCCACCATTATTGTCGCCAGCTTGAGGCAATTAGGGGATTCGTTGAACGCGTCCCACGCCAGGGTCAGGGATTCGCGGTTGCCGTCGATGGTGTTGGAGAAACTGGTCGCGCGCATTGCGGTGGCCGCTGCGACATAGGCGCCGAGCACGAGGGCGCTCTTGCCTTTCAGATGCTCCATCACCACGGGGTTCTTCTTCTGCGGCATGATGCTGGAGGTACCGGCGACGCGGTCCGGCAGTTCCAGAGTCTGAAACTCGTGCATCACCATGGTGTAGAAATCCTGCGCCAGCCGGCTCCAGGTCACCGCCATCTGCACGCAGACTGCCAGCAGTTCCAGCGCATAGTCGCGCGAGGCGGCGCAGTCCTTGGTGTGCTCGATCACGCCGTCGAAGCCGAGCAGCGACGTGGTGAGGTCACGGTCGATCGGGAAGCTGGTGCCGGTCATCGCCGCCGCGCCCAGCGGGTTGAGGTTGACGCGCGGCCCAGAGATCGTCCAGCCGGTCGCCGTCGCGCATGAACGCATCGGCGATGCCGAGCAGATAGAAGCCGTAGGTGGCCGGCTGCGCCGGCTGCATGTGCGTGTATCCGGCCATCACCACGTCGGCAAACTGCTCGGCCCGTTCGATCAGCACTGCGATCAGTGCGTGCAGGTTGTCGATCAGGGCGAGTGTCGCGTCGCGACATTGCAGGCGGTTCAGCGTCGCTCCCAGGGTCGTTTCGGCTGCGGGCAATATGCATCCGCCCGCCGGTGTCGGGGCCGGTAAGGGCTATCACCGCGGCCTCGTAGTTGAAATATGGGTCTTCGAGGCGTGGGTCGGGCGTGCAGGCGGCAGCACCCGCCTGCTCCATTGTTGCGAAGGCCGCCAGCAATGCCTTCGCTACCTCAGGGGTGATGATCCCTTGGCGCCGCAGCATTACCACATGCGCCCGGTTGACCAGCGTGATCGGCGCAAAATTGACCGCGAAATCATGGTCCAGCCTGGGCTGGAAGATCAGCGCCAGCACCTCCGGCGCCACGGGTTCCTTGAGCCGCTCGCTGACCTGGGATTTCATTGCTGACTTCCTCTCTGACGTTGCTCGGGACTGTCTGTTAAGCCGACCAAATCCCCGGTTATCGTGCCAAGTTGCCACAGCGGGCGGGAGATGGCCGGCACAAGGCCGGCCATGACGTGGGGTAGGCCGGCGGTGACGGTGATGGGGCTTTACAGGGTGGCGAACATGATGACGACCGCAATCGTCATCGCGGCCGTGCACACCCAGCCCAGCGCCGAGAGTTGCCATGGCAGGGTGAATTGCCCCATGACCTTGCGCTGCATCGCCATGATCATGATCATCGCCATCAGCGGCACCGCGACGATCCCGTTCAGCACGGCGGACCAGAACAGCGCCTTGACCGGGTCGAGATCGACGAAGTTGATGAAGATTCCCACCAGCGTCGAAATGGCTATCGCGGCGTAGAAGGCTTTCGCATCCAGCGGCTGGCGCTCCAACCCGGTCGGCCAGCCCAGCGCCTCGCCCAACGCGTAGGCGGCCGAGCCTGCGAGAACCGGCACTGCGAGCAGACCGATGCCGATGATACCTATCGCAAAGATTACGAATGTAAACAGTCCGGCGATTGGTCGCAGGGCCTCGGCAGCCTGCGACGAGGTCTGGATGTCCGTCACGCCCGCGGCGTGCAGCGTCGCCGCCGTGGTTATGATGATGAACAGGCTGATCAGATTGGAGTAGCCCATGCCGAGGTAGGTGTCGAAGCGAATCCGTCCGATCTCGCGCGGCGCTTGCTCGGGCGCATCGATCAGGGGGGCGGCGTGGTGGATGTGTTCTTCCTCGGCTTCTTGCGAGGACTGCCAGAAGAAGCAATAGGGGGTGATCGTGGTGCCGAGCACGGCGACGATCGTCACCACATAATCCGTGCTTGGCAAGAAACTTGGCAGAAACGTATCATGCACGACCTGTCGCCAAGGGACCTGCACCACGAGCGTGGTCGCCACGTAGGCGAGCAGTGACACCGCCGTCCATTTCATAAAACGGACATAGCGCTCATAGCGAGAGAACGTCTCCAGCAGGGCGCAGCCGACCGCGAAGCAGACGACGTACAGGTGTGGCGGCCCGCCGATCAGAAGCTGCACCGCAGCCCCCATCGCGCCGAGATCGGCGCCGAGATTGAGCGTGTTGGCGATCAGCAGCAGGGCGACGATGCCGCGCAGCAGCCAGGGCGGGTAGTGGGCGCGGATATTGGCCGCGATGCCCTGGCCGGTGACCCGTCCGATGCGGGCGCTGATCTCCTGGATCGCCGCCATCAGTGGCCAAGTGAACAGCATGACCCAGCACATCGAGGTGCCGAACTGCGCGCCGGCCTGCGAGTATGTGGCGATGCCACTGGGATCGTCGTCCGATGCACCGGTGATCAGCCCGGGCCCGAGCTGCGCGAGCCAGCCCCGGTGCGGCGCGCTGACCGGGGCGCGATGCAGGGCGATGCGCCCGGCCAACGGCAGAGCCTCGCGCGTCCATGGCGTTCGGATTCCGATTCTCGCGCTCATCCCGCAGGAGGATAGAACATTCCCGCCGAGGATTGGTAATGGGAAACGGGCTGCCGACCCCTACAGGGCCCCCCCGCGGCGTCCAGCCATCGCGCCCAGGCGCAGCCGGAGCGCATTCAACTTGATGAACCCCTCGGCGTCGAACTGGTCGTAGGCGCCCTGGTCTTCCTCGAACGTGACCACCCGCATCGAATACAGGCTGTGCGGCGACTCCCGCCCGATCACGCTGACATTGCCCTTGTAAAGCTTCAGTCGCACGCGGCCGGTCACCGATTTCTGGCTCTCGTCGATCAGCGCCTGCAACATGCGCCGCTCGGGGCTGAACCAGAAGCCGTTATAGATCAGCTCGGCATAACGGGGCATGAGCTGGTCCTTGAGGTGCGCCGACTCGCGGTCCAGCGTAATGCTCTCGATGCCGCGGTGTGCTGCCAGCAGGATCGTCCCGCCTGGCGTTTCATACACGCCGCGCGACTTCATGCCGACGAAGCGGTTCTCGACCAGATCGAGTCGGCCGATCCCGTTGGCGCGGCCCAACTCGTTGAGCCGCGTCAGCAGCGTCGCCGGCGAGAGCGGCTCGCCGTCGATCGCGACCGGGTCGCCGCGCTCGAAATCAATGGCGATCACTGTCGCCTGGTCCGGTGCATCTTCGGGGCGGATGGTGCGCTGATAGACGATCTCGTCTGCCTCGATCGCCGGATCTTCGAGAATTTTGCCCTCGGAGGAAGAGTGTAGCAGGTTGGCATCGACACTGAACGGTGCCTCGCCGCGTTTGTCGCGGGCGATGGGGATCTGGTTCTCTTCGGCGAATTGCAGCAGCCTTGTGCGACTGCCCAGGTCCCATTCCCGCCATGGGGCGATAATCTTGATGTCGGGCTTCAGCGAATAATACGACAGCTCGAAGCGCACCTGGTCGTTGCCCTTGCCGGTGGCGCCGTGGGCTACCGCATCAGCGCCGACCTCTTCGGCGATCTCGATCTGGCGCTGCGCGATCAGCGGGCGGGCGATGGAGGTGCCCAGCAGGTACTGGCCCTCATAGAGGGCGTTGGCGCGGAACATCGGGAAGACGAAGTCCCGCACGAAGGTCTCGCGCAGGTCGTCCATGAAGATCTGCTTGACCCCGAGCAGCTCGGCCTTGCGGCGGGCAGGCGCGAGCTCTTCGCCCTGGCCGAGATCGGCGGTGAAGGTCACCACCTCGCAGCGATAGGTGACTTGCAGCCAGCGCAGAATCACGCTGGTGTCGAGGCCGCCCGAATAGGCGAGCACGACCTTCTTGACATCCTTCACGGCCATGGCGGCTCCCGTCTGGGCTGGCTTGCGCGATCCGGCGGAGTAGCCCCGGTGCGGCGAACCGGCAAGACGAGCGACCGGGGAACGGGGGAATTGCTTGGCTGGGCCGGACAGGTCCGCACCCGCTCTGCTTGCGTGACCAGCGGCAATCCGTTGCTGCCGTTCGGTCCGGTCGCTATCTTGTTACCTTTCCGCGATCATATTCCTGAGCGCCGGCACGGATCACGGTGCTAATCAAGACTTGGGGGGGCAGGCAAGGCGAAGACGTATGAGATGATGCCGGCATCGCGAACCGAGACAGCCACCATCATGGTCGTCGACGACGACCAGCATGTGCGCACGATCGTGGCCGAGTTCCTCGACAGTTCCGGCTACCGCGTCCTCGAGGCCCCCGACGCTCGCGAGGCTCTGCGGCTGCTCGCCGACAGCCAGGCTGTGGATCTGATCATCACCGATGTACGCATGCCGGAGATATCGGGGATCGAGCTGGCCGAGATGGCGACGCGAGCGCGCGCCGATCTGAAGGTGATCCTGATATCGGGATATTTCGTGTCGCGGCAGGTCGGGCACCGCGTTCTGAAGAAGCCGTTCCGCATGCAGGAGCTGGCAGACGCGGTGCGCGACGAGCTTGGGCGATGAAGGTTTATGAGGGCGGACGGAGCCTGGAGGGCGCTGTGGTCACGGTCGATGGTGCGCCCCTCGACCCGCGGTTCGATATCAGGCGCTTCAGCCCGGCCGGTTTCGAATGGACCTATGTGGGCGACGGTCCCCGCCAGCTTGCTTTAGCGATGCTGGCGGACCATCTGGGCGATGAGCGACGGGCGCTGGCGTTGACCGAGGGCTTCATGCGCAGCGTCGTCGCCGAGCTTGATAATGCCTGGCGGATGACGAGCGACGAGATCGCGTTGGCGGTCGAGCAGTTGCAGGCGGGCTGTTAAGAAGGAAGAAAGTTTCGTCGCAGAGACGCAGAGCGCGCAGAGATAGAGGCTCTGCGCGCTCTGCGCCTTTGTTACGGAATCGGGGACCACGCGGCTGACCGCGGCGCTGGAAAGACGTGGATGGCCGGGCCGAGCCAGGCCATGACGTGGTGCGTGGTGGCGGAGCGTTTTCACCCAACCGTGGTGCAGGCCGGCGCGCTGGTTGACTGCGGTGAAACTTACTGACTGCGGACGCTGGTCAACTTGCTCGCTGCAGAAGAACGTCGGTTGAAGGTTGTGCCGACTCCTCGTCGGTCATCGACTTCACGATGGCAACGGTGGCCTCGTCGGCTGGGAACAGCATCTCCAAGGCGAGCTCCGATAAAGTAACGTCGCTCGGCGTGCCGAAGATTGTGGTGGTGTTTAGAAACGAGACGGTTCCCAGGCGAGTGGCGATCCTGAGCGGGGTTGCGTAGCGCTGCGGGCCGTCGCCGGTCGCCAGCGCCACACCAGCGGAAGGCGCCGGGTAGGCCATGACCTCTGTCAACAAGGCTTGAATCACCGGATCGGCTCTGGCCTCGATCTGCTGCCGCAGGACGGCGATCGTGTGTGCGCGCCACTCGACGAAGTTCAGAATCCGCGGCGCCATGCCTAGCGGATGCAGCACGAGGCGCACGGCGTTGATCGGTTGGCGCAGCAGATCGGGCGAGCAGCCCTCGTAAAGCTGCGGCAATGCGCTGTTGGACAACACGACGTTCCAGTGTCGGTCCAAGGCGAATGCCGGGTAGGGCTTGTGCGCCTTCAAGACCTGCTCGATCGCTCGCCGGGCCGCTGCCAGTTCCTCGAGCGAACGCTCCTGGAATGCCGGCGCGAAACCGGCGGCCAATAGCAGCGTGTTGCGGTCCCGCAGCGGGATGTCGAGATGTTCGGCCAGGCGCAGGATCATCTCGCGGCTGGCTGTGCTCGCCCGGTTTCGAGGCAGGAGAGGTGCCGGGTGGAGCTGTCGGCGGCAAGCGCGAGGTCGGCCTGGGTCAGGCGCCGGCTCACTCGCCAGCGGCGGAGGAGCACCCCGAATGGAAGCTGCTGGGCGGTCATGCGGCAGAACCTATGGCGAGCGCGGAGTGAGCGCCATGACCTTGCAGGTCAAGATCAGCATGTCCTCATTGGCTTGTTCTCGGTCAATGCGATCGCATTTATATCCGGCAGTCGCAGCCATCAGCGCCGATGGGAGGACCCACGTGCAATTCGCTCTGATCTCCGCAACGGCCGCGCTGGGCGGGTTGCTGTTCGGCTACGACACCGGGGTGATCTCGGGGGCACTGCTGTTCATCCGCCACGTGTTCCACCTGTCGACCGGCGGCCAGAGCATCGTGGCCGGCATGGTGCTGGTGGGGGCGGTGATCGGTGCGACGGTCGCCGGCAGCCTGTCCGACCGCTTTGGTCGCCGGCGAGTTATCCTGGTCACCGCGCTGGTGTTCGTGATCGGCGCGCTGATCTCGGCCGTCGCGGGCGGTGTCGGGATGCTGCTGGCGGGGCGGCTGCTGATCGGCGTCGCGATCGGCGTGGCTTCGATGCTGACGCCGCTTTACCTGGCCGAAATCTCGCCGGCGGCTTCGCGCGGGGCGGTGACCTCGCTGAACCAACTCTGCATCACGCTGGGCATCCTGGTGTCGTATTTGGTGGGCTATGCCTTCGCTACCTCGCCGGGGGGCTGGCGGTGGATGCTGGGGCTGGGCGTGGTGCCGGGGGCAGTGCTGGCGGCTGGGATGGTGGTGCTGCCTGAAAGCCCGCGCTGGCTGGCCGGGCACCAGCGCCTGCCGCAAGCCGAGGCAGTGCTGCGCCGGCTGCGCGGCCCGCAAGGCGACGTGGCGGGCGAACTGGCCGCCTTGCGCACCGACCTGCGGCGCGAGGGCGGCCGGCTGGCGCCCTGGTCGGCGCTGCTGGCCCCGGAACTGCGTCGCGCGTTGATCGTCGGCGTCGGGCTGGCGATGTTCCAGCAGATCACCGGCATCAACACGGTGATCTATTTCGCGCCGCAGATTTTTCAGGCGGCGGGCCTGTCGTCGGCGTCGGTCTCGATTCTGGCCACGGCCGGGGTGGGTGCGGTCAATGTGGGCCTGACCCTGGTTTCCATATGGCTGATCGACCGGGCCGGGCGGCGGGCGCTGCTGCTGTGGAGCCTGGGCGGCATGGCGGTCACCTTGCTGGTGCTGGCGGGCGGCTTTGCGGTTGGCGCCTCGGGGGCACTCGGGTGGATTACGGTGCTGTCGCTCGCCGCCTACGTGGCGTTCTTCGCGGTCGGACTGGGGCCGGTGTTCTGGTTGCTGATTGCTGAGATCTTTCCCCTGGCGGTACGCGGGCGGGCCATGAGCCTGGCGACCATCTCTAATTGGGGCTTCAACCTGGTGGTGACGGTGACGTTCCTCGGCCTTATCGATGTGTGCGGGCGGGCCGGGACGTTCCTGATTTACGCACTGCTGACGCTGGTCGCGATCATCTTCACCACCGCCCTGGTGCCGGAGACCAAGGGGCGCAGCCTGGAGGAGATCGAGGATGCGCTGGAGGGCGGGCAGCGGCTGGTTCCGGCCGCCGCCAGGGGACGGACATGAGGGGAGTTGGGCTAGCTTCCGCCAGCGCTGCTCGCGGCGTCAGTAAGCAATCAAGTGGACACGGAGTTCCACGGAGACCACACGGAGCCTCACGGAGCCGACGGCTATCCACCTGACGGATGTGGGAGGGATAGGGGTCACCGCGCTGACGGCGCCACGCAACACGCAGCAGCTTGTGAAATTGGTGCCACGCTTGCTGTCACGCCGCGACAGCCATTTCCTCCAGATCCGCTCGACGTAGCGGACGAAGCGCCGCAATGCGCCTTTTTGACTTCGACGGACAAAGCGTCGCTGCAGGACACGCAGTGTGCGAGTCAAGCAGGCGAGCGCAACGGCTGATCTCGCCGACGAACGCAGCCTTTCCGGGATTGTCGAGGCGGCCGAGAAAGAGTTTGGGCACGTTGACATTCTTGTCAACAACGCGGGTATGCCTAATCCATCGGTGCAACGGCCCCTCGACCTAGAGCTCAGCCAAATCCGACGACTGTTCGAGATCAATACCTTTGCTCCGATACGGCTGACGCAGTTGGTTACTCATGGAATGGTCAAGCGCGGGTGGGGAAGGATCGTCTTCATCAGCACCAGCCTGGATACGATGCTCGATCCCGCTCACGCCGCGTACGGGATGACCAAAGCGTCGGCGGAGGCGTTCGTCGCTGCCTTGGCTGAGTCCCTGCGTGATACTGGCGTAACGGCAAACGTGTTGCTGCCGGGCGGAGCGACCGCGACTCGCATGGCTGATCCTGGCGGCACGGGAAAGGGGTTACTGCCGCCCGAAGTCATGGCAGCGCCCATCGTGTGGCTGGCGTCGGAGTCCTCGAACAATGTCACTGGTCGTCGCTTCATCGCAGCACGGTGGAATCCTACGCTGACCGGCGAACAGGCAGCTCGAGCGGCTGGGACGCCGGCAGCGTGGGGCGGCCACCGCGACACCAGTATTCGACCTTCGGTGTGACCGGAACGGAGCCTCAGCGGTCAGGCGGGAATGGATCTGACAGCTCGATCCCCGGTGGATCCAGACGAACCGGGCCATCGCGGATGATGCGCGTGCTGATCATCCCCTCCGTCTCCCGGCGATGATGGATAATCGTGCGGTTCTCCGGCTTCACGATGAGGTAATGCACGACAGAGGGTAGGCGGAAATAATCGTCCAGCTTGGCCCCTGCATCACGGCCACCGGTCGAGAGCGAGCGCACCTCTACCACGATCACCGGGTCTGTAACTTCGACAGCGTCAGGATCGAGCCGCTTGCCGCGGCGCACGAGCACGTCCGGCTCATACACTGTGGCCGCATCGATCCGCACGCTCATGCTGTCTGTATAGACGTCGCATGGCAGGCTGGTGGCTTCGAGCGCATCACTCAGCCGACGCGTGATGCGCACTTTGACGAGACCGTGCGCGGACCGCTCGGGGGCCATTGGGACGACCTCGCCACCGACCAACTCGTAGTGCTCGCCTTCCGGGCGCGTCATTGCCCAGGCAATGAACTCATCGGCGGTCATCCGCTTGCGGGCAGGATCGCTCATGGTCCGGAACATAGGCGCATCCGCGGCGGCTTCCTATAGCGCGGCTTTCGGTTGACTTGCGCGGGGCGCTTCGCCACGCTCGCGGTCAGCAAAAATAGCGTGGCAGCTTGGCCCCGCCGGCTGAACAGGCCGCGGGCAGACGACCGCGCCGGACAGGGCCAGTACTAGGGCGAGGGCGACGGATGGGAAGCAGACGCGGCGCATCGCCGGCGGATCGGGATCCGGTGTGACGGCGTCGGGACGGTCCGATGGCCCCTTGCTTTGCGTGCGCGACGTGGTCATGCGCTTCGGCGGCGTGGTCGCGCTTGGTGGCGTGTCGTTCGATGTCGAACGCGGCCAGATCTGTGGCCTGATCGGCCCCAACGGATCGGGCAAGACGACGCTGTTCAACTGTATCAGCGGCATCTATCGCCATGGCGCGGGCGATATCCTGTTCCAGGGGCGCTCACTCACCGGTTTGCCGCGCCATCGCATGGCCGCGCTGGGCGTCGGCCGCACCTTTCAGAACGTGGCGCTATTTCGCCGGCTCAGCGTGCAGGAGAATGTGCTGGTCGGTGCTCATCATTTGGGACGGTCCGGCTTTACCGCGAATGCGCTGCGCCTGCCGATCGTGCGGCATGAGGAAAGCCGGGCGCGGGCCAGACTGCACGAGTTGTTGCATCTGCTTGATTTGGAAACAGTCGCAGATATCGAGGCCGGCAGCCTCCCCTTCCCCACGCAGAAGCGCGTGGAGCTTGCGCGCGCGCTGATCGGCGAACCGAAACTGCTGCTGCTGGACGAGCCGGCCGGTGGGCTTAATCACGCCGAGGTGGACGAGCTGGCGGTGCTGCTGCAACGCATCCGCGCCCCGTTCAATCTGACCATCCTGCTGGTCGAGCATCACATGAGCCTGGTGATGCGTGTCTCGGAGAAAGTCGTCGCGCTGGAATTCGGCCGCAAGATCGCCGACGGGACGCCCGAGGAGGTGCGCAACGAACCCGAGGTGATCCGCGCCTATCTCGGCGAAACCGAGGAGGAAGCACGGCATGCCCGCTTTGCTTGAGGCGCGTGGGCTGCACGCGGGCTATGGCCAGACGAAGGTGCTGCACGGCATCGACTTTGCGGTCGAGCAGGGCGGCGTGACGGCTCTGCTGGGCGCCAACGGGGCGGGTAAGACCACCACATTGCGCGCGGTTTGCGGGCTAATCCGTGCGCAGGGCGAGATACGGCTTGGGACGGATCGCATCGACCGGCTAGCCGCGGAGGAGATCGTGCGCCGCGGCGTCGGACATGTGCCGGATGGGCGCGGGACGTTCCTTGAATTGACGGTGGAGGAGAATCTTCGGCTCGGTGCCTACACCCGCAAGGATCGTGCGGCGGTGGCGGCCGATGTCGAGCGGATCTTCGGCTATTTCCCGGTGCTGCGGCAGCGACTGCGTCAGCAGGCCGGGACGCTGTCAGGCGGCGAGCAGCAGATGCTGGCGATCGCTCGTGCATTGCTCGTGAAGCCGCGGCTGCTGCTGCTGGACGAACCGTCCTTCGGACTGGCGCCGCTGATCGTGCAGGGGATCTTCGCCATCCTGCGGCGGATCAATGTCGAGGAGGGGGTGAGCATTCTGGTGGTTGAGCAGAACGCAAGTCTGGCGCTGGATATCGCCGACCATGCTTATCTGTTGGAGACGGGGCACATCGTGATGGCGGGCGGGGCGGCGGAGATCCGGCGGGATGAGTCGGTGAGGCGGTCGTATCTTGGGTATTGAAGTGACGCGCACCCTCATCCGGTTCGCTGCGCGAACCGACCTCTCCCGCAGAGCGGGCGAGGTGGAGTGATGATCGGGCTTGCGCACCAGATCA
>Ga0335075_10005388_pt1 | contig 19892 bp, 17 predicted proteins | sample Lox_Sample_24_FD_206723 | JGI IMG/M metagenome (GOLD analysis project Ga0335075, IMG submission 206723) | Soil microbial communities from Loxahatchee National Wildlife Refuge, Florida, United States - Lox_Sample_2.4 | ecosystem: Environmental > Terrestrial > Soil > Wetlands | place: USA...
GGCGTTTCCTCGGGTCCCTTGATGACGATCGCGCAGCCGGCGGCGAGCGCCGCCGAAATCTTCCGCACCGCCTGGTTGATCGGGAAGTTCCAAGGCGTGAAGGCCGCGGCCACGCCAACCGGCTCTTTGACGACAAGCTGATAGACGCCCGGCGCGCGCGCCGGCACGACGCGCCCGTAGGTCCGGCGCGCTTCTTCCGCAAACCACTCGATGATATCGGCAGCCAGCCCCGTTTCGAGCTTGGCCTCGGCCAGCGGCTTGCCCTGCTCGGTGGTCATGATGCGGGCAATTGCGTCCACCCGCTCGCGCATCAGGCTCGCGGCCTTCCGCATGATCTTGGCCCGCTCGTAGGCGGACATCTTGCGCCAGATCTCGAATCCCTTGCCCGCGGCGGCCAGCGCACGGTCAAGATCGGCAGCCTCCGCGCGTGCCACATTGCCGATCGGCTCGCCGGTCGCGGGATTGAGGACAGCGATCGTCTTGCCCGCAGCGCTTCCGCCCCAGGCACCATCGATGAACAGCGAAACATCGGAGTACATGCGCCCGTCCTTCTCGATTTTCCCGGAAGGGGATCTATCCCCCTGGTGGCGCAATCATGCGCGCCCTTGCCCGCGCAGTCGAGGGGCGGAGCTCCCCGCCGCGGCGGTCCCGAACGCTATGCCCTGAATCACACGGGCTCGGTATCGAGCGCGTAGCCCGCCGCGCGCACCGTCCGTACCACGTCGCAGTCACGCGGGCCGTTGATGGCCCGCCGCAGCCGCCGGATATGCACATCGACCGTGCGCGGCTCCACGTGGATGCCGGGGCCCCATACCGCGTCCAGCAGCTCCTCGCGCGAAAAGACCCGGCAGGGATGTTGCATGAGGAACTCGAGCAGGCGGAATTCGGTCGGGCCGAGATGCACCGCTCGGCCGTTCCGGCTTGTGCGGTGCTGCGCCAGATCGAGCGTGATGTCGTGGAAGCGAAGCTGGCCCTTGGCCGGCGTCGCGCCGGAGCGGCGGAGCAGAGCGCGGACGCGCGCCAGCAGCGCATCCATGCTGAATGGCTTTGTGATGTAGTCGTCCGCCCCGACATTGAGCCCGCGCACCGCGTCCTGGTCCTCGGTCCGCGCCGTCACCATGATCACCGGCAGGTCGCGCGTCGCCGGGCGGCGGCGGATCTGCCGGCACACCTCGATCCCGGACATCACCGGCAGCATCCAGTCGAGCAGCACGAGGTCGGGGCCGCTTTCGGCGATGCGCGTCATCGCCTCCTCCCCGTCCGCCGCCTCCTCGACCCGAAATCCCTGCTTTTCGAGGTTGTAGCGCAGCACCGTCACCAGCGCCGCCTCGTCCTCCACCAGGAGCACCAGAGGTTTCGAAACCCCGCTGACGACCTCGGCCATGCCACGCTCGCCGGTCACATCTGCGCCGGCTCGGTCGCGTATGCCGAGCCGATGCCCTTCGGCCGGTCGTCCGGCAGCACCTGGCCGGTCGCGGCATAGTAGACCGTCTCTGCCACGTTCGTCGCATGATCGCCGATGCGCTCGAGATTCTTGGCGATAAACAGAAGATGCGTGCAGGGCGTGATGTTGCGCGGGTCCTCCATCATGTAGGTGACCAGTTCGCGAAAGATCGCCGTGTAGAGATCGTCGATCATGCGGTCCGAGCGCCAGACCTCGAGCGCTTTGGCCGAATCGTTCGCGCCCGCCGCATCGATCACCGTCTTCAGGTTCTGCTGCACCAGCCGCGCCATCGACCCGAGCGCCGCAAGGCTGTACGAGACCGCAAACTGCTCCAGCACCATGCTCCGCTTCGCCGCGTTGACCGCATAATCGCCGATTCGCTCGAGGCCCGCGGTAATCTTGAGGGCGGCGACGATGCGCCGAAGGTCCGCCGCCACCGGCTGGCGCAGCGCCAGCAGGCGGATCGCGAACTGCTCGACCTCACGCTCCAGCGCGTCTACCTCCGGATCCATCTCGACCGTGCGCGTGGCCGCGGCGGCATCTCGCTCCACCACCGCGGCGGCAGCCAGCGCGACCTGCGTCTCCACCAGCCCACCCATGCGCGTCACGAGATCGCTGAGACGCAAGAGATCGTGTTCGAAGCTTTTGACGATGTGCTCCGCGGCGTCCGACATCGCTTCGACCCTCACCCGAATCGCCCGGTGATGTATTCCTGGGTACGCTTTTGCTGCGGCGCGGTGAACATCTCCGCCGCCGGCCCCACCTCGACCACTTCGCCGAGATAGAAGAAGGCTACTTGGTCGGCCACGCGCGCCGCCTGCTGCATGTTGTGGGTCACCAGCGCGATCGTGAAATCCTGCTTCAGCTCGTCGATCAACTCCTCGACCTTCAGCGTGCTGATCGGGTCGAGCGCGCTGGTCGGCTCGTCGAGCAGGATCACCTGCGGCCGTACCGCGATCGTGCGCGCAATGCACAGCCGCTGCTGCTGCCCGCCGGAAAGACCGTGCGCAGGGCTTCCCAGCCGGTCCTTCACTTCGTCCCAGAGTGCCGCCCGGACCAGTGACCATTCGACACGTTCCCGCATCTCGGCCCGGCTCAGCCGCTCGTGCAGCCGGACGCCGAAGGCAACATTGTTGAAGATCGACATCGCGAAGGGCATCGGCTTCTGGAACACCATGCCGATCCGCGCCCGCAGCATCGTCACGTCCACCGCCGGCCCGAGGATGTTCTCCCCATCCAGCAGCACCTCGCCGCGCGCCCTCTGACGCGGATAAAGATCGTACATCCGGTTCAGCACGCGGAGCAGGGTGGACTTGCCGCAGCCCGACGGACCGATCATCCCGGTCACCTGGCGATCCGAGAAGGTGAGGCTGACGCCCTTCAGCGCCTGGGTCTCGCCGTAATAGAAATCGAGGTCGTGGACCACGACCCGCGGTGTCGGCAACGGATTTTCGACAAACGCAGTTTGCACCATGCTCGAGAGGGCGGGTGCGTCATTCATCCCGGCAGCCGGATCCCCGGTCGCCGCAAGATGCCCTCCCTCGCCCCTTGGTCGCAACCGTGGCCGGGAACAGAAGGTCCATTTCGGCAAGCGCCGCCCATCGACTCGATCATCCGCTCTCTGGATCCGCCTCCGCATCGGACCCTAAAGGGGATCGGCGACCCCACGATTGCGGTTCGATGAAGCTTTCGTGACAGAGGCCCGTGCCCAACCTATCCCACGGCCTTGTCCCGCGCCTCCTCCGCCGCCGCACCGCGCCGGCCGGGAGCCGCCGCACCCGTCACCGGGCCAGCTCAACCATCCGGAGATAGGGCTTCAGCGTCTTCCAGCCCTGCGGGAATCGCGCCTTGGCCTCCGCATCCGAAAGGCTCGGGGCAATGATCACCGCCTCGCCCGGCTTCCAGTTGACCGGCGTCGATACCTTCTCCCGGTCGGTGAGCTGCAGGCTGTCTACGGCGCGCAGGATCTCGGCAAAGTTGCGCCCGGCGCTCGGCGGATAGGTCATGATCAGCCGCACCTTCTTTGCCGGATCGATAACGAACACGCTGCGCACCGTAACGGTCGGATCGGCGAGCGGATGGACCATGTCATAGAGCTTGGAGACTTTCTGGTCGGCATCGGCGATGATCGGGAAGTTCACCTTCTGGCCCTGCGTCTCCTCGATATCCTGCTCCCAGCCCTGGTGGCTGGTGGCGGGATCTACGGAGAGCCCGATCACCTTGACGTTGCGCTTCTCCCATTCGGGCTTGAGCCGCGCGACCTCGGCGAGTTCGGTCGTGCAGACCGGCGTATAGTCCTTCGGATGGCTGAACAGGATGCCCCACGAATCGCCCAGCCACTCGTGGAAGCGGATGCGTCCCGCCGTACTGTCCTGCTCGAAATCCGGTGCAATTTGCCCCAATTGAATCGCCATCGCTTCTCAACCCTCCTTGCATATCCATCACCGGGACCGCCGCCCCCAGTCGGCGCCTGATATAGGCAGACTCTCGGCCGCTTGCCACCCGCAACAAGTTTCTCTCTTTTCCGCCCTGTTTGCGGCATCTATCATCCTCTTGTTCGGGGCTTGGGAGAACAACGTGCGCGGGCCAGGAATACTCCTCGCCAGCATGCTGGCATTGGCGTCTCTTCTCCCCGCGCGCTCCGGTGCAATGATGCCAGGCCTGGTCGTTTCCCGGTCATGAGCGGCGGCCGATGATCGATTGCGATGCGATCGCACGCTTCCTCGGGTCCGAGCGTCTGCGGCAGGAGGCATTCCTTGCCGCGCTGGTGAGGGTTGCTTCCGACAATCCTCCCGGAAACTGCACGCCGCACGCCGAGCACGCCGCACGCCTGCTCGAGGGCCTCGGCTTCTCCGTCGAGCGCCATCCGGTTTCCCAGGCTCTGGTGGACGCCAACGGCATGCGGAGTGTGACCAATCTCGTCGTGCGGCAACGCTTTGGTGCGAACGGCCCGGTCATCGCCCTCAATGCGCATGGCGATGTGGTGCCGCCAGGTGCCGGCTGGACGCGCGATCCTTACGGCTCGGAAATCGTCGACGGCTGGATGTACGGCCGCGGCGCCGCCGTCTCGAAATCGGATTTCGCCACCTATGCCTGGGCGCTGCTCGCCTTGAAAGTCCTGAAAAAACCGCTGCGCGGCAGCGTCGAATTGCATTTCACCTACGACGAGGAGGCCGGCGGTGAGATCGGCCCCGCACTCCTCCTGCGCGAGGGAATTTCCAGCCCTGACCTCGCGATCGGCGCCGGCTTCTCTTACGCCGTGGGGACGGCCCACAATGGCTGCCTGCATCTCGAGGTGACGGTGCACGGCCGCTCGGCGCATGCTGCCCTGCCCGGCACCGGCCTCGATGCGCTGGAAGCCGCAACGGCAATTCTCACTTCTCTCTATCAGGATCGCGTCCGGCTCGCGGAGCTTCGTTCCGCCGTGCCCGGCATCGGCAGTCCAAAGCTCACGGTCGGCCTCATCGAGGGCGGAACCAACACCAACGTGGTGCCCGACCGCGTGCGTTTTCGGCTGGATCGTCGCATCATTCCCGAAGAGAATCCCGCCGTCGTGGAACACGATCTCGGCGAGAAAATCGCCGCAGCAGCCTCTTCTTTCCCCGATGTCCGCATCGAGCTGCGCCGCATTCTCCTCGCCACGCCCCTTGTTCCGCTGGCGGGCGGGGCACGTCTCGCCGAGATTCTCTGCGGCCACGCGAGCAGGGTGATGGGCCAGCCGGTCGCCACCACCGGCGTGCCGCTCTACACCGACGCGCGCCACTACGCCGCTTGCGGCGTGCCGGTGGTGCTCTACGGCGCCGGGCCGCATACGATCGAGGAGGCAAACGCGCACCGCGCCGACGAACGCGTGCCGCTCGCCGATCTCCACAAGGCGACCGAGGTCGTGGCACTCACCCTCGCCACTCTGCTCGACGCCACATAGCGCCCGCAGCCAGCCGAGCTTCGCACCGGAGGCCACGCCCATGCCTGCTTATCCCCGCGACATGACCGGGTACGGACGCCGCACGCCCGATCCTGCCTGGCCCGGCGGGGCGCGGATCTGCGTGCAGTTCGTGATCAACTATGAAGAGGGCGGGGAGAACAACATCCTGCACGGCGATCCACACTCGGAAGCCTTTCTCTCCGAGATCGTCGGCGCGGCGAACTGGCCTGGCCAGCGCCACTGGAACATGGAATCGATCTACGAGTACGGCGCGCGGGCCGGGTTCTGGCGGCTCTGGCGGCTGTTTGCCGCGCGCCGCATCCCCATAACCGTCTTCGGCGTGGCAACGGCATTGCTGCGCGGCCGCGAGCAGGTCGCGGCGATGCAGGAAGCCGGCTGGGAAATCGCCACGCACGGGCTCAAATGGATCGAGTACAAGGACATGCCGCGCGAGGCCGAACGCCAGCATCTGCGCCAGGCAGTTGCCCTGCACAAGGAAGTGACGGGCGCTGCACCGCTCGGATTCTATCTCGGCCGCTGCTCGATGAACACGCTCGACCTCGTCATGGAGCATGGCGGCTTCCTCTATGCCTCCGACAGCTACGCCGACGACCTGCCCTACTGGATCGCCGGGCCGACCCGGCCGCAGCTCGTCATTCCCTACACGCTCGATGCCAACGACATGCGCTTCGCGACCCCCCAGGGTTTCAATTCAGGCGAGCAGTTCTTCGCCTACCTCAAGGATTCCTTCGACGTGCTCTGGCGCGAAGGCGGCGAAGGCCAGGCGAAAATGCTGAGCGTCGGGCTACACTGCCGGCTTGCCGGCCGGCCCGGCCGGGCGGCCGCCGTGCAGCGCTTCGCCGATTATGTGCTCACCCGGCCGGGCGTCTGGCTCGCCCGCCGCATCGATATCGCGCGCCATTGGCACGAGAAGCATCCGCCCCAAGCATGACGAAGGCGCTGCAAGCCGCCTTTGCCCGATGCCGTCCTGCTCTATAACGCTCTGCGCACGATCAGCGGGTGGCGCGCATGGCGGCTCGAAACGGCGAACAGAAACTGGGCAGGGCCGCTCCGACGCGACCGCCCGAAAGTCCGCGCGGCGCGGCAGACCGCGCCGTCTACCGCGCCGTCCTCGCCGCGATTGTCGACCATCGGCTCGCCCCCGGCACGAGATTGCCCGAGGACCGCCTGGCCGCGGCATTCGGCTGCAGCCGCACGATCGTCCGTCAGGCGTTACGGCTCCTGGTGCACGACCGCCTGCTCGACCAGCTCCCGAACCGTACCGCAGCGGTGGCACGTCCCGGCTTCGACGAGGTGCGCGAAGTATTCGCCGCCCGTGCCGCGATTGAGGGGCCGCTCGTCGCCGCCGCCGCGCGCCGCGCCGGCCGAGCGGACATTGCCGCGCTGAGACGCAACATCGACGAAGAGGACGCGGCAACCGCCGCCGGCGATCGGCGGGGCGAGCTTCGCCTCACCGGCGACTTCCACCGTCTGATCGCAGCCATTGCCGGCAACCGCACGCTCGCCGGATTCGTCGGCCAGCTCGTGTCGCGCACCGCGCTGATCCTTGCCCTCTACGAAACTGCCGGCACGCCGTCCTGCTCGAAGCACGACCACACCGCCCTGCTCGCCGCGATCGCCGCCGGCAAGGAACGCGAAGCGGCGAACCTGATGGCGGCGCACCTCGCTCGGCTGGAAGCCGGGCTCAAGCCTCGTCCGGCCCCGCGAGAGCTCGATCTGGCTGCGCTCTTCTCCCCGCGGCGTGGCCGGCCGGTGCCGCGGCCGCCGCCGGCGCCATATGCGCGAGCAAGCCGCGATAGGGCTTGACCTTGGGCGGCGCGAGATCGCCGCGCTTGCTGGTGGCGATTCCGAGCCCCACCAGCGCCTCGGCCAGTTTCACGGCCGCGCCCACGCCGTCGATCACCGGTACCCCGAGCTCGAGCGTGAGCGCCGTCGCCAGGTCGGCCATCCCCGCGCAGCCGAGCACGATCGCCCCCGACCCGTCCTCCGCGAGGGCGCGGCGGCATTCCGCGGCAATCACGCCCCGCGCATCGACGCCGGGATCCGCGAGCCCAAGCACCGGCAGGTCGGTGGCCCTGACGCGCCGGCAATGCCGCTCCATCCCGTACGCCGCGACGAGATGCTCGGCGATGATGCGGGTACGCGCCAGCGTCGTGACCACCGAAAAGCCGGTCGCGATCAGGCTCGCGAGATGCATGGCTGCCTCGGCAATGCCGATCACCGGGGCTCGCGCGACCTCCCGCGCTGCGAGCAGGCCCGGATCGCCGAAACAGGCGATCACGTGCGCATCCGCACCCGTGGCCTCGCCCGCTCGCACCGCCTCGAGTACGGCGATCGCAGCCACTGCCTCCTCGTAGTGTCCTTCGATCGAAGCCGGACCGGTCTCGGCGGTCACCGGTAGGATCGTCGTCGCTGCTGCCGCGGCGGCGCGCGCGGCCGCCGCGATCGTCCCCGTCATGCTGTCGGTGGTGTTCGGGTTGATGACCCTGATCCGCATCGCCGCTCTCTTGTGGTCCCCGCCTCTTCTGGCCGCTCCGGCCCAAGCCGCCGGAAAGGCCGCGGATATACAATCCAGCAGCAAACTTGCATACAATAATTGCGTCGCCGCACGGGTCGGTGCTACGCTCTCGGAATAAGGAAGGGGAGGGTGAGGTTCTCGTTCGCTTTCCCGGCGAACCCTTCCGCGGTACGCCTTGGGGAGGAACGGCCTGCACTCTGGGACGGGAGGCACCGATGATCAATTCGCCAACACTGAAACGCCGCCATCTGCTTGCGGCCGCGGGCGGGCTTGCGGCCGCGGGCGCCGGGCTCGCCCGGCCGGCCATCGCCGCGATGAAAACGTTCCGCGTCGGCGTGCTCGGGGTGATGAGCGGACCCGACGCGGCCTGGGGCCTGCACAACAAATATTCCGCCATCGCCACCGCGAATATGTACAACGCGGCCGGCGGCTTCCCGATCGGCGGCGACAAGTACGGCATCGACGTGATCGCGATGGACGACCAGCTCGATCCCAAGATCGCCGTCGCCGGCGCGGAAAAGCTGACCCAGGAGCAGGGGCTGCGCTACGTCATCGGCCCGAATGTCGACACCACCGCGCTCTCGATCAAGCCGGTCATGGAGCGCAACAAGGCGATCTACATCCCCTACGCCTTCAACAAGACGCTCTATACGCCGCCGGCGGAAAACGCGATTCTCGGCATGATCGCCTCCTACGAAGCCGGGCCGATCATCTATAAGTACCTGATGCAGACAAAAGGCATCAAGACGATTGCCTTCCTCGCCGCCAACGAACCTGATCCGCTCAACCAGCAGCAGGCAGGCGTCGCCGCGGCAGAGAAGCTCGGCCTCAAGGTGCTGGTGAAGAACGCGACCTACCAGGCCAGCGCCACCGACTTCTTCCCCGTGGTCTCGCCGATCGTCAAGCAGAAGCCGGACCTGCTGGTGTTCTCCGGCGTGGCGCCGGCAACCGCGCCGCAGCTCATCAAGGCCGCGCGTGAGCTTGGCTACAAGGGGCTGCTCTCCACCGAGACCGCACAGGACATCAAGATCCTGAACCAGGGCGCCGGCAAATACGCCGACGGGTTCATTTCCGTCGGCGGCGCATCGACGCCGGAGATCCGCTCCGCCTACATGGAACGGTTCGTGCAGGAATACACCAAGGCCGCCGGCGAGTGGGACGACGAGGCCGGCACCAAGGTCTACGCGCTCGAAATGATCCTGCACACCATCGCCAAGGCCGGGCCGCAGGCGATCAGCGACACCTCAGCCTACAAGGCCGAAATCAACAGCTTCGCCATGCCGAACCCCTTCCTCAAATCGGCGAGCACGCTCAAATATGTCGGCGCGGCTTATTTCGACCAGAAGCGCCAGATCGGCGTGCCGATGGTGGTGAACGAAGTACAGGACGGCAGCTTCCATACCCTCTTCGTCGGCAGCGTCGCCTGACAGAGCAGGCCCAGGCCGCCGCGTCGCTCGCGCGAATGCGCGCGACGTAACCGGCGCGGCGGCGCACGCAGCGGGATAAGATGGCGCAGATCCTGATCGACGGCTGCGTGCTCGCCGCAAGCTACGCCCTGATCGCGCTCGGCATCACGCTGATCTTCTCGGTCATGAGGCTGTTGAACTTTGCCCACGGCGAGCTCTTCATGATCGGCGCCTTCATGGTCTATTACGTCTATGGCGCCTGGCATTTGCCTTTCGCCATCGGCCTCGTCGTCGCCGCCCTCGTCCCCGCGCTGATCGGCGCCGGCTTCGAAAAATTCCTCTTCCGCCGCGTGATGCGCATCGCGACCCGGGAGGAGAACACGATGCTGCTCGCGGTGGGCACCGCGATCCTGCTCGACAACGTGGCCCTCTTTCTGTTCGGCGAGAACCAGCACGGCGTGCCGGAGACGGTCTCGGGCGTGCTCCAGATCGCCGGCGGCTTCCTGCCCTATCAGCGCCTCGTCGTCATCATCATGTCGCTGGCGCTGATCGCGGTGCTGCTCGGCTTCGTGCAGTTCACGCGTCCCGGCCGGGCGATGCGTGCCCTGGCGCAGGACCGGGATGCCGCCTTGCTCATGGGCGTCGATGTCGATCGCACCTCCATGCTCGGCTTCGCGATCGGCGCCGGACTCGCCGGCCTCGCCGGCGGGCTCCTGGTAACGATCCAGGGCGTCAATGCCGGTATCGGCGTCAATATCTCGATCAAGGCCTTCATCATGATCATGATCGGCGGCGCCGGCGTGGTCAGCGGCGCGCTGCTCGGTGCGCTCGTGCTCGGCTTCGCCGAATCCATCGGCTATTCGCTCCTGCCTGGCTCCGAGACCTATCTGCTCATCTTCGTCGGCCTGGTGCTGTTCCTCATCATCCGCCCGCAGGGCATCATGGGCCATCCCTGGGGCTGATGGCAGGCAACCCGAGAGCGCGATCGCGTGGAGGCGGCATGCCGGAAAGCGTGCATCGCGCTTTAAGCCGGAAAGCGCGATCCGACCTCCCATGAACATCGGCCCTCGCCGCTCCGCCTTGCCGGTGGCAGGCTTCGCCCTGTTCGCCCTGCTGATGCTCGTTCTGGTCCCGCTCGCGCTCGCCGGACAGGGCTACTGGCTCACCGTGCTGACCACCGCCGCCCTCCTTGCCTTTGCCAGTCTCGGCGTCTGGCTGACCTTCTCGATCGGCCGCATCAATATCGCCCAGGGCGCCTTCACGCTGATCGGCGGCTACGTCGTGGCGATCCTCGCCACCCGCTACCATGTCTCGTTCTGGTTCGCGTTGCCGCTCGCCGTGCTCGCCGCCATGGTGATCGCCGTGCTGGTCGGCTGGCCGATCCTCCGCCTGCGCGGCGTCTATTTCGCGATGATCACATTGAGCCTTACGGAAGTGGCGAGCCTCGCCTTCCTGAACGGCGGCAGCTTCACCGCCGGCGCCTCCGGCATCACCTCCATTCCCCGCCCAGCGCTTCTTTCCTCCTCGCTCGAAATCTACCTCGCGTCCGCCGTTCTCCTGCTGATTGGAATCGTCATCACCTGGCGATTTGCCGCCTCGCCGGCAGGTGCCGTCTTCCGCTCGCTCCGGCAGGGTGAGGAGCTGGCGGCTTCGCTTGGCATCAATGTGGCGCGCTATCGTCTGCTCGCCTTCGTCGTGTCCTCCGGAATGGGCGGCGGCGCCGGTGCACTCTTCGCCGCCTTCCAGCAGAACATCTTTCCAACCAGCTACACGGTGAACGACAGCGTCAACTTCATGCTCTACTGCTTCCTCGGCGGTCTGCAATCGGTCGCAGGTCCCGTCGTCGGCGCCTTCCTGCTCGTGATCGCCTTCCAGCTTCTCTCTGTCATTCAGCGTTTCCAGGCGTTGCTCTACGGCATCTTCATGATCGCGGCGATGCTGTTCCTGCCGAACGGCCTGATGAGCCTGCCGCAGGTGCTCGCCTCGCAGCTCCGGCGCACCGGCGCCCTGGACAACACGAGAGCGGGATGACCGGAGATCATCCTGCTCCTGCCCGGCGGTGAGCCTGCTCGCCATTGAGGGTGTGAGCCGCCGCTTCGGCGGCCTCGTCGCCGTCAATGACGTAAGCTTCACCGTCGAGCCGGGCGAGATCCTGTCGGTCATCGGCCCGAACGGCGCCGGCAAATCCACGCTCTTCAAGCTGATGGCCGGATTCCTCAAGCCGAGCGCAGGCCGCATCCTGCTCGACGGAAAACGCATCGACAGCCTCCGTCCGCACGCGATCGCCAGGCGCGGCCTCGTCCGCACCTTCCAGGAAACCACCGTCTTCCGCGAGATGAGCGCGCTCGAGAATGTCGTCGTCGCCCATCACCTGCGCCGGCGCGGCTCGATCCTTGCCGAGCTCCTCGCAACTCCGGGCGTACGCGCCGAGCAGGAGAACTTCGTCGCCGATGCGCATGAGATCTTGTCTCGTCTCGGCCTCGCCGGCTTTGAGGACGAGCTTGCCCGCAACCTGCCGCACGGGCATCTTCGCGCGCTCGGCATTGCCATGGCGCTCGCCGTCCGCCCGCGTGTGATCCTCCTCGACGAGCCCTTCGCGGGCATGAACTCCGAGGAGACCGCGCGCGCCGTAGAGATCGTCCGCGGCATCCGCGCCGGCGGCATCACCGTCGTCCTGGTGGAGCACGACATGGGCGCGGTGATGCGGATCAGTGACCGGATCATCGTTCTGAATTTCGGCACGCTGATCGCGTCCGGTCCTCCCTCTTCCATCCAACAGGACGAGACCGTGATCGATGCCTATCTCGGCCGTGCCGACGAAATCGCCGCCCTATGAGCGACGCCTTCTTCTCCGTCAGCAACCTCGTCGTCCGCTACGACCGCGTGCTCGCCGTGCGCGAGGTCTCGCTCGCTTGCCCGGCCGGCAGCGCGATCGCGCTGATCGGCGCCAACGGCGCCGGCAAAACCTCGACCCTGCGCGCGATCACCGGCCTCGTCCGTCCTGCCGCCGGCGAAATCCGTCTCGAAGGCGCGCGCATCCAGGGGCTGCCGCCGGCGGCGATCGCCGCCCGCGGCATCACCATGGTGCCGGAAGGCCGGCACGTTTTTCCGCTGATGAGCGTGCGCGACAATCTGCTGATGGGCGCCTACCTGCGGCGCGACTCTGCCGCCATCCGCGCCGACCTCGCCCGCCTGCTTGATCGCTTCCCGCGCCTCGGCGAACGGATCAACCAGCAGGCGGGAACGCTTTCCGGCGGCGAGCAGGAGATGGTGGTGGTGGCGCGCGCTCTGATGGCACGGCCGCGCCTTCTGTTGCTCGACGAGCCCTCGCTCGGCCTCGCGCCGAAAGTGGTCGCCGATATCGCCGCCCTCATCCTCTCCATCATCCGCGACGACAAGGTGAGCGTCGTGCTGGTCGAGCAGAACTCGCGCATGGCGCTCCGCCTCTCGCATCACGCCTACGTTCTCGAAACCGGCCGCGTCGCGCTCTCCGGCCCTTCAGCCGAGCTCGCCGAAGACGACCATGTCCGCCGCCTCTATCTCGGTGCAACCGAGGGACCGTCTTCGCCCGCGCGCGATACGGCAGGTCCGCTCAGCGCCAGGCACGGAGCTCGTGACAATATCGGCTGAAGGGTTCTTCGGAGCCTGGAGTTCTTCCTGGCGCGCCGCACTGCCGACGCTGCCGCACTCCGCCGGAAGCGGCCTCACCTTCGTGCCGGAGAGAGCCCTCCTTCGTCAGATCTCGACGTAGCAGTGGGTCTCGGCCACGGCACCCGGATGGGTCACCGCGCCCAGCCAGGCGGGCCCGACCAGTTGCGTGTATTTCCAGAGCGCTCCGCTCTGGTAGTCGGTTTTGCGCGGCTGCCAGGCGGCGCGCCGCGCCGCCAGCTCTGCTTCCGACGCGTCGACCTCGATGCTGCCCTTCTCGGCGTCGATGACGATGCGATCGCCGTTCTTCAGCAGTGCGATCGCGCCGCCGGTCGCCGCCTCGGGCCCGATATGGCCGACGCAGAAGCCGCGCGTGCCGCCGGAGAAGCGGCCGTCCGTGATCAGCGCCACCTGTTCGCCCATGCCCTGGCCGTAAATTGCACTCGTGGTCGAGAGCATTTCGCGCATGCCGGGCCCGCCCTTGGGTCCTTCGTAGCGGATCACGATCACGTCGCCTGCCTTGTAGGCGCGCGCCTGCACGGCGCGGAACGCATCTTCCTCGCAGTCGAAGCAAAGCGCCCTGCCCTCGAATCTGAGCTGCTTCAGGCCGGTGATCTTCACGATCGCGCCTTCGGTCGCAAGATTGCCCTTGAGCCCCACCACGCCCCCGGTCTCCGAGATCGGCTGCGCGACCGGATGAACCACATCCTGGCCGCTCGGGAACGCCACGTCCTTCAGGTTCTCCGCCATCGTCCGCCCGGTCGCGGTCAGGCAATCGCCGTGCAGGAGGCCGGCGTCGAGCAGCGCCTTCAGGACCACCGGAACGCCGCCGATCCGATAGACGTCGAGCGCGACATATTTCCCGCTCGGCTTCAGGTCCGCGATATAGGGCGTGCGGCGCATCAGCGCGACCACGTCGTCGAGCGTGAAACGAATGCCCGCCTCGTGCGCGATCGCCGGCAGATGCAGCCCGGCATTGGTCGAGCCGCCGGTCGCGCCGACCACCACGGCGGCGTTCTCCAGCGCGCGGCGCGTCACGATATCACGCGGCAGAATGCGGTTCTCCAAGAGCGTCATCACCGCGCGGCCGGAATCGACCGCAAAACGATCGCGGTCCTCGTAGGGCGCCGGCGCGCCGGCCGAGCCCGGCAAAGCGAGGCCGAGCGCCTCGCTCACCATGGCCATGGTATTGGCGGTGAATTGCCCGCCGCAGGCGCCGGCCGAGGGACAGGCCACGCATTCGAGCGCGTGCAGCTCCTCGTCGCTCATTTTCCCCGCCGCGTGCCGGCCCACCGCCTCGAACACGTCGACCACCGTCACGTCACGATCGTGGAACCGGCCGGGCAGGATCGAGCCGCCGTACATGAAGACGCTCGGTACATTGAGGCGCAGCATCGCCATCATCATGCCGGGCAGGGATTTGTCACAGCCCGCCAGCCCGACCAGCGCGTCGTAGCAATGCCCGCGCATCGTAAGCTCGATCGAATCGGCGATCAGGTCGCGCGAAACCAGCGAGGACTTCATCCCCTGATGACCCATCGCGATGCCGTCGGTCACGGTGATGGTGGTGAACTCGCGCGGCGTTCCGCCGGCCTCCGCAACGCCCCTCTTGGCCGACTGCGCCTGGCGCGACAGCGCGATATTGCAGGGCGCGGCTTCATTCCAGCAGGTGGCGACGCCGACCAGCGGCTGGTGAATTTCGTCCTCCGTCATGCCCATCGCGTAATAGTAGCTGCGGTGCGGCGCCCGGTCGGGCCCTTCGGTCACGTGACGCGAGGGCAGCCGAGACTTGTCCCAGCGTTTCTGCAGCATTGGCGTTTCCTCCGGTAAGCGGCATTTCGTTTCGTTCACGCAATCCGACGCAGCGCCGCCTCGAGGCGTGCAAGCTCCGTCTCGGCTGCGGCAAGGCGCTCGCGATTCTCCTCGACTACCGCTTCGGGTGCGCGGCTGACGAAGGCCCGATCCGCCAGCTTCTGCCTGAGCCGCGCCATCTCCTCCGCGGCCTTGCCGCGCTCGCGGTCCAGCCGCGCTCGTTCTGTTGCCAGATCGATGATCTCGGCCAGCGGCAGGATCACCGTCGCCTCGTCAACCACCGTCTGCGCCACGCCGCGCGGAACCTCGCCCTCGAGGGCGCGGATCTCCGACACGCGCGCGAGCCGGCCGATCGCCTCGCGCCAATGCTCCGCCCGCGCCAGCGTCGCGGGCAGCGCATCCTTGAGCAGGATCGGCGTCAGCGTCGCCGGGGGAACATTCATTTCGGCGCGCACGGTGCGGATCTCGCTGATCAGCCGCACCATCCACTCAAGCTCCGCGCGCGCCGCCGCCGCATCTCCGATCGCCGCAGGCTCCGGCCAGGGCGCCCGGATCAGGCTGCCCGACGGTCCATGGCCGAGTCGCTCCCAAAGCTCCTCGGTAACGAACGGGATCAGCGGATGCAAAAGCCTGAGCAGCGCGGAGAATACCTGCGCCGCCGTGGCCCGGACCTCGGCTTCGTCCTCCCCCGCTGCCAGCGCCGGCTTCGCCAGTTCGAGAAACCAGTCGCAGAAAACGTGCCACACGAAGTGGTGGCACTCGGCGGCATATTCGTCGAAACGAAAACTCTCGAGCGCCGCTGTCGCCGCTTCGGTGGCGCGATTGGTCGCGTCCAGCATCCACCGGCAGAGCGGCAGGCTCGCCTCTTCCGGTCGGAACGCCGGGTCCGGCCGAACTCCGTTCAGTTCGCAAAGCCGCGCCGCGTTCCAAAGCTTGGTGACAAAGCTCCGCGCTGCTTCCACGCGCGCCGGACCAAGCTTGATATCGCGCCCCGGGCCGGCCAGGAGGCCGATCGCAAAGCGCAGCGCATCCGCTCCATAGCGATCGATCAGGGCGAGCGGATCGATGATGTTGCCTTTCGACTTCGCCATCTTCTGCCCGCGCTCGTCACGCACCAGGCCGTGGATGTAGACGGTGCGGAACGGCACGGCCTGCATGAAATGCTGGCCCATCATCATCATCCGCGCGACCCAGAAGAAGATGATGTCGAACCCCGTGACGAGTACGTCGGTCGGGTAATAGCGGGCAAGTTCGGGCGTCTTCTCCGGCCAGCCAAGCGTCGAGAAGGGCCAGAGTGCAGAGCTGAACCAGGTGTCCAGCACGTCCTCGTCCTGGCGTAACGCAACCTCCCGGCCCAGCCGCGCGCGCGCCGCCTCTGCCGCCTCCTCTTCGGTCTCGGCGACGAAGATGCTGCCGTCCGGCGCATACCAGGCCGGAATGCGATGACCCCACCAGAGCTGGCGGCTGATGCACCACGGCTCGAGGTTACGCATCCAGGCGAAGAAGGTGTTCTCCCACTGCTTCGGAACGAACACGGTCTCGCCGGTTTCGACCGCGGCAATCGCCGGCTTGGCCAGCTCCGCCGCATTGCAGAACCATTGCCACGTCAAGAGCGGCTCGATCGGCACACCCGATCGGTCGCCATGCGGCACCTGATGGCGATGCGGCTCGGCCGCCGCCAGCAGATCAAGGTCCGCGAGCCGCTGCACGATCGCCGCGCGCGCGGCGAACCGGTCCTCTCCGGCAAGCCCCTCCACGAAGCTCGGCTCCGCGACCCAGGGCACCTCGACGAGGTCCTGTGCGATCTCCTTCAGGGTGACCTTGGCCTCGCGGTCGAGCACCGAAGGCATCGGCAGCCGGTGCCGCTCGCCCACCTTGAAATCATTGAAGTCGTGGGCCGGCGTGATCTTCACGGCGCCGGTTCCCTTTGCGGGATCGGAGGAGAGGTCGGCGATGATCGGAATGCGCCGCCCGACCAGCGGCAGCACAGCATGCCGGCCGATCAGCGCCTGGTAGCGGGCATCTTCGGGATGCACCGCCACGGCAACGTCGCCGAGCATGGTCTCCGGGCGCGTCGTCGCAACTGTAATGAATACGCCCGGAGCTGCTTCGACCGGATAGCGGATGTGCCAGAGAGTGCCGGCGATTTCGTGGCTTTCCACCTCGAGATCCGAGATCGCGGACTGGAACTTCGGGTCCCAGTTGACGAGCCGGCGGGCGCGATAGACGAGGCCTTCGCGGTGCAGCGTGACGAAGACGCGGCGCACGGCCGCCGAAAGGCCCGGGTCCATGGTAAACCGCTCGCGCGGCCAATCGAGCGAGGCGCCGAGGCGGCGAAGCTGGCGGGTGATGATGCTGCCGGATTCCTGCTTCCACTGCCACACGCGCTCGATGAAGCCGGCCCGGCCGAGCGCCCGGCGGCTCGATTGCTGCTCGGCCAGCAGCCGCTCGACCACCATCTGCGTCGCAATGCCGGCATGGTCGGTGCCGGGCTGCCACAGCGCGTCGCGGCCTTGCATGCGCCGCCAGCGGATCAGCGTGTCCTGGAGAGTGAACGTCAGCGCGTGCCCCATGTGCAGGCTGCCGGTGACGTTCGGCGGCGGAATCATGATGGTGAAGGGCGTGGCGCACGAATCCGGATCGGCGGCGAAGGCACCGTTCTCTTCCCATTCGGCGTAGCGCCGCGCTTCGACCGCGGCGGGAAGATAGGTCTTTTCCAGCATCGACGCTGCCTGGCGTGCCGGCCGGCACGCCGTCAGGAGCCGCCAAGCACGCGCTCAATTTCGGCGCGCACGACCCGCTCGACCACCGCAGGCAAGTTCGCGTCGAGCCACGCCTTGAGGAGCGGGCGCAATTCCTCTCGCACCAGGTCCTCGATGGTCGGCCCACCCCGACTTACCGCCACGCTGCGTTCGCCGGAAAGCCGCTTGACCAGCCCCCCGACCGCGGCCGCCGCCGCCGCCGCCGCCGCCGGGGCGATCAGCCTGCCCTGCGGGTTACCCTCCCCGGCCGCCGCAGTCCCTTCCAGGATCGGGGTGGCCGGGTCGGGCTCTGCGCCCTGGGGCGGCTCTGGCGGTGCCGCCGGCGCCGCGGCCGGCTTGGGATCAGAAACCATCATCGTCTCATCCAGCACGAGAACTTCTTCGCGCCGCTCGGGCGGTGCCTGCTCGGGCGGTGTAGCGGCTACCCCATCCTCGTTCAGGATGCGGCGGATCGAGGCGAGAATATCGTCCATCGTCGGATCGGAACCCGGCCCCTGAGCCGCGCCCGGCAGCCTTGGCGGATTGTCCTTGGGTCCGCTCATCGCCGATCCTCAAGGCTTTTGGCCGGACGGGATGGGCGGCGTCGGCAGCGCCGTTCCGTAGTTCCCGGGGTTGGCCGGGCCGCCCAGGCCCACCCACGCGTTATGCACGGATTGGAAATACGCAAGCTCGTTGTAGTAGGGAACCGGCAGCTTCAGATCCCGCGCCGTGAGCCGCCCGATCGCGCTCGCCACGTCGTAGGAGGCGATAATCAGGCTGGCGAGGTTCTGGACCAGCGTCGTCGCCGCGGTCAGCAGATCCTGCTGCACCTGCAGGACGTCGAGCGTGGTGGCCGTGCCGACGATCGCCTCGCGCTCGGTCCCTTCGAGGGCGATCCGGTTGGCCGCCACTGAAGCCCGGCTGCTGACGATCGCGGCCTGCGCCGCAACCAGCGTCTGCCACGCCGCCGATGCCGACTGCACGGCGGAGCGGCGTGCGTAGTCCAGCGTCTGAACCGCCTTGTCCTGGTTCTGCTTGGCCTGTCTCACCGTCGCATACTCGCCGCCGCCCTGATAGAGCGGAACCGTGAGGTTCGCGGTCACCGACCAGCCGTCGTACCGCGTTTGGGGCAGTGTCGGGTTGGTCTGGATAAACGTGCTCGCCTGCACGTCCACCGTCGGCATCAGCGCCGAAAACGCAATATCCACGGCGTTCTTTGCCGCTGCCAGGTTGAACAGGGCATTGACCACCGTCGGATTGTTCGCCGCAGCCTCGGCATCGGCCGCCTCTGCCGAATTCACAGGCAACACCAGCGGCTGCGGGTCCTCGAGCCGGCTGGCCGCCGGCTGTCCGACCACCTGAACGTACGTCGCCAGCGCCGTCTGCAGATTGCCTTTCGCGGTTTCGAGCTCCGACTGGCCCTGCGCCAATGCCGCCTGGGCTTGCGCCACGTCGGTCTGGGTCAGCTCGCCGACCCGGTACCGATCCTCGTTCGACGCCAACTGCTGCTGCAGGACCGCAACGTTGTTCTCGTTCAGGGTGACCAGGTCACGGTCCTCGATCACGGTCGCGTAGGCGCTGACCACGCTCGAGAAAACCGATTCCTCGGTCGCGATCAGCTGCGCCCGTTCGGCACGCACCAGGTTCTCGGCCTGGAACACGCTCGCCCGGGTCTTACCGCCCTGGAAGATCGGTTGCGTCAGAGTGGCCTGGGCAGTGCCCATGTCGCGGTTTAAATTGCTGTATGTCCAGCCTCCGGGCCCGAAGATCGTCGGCGAGGAGTGGGACTTCAGGTTCTCACCCGTATATCCGGCGCTGCCGCTCAGCACGACCGTCGGGCGCCATCCGGCAAGGGCCTTTGGCACGCCTTCGTCCACGGAGCGAAGGTTGGCCCGCTCGGCCAGCAGATCAGGATTGGTGTTGTAGGCGGCGACCAGCGCCTGGTCGAGCGTCACGGGCTGCGCGATCGCCGTCCGGACACCGAAGGCCAGCATGAGCCCCGACACCATGCCGCAACGCAGGACCATGTCTCGCATCTCCGCTGCGTTCCTCCTCCGTGCGACGCCCACCGAGGCCGCTTTCTCACGGCGCGGTCGGGTTCTGCCACCCCCCGGCCGCGCCGGCGTTCTGCCACCGCATCCTCTGTCTCGTATCAGCTTTTGATTCAGTCTCATACCCAGGTCCGGCCAAGCAGCCATTCGGGTGTGCCGCCGACGCCGATCCGGCGCTAGAAGCTGAACGCCGGCTGCGGCACCAGCGCCGGCAGCAGCGACGTCGCACAGTCGAAGGCGTCCTGCAGCGCCAGTCCGCCCGTGCTCGGCAGGCCAATGACCGCTTTGCCGGCATCCGGCCGTGGCATCAGCACCGTTACGAGACG
>Ga0335075_10005389_pt1 | contig 19892 bp, 16 predicted proteins | sample Lox_Sample_24_FD_206723 | JGI IMG/M metagenome (GOLD analysis project Ga0335075, IMG submission 206723) | Soil microbial communities from Loxahatchee National Wildlife Refuge, Florida, United States - Lox_Sample_2.4 | ecosystem: Environmental > Terrestrial > Soil > Wetlands | place: USA...
CGCATCTCCGAAGGTCTTGCCGGACGCGTGATCATCGAGACGGCCCGCCAGACGCACGCGCAGCTCGTCGTGCTCGCCGCCCGTGCCGGCAGACCGTCGGTCCCCGGAACGGTCAGCCAGTACGTTCTCCTTAAGGCTAGGTGCCCGGTCACGATCGTCCCGAGCGAGGGTGCAAGCGAGAAGGCCGACCGCGGCGACTGACGAGCAAGCCGTCCTTAACGCTCAGTCGCGCGGTGCCATCAGTGCGGGGAGCTGCCATGTGCCGGGTCTCGTCTTCGAGCTGGAGGCGGCTAATCCCGGGGTGGCGCTCTGGATCACGCGGATGGACATCGGGATCGCGGACGGTGTGCACGCCTACGGGGACGACGCCGTCCCGCTGCTGGCTGATACCCGGGGCTTCCGCGGCGCATTGCTGCTGGTTGACGAGGTCACCGGGCACGTGATCATCGAGGCGATTTGGCGGCCAGCCGCGGCGACGCGGCGACGTACGGCTCGACCTGGCCGAGGCGGCCGGCTGGGTGACACGGTGCCCCGGAGGAGTCCGGCCCGGTCTTCAACTCGGGCCGGGAGGCCTGAGCGAGGTACTACCTGAGCGGGGGATGCGGTCCCCTTCGCGCCGACGCGAAAGTGAACGCGACATGTGATCAGTCGTCCGAGGACTCGCGATGAATGTCCTTCTTTCCCGGTGGCAGTTCGGCGTCACGATCACGTACCACTTCCTGTTCGTGCCGCTGACCATCGGCCTGGCGCTGCTCGTCGCGGTGATGCAGACCCTGGCCTACCGGAAGCAGGATGCCGACTGGGAGCGGCTCACCAGGTTCTTCGGGACGCTGTTCCTGATCAACTTCGCGATGGGCGTGGTCACCGGCATCGTGCAGGAATTCCAGTTCGGCATGAACTGGTCGGATTACTCGGTCTTCGTCGGCAATATTTTCGGTGCACCGCTCGCCATGGAGGGACTGCTCGCGTTCTTCGCCGAGTCCACGTTCATCGGCCTGTGGCTGTTCGGCCGGGGCAGGCTGTCACCGCGGGTACACCTGGCCACGATCTGGCTGGTGAGCCTCGCCACCACCGTGTCCGCGTTCTTCATCCTGTCCGCCAACTCGTGGATGCAGCACCCGGTCGGGTACCGCATCGTCGGGCACAAGGCCGAGCTGACCGACTTCTGGGCGGTGCTCGGCAACTCGACCCTCTGGGCCGCGTTCGCGCACACGGTGCTGGCCGCGTTCTTGACCGGGGCGATGCTGGTGCTCGGGATCTCCGCCTGGCATCTGCTCAAGGGACGCGAGACCCAGGCGTTCCGCCGGTCGGCCAGGCTGGCCGCGGTCTTCGCGTTCATCGTCAGCATCCTGGTGATCGTCAGCGGCGACTTCCAGGCCAGGCTGTTCGAGAACCAGCAGCCGATGAAGATGGCGGCGGCGGAAGCCCTCTACCACACCCAGGCCGGGGCCAGCTTCTCGCTGCTTACCATCGGCAGCCTGTCCGGGCTGCCCATCTGGCAGATCCGGGTGCCGCACCTGCTGAGCCTGATCGCCGACCTGTCCTGGAACGGCAAGGTGGACGGCATCTTCAACATCCAGCACGCCGAGGCGCTGCGCTACGGGCCCGGCAGCTACATACCGGTGATCTGGGTCACGTACTGGAGCTTCCGGATCATGGTCGGGCTCGGCATCCTGATGCTGGCCGTGACGGCGTGGACGTGGTGGGTGTCACGGCGCCGCGCCCCGGACAACCTGCGGCAGAGCCCCTGGACGCTGCGGGTGCTTGTCGCCTGCATCGCCGCCCCGTTCCTGGCCAACACCTTCGGCTGGCTGTTCACCGAGATGGGCCGCCAGCCCTGGATCGTCTACGGGCTGATGCGGACCGGCCAGGCCTCCTCCCCCAGCGTCTCCACCACCGACGTGGCGCTGACCCTGGCCGGCTTCACCTTCCTCTACACGGTGCTGGGAATCATCGACGTCGTCCTGATGGCGCGTACGGCACGAGGCGGGCTCGGGCCGGACCACCGGCAGCCGCCGTCCGGCGCGCCCCCTGGCGCCGGGGCCGAGCCGGGGGCCGGGGAACTGGTGTACTAGGAGGCGAGCCGTGAACGGACCGGTAGCGAGCCTCAACACCGCCTGGTTCGCGCTGCTCGGCGTGCTGTGGACCGGCTACTTCGTCCTCGAGGGCTTCGACTTCGGCGTCGGCGTGCTCAGCGTGGCCATCAGCCGCGACGACATCGACCGGCGGCTGTGCCGCAACGCCATCGGCCCGATCTGGGACGGCAACGAGGTGTGGCTGATCGTGGCCGCGGGGGCCACGTTCGCCGCCTTTCCGGTCTGGTACGCGGCCATGTTCAGCGGATTTTACATCGCGCTGTTCATCGTCCTGGCCGCGCTGATCGTGCGGGGCGTCAGCTTCGAGTTCCGGGGCAAGCGGGACAGCGCCCGCTGGCGGGCCGGCTGGGACACCGCGCTGGTCGCGGGCAGCCTGATTCCGGCGTTTGCCTGGGGCCTGCTCTTCACCGACCTGCTGCACGGCCTGCGCCTGTCCCACGCCGGCCTGTATCTGGGGAATTTCTGGGGCCTGTTCACGCCGGTGGCGGTCGTGGGCGGGCTGGCCAGCCTGGCGATGTTCCTCGCCCACGGTGCCACCTTCCTGGCGCTCAAGACCGCCGGGCCGCTGGCCGCCCGGGCCCGCCGCGTCGCGATGTGGCTGTCGGTCCCGGCCGGCGCGCTGGTCGCCGGCACCGCGGCGTGGCTGGCCGCCGGGGGATCCCACGGCCCGGGCGACCTGTCGGCCGCGGTGCCGATCGCCCTGGCCGCGGTGTGCGGGATGGCGTTCGTCACGTCCGGCGTGGTGCTGCCCGCCCGCCGGGACGGCTGGGCGTTCGGGATGAGCGCGCTGGGGATCGTGGCCGCGGTCGCCGCGCTCTGGACGGCACTGTTCCCCAGGGTGATGGTCTCCAGCGGGCCCGGGCCGTCGCTGACCCTGTGGAGCGCCGCCTCGGCCAACTTGACCCTGGTCGTGATGACCATCGTCGCCGCGATCTTCGTGCCGCTCGTGCTGCTGTATCAGGGCTGGAGCTTCTGGGTGTTCCGGCAGCGGCTGACCCGCCCGGTGATGCAGCCCGCTGCGGCCCCGCAGCCCCGTCCGGGCGCCGCGCGCCACCGTCGGGGCTGAACCCCCGTGCCCGGCATGCGCCCGGCCCAACCGGCCGCCTCCGACCGGAGACAGCGGCTGCGGCGCGCCCAGGTCGGCTGGCTCGCCGGCGTTGCCCGGCCCTGGCTAGCCGGCGCGATCGTGGTCGGGGTCAGTCAGTCGGTGCTGGTCCTGGCCCAGGCCGTGGTGCTCGCCGGGCTGCTGTCCGCCGCGCTCTCCGGTGACCTGACCGGACGGGCCACGACCGCGGACGGCGTGCTGGTCGTGCTGCTCGCCCTCGGGCAGGCGCTGGCCGGCTGGGCCTGGGAGACGTGCACCGAGGGTGCGGCCCGGCGCGCCCGGGGCGCGGTGCGGCAGCGGGCCCTGGCCCGCGGCATCGGGTTCGCGGCATCCGGGGGGGTCGCCGGCCCGGGCCGCCACGACCCGGGGCCGGGCGGCCTGGCCGCGCTGATCGGCCCCGGGATCGATGATCTCGACCCGTTCGTCGGCCGGGTCCTGCCCCGCACCGTGCTGGCCCTGGCGGTGCCCGCCCTGCTGCTGGCCTGGATCGCGCACCTGGACCTGCTCTCGGCGGGCCTGGCCGGTATCGCGCTGGCGCTCGGCCCGCTCCTGGCCGTCTTGATCGGAATGGACACCGCGGCCGCGGTACGCCGCCGGCTGGCCGGCCTTGAGCGCCTGGCCGATCGCTTCGCCGGGCTGGTCGGCGGGCTGGCCGTGCTCCGCGCGTTCGGCCGGGCCGGCGACCACGAGCGCAGCGTGGCCGCCTCCGGCGAGGAGGTCCGCGTCGCGACGCTGGCCACCCTGCGGCTGGCCCTGCTCACCGGGCTGGTCCTGGAACTCCTGGCCGCGGCCGGCACCGCGCTGGTCGCCGTGCCGCTCGGGCTGCGGCTTGACTCCGGCGCGCGCATCCTGCCGCAGGCCCTCGCGGTGCTCATCCTCACGGCCGAGGTGTTCCTGCCGCTGCGCCGGCTGTCGGCCGACTTCCACGCCGGGTCCTCGGGCCGGGCGGCCCTGGCCCGGCTGGGCCAGCTCGGCGTCTCGGACGGCGCGGCCCGGGCCCCGCGCGCCCGGGCCGCCGCCCACGGCGGCCAGGAGTCTTACGGGGTCATGCTGGAGCGGGTCACGCTGACGGTGCCGGGGCGCGGCAGGCCCCTGCTGGACCGGATCGACCTGCACGTGCGCCCGGGGGAACGGCTGTGCCTGACCGGCGAGAGCGGCGCGGGCAAGTCGAGCCTGCTGCGGGTGGTCGCGGGCCTCGTCCAGCCGACCGCGGGCCGGGCCTGTCTGGAGGGCCCAGGCGGCGCAGCGGGCACTCCAGGCAGGCCCGGCCCGGCGCTGGCCTGGGTGCCCCAGCATCCGACCGTCCTGGCCGCCACGGTCCTGGACAACGTCACCTTCGGCCGGCCGGGCATCGACGAGCGGGCGGCTCGCGCCGCGCTGGAGGCGGCCCAGCTTGGGTCCTGGCTGGCCGGCCTGCCGCGCGGCATGCACACCCGGCTCAGCGGGCTGGACGAGCCGCTGAGCCTCGGTGAACGCCGCAGGCTCGCGATCGCCCGGGCACTGGCCGGGTCGTCGACGGGACTGTGGCTGCTGGACGAACCGACCGCCGGGCTCGATCGCGCCACGGCCGGGCAGATGCTCGAAGCACTCCTGGAGGCGATCGGCGGAGCCACGGTGCTGGCCGCCACCCACGACCCGGCGGTGCTGGTCCTGGGACAGCGGGCAGCCGAGCTTGAGCGTGGCCGGCTCGTCGCCGTCCGGCCCGCGCGCGAGATGCCGGAACCAGCTGCCGCGGACGTCCGGTGACTGCGGCCGGGCGGACCGGCCCGAGGCGGGGACCGGCCGCCAGCGCGCGCAGGCTGCTCACCCTGGGCGCCCGCGGCCGTCGGCGCGTCCTGCTCGCGACGGCGATCGGCGTTATCGGGGAGCTGTGCGCGATCGGCCTGCTCGCCACCGGGGCGTGGCTGCTGCTGTCGGCCGCGCTCCGGCCGCCGATCCTGACGCTGTCGGTCGCGATCGGCGCGGTGCAGGTGTTCGCGCTCGCCCGCGGCGTCGCGCGGTATGGCGAACGGCTGGCCAGCCACGACCTCGGGCTCGGGGTCCAGGCCAGGCTGAGGGCGTGGCTGTACCGCCGGCTGGAGCGCCTCGTGCCGGCCGGCCTGCCCGGCGGCGAACGCGGCGACCTGCTTGACCGGCTGATCTGTGACACCGAGGAGGCGCAGGACCTCGTGGTCCGGGTCGCCGTCCCGCTCGTGACCACGGCCCTGGCCTGGCTGGCCGCCGTGCTCACCAGCACCGCCCTGCTCCCGGCGACCGGCGGGGTCCTCGTGGTGTCCGGCGTGCTCGGGGCCAGCGGCGTCGCGGCCGCGGCGGCGCTGGCCGGGCACCGGGCGGCGGCGCTGCCGGCCGCGCGAGGCGAGGTCGGCGCGTGGGTGCTGCAGTCGCTGGCCAGTGCCGAGGAACTGACCGCGCTGGGGGCCGAGCACTGGGCCGTCGCGCGGCTCGCCGAGCGCGAGGGCCAGCTCGCGGCCCGCACCCGGGCCGTCGCGGCGGCCACCGGGCTGGGCCGGGCCGCGACCGCGCTGGCCGGCGGCGGCGGGCTTGCGGGCGTGGCCTGGACCGGCGGCATGGCCGTCCGGGCCGGGCGCATCGGGCCCGTCGTGCTGGGCGTGCTGGTCTTCCTGGCCCTGGGCGTGGCGGCCCTGCTGCGGGCGCTGCCGGACGCCCTGAGCCGCCTGCCGGTCACCCGGGAGTCGCTGTGGCGGCTGGCCGGGCTGGAGCAGATTCCCGGCCCGGTGGCCGGGCCGTCCGGAACCGGCCGGGAATGGCGCTGTCCGGCGTCGGCCACCATCGTGTTGCGCCGGGCTGCGGTAGGCTACCCGGGCCGTCCCGGCGTCGCCCCGGCTCCCGTCGTCGGCGACGTGGACCTGGAACTCGCCCCCGGCCGGCCGGTCGCGCTGGCCGGCCCGAGCGGCTCGGGCAAGAGCGCGATCGTCCTGGCCCTGCTGCGCTTCATTGACCTGCAGGCCGGGGTGCTGACCGTCAACGGTGCCGACGCCCGCGCGATCCCGCCCGAGCACTTCCGGGCGCTGGTGGCGTGGTGTCCCGAGCAGCCCGTGCTTTTCCCGGCCAGCCTGCGGGCGAACCTGCGCCTCGGAGCGCCGCACGTCACCGACGGGCAGATGGCAGGCCTGCTCGCGGAACTCGGGCTCGGCCCGTGGCTGGACCAGCTCGAGGACGGCCTCGATACCGTGCTGGCGTCCTGGGGCCACCCAGTCTCCGGAGGAGAAATGCAGCGGCTCGGCCTGGCCCGGGCCCTGCTGACCGACCGTCCGGTGCTCGTGCTCGACGAGCCCACCAGCCACCTCGACCCGGCCACGGCCGACGCCACGCTGTCGGCCGTGCTGGAGCGGACCGGGCGGCGGTCGCTGCTGTGGGTCACCCACCGGCCAGCCGAGCTGCCCGCATTCCCTGACGTTGTCGACCTGGCGGCCCCGCGAGCCGCCGGCGCGCGCGCAGCCGGGTGACCCGGCCCCGGGGCTGGCCGGTGCTGGCCGGCATGCCGCCGCTGCGGCGGCCGCAGGCGACGGCCGACGTGCCGGCCGGGCTCGCGCTGGCCGTCCCGCAGGCTCTCGGATACGCGAAGATTGCCGGAATGCCGGTGGAAACCGGCCTCTACACGCCGCTCATCCCGATGGCCATGTTCGCGATCGTTGGTTCATCGCGCCATCTGGTCGTCTCCGCGGACTCGCGGTGCCCGCACCGAGCCGGGACTGGTGGTCTACCGGTTCGGCACGAGTCTCTACTACGCCAACGCGTCCCGGCTCGCCGAGGACGCGTCGACCCTGACCGGGCAGGCAGCCCGCTGCGATGGATGCTCCTGGACGCCGCGGCCATCGACGACATCGACTACACGGGGGGCCCCGATGCTCACCCGGGTGGCCGGGAAGCTTCGTGACCAGCACGTCCGCCTCATCATCACCAGCGTTGCGGGCCGGAACGCGAGCAACTCGACCGGTGCGGCATCAGCGCCGCCCTTGGCTCCGGCGCCTTTACGACACCCAGGCACGACGCTAGAGGCCGACCACGCGTGCGCGGGCGGCGCCCGGTGAGCCAAGCTCGGCCACGAGCTCGGCCCGGGCCCGCGCCATGCGCTCGGCGGCGGCCGGGTCGGCCGCCGGGTACTCGGGGTTGATGGCCCTGAGCTTCGCCACCACGATCGCGGCGGTGGCCAGGCGGGTAAACCATTTGTGGTCGGCGGGCACGACGTACCACGGGGCCCACGTGGTGCTGGTCGCGGACAGCATCGCGTCGAACGCTCGCTGGTACTGCGCCCAGTACCCGCGCTCCCGCACATCGCTGGCCGAGAACTTCCAGTTCTTCTCCGGGTGGTCGATGCGCTTGAGGAACCGTTTGGCCTGCTCTCGCCGGGACAGGTTGAGCATGATCTTGACCACGTGGACGCCGTTGCTGACGAGGTAGTGCTCCCAGCGGTTGATGTCGCGGTAGCGCTGGCCCCAGATATCCCGCTTCCCGGCCCCCTCGGGCACGCCCTCGGCCGCCAGCAGATCCGGATGGACCCGGACGACCAGCACCTCCTCGTAGTGGGACCGGTTGTAGATGCCGATCCGTCCCCGGCCGGGGAGCGCAGCCTGGTAGCGCCAGAGGAAGTCGTGTTCCAGCTCCGCTGCGGATGGCGGCTTGAAACTGCGTACCTCAACGCCCTGCGGATTGAGGCCGCTCATCACGTGCTTGATCGTGCCGTCCTTTCCCGAGGCATCGAGTCCCTGGAACACGATCAGGAGGCCGAGGGCGCTCTGCGCGGCGAGCTTGTCCTGATACTCGGCCAGGAGTTGCACGCCCTCGGGCAGCAGGACGTTCGCGTCCTTGCGCTTCAGCCGTCCGGTGTGGGCCGGGTCATGGTCGCGGCTGAGCCTGACCGCGCTGCCCGGCGGCACCTGCATGGGTGCGATGAGGTCCGTCATGAAGCGAAGACGCTTGTCCATACCCCCAGCGTGCCCCGGCCGACCTGCCGCGTATCGGGCCCGGGCCGCCGACCCACCTGCACGCTGGCACCCACTGGCCAGGATTAGCCGGATGGGGGATGCGGGAGCGCCGCGAGGCGAGAAACGTCGGAGGTAGCCATCCGCCACCAGGAGGTCTGGCATGGATACGCTCCCAGCCCGCCGACGCGGGCCCGCCCTACCTAACATCAATCCACTCGGCGAGTTCGAGGACATCTACGAACGCATGGGACAGCTCATGACCATGGCATTCGGGGACTCCGGCCTGCCCAGGATCACCGACGTGCCCTGGTCGCCGCTGGCCGACGTGTCCGAGACCGACGACGCCTACCTGGTCCACGTCGAGCTGCCGGGAGTCAGCAAGGACCAGGTCGACGTGCAGCTGCAGGACCGGGAACTGGTCATCAGCGGCGAGATCAGCGACAGCGAGGACGGCAGGCGGCGCCGCGGTTCCCGCCGCACCGGCCGCTTCGAGTACCGGACCAACCTGCCCGGCGACGTCAAGGCCGACCAGGTAAGCGCGCAGCTCGCCGACGGGGTGCTCACGGTCACGGTGCCAAAGTCCGAGGCGGCCAAGCCCAGACGGATCGAAGTCCAGGCCCGGGATGGCTCGGGCTGACCGCGAGGCCATCGACCCTGTGCCGTCATTAGCCTGCCCGAACCCCTCCGGCTCGTCCGGACGGTTTCAAATGTGCCGTACATGCGGAGCCGCGAAACCCCTCCTTTCCGGCTCCAAGCAGACAACCACCGTCGTCGCGGATATGAGCGTCGGGTGAGGCGGAGTCCGCCATGGATGGTCCTGTCCTACGCCACAGCGGCTCCAGCCGCCGTAGTACCCGGCTTCGCGGCGGAGCCATACACGGGCGGCAGCCCGAACTCCGGGCCGTCGCCGAGCTCGTCCGGGGAACCGTGAAGGGCCGCGGCGGCGCGTTGCTCATCGAGGGGGAGCTGGGAGCGGGGAAGTCGCTGCTGCTCTCCTACGCCGACTCGGTGGCCAGGACCGAGGGCGTATCGGTGGCCGCGGCCGCCGCGGACGAGCTAAGCCGGTACCTGCCCCTCGGCCCTATGTTCACCGCCCTGGGCGAAACGCCGGCCACGCTGGCCGCTGAGGCGGGCCAGCCCGCCCCCCAGGCCTGGCCGCAGGCCTGGCTGACCGAGTCCTTGCGGGTCCACCTCGAGAAGCGCGTGGCAGTCGGCCCGCTGCTGGTCAGCCTGGACGACGTGCACTGGACCGACCTGGTTACGCTGAACGCGCTGCGCACCCTGCCGCGTCAGCTCGCGTCGTGTCCCCTGGCCTGGATCCTGACCCGGCGCGCGGCGGGGCGGGACAGCGATGCAGGGCGGCTGTTCGACGTGCTCGAGCGCGAGGGGGCCACCCGGATCACCCTGGGGCCCCTCGGCGACGACGCGGTCGCCGAGATGATCACCGACGCGCTGGGCGCGCCGCCCGACCCGACCCTGCTGCGGCTGGCCGGAGGTGCCGCCGGCAACCCGCGGCTTCTCGCCGAGCTGGTCACAGGCCTGCAGGAGGAGGAGGCGATCGTGCTGGCCGACGAGCTGGCCCGCCTGAGGTCAGCCCACCTGCCCATCAAGATCCAGGAAGTGATTTGTGACTCCCTGGACGGGCTCGGCGCCGAGACGAGGCGTCTCCTCGAAGCGGCGGCGCTGTTGGGCCGGTCGTTCCGGCTGGAGGACGCGGCGGCGATGCTGGGCACGGCCGCGGGGCCGCTGCTGCCCGCCGTTGACGAGGCACTGGCCGCTGGCGTGATCATCGCGACCGAGGACGCTCTGACATTCCGGCATGAACTGCTGCGCCACGCCGTCCTGGAGACCCTGCCGCTGCCGGTGCGCGAGGCTCTGCACCGTCAGATAGGGGACATCCTGCTGGCTCGCGGCTCGGCCGCGGCCGCCGCCGGGCATCTGCTCAGCTGCGCCCGCAGCGGTGATCCAGGAGCACTCGTCGGTCTGGACCGGGCCGCGGCGGAGGTCCTGCCCACATCGCCCGCCATCGCGGCCGATCTGGCCACCCGCGCCCTCGAGCTGGCTCCTCCCGGGGATGCGGAGCTGACGCGCCGCTCGTCCATGGCCGCCGAGGCGCTGACCGTCGCGGGGAGGCCTGTCGAGGCCGCCAGCCTGGCGAACTCGGCTCTGGCCAGGCCGCTGAATGCCGCCGCCAGCGCACGCCTGCGATGCGCGCTTTCCTCAGCGCTGTGGATGAGCGGGCAGCCGAGCGCAGCGCTGATCGAGGCCATGCGGGTGCTCTCCGAGCCCCATCCGCCCGCTGCCGTCCGTGCAGACATCAAGATAGCCCTGCTACAGGGCCTGGCCGGACTGCGCGACGACCGCGGCCCGGCCGCGCTGGCCCAGTCCATCCTCGCTGGCTCGGGCCAGGAGAGCAGCGATGTGGTCGTCACGGCCCTAGTGCTCCATGCCCTCATCCTGTGGGACCGGGGCGCCCTGGCTGACGGGCTCGACCTGGCCATCGAGGCGGTCCGCATCGCCACTGACCACCGGCCGGACCCGCGCCACTTCCAGCCGCATCTGTTCCTGGCGGCCCGGCTGGTCGACCTGCGGCGATTCGAGCAGGCGCGCAGCGTGCTACGCGCCGCCGCCGATCGCCCCGACCTGCTCTGGCTGCGCGGGTGGTCGGCCAGCCCGGCCACGCTCAGCGCGCGCATGTCGCTGGCCGACGACCGGCTCGACGACGCCTGCGAGGAAGCTCAGGCCGGCCTCAGCATGGCCGCCGCGCTCGGCAGTCCGCTCCGCGGCTCGGGAGTGCCGGCCGTTCTCGCCACCGTGGCGCTGCGCCGCGGCGACATTTGCGCCGCCGAACATCACATGCAAGGCCCGCGCGCACCGCCGCGCCCGTTCGAGACCGTCTACACCGAGACATGGGACACGATCGTGGCGGCCCAGATCGAGGAGGCCAGCGACGGGGCGAAGGCGGCGCTGGGCCAGCTGGCGAGCGTGTACGCCGAGCTTGACACCCACCGGTTCCTGCTCACCTGCGAGCCGACCGCCGCATCCTGGCTGGTTCGTACCGCTCTGGCTGCGGGCGACCCGCAACGGGCCAAAACCGTCGCCTTGGCCGCGGCCGAAATTGCCCGCAGCAGCCCCGAGCTTGACGTCCCGGCCGCCTCGGCCGCGCACGCCGACGGCCTGCTTAACCGCGACGCCGGCCGCCTGGAACAGGCCGCCAGCGGCCACCGTGACCCGTGGGCCCGCGCCTCCGCCGCAGAAGATCTCGGGGCGCTGCTGGCCGCGACGGGCAGCCGCGGGGATGCCATCACCCGCCTGGGCCACGCCGCCGACGGCTACGAGGCCTCCGGGGCGGCCAGGGACGCAGCCAGGGCCCGAAAACGGCTGCGCAGGCTCGGCGTACGGCGGAGGCACTGGACCGCCGGGAACAAGCCTGACACGGGATGGCCGAGCCTCACCGCGACCGAATGCACGGTGGCGGAGCTGGTCTCCCAGGGGTCAACCAACCAGCAGGTGGCCGACCAGATGTTCGTCAGCATGCATACGGTCGCCTTCCACCTGCGCCAGATCTTCCGCAAGCTTGGCATCTCCTCGCGGGTTGAACTGACCCGCATAGCCGTGCAGGAGCGGCCGGACGTAGATGAAGATCACAAGGCCACTTGAACGGAGGGCAGCTCATGAAAACCGACGAGGACATCAGAGAGGACGTCATCCGCGAGCTGCAGTGGGATGCCCAGATATCGCATCCCGAGGCCGTCGGCGTGGCGGTCAAGGACGGCGCGGTGACCCTGTCCGGGCAGGCCGAGAGTTATGCCGAGAAACTGGCCGCTGAACGCGCCGCGGAAAGGGTCTACGGGGTCAAGGCCCTGGCCAACGACCTGAAGGTCCAGCTGTCCGGCGCGCCACGGGACGACTCTGACATCGCGACCGCGATCGCGCACGTCCTGGACAACAACGTCCAGATCCCGCCCGGCCGGGTGCAGGCCCGGGTCGAGGACGGCTGGGTCATCCTGGACGGGCAGGTCGAACACGAGTACCAGCGCCGTGAAGTCGAGCGCATGGTCCGGAACGTCCGAGGCGTGATCGGCCTGACCGACAACATCACGGTCGCGCCGCCGCCCAGCCCAGCGCGCATCGAGGACACGATCGAGGACACGTTCAAGCGGGAGGCCGAGGTGGACGCGCGCCATATCAGGGTGGAGGTGTCCGACCATACCGCGAGGCTTTACGGGCACGTGCACTCGCTGAAGCAGGCGAGCGCGGCGCGAGCGGCCGCGGCGGCCGCGCCGGGAGTGGCCACCGTGGAGAACCACCTGCTGGTCCTGCCCGGCTGAATCGCTGCACCCGGGCGTAGTACCTTGCCGTATTTCCGCGATAACGCCTTCGTGCTCCACTCCCAGTCCTCGATCAGTATTGGCTCCCGCGCGTTGGCCTCGATTCGGCTTAGCCCTGATATGCCGCGACGCGCCAGCCTGGGCAGCGGCGACCCCCGCACCACGGACCGCGACCGTCGAAAGCCACCTCCTGTCTCCCCCTAAGCACCAGACTGCAGGACGCTGCCCTGGCCGGGTCCGGGCGCGTGGCGAACCGCAGTCGCAGCCCCGTCACGGACAGGACCGGAGATCCGCCACCTAGCGTTCTCAACACTTGCTTATAACGGCAGCGGCCGACCAAGCCCGCCAGCTCCAGAATCTGGCGCGATGCTCCCTGCTCTGGCCGGCGAGCCGGAGCAGGGCTTCCCGGCGGAATCAGATCACCGGCTGCCGTAGTCTTCTCGGGCGTCGAGAGCACTGCTGAAGCGTCACCAATTGGCGGGGTTGGTTCGCCGTGGTCCAGTTGGCGTAGACGTGGAGCAGGATGGCGACGCCGTTTCACCGCGACGTTCTCGCGGCCTCAGCATGAGGGCCAGCGGCTCCTAGGCCTGCCTGCGCCATGGCCAGACGGATACCGTCACCCATCTGGGCGAAGGCCGCCCGGTTAGGCTGAGGTAGTGGCCAAGGATGCCCCGTCGCGGACCGCGTTGGTCAGGCGCGCCCGCCGTATTAACCGTGAGCTGGCCCGGCTGTACCCAGATGCGCGGATCGAGCTTAATTTCGCTTCTCCGCTCGAACTGCTGGTCGCGGCAATCCTGTCCGCCCAGACTACGGACCGGAAAGTCAACGAGGTAACCCGGGTATTGTTCAGCCGGTACCACACTGCCGCCGACTACGCCGCCGCGCACCGGGCCGAACTCGAGAAAGTGATTGAGCCTACGGGATATTTCCGTGCCAAGGCGAAGACCCTCATCAGTCTTGGCGAGGCGCTATGCGATCGCTTCGGCGGGGAGGTGCCTAACTCGGTGGAGGAGCTTGTGGCCTTGCCGGGGGTTGGCCGCAAGACCGCCAACATGGTCCTCGGCGATGCATTCGGCAAGCCGCGCATCGTGGTGGATACTCATTTCGCCCGACTGGCGCGACGTTTTCGCTGGACCGCGCAGACCGACCCGGACAAGATCGAGCAAGAGGTCGCGACGCTCCTGCCCCGGCAAGAGTGGACCGTGGCTTCGCACAGGGTGATCTGGCACGGTCGTCGCGTCTGCCATGCCCGCAGGCCCGCCTGCGGCGCGTGCCGGGTCGCCAGGTGGTGCCCGTCGTTCGGTGCGGGTCCGACCGATGAAAGGACCGCGCGCAAGCTCGTTAAGACCGGGCCGTTTTCGTGACCGGAGTCACCGATTGAATTACGCCACGGCCAGCCAGAACTGTTGCTTAGACGGAGACGGAGACCTACCACCCCAGGCACTTATTTCTGGTCACTAATACTGCCAGAGTCGAACATACGGGCACTCTGGCGTTAGCCCTGATCATCCACGCTGACCGGTCGCGGTCGTCGTGCCGGCGCTGAAGGCCATGGACCCCATGTACCGTGCGGCCGACCCGGCCGCTGCCATAGAGATGGCGGAGAGCAGGTCGGGGCTGGTGGCTGAGCCGGCTGCCGGTCCGCGCAAGGTGTCCACCTTGGTGAGCGGTTCGGCGATCGAATCCAGGGGCTTGCCCTCGGCGTTGATTCCAAATGCTATCTCGACCAGCCCGCCGATGATCATGATGGCGCCGCTGACTGGCGGCGGAATGCCACGCCCAGCAGTGGCCTGGCGTGCGCGGCCGTGGGTGATAAGCCGCGCGGGCTCTCCGGAAGGTGCCGCCGCGATCTTCATCGGCTGCTGGGTGTCCTCACCATGCAGATCGACAGCGTAGGCACCAGCGGGGGGCGGTTGCGCCCGAACACCCACAGCCCGATGAACGTGGACTCCAGGAAGAACGCCAGCAGGCCCTTCATGACAAGCGGTGCGGCGGGATGTTCTCCACGAACCCCGTGGTAAGCGTCAGCTCACGACCACCACGGCGTCGGCGAGGACTCCCACTCGGGTAGGACGGGATGGTCGGCTTGCTACCCGAACGTGCGGGTTGACGCGAACTGGCGCACCGGGCAGCGTGAAAGGAGCGCCGTCGGTGACGGCAGCAGAGCAGACAGTCAGTTTGGTCTGCGGAAACGTGCGGGGGTTAGTCGTGTTGCATGCAGGGCTCAGTCTGATCACCGTGAACCCTCTCCGGCTCGACGAGGCGGTGAAGCACATCGAGACCGAGGTCGGCCCGCAGGCCGAGCGCCTGTCCGGCAGCCTGGGCCTGTCCCTGCACGTGAATGCCGATCTCGGCCTCGCGGTGCTCGAGACGTTGTGGGTGTCCGACGACACACTCCGCGCGGGTGAGCGCGTGATTGCGCCACGCAAGGACGAAGCGGTGCGGTGCGCCAACGGGACGATCACAGTTGAGCACTACGCGGTCCCGGTGTTCGAGCAGGAGGCACCCGTGGCCGCCGGAGCGGGCGTCCGGCTGACCCGGATCGATGTCGCGCCGTCGAGGGTCGAGGACGCGATCGAGGTCTTCGGCGACACGACTGTTCCCTGGTTGTCCGGCACCAAGGGCTTCTGCCGAACGCTCTACCTGGTCGACCGAAACTCGGGGCGTACGGTCAGCGAGATCGTCTGGCAGGATGCCCGCGCCCTTACCGCGAGCCGCAGTGCCGCGGCCGCGATCAGGGCCGAGGCGGTAACGGCCGCGGGCGGTGTCATCCGGGCCGTGGAGGAATACAGCGTGCTGGTCAATTCCGCGCGAAAGCCTGCTCTCTAACCTTTCGGGTGTCGGCATGGCGCTGGCAGGAACCTGGCGGAGGAATGGACTGTACGAGGAAATCATCGACGCGGCGCGGCAAGAGGCGGGCGGCGTGAGCCACGAGGCGGCGGAGCGCGCCGTACAGGCGACTTTGCAGACCCTGAACGAGCGCCTCCCGCGCGGCGAGGCGCGACACATCCTGCGGGAGCCGCCGGCCGAGCTGAGACCCTGGATCTATACCGAGACCTTCGGCATCGACGAGTTCCTGACGCGGGTGGCGCAGCGCGAGGAAACCGACATCGAGACCGCGTTGCTTCATGCGCGCGGCGTGTTCTCCGCTTCTGGCGACGCGCTCGGCGGCGAAGCGGTCGCGTACATCGCGGCCAGCCTCCCGCAGACCTTCGAGCCGCTCGTGACAGAGGCGCAGCACAGGTACCTCGACATCATGCCGACCGGCGAGTTCTGAAGCCGGGTCGGCACGCGGCTGGGTCTCGACGACGCGGCGGCACGTCAGGTCACCGAGGCGGTGCTCGAGACGCCGGCCGAGCGAATCGCACGAGGCCAGGTGAGGACCTCGTCGCCCACCTAGACGCTGCTGCAGCCGCCGCTTCGGCGTCGCAGGTCGTCGGCCGGTCCGGGAGCGCGGCGCATGCCGCTGGCGACGTTCTTGCATCGGGTGGCCGCGCGCGAAGGCGCCGACTTGAATGAGGCGGGCCTTTCGACGAGACTGCCGGGCATGTTCGCGCGGTCTTCGCGCCCCTGGCCGAAACGGTCAGTGCCAAGGAGTGGTTCGACGTCATCGTCGAGCTGCCCGAGGACTACCGTGGCCTGATTCCCGCGCGTTCTCGTTGACGCCAGCCCGACTGCAGGGTCACGAATCGCCGATCGCCTTTTCGTCTCTGCCCTCAACTGGGACGATCGTGACCGGACACCGAGCCTTGAGGACGACGTACTGGCTGACTGTTCCCGGCATTGCGGGTTTACCTGGCCGGGCTGCCAGGACAGCGAGCTGCGCATTTGTCTGGCGGCCTGGGTCGATGATCACGCGTCCCGCAAGTCCCACCGAAACGCGCAGGTCGGCCTGTGTTGCCTTATCACCGAGTTCATCGTCGACGGGTCTCGCGAACTGCCGCCTCGGCGTTGGCTCGCTCCCCCTTCGGTGTGCTTCGCAGCGTGGGTTTAGCCACCGACCGCGCCGAGCGGGCGCTCGTAAGCGGTCACCGCGATGAGCGGGGCTTGCCGCCACCGGGCTTCCTGGGCGGCAGTCGCAGGGCCGCCTTGAATGCCGGAGAATTGTCGACCCCAAGGCAACAGTCATGACCCCTCCTTACGGGCGGCGAGCCTGGTGAGCATATGACGCGCCGCGCCTTCCATGTCATGGTGCTTCTACTCCCCCGCGCGTGACTCCGCCGAGATCACGGCGCAGCGGTGCACCTCCTCGAAATCACCTACGGAAACGCCTACCTGGCCCTGGTCTGCTCGTCCTGCTCGTCGTCTACGGCCACTACGGACCCCAGGCCAGCCGCTGCCAGCTTCAAGTTACGCAACCGATTCCCGTGTCGCGAAAGTAGCTGATCTACCCGCGGTACGACGGGGACGGCGCTCCCGCCCTTCCACCTGGAGTTACCAGGTTCAGCCCGGCAGGACCAGCAGGTGGCTCTCCACGGCGGCGACTCCGGGCGCGGCGGCCGCGGCCGCTCTCGCAGCGCTCGCCTCCTTCAGCGAGTGCACGTGTCCGTACAGCTTCGCGGTGTGGTCGGACATCTCCACCCTGATGTGCCGCGCGTCCACCTCGGCCTCGCGCTTGAACGTGTCCTCGATCGCGTCTTCAATCACGACCGGGCTGGCCGGCGGGGTGATGGTGATGTTGTTCGTGATCCCGGTGACGCCGCGGATATTGCGGACCATCCGCTCGACCTCACGACGCTGGAACTCGTGCTCGACCTGGCCGTCAAGAAAGACCCAGCCGTCCTCGACGGTGGCCCGGACCTGGCCGGGCGGGATCTGCACGTTGTTGTCCAGGACGTGGGCGATCGCCGTCGCGACGTCGCCGTCATCCCGCGGCGCGCCGGACAACCTGACTTTCAGGTTATTGGCCACGGCCTTCACCCCGTAGACCCGTTCCGCCGCCCGTTCCGCGGCCAGCTTCTCGGCGTAGCTGATCGTGTGGCCGGTCAGGGTCACCGCCCCGTCCTTGACCGCCACGCCGATAGCCTCGGGCTCGGAAATCTGGGCGTCCCATTGCAGCTCGCGGATGACGTCTTCTTTGATCTCTTCATCGGTTTTCATCGGCTCCTCCCATTCATGTGAGGCGCATCCCTGCTCTTCAGGCTGCGGGGGACGACCGGGCGCCGCATCACTCGTTCGGGTAGGGCGGCGTGCGCTCGGCTAGGCCGCCCTGCCCCTGCGGCGGCTGCTCCTGCACGGCGATGCGGGTCAGCTCGACGCGTGAGGATATGCCGAGCTTGCGGAAGATCTGGCGCAGGTGGAAGGCGACCGTATGCATGCTGATGAACATCTGGTCGGTTACCTTCTGGTTGGTGAGTCCCTCGGCGGCCAGCTCCGCCACCGCACACTCAGTAGCGGTCAGACTCAGCCAGCCGGTGGCGGGCTTGCTCTCGCCGCTCCAGTGCCTTCGGCGCACGCCGACGCCTGCGGAGCCGCTGTCTCGTCCGTGCCGCGTCCCGGTCCGCTCCGGAGGCCTCGTAGCCGCCGGCCGCCTGGTCGAGGCGGGTTATCGCGTCGTCGCGGCTGGTCCCGGCCGAGCTGACAGAGGCGGAGCGGGATCTCTTCGAGCGGCTGGCCGCCGTATCCGAATTCGATCCGAGGAGGCGGCGGTGAGCTACGCCCTGATCCGGGCCAGGCGCCTTGATCTCGACCAGTTCGCCGCGGCGGCGGGCCTGCACCCGGAGCTGATCTGCAGGTTCGTGGCGCTCGGCATCCTGGACGCCGACCGCGACCCGGGCGGCCGACTCTGGTTCGACCCGACCGAGCTCGCGGCGGTCGCCCGGATCCAGCGTCGTTGCGGGAGAGGGTTGCCCGGTGGCTGATCAGGTTGGGCAGATGCGGATGGGCTGCTGGCGGGCTCCGGTCTTGCGGGCGGCTTTGGCGTCCGCGGGTTTTAATGACCACGTCCACAGCCACGGGAACACCTGTCTTAGCACTTCAAGGGCAAGATCTAGCGGGGAACTAGCCGTAACTTCGGTCTAATAGGGAACCCCAACGTTGTGGAGACGACCATGGCCGAAGCAGTCTCTCGAGCCGGTAGCCGCCCACCGCGCGGCCAGGCGGCTTACGTGCGCGCCTGCGGCCAGGGCGTTCCTCACCCGCGCCAGCTCCTGCGACTTCGCCCCGGAGGGCTACGAGGCCACCTGGGCCCGCCGTGCCACCCCGGCCGACCTCACCGACATGGGCCGCATGCAACTCGGCCTGCAACCGTGGTAGCGGAGCATCATGATCGTCGTCGTCGCCGACGATGGCGCGAGAGGAGGGCACGGTCGAGACCTCTGCGGCAAGCTTTCCCGATCTAACGCAGCAGCCGCAGCTGGTCGTCGGCCTGCTTGCATCGCCAGGACCTGCCTCGGAGCTGACGGAAAGCCTGCTGCCGGAAATCGCTGACCGGCTGGCAGTGCAGCTGCCCGGAGCTCGGTGGAAAGTGGAATTCGTCTCGGACCGGCTGGTCGAACCGCCAACCGTCCTGAGCGAGCTGATCTCGGCGGGCCGCCGGATCCTTCTCGACCGTGGCTGGCAGCTGGTCGTCTGCGTAACCGATCTCCCACTGCAGACCGCGCGGCGACCCGTAATCGCACATGTCAGCGCGACACATGGCGTCGCGGTCCTGTCCATGCCGGCGCTCGGCCCGGTCGCGGTACGCAAGCGCGCGGTCGAGACGATCGTCCGCCTGGTCGGGCACATGCTGGGCGACATGATGCAGGCAGCGGACGCCGATGAGCGACCAGGGCCGCTCCCCGATGCTGTCGGCCGCCGCATGGGCGAACTGGGCAGGCGCATGGATCAGGGAGAGCATGGCGTGGGCTTTGCCGCGCGGGTCGTCACCGGCAACATCTGGCTGCTGCTGGGCATGCTGCGCGCCAACCGCCCGTGGCGGCTCGCGCTACGGCTTACACGCGCGCTTGTCGCGGCGTTCGCGGCTGGCGTGTTCGCGCTGGTAACGAGCGACATCTGGCGGCTCGCCGAGTATCTCGGGCCGCCACGGCTGACGATCATCGGTCTCGGCTCGGTCGCCGCTACCAGCGTGACTATCATGATCGCGACCGGGCTGTGGGAGCGGAGCCCGCACCCGGCCGCTCGCGAGCAGGTCATCTTGTTCAACATCGTCACCGCGGCCACTGTCGGAATCGGCGTGGCCGCCTTGTACGCCGCCCTGTTCGTCGCAATGCTCGCGGCGGTGCTGCTGCTCATGCCCGCTGACCTGCTCAGCATCGTGCTCCGCGGCACCGCGGGCGTGGTGGACCAGGTCAGGCTCGCGTGGCTGGCCACCTCGATCGCGACGCTCGGCGGCGCGCTCGGTGCCGCACTGGAGTCCCACGACAGCGTGCGCGAGGCGGCTTACACATATCAGCCGGATACCCAGGTCAGCATC
>Ga0335075_10005390_pt1 | contig 19892 bp, 12 predicted proteins | sample Lox_Sample_24_FD_206723 | JGI IMG/M metagenome (GOLD analysis project Ga0335075, IMG submission 206723) | Soil microbial communities from Loxahatchee National Wildlife Refuge, Florida, United States - Lox_Sample_2.4 | ecosystem: Environmental > Terrestrial > Soil > Wetlands | place: USA...
GGCGGGTTCACGATCAATCAAGTTGAGCATTTCTACCACGTGGGGCCAACAGAAGGTCTCCGAAATTCGATGACCGAGGCGCTGATCTCGAATTTTGGAGGTTGGGTGGAACCCAAAAAAACGAGTCCCGTTGCTCAGCTTGGTCTGTTTGATCTTATCGAAGATGGATCAGATTGCAACGGAACGGTAGCAAAACCGGACGAATAGAAAACGGGACGCAGCGGAACGCAACTCAATTCAAGTGGTATAAAATCCCCGTTTAATTCGTTGCATCGATGCTTGGTTTTGCAACGAACTGCGTTCCCTTTTCTTTCCGGCGATCGAGATCCGCGAAATGGCCAGATACACATGAGCGAACCGCGCTCGCTGGTGGAGCACTTTTTTCGCCACGAGGTCGGCCGGCTTGTCGCCGTGCTGACCCGGTCGCTCGGTGTGCGCCGTCTCGCCCTTGTCGAGGACATCTTTCAAGCCGCGCTCGTGCAGGCCCTGGAACCCTGGTCTCGGCCCGGCGTACCGGAAGACCCGGCTGTCTGCCTTTACCGCACCGCTCGCAACCTGGCGATCGGCGCCCTGCGCACCTCTCTCGGTCGTGGGTCAGAAAAAAATGTCAGAAATCCGGACGATGTCCGTGTTTCATAACAGAGGAAGGCCGATATGGGGCTGAATGCGAACACCATCGTTCAGGTGCTGCTGCGGGAGCGCATCAAGCTCTCGGCTTCCGTGCTGGCTATCCTGCGCGACGTGCATGGCACCGACGATGTTTTCCAGCAGGTCGTCCTCCAGGCGCTCGAAAGTGCGGAGCATTTCCGCGAGCCTGAACATCTGCTCGCCTGGGCGTTGCGGGCCGCGCGGCATCGGGCCATCGATGTGCTGAGCAAGCGCGGGGCGCGCTGCCTGGATCAGGCCGTCCTCGAACAGCTGGAACAGCAATGGGTCGCCGGACGCAGTGAGGATCTGTCGTCGCGCCTGGATGCGCTGCAACACTGCCTGCAAAAGCTCCCCGAGCGTGCCCGCCAGCTGGTGCGCCTCCGCTACGAAGAAGGACTCTCCTGCACCGCCGTCGCCCAGGAAGTGCATCGCAGCGTGGACGCGATTTATCAGAACCTGTCGCGGATTCATCGGCAGCTGCGACAGTGCATCGAGCGCGAGTTAGGCATCGCCGATCGGCCACCCCTGGGCGAGACGTTGTCATGAGCATGGAACCGAACAATCCGGCTCGCGACGAGGAAGACCATCGGGTCGAGGAGCTGATGGTCCGCTACTGGGACGGCTCACTGAGCGAGGACGAGCTGGCGGAGCTGAATGCGGCGCTGGCCGCACGGCCGGGGCTGCGCGCGGTGTTTCAAGACCTTTGCCTTCAAGTGCTGGGGATCGCCGAGCATTCCGCCGCCGCACGGGCCGTTCCCCTGGCCCTGGCGCCTCTGCGGCGTCGCAGTCGGCGGCGCTTTCTCTGGTCGGCCGCGGCCGCCGGCGTGCTGCTGGCGACCGGAGCCGCGGTGATGCCCTGGAGGCTCTTTAGCCGTCGCGCGAACCGGATGATCGCTCATCTCAGCATCGCCAGCGGAATCGTGCAAATTGGCCGCGACGATACCCATGTTCGCCCCAGTACGACGAACCAGGCGCTGGCCGCAGGCGAAGTCGTCTCGACCCAGGGCATGGACAGCTCCGCCGAGATTCGCTGTCTCGACGGCACACGCTTGATTCTCAGCGGCAACACCTCGATTGTCATGCCCGAAGAAGGCGAGAGCGCGATCCGCTTTGCCCACGGCGCCCTCGCGGCCGACGTGCGGACCCGGCCGGCCGGCCACCCCCTGCGGATCGTCACACCCGCCCTCGAAGTGCAGGCGCGCGCCGCCAAGCTGGCCCTCTTCGGACTGGACAATCAAACGGTCGTGGGCGTTTTCAAAGCGGCGGACGAGCCGGAAGCCGGGACCGTCCAGCTCAAGCGATTTTCCGATAGACAGCTGGTCCGTCTCCGGCCCGGCGAATGGGCTGAGACCGACCGCCAGGGCAACCTGCGGCCCAACACCCTGCCGCGAGTCCCGGACAGGCTGGAAGTCACCTTTGGCGAACAATTGCCCCATGGTTGGGGCGCCGGCAAAAGAGTTGTCGATCACCTTCCGCCCGGCTCCGGGGCAGCCGTGCGCGCCGTTCCCCAACCGGGGCCGCTCGGTACCCATCATGCCGTGAAAACGCAGAACGCCTGGACGAACGGGCTGTTCGAGATCCATGACGACAGCTGGTTTCATTTCCGCTTTCGTCTGGAAAAACCCGGCTTCTTTCAGATCCTCGTGGTTGTCCGCAGTCAGGATCCGACCCGCCATCTTTCCGTCGTTCTCGAAAACAATAACTTGTGGAAGCACAGCCCGCCGCGCCAGTGGCATACCGTCCATGCGCCGTTCCGCGATTTTTCCCCCACCCGACCGGACGTGTGGATCGAGAAGCCGCTCGTTGCCTTCGTTGTCGTGTTCGATTCACAGACCGTGGACCGCGGCCTCACCATCGAACGCTTCTGGATCACCCGCGGACGCGAGGGCGCAATCAAACCCACATAGCGACGCTTCGGCGAAGCGTCTCGGCCGATAACTGAATTCCTACCCATGCACGATTCCGTAAGAGAGCATCGGTTATCCACGAGCTTCCCCCGGCACGCCGCGAAGATCCTCGGCGTCGCCATCGCTGCGACGATCGTTCTGTTCACGGCCCGCGCCGACGCGACCGGCAAGCGCAACGATTCGCCTCTGACTGCCGAGAGTCAGGCGGTGTATCAGCAGCGCGTCCTGCCCTTTCTCAAGAAACACTGCTGGCAATGCCACGACGAGGATTCCGCCAAGGCCGGTTTCCGGGTCGATAGCCTGGGCACCGATTTCCTGGCCGGCAAAATGGCCGACCGCTGGCGCGAGGCGATCGATCAGATCAACCTCGGCAAGATGCCCAAGAAGAAATCCCGGCCCGATCCGCGGGAAGCATTCGCCGTCGTTGAATGGGTCAACCAGGAGCTGCGCGACGCCGAGAAGCGGGCGCAAAGCACCGGTGGCCGGACCGCGATGCGACGATTGAATCGCACCGAGTACGCCAACACCGTGCGCGACCTGTTTCACCTGGACGAAAACTTCGTCCGCAAGATCGAACAGGAATTGCCGGCCGACGGCAAGGTGGACGGTTTCGATCGCGGGGGAGCGGCCTTGTTCGTGGATAAATCGCAGCTTCAAGCCTACCTCGACACGGCCGAGCTGGTGGTCCGCGAAGCACTGCCGGCGGAGCCGATCAAGACGAACAGGTATCGCATCCGCGCCATCGAGGACCGCTGGCTGCTCCGCCGCAGCCCAAAAAAAACGACGACGATGGAGGAAGTCCTCAATCGAGGCGATGTCAAGTTCGCCGACCTTTTGGCCAAGGAAAAACGCCCCTTGCCCGAAGTTGAGCGCGGCCCGGAGCCGAACGATTTGACCATCGTACGCGACGGGGGAATCGAAATCTACGCCGCCTCAATGACCCATCTGGGATACACCCTTGAAGGGAACATGCTGCGAAACGTGGTAACGCGAGACGGCTGGTATCGCTTCCGGGTTCATGCCGGCGCCAGCCGGGGCAGCGGAGCATTCGCCGTCGATGACGTTCGCATTCTGGCCGAGTATTGCCGCCAATCGCGCGAGCTTCGCCGCAACTTTACCTTCACGATCGACGCACCGCTGGATCAGCCCAAGGTCTATGAGGCGACCGTGTTTCTCCGCCGCGGGGGTGCGGGTTTCCAGCCGGATCTGCGCTTTACCTGGAACTTGTACCACGGCGGATGGCGCGGCTTCCACGACGATGACAAAGCGATGCTCCTGACGCATCCCGAGATGAGGCGTCTTTACTGGGCTGGCCGACAAAGCGGAGAGGCATATTCCCGGGCGATGGAAACCAAGCAGCCTCCTGAGGTTGTCGCCGCGGCACGCAAGAAACGCGATGAGGCCCACGAGAACCTGTACCGCTTCGCCTTGACCTTCCGGGGTCCGGTCAATCGGCTGAACCCGGCCATCGATCCGAAAGCGGTGCCGCATTTGTGGTACGAGTACATCGAGGTTGAAGGACCGCTGACGGAATGGCCAACAAAAGCGAGCCAGGAAATCTTTTTTCAGGACACGGATCAAGACGGCGCGGACGACGCCCGGCGGATCTTCGCTCGTTTCCTGCCGCGCGCCTATCGCCGCCCGGTGAAGCCGAAGGAAGTCGAGTCCCTGGTGCAGCTGGTCCAGACCATGCAAGACAAGCACGGCAAAACGTTCGCCGATGCTGTCCGCGCCGCTGTGGCGAGCGTGCTGGTTTCTTCCGATTTCCTTTTCCTGCATGAGCCGACAGGGGACGACGCCAAACCCCGCGACTTGAGTGATTACGAATTGGCCAACCGCCTGGCCTATTTCTTGTGGAGCACCATGCCGGATGCGGAGCTGCTCGACCTGGCGGCGCGGAAACGGCTCCGTTCTCCGGGCGTGCTCCGCGCCCAGGTCCAGCGCATGCTCGCCGATGCGCGGGCGAGACAATTCGTCGTGAGCTTCGTCGGCCAATGGATGCGCGTCCGCGAATTCGATTCGGTCATGGTCGATACCCGACAGTACAAGGACTACGACGATGCTCTGCGCGAAGCCAGCATGCGTGAGCCTTACGAGTTTTTCCACGAGCTGTTACGCTCGAACGAGCCGTTGCTCAACCTGCTCGATAGCGATTTCCTGGTGGTCAACGAGCGTCTGGCGAAGCACTACGGCATCGACGGAGTAAAGGGCGACGGCTTTCGGCGTGTATCGCTGCGGGCGGAGAATCGCCGCGGCGGCATCGTCGGCATGGCCGGAGTGCTGACCTACCTGGCGGACGGGACACGCACCCTGCCGGTTCGCCGCGGCGCTTACCTGCTCGACGTACTCTGGAACACGCCCGCCTCGCTGCCTCCTCCCAACGCCGGCGATCTGCCGGTGGTCAAGGGAAAAAATCTGACGGTGCGGCAACGACTCGAACAACATCGCTCCGTCTCGTTCTGCGCCAGCTGCCACAGCAAAATCGATCCGCTCGGCCTGGCGCTGGAGAACTACGACGCCATCGGCGCCTGGCGCGAACGGCAGAACGGCGAGGGCCGCAAAGGCGGCAAGTACGACCCGCCGATCGACCCTTCCGGCGTCATGCCCGGAGGACAGAGCTTCAAGACCTTGCCCGAGTTCAAGCGCCTTTTGCTGGCCGAAAAGGGGAAATTTCTCAAGGGCTTCACGGAAAAGCTGCTGGCGTATGCGCTTGGCCGTCCAGTCGGCGCGGCGGATCGTGCCCTGGTGAGCGAGATCCTTACGAAAGCAGCCAAAGACGAGTATCGTTTACAAGCGGTGCTTCAGGCCATCGTGGCAACGCGAGCGTTTCAGAGCAAGTGACAACCAACCAAAACGCTGTACCCGAATAAACCGCCAAGGCGCCAAGGACGCCAAGAAAAGAAAGAGAGAAAAATAGAAAGAAAAGAGCCGATAGATCGGAGGCGAGAGTGCCGGTTTTTCTTGGCTCTCTTCCTCTTTCTTTTCTTGGCGTCCTTGGCGTCTTGGCGGTTCAACTTTTTCTGCTTCTTATGAAAGGACCGGCAATGCATATCCTCCGTAGACGCTGGGTGATGGATCGGCGGACGTTCTTGCGCGGGACGGGGGCGTCCATCGCCCTGCCGTGGCTGGAGGCGATGAGCGTATACGGCACCTCGTACAGCAAGGCCGGCGAGTTGGCGGCAGACGAGGCGCCAGCGCGGGCGGTGTTCACCTGCTGGGGTATGGGCATGAACCCGTTCACGGCCACGCCGGAAAAGAGCGGGCTTGACTACGTCCTGCCGGCCTCGGTCAAACCGCTGGAGCCGTTGCGCAAGGAAACCACGTACTTCACAGGTTTGCACGCGGTCATGGGCGGGCACCAGTCGTCGCACTGCTTCCTCACCGGCGTCGATTCGCAAAAGGGCAAGTACGGCACCTCCTGCGACCAGCTGATCGCCGAGCGGCAGGACGGGAAGACACGCTTCCCGTTGCTGGCCCTCAGCTGCACGCGCCAAACCGGCTTCGGAGGTCTCGGCGAAGGCACGCTGTCCTGGACGCGGAACCATACGCCGGTCCTTCCGGAGGATCGGCCGCAAATCCTGTTTGACCGACTATTCCGGCCCGACAGCGCCGCCGAGGTCGCCGCTCGCAAGCGTCGCGCCGCCGAGCAGAACAGTGTGCTGGATTCGGTGCGCGAACAGGCTCGCAAGCTCAAGGGGCGTCTGGGCAAGGCCGACCGGGCCAAGCTCGACGAATACTTCGCGTCGATCCGCGATGTCGAGGCGCAGCTGGCGACCGATGCTCACTGGCTGGCCCAGCCCAAGCCGAAGGTGGAGCCGAGAAACTATGCCAAGGCCAAGCTCGGATGGTTCCGCTCAATGTTCGACGTGGCGGCCCTGGCGCTGGAAACCGACAGCAGCCGCGTCGTCACCTTCCTGGTGCGCGACTCGCTCAACGGCGGTCCTTTCAACCCGCGGGAACAGGGCGCGCCCTGGGACCTGCACACGATCACCCACAATGCCGGCGAAGAGGAAAAGCTCCGCTGGTGGACGAAGATCGACGCCTTGCAGATGACTGAGTGGGTTTACTTCCTGTCCAAGCTGAAGACCATGAGCGAAGGGAAAGGCACCGTCCTCGACCGTACTCTGGCGGTGTGGGGCACGACCAACGGTGGTCCGGCGGCCCATTGGAAGAAGGACCTGCCGGCGCTGCTCACGGGCGGTACAGCGCTGGGCGTCAAGCACGCCGGCCACCTTGCCTGCGCTAACCAAGTGCCGCTAGGCAACCTGATGCGAACCGTCGCCGCGAAGATGGGAGTGAAGGTCCACGACACGTTTTACGGCGGCGCGCACAACGGTACGATCAAGGAGCTGAGCTGATTCAAAGCTTTCGAGGGACTAACACAATGTGGCGACACGTTTTCAACGTGTCGGGCCATTCGGCACGTTGAAAACGTGCCGCCACATTGTGGTAGGCGCTTTTATCCTTCCTGTAATTCGCGCAGGGTTTGCTCGATGACCTGGATCTGGTTCTGTAAATCGGCCACGAGCTCGCGCTGCTGCTGAACCACCTCGGCGGGGGCGTTCTCGACGAATTTAGCGTTGCTGAGCTTCGCCCGCGCCGCTTGAAGATGCTTGAGCTTCTCCGCTTGCATTTTTTTCAGCCGCGCGGCTTCCGCGGCCTCGTCGATCAGGCCCGCCAGGGCCACGTACACCTCGAATTCCGGTGTCACATGCGTCGCCGCCTGGCGCGGCTTGACGGTATTGGGACCGCATTCGAATCGGCCGGCGCCGGCCAGGGCGCTGATGAATGGTGTCAGCGCGCGGAAGTCGCCGGCGATCGTTTCGGAGCAACGCACGAGCACATCGAGATTTGTTTTCAGGTTATAGCGGTTGCGCACCTCGCGGACGGCGCGGATCAGCTCCTGCATGCGGCTGATGCGCGTCTCCATCGCAGCATCCTGCCAGGACGCAGGCAGGCTCGGCCACGATGCGATGACCACGCTCTCGGCGGCCGGCTCCGGCGCCGGCAGGCCGCGCTCGAAGGCAGCTTCGTTCAGCGCCTGCCAGATCGACTCAGAAACGAACGGCATGATCGGCTGCACCAGACGCAGAATACCGTCGAGCACGCCGACAAGCACGCGCTGCACCAGCAGACGCCCCGCCGGCTCTTGCAGGCGTTTCTTGCTCATCTCGACGTACCAGTCGCAGAACTCCGACCAGGTGAAATCGTAAATCGTCCGCGCCACCTCGCTGAAACGATAATTCTCCAGGTGCTGCGTCACCGCCGTTGTTGTCGTCGCCAGGCGACTCAAAATCCAGCGGTCCTCGATGGGCATCTGGTCGTGGCGGATGGCCTCCGGCCGATAACCCTCCAGGTTGAGGAACAGGAAGCGCGCGGCGTTCCACAGCTTGTTGGCGAAGTTGCGCCCCATATCGAAGCGCTCCGACGCCTGTTTCGCGGTCGGCAATTCCGGGTCGGGAGCCGGCCAGGGACCGCCGGGACGGAATGGCTTCTTGCAATTGGGACACGTCACCTTGCGCGTCCGCAGGTACATATGCTCCTGCTTGACGGGCACGAGCACATCGCAATGCGGGCACACGTTGGATACCGGCATTTTGCTGTCTTGCGTTTCGGTCGCCTGGTGGACCATGAGGAAACGTAGGGCGTCCGTGCCGTAGCGCGCGATGATGTCCAGCGGATCGATGCCGTTGCCCTTCATCTTGCTCATCGTGTCGCCGAAGCCGTCGAGAATCTTCGGATGGATGTACACATGATGAAACGGCACTTTCCCTAGGTTGTAAAGTCCCGTCATCACCATGCGAGCCACCCAGAGGGTGATGATGTCGCGGCTCGTCACCAGCACGCTGGTCGGGTACCAGTATGCCAGCTCCGGCGTGTGCTCCGGCCAGCCGAGCGTCGAGTGCGGCCATAATGCCGAGCTGAACCAGGTGTCGAGCACATCAGGATCCTGCTCTAGAGGATATTTTGGACCCAGAATATCGCTCGGCAGATCTTCGAGGGCGCAGATGAGCCAGCGGCCATTGTCACCGTCGAGCCGCCAGGCTACGTCGTCGCGGCCGGCAAAGATGCGCTTCAACTCGTTTTCGGGGCAGGAAGCGTACCAGATGGGGATGCGATGTCCCCACCACAATTGCCGGCTGATGCACCAGTCACGCTTCTCGCCGAGCCAGTCGAGATAGGTTTTCGCATAGCGCTCTGGGAAAAAGCGCACGCGGCTCTCGTTCACCGCGTCGAGGGCGCGCTGAGCCAGACCGGGCTGCCCGTCGGCGTCGCCCATGCGCACGAACCATTGATCCGACAGATACGGCTCGATGGGTGTTTTGCTGCGGTCGCTGAGTGGGATGCTGTTCTCGATGTCCTCCTCGCGGTCGAACAGACCGATGTCCTGCAAATCCTCAACCACCTTGGTACGCGCCGCCATGCGGTCGAGTCCCGTGTAGGAGAACTTCCGGCCGCGAAATTCGCCCTGGCCGTTGTCGTTGATGGAGCCGTCCGGATTCAGGATGTTGATGGGTGGTCCGATCGCCTTGTTTCGCTCTCCAACCGCATAATCGTTGTAATCGTGAGCGGGCGTGATCTTCACGGCGCCGGTGCCTTTTTCGGGATCGGCGTAACGGTCGGCGATGAGCGGGAGCTTGCGGCCCACAAGCGGCAATTCCAGAATGGCGCCGGCGCGGGCCATCTCCGCGAGTGTTTCCAGATGCGACAGCATCTCGTCGCGTCGCCGGCGGAGCCGTTCGAGTCGTTCCTGAATCTCGCGCGCATCCTTGTCACTCGCTTTGCCGAGGCTCGCTTCCAGATCGCGCTCGCGCTTGTCAAGCTCGCGCGCTGGCTCCGGATGCACGGCCACAGCGGTATCGCCCAGCATCGTTTCGGGCCGAGTGGTGCCGATCAGCACATGATCCATCGAGCCGGAGACGCCGGACACCACCGGATAGCGAAAGTAGTAAAACTTGCCCTTCTGCTTGACGTTCTCGACCTCATCGTCGGCCACCGACGTTTGCAGCTGTGCGTCCCAATTGACCAGACGCTTGCCGCGGAAAATCAGGCCGTCCTTGAACATCTTGAAGAACGTGGTGCGGACCGCGCGAGCGCAGACCGGGTCGAGGGTGAAGCGTGTGCGCTGCCAATCGCAGCTGCACCCCAGCTCGCTGAGCTGGCCGAGGATGCGCTTCTCATATTGGTCCTTCCATTGCCAGATGCGCTGGACCAGCTCGTCGCGGCCGAGGTCGTGTCGCGTCTTCTTTTCCTCGTCGCGCAGGCGCCGCTCGACTACGGCCTGCGTGGCGATGCCGGCGTGATCGGTGCCGGGCATCCATAACGTGTCGTAGCCCTGCATGCGCCGCCACCGTACGAGCACGTCTTGCAGCGTGTTGTTGAGGGCGTGGCCCAGGTGCAGCGCTCCCGTCACGTTGGGCGGAGGAATGACAATGCAGAACGGCTCGCGGTTGGGATCGGGGCGTGCGTGGAAGAACCCGCGCTCGTTCCAGAAACGCAGCCAACGTTCTTGCGCTTCGCGAGGATCGTAGTGCTTGGGAAGCTCCATCGTCATGAGAGACTGAATCCTTTTCATGCTCAGCCGCAAGCGGCTAACTGTGTTTGCGTTCCGCGTCCTTGAACAGTTTGTACTCGGTGGCATCGACCAACGCCAGCCAGCTCGCCTCGATGATGTTTTCGCTGACGCCGACCGTGCCCCAGACATCGTCGCCGTCGCGCCATTCGATGACCACACGCACCCGCGCCGCCGTCTCCTCCCGCGCATTGACCACGCGCACCTTGTAATCGACCAGGTGCATCACCGCCAGCCGGGGATAGAACGGCAACAGGGCCTTGGTCAGCGCCTCGTACAGCGCGTTGACCGGACCATCGCCCTCGCTGACGGTATGCATGACCTGATCGTGCACGCGCACCTTGACAGTGGCCTCGGTGATCGGCTTGCCGTCGGGACCGGCCTCGATGTTGACACGGTAGCTTAGACGCTCGAACAGCGGCTGATATAGCCCGGCCGTCTTCTTGACTAGTAGATCGAACGACGCCTCCGCCGCCTCGAACTCGTAGCCCTCGTTTTCGAGCTCCTGCACGCGCGTGAGGATATTCCGCATCAGCGCTTGATCGTGCGCCAGCTGATATTTCATGGTCTTGGTCAGGATCGTCGATTGGCCTGACAATTCGCTGACCAGGATGCGGCGCTCATTGCCCACGGCGGACGGATCGATGTGCTCGTAGCTGGCCGTGTTGCGGGCGACGGCGTGAGTGTGCATGCCGCCCTTGTGCGCGAAGGCGCTGGCGCCGACGAACGGCTGATTGGAGCGGAAATTCATGTTGGCCGTCTCCCACACGTAGCGCGATACCTCGGTCAGCCGGGCCAGGCTGCCTGGCAACAGCACCTCCTGGCCGCGTTTCAGGGCGAGATTGGCGAGGATGCTGACAAGGTCGGCGTTGCCGCAGCGCTCGCCGATGCCGTTGATCGTGCCCTGCACCTGCGTCGCGCCGTGCGCCACTGCCGCCAGCGTGTTGGCCACCGCCACGTCGGAATCGTTGTGGCAGTGGATGCCTAGCTCGACGCGGAGCTGGCGGCGCACCGCCTCGACGGCGGCGGCAATGGCTTCGGGCAAAGTACCGCCGTTGGTATCGCAGAGGATAACCACCGAGGCGCCGGCATCCTGCGCCGCGCGCAGTGTTTGCAGGGCGTACTCGGGGTTGAGGCGGTAGCCGTCGAAAAAGTGCTCGGCGTCGTAGAACACCTCGCGGCCGGCCTCTCGACAGTAAGCGACCGACTCGGCGATCATGCGCAGGTTCTCTTCGAGCGTGGTGCCCAGTACCTCGCGGACATGCAGGTCCCAGGTTTTGCCGACGATGGTGACGATGGGAGTCTGGGCGTCGAGCAGCGCCTTGAGGCAGGTGTCCTCGGCCGGCGACACGCCCTTGCGGCGCGTCATGCCGAAGGCAGCGATGCGGGCGTGCCGCAGCGAGAGCTTGCGAGCATCCTGGAAAAACTCGAAGTCCTTGGGATTGGACAGCGGATAGCCGCCTTCGATGAAGTCCACGCCCAGCTCGTCGAGGCGGCGCGTGATGTTCAGCTTGTCCTGCAAGGAGAAGCTGACGCCCTCGCCCTGGCTGCCGTCCCGCAGGGTTGTGTCGTAGATGTGGATGCGTGTCATGCTTGTTTCCGCAATAAAAAAGCCCTGAAGCGCTGGCTTCAGGGCCGGGACAGAAGAAACCTCAAGGTGCAGAACCAATCCCGGCGTTAGTCTCCCCAAATGACGACGACCCGGCGCGCTCCCCGCGCCGCGGGAATGCCGATCGGACGAATGTGTACCAGAGACTTCCGCACGTGGACAATCCGCAATGGTTGCGTGCTGGCAATCGAGATGGTTATTAAAGCAAAAAGCGGCGGAATTGTCCAATACGATCGGCGACGGTAGGAACGATTGCTCTGTTGCCGGCGGCGGCGAAAGCGTACACTGCTGGCCAGTGCTGCCGATCACTCCAGGAGCAGGAAGAATGTCCACGCAAAAACCCCGGACGCTGCTGCGGATCGAATACGAGAATGCCGCGGAGGCGTATCTCAATAGCCTGCCGTTGGAGCATTTCATGGAAGCCGCTGCCCAAGGACAGCAACGCAAAATCACGCTAGAGAGCCTCGATCTCGTCCACGCTCGCCGTGCCGACGTGCAGATCTTCAACGAATTGCTGGTGCAATATCCGCGACGCGGTCCACGCAAAATCGGCCAAGTGGTGCCCGATAACATGGTCGTGGTCTGGCCGGAGCCGATTCGCGTCAGCGTCAGCTACGACATTCCTCTTCAGCCGGTTGGCCCGTTGTGGATGCTGGAATACGTGTCCAAGTACAACAAACGCAAGGACTACGAAGACAACATGCAGAAGTACGAGCGCGAGCTGAAAGTACCGTACTATCTGCTGTTTTATCCGGATGCCGGCGAGCTGACGCTTTACCGTTTGCGTGGGCGGACCTATCGCAGCGTGCCGCCCAACGAGCAAGGGCGTCATGCTATCGAGGATTTGGACGTGGAAGTGGCCTTGCTCGACGAGTGGGTGCGCTTCTGGTACAAGGGCGAGCTGCTGCCGTTGCCGGCGGATCTGCAACGCGATTTGGACGAAACGCGGCGACAACTGCGAAGTATGACGCGCCGAGCTAAGGAAGAACATCAGGCACGTCTGGCGGCGGAAGAAGAAGTGCAGCGCCTGCGAGCGGAGCTGGAGCGCATGCGGGGAAGGAGCTGAGCCGCGAGCGTAAGGGAGCGGGTTGCTCCGCTTCCCGTACCGCCAGCTCGGGGCGATTTCCGTCGCGTGATTCGCTTGATTTCCGACGTCTCCGACGTTACGTTAAACAGCGATTCGGAATCCCGCCTCGCTTCCCTCCCCGAATACCAAAACAGGAGGCCAACCGCATGTTTCGTCTCGAATTCGGCCGCGGCTCCCGCTATTGCGACGGCATTAGCCGCCGTAGCTTCCTGGCCCTGGGCGTCGCCGGCATGGCGCACGTCGGTCTGCCGCACCTCTTGCGCGCCCGTGAGAATTCCAGCGCCAAGAAAAACACCTCGGTCATCCTTCTCTGGCTGGATGGCGGGCCGAGCCACATGGATTTGTATGACATGAAGCCGGACGCCCCGGCGGAGTATCGCGGCCTCTGGAAGCCGATCCGCACCCGCGTGTCCGGCTTTGACATCACCGAGATGTTCCCCAAGCAGGCCAAAATCACGGACAAGTTTTCCATGGTCCGCTCGCTGCACCATGATACCGGCGATCACTTCGCGGGCGGCCATCGCATGCTCACCGCCAAGGACATGGGCGTCAGCGGCGCCAATAACACCGGAAAATTCCCAGGGATCGGCGCCATTGTGCATCGCGAGCTGGGAGCGCGCCGTCGAGGCATGCCGGGCTATGTCGCCGTTCCGCATGCCAGCAGCATCGGACTCAATCCCGGCTATTTCGGCGGCCACTTCCTGGGCGCGCAGCACAATCCCTTCCAGCCCGGCGGCGATCCCAATGCGGCGAACTACCACGTCAACAATTTGAACCTCGCGAAGGGATTGAGCATCCCGCGCCTGGAAGACCGCCGCTCTCTGGTACAACATTTCGATACCGCCCGGCGGCAGCTGAATAACCTGGCCGAGACGCAAGCCATGGATCGCTTCGAGCAGGAAGCGTTTGATTTCGTGAGCGGGCCGGCGGCGCGACGCGCCTTCGACATCAACAAGGAAAACCCGAAGCTGCGCGATCGCTATGGTCGGCACAACTGGGGGCAAAGCACATTGCTTGCGCGGCGGCTGGTCGAGGCTGGCTCGACTTTCGTAACCGTGCATTTCGGCGGCTGGGACCATCACTGGGATTTGCAAAAAGGGATGGAGACGTATCTGCCGATCGTCGATAGCGCGGTGGCGGCGCTGTTCGAGGATCTGGACGATCGCGGCCTGCTGGAGACGACGTTAGTGGTGTTGTGCGGTGAATTCAGCCGCACGCCGAAGATGAACGACGGCGGCAACGGCGGCGCGCCGCGCAGCATGGGCACCCCGGGACGCGATCACTGGGGCAATTCCATGTTCTGTCTGATGGGCGGCGGCGGCGTCAAGGGCGGTCAGGTCGTCGGCTCGACCGATCGTCTCGGAACACGCCCTCATACGCGCCCGCTCGTTCCCGCGAACATTCACGCTACCATCTATCATGTGCTGGGTATCGATCCCAAGCTCCAGCTGCTCGATCCCAGCGGCCGGCCCGTTTCCGTGCTCGACGATCCGACACCCATTGAGGAGCTGCTTTTACGTTTCGCGCCAAACGAAACCGCGCTCCGATGTGCGTTCCGGCTAAACGATCGAGGCCTAAAGATTCGGCACCGGCGTCGGCTCGGGGAGCTTCTCGCGAGCCGGTCCCGCTGGTTTCTCGCCGTTCGCCGGTTGGTCCGCCGCCTCGGTATCCTCCGCGAGCCTGAGAATGACCTGGAATCCGAAATCTTTCTTGACCGCTCCGTGGAACGGCTCCTTGTAACTCAACCACAGCGGATCGATGGCTGGATCGGGCGCGAACTCCGCCGACGGTCCCTTGGTGGGCAGGATCGTCGGATGCGCCATGGCCGACACATGGAACGTTTGTCGTAAGAGATATTTCCCAGCCGTGATCGGCACGCTAAACGGTCCGGCGTGATCGTTGACTCCCAGAGCCTGTTTTCCGCCGACCGAATGCGGCGGCACACACAGCTTGAGGATGCACGTCGGTCCGACGCCGACCGCGGCACAGGCGTCGTCGTAGGCCGCCGAGTCTTTATTACAGTGACTGCGCAGCAGGCCGACGACACGGCCCTCCATTGTCAGCTTGCCCTTCTTGACCTTGGGATTGTCGAAGGACGCCTCGAAACACTGCTCCAGATCGAAGGCTTGCGAGGCCATGGCGTCGCGCAAGGCCCCGTAAGCCACGGCAGCGCCGCTCATGGTGACGATAAGCACATCGGGACTCGGTTGAGCCACGTCGATATTGCCGCCGCCGGTGTGGGTGCAGCCGTGCCGCTCCGGTGTGACGTGGCCGTGCCGCGGGCCGAGCACGAACGAGATAGGCGGCGCCGTGGATGGGGCCGGCTGGACCGTGATGTTCACGGCTGTTCCCGGCGGCACGGTCGATTTTTCTTGCGCGGCCAGCGTGAGCGGCAGGAGCATTCCCACCACGCCCGCCGCCACGTTTTCTTTCCAACCCAATCGCGTCATCATCCTTTCTCCTCTCCTCAACGAAAGAACGAACGTTTCGCGACGCTTCGCAGCAGCGTCGTCTCCGGCAACGCTTTTGCGAAGCGTCGCTAACCTACCAGCGAATAATCAAGTCCGAGGCCGCCGTGAAGATGCCGTGTCGGCCGTCAAACGGGGCTTGCAACGTGTTGTCGTCGTAGCGTAGCTCGGGACGAACCATCATGCTCTTGTTGATACGATACTGGACGCCCTCGGTGATCGCGACGTACAACCCGGCAAAGCCGGTGCGCTGGCCCTGGCAGTCGTCGAACGTCTCAAAGCGCACAATGTTGCTCCACTTAGGAGATATTGTCCAGAAGAGGTAATGGGCCGCCGAGAACCAGTTGGCGAAGCCGTTGTAACTGCCGACGGCCATTGCGGATTGCGGCACGTTGTACTGGTAGCCGTAAATGGCCTCCAGGTTGTAACTCAGCACCGAGCTGAACATGTGAGTGTACACCAGGTCGAAGGCATTGAAGTTGTTGCGGCCGAACGGCTCGGTGGCCAGGGCGACCGTGCTTTGCTGCGGCGGCGTGGCGTAGGCGGGATTGAACTTGCCGCGCCCAAGCGAGGTGGCCACTGTCACGGTATTGCGGCCGCCCGGCTGCACCCAACGCATGTTGCCGACGAAGCGCAACTCTTCGGACGGATCGCCGAAGTACACGTCGTTGCCGTTGGCCAGCATGAAGACGCCCGACCATTCCTGGGTGAAGTTCACGTAGGCGGCCAGACCACAATGGGTGAAGGGGGGAGACCAGTTGAAGGCGTAGGAGCGAGACAGCAACGGCGTGCTGACCGCTTCCAAGCTTTCCACGCCCCACGGGGTATACAGCCGGCCCAGGCGGAACTCGACGCCGCGAAACAGCGTCGGCACATACATCGACACATATTCCTGGATCGGATCGACGCCGTAGAGGTTCTGTCCTCCGGCCGAGTTGTAGAGCTGGCTGTTGAACAAGCCGCGCGGCAGCGTGAAGCGATAATCGCTGCCGGTCAGCACATCGACCTGAAAGCCGTAACTCGGCGACGTGGTGCCGCTGGTGACAACACTTCGGCCGAAGCGAATCCAGCCTTGCTGGAACAGATATTGATTGGAGCGATCGTTCCAGACGACGGTGACGTTGCTAACCTTGTCGGTGCTGGCCGTGTAAGATTGCTCGATCCAGCCCGTCATGTACAGACGATTGTCGTCGAGCAGGGTGCCGAGCCAGGTTCCTTGTAGCTCGCGCATCAACCACCAGCGATCGGGCAGCACAGCCGCCGGGCCGGGCGGCGCCGGCGCCGCTGCCGGAGTCGGCGGGAGCAAGTAAGGCGCGATAACCTCCGTCGGCGGGGGGGCAAAAGCGGACGCAGGCGGCTCCGGCTGGGAAGTCAATGCCGGAAATAGATCCGAAGAGGTCATTACTTGATTGGGAGCCGCCGACTCGGTGCTCGGCGTGCTCTCGCCGCTGGAAGGCGGCGCGCCGTTCGAGCTGGCCGAGAGATCTCCCGACGTCGGGGGCGGACTAGGATTCGCAACTACCGGTCCCCCGGGACTCCCACCAGACGCTCCTCCCTCCACAACTGTCTGCCCCGGCATCAGGGCAGCCAGTAGCACAACCCACTCCATCATCGCAGCCTCCGCTGGACTCCAGAAGGATCCAAAACACGCGTGCTACACAGAGAAAAGCCCGGCAGGGAGAGGAGGAATTGCCGGTTTTTCGATGGGTAGCGATTACAAGCGTTGTAATAGTTTCCCGGTTGTAACGTTTGTATCGGAATATACGATGGCGGAGATGAAGAAAGTTGCAGGATCGCACGAGCGGAAGTTCAAAGCAGCCCTCACCAAGGTGCGTGGGCAGCGCTTTTTTTTCCCGATCTTTTAAGAGAGGCGATGCTTCCTTCACAGGCAGCAGGCGTCGCGAATCCAGGCAGTCTCCCGAGCTGACGATCCGAGCAGTCTCCAAACCTTCGCTACAACTTGATACCAGGGCAGAAGTAACGGCGAAAAGCACCGCGGCTTCGCTCGGCGGCATAGCAATTGCTATTTCCCCCAAACATTCATGTTTGTCCAAGAGGCGACAATCAACCCGCTCTCGCGGCTCTCCGGAGAGGCGGTCTGGTGCCGTCTTGTCCCTGATTGCGCCTCGACGGGAGGTTTGTGGCTGTGAAGAAGGGCATTCTCAAGAACATCCTCGCGCTGGGGATCGGTGTCGTTCTGCTTATTCACGTCAATATTCTCTGGTCGCAAGATTCCGCCCCGCCCGCCGCGTCGGCGACGGAATCAAAGCCGGAGGAAGCAAAACCCGAAGCCAAGCCGGATCCTAGCGGAGAAAGCTCCACAGCATCGGCGGCTGTTTCCGACCTCTCGAAAGATCTGCCTCCTTCCATCGAGACACCGACGAAGGATGCCGATCCGCACGACGTGGCCCTAAATAACACCATCAGCTGGCTGACGCTGTTGCGCGACACCACCGGCAAGAACGCCGCGGCCATCAATCTGATGTGGACGCTGTTTACCGGCTTCCTCGTCATGTTCATGCAAGCCGGCTTCGCCATGGTGGAAACCGGATTGATCCGGGCCAAGAACGTCGCTCACACGATGTCGATGAACTTCATGATCTACGGCATCGGCGTGCTCGGCTTCTGGATTTGCGGTTTTGCCCTCATGTTCGGCGGAGTGGGCGCTTTCACCAATTTCGGCAACGGTGGTGAGCTGCTCAATCACGAATGGACCCTAACGCTTTTCGGCAAGGAATTCGGGCTGTTCGGCTATCAGGGCTTTTTCCTGGCCGGCAAGGCGTTCGACTCCGGCCTGATGGCTCTGTTCCTGTTCCAGATGGTGTTCATGGACACGACAGCGACCATCCCCACAGGAACGATGGCCGAGCGCTGGAAGTGGTCGGCCTTCCTGATCTACGGCTTCTTCATCAGCATGGTGATTTACCCGATCTACGGCAACTGGGTATGGGGCGGCGGCTGGCTGTCGAAGCTCGGCGCCAATTTCGGGCTGGGACATGGCCATGTCGATTTTGCCGGCTCGTCGGTAGTCCACATGGTCGGAGGCGTAACGGCCCTGGCGGGCGGCCTCATCATCGGTCCCCGTCTCGGCAAGTACAACAAGGACGGATCGGTCAACGCTCTGCCGGCGCATAACGTGCCGATGTACGTTGTGGGCACCTTCATCCTCGCTTTCGGCTGGTTCGGCTTCAATCCCGGTAGTACGCTGTCCGGCCGCGACCTGAACATCGGCCGCATCGCTACCAACACCATGCTGGCCTCCGCCGCCGGCGCCTTTGCCTCCATGCTTTATATGTGGCGCGTTTACAAAAAGCCCGATCCCAGCTTCATGTGCAACGGAATGCTCGCCGGCCTGGTGGCCATCACCGCTCCCTGTGCTTTCGTGGCTCCCTGGGCGGCCGTGTTGATCGGCGCATGTGCCGGCGTGTTGGTCATCTGGAGCTGTTTGTTCTTCGAGCGCGTCGTCAAGGTCGATGATCCGGTCGGCGCCATCAGCGTCCACGGCGTCAACGGCATGTGGGGCGTGCTGTCGCTCGGTTTGTTCGCCGACGGCACTTACGGAAAAGGTCTCAACGGCAGCCACTGGTACAAGATCAACGATGTCTTGCGATGGCTGCCGGACAGCTTCGACAAATTGAAGCCGGAGCAGATCAAGGATTTTGGACTCACAGGCGTTGACGCGAAAAACGTTGTGGAACAGGGCGTCACCGGCCTCTTCTACGGCAATTCCTCCCAGCTCGCTGCCGAGATCCTCGGCGTGGCCGCGAACCTGATCTGGGTGTTCGGGGCGGCCTATCTCTTCTTCTGGGTCGTCGAGAAGCTGATCGGCAACCGCGTCAGTGCGGAAATCGAATTGCAGGGGTTGGACGTACCCGAGATGGGCGTCCTCGGCTACATCAACGAGGATCCGAAAAGTCCCGAAGCGCACATCATTCATCCGTCGGCCGAGCCGCGCCACGCCATGCTGCCGCCCAACGGCAAGCGCTTCACGGTCGTCATCGACGGGGTTGATCCGATCATCTTGAACCAGATCTGGGCAGCTCTCTGCCAGCCAAACCAGGAAAAGCCGCCTGCCGATTTCCGCACCGTCTATCCGCACATGACCACGCTCAAGGGCAAAGTCTTCACGTTCCGCGACGGCGATCCCGTGACCATCTGCGAGGCACTCGAGCGTTTGATCCGCAAGAATGTTCGTGGTACAAACGTCGAGGTCCGTGTGGAACGGCCCACGAACCGTAACATGGACCGCATCCCAAGCCTGGTCTGACGCCGACTCTCGGACCACTCTCCCTGTGCGAAGGATATTTCCATGCCTCGAACCATGAAGCACTTGTTGCTGGTATTGGCAGCACTACTGATCGACTGTCCTCCGCAGCGAGCGCTCGCTGCGGAGTCGGACAGCACTGTGAAAAAACCGGCGGTGGTGATCGTACGTCTGCCCGCCGACGCCGAGCTGTTCATCGGCGAAGTGAAATCCGAGCAGCAAACCGCCATACGCGAGTTCGACACGCCGCCGCTCGCGCTGGGGAAGAAGTTCTCGTATCCGTTGAAGGCTGTCTGGAAAGAGGGTGAAAAGGAAGTCACCCACGCAAGAACGATC
>Ga0335075_10005391_pt1 | contig 19891 bp, 16 predicted proteins | sample Lox_Sample_24_FD_206723 | JGI IMG/M metagenome (GOLD analysis project Ga0335075, IMG submission 206723) | Soil microbial communities from Loxahatchee National Wildlife Refuge, Florida, United States - Lox_Sample_2.4 | ecosystem: Environmental > Terrestrial > Soil > Wetlands | place: USA...
GGTTGGGGGGCCGGAACTCGGCAGGCGCATCGCTACCGTGGGACCATCACACTTCGAACTTTCCTCCGACATCCGCTCGTACATTAATCGCGACGGATTTCGCATGTTTCTGAAGAAACCGATTTTTGGCTGGGGGCTGGGAACTTTCCCCATCGCTTATCCGCAGTTCCGGACTTTCTACACGAATTTTTTTGTTAACGAAGCGCATAACGATTACTTGCAGTTGCTGATTGAAACCGGGTTGCTGGGGTCCGCCATCATGATCTGGTTTGTGTTCACCGTCTATCGTCGCGCCATCAAGAAAATCGGTAACTGGACAGTCGATATCAACGGCGCCGCAACCTTAGCGTGCGTTCTTGGGTTGAGTGGAATTCTGGTTCACAGCGCTGTGGATTTCAATCTACAAATTCCCGCCAACGCCGCCTTGTTCTATGTCCTCTGTACGGTCGCTGCCGCCGAACCTTTCATTCAGCCCGCCCGCAAACGCCGCGCTGTCCAAAAGGAGCCTTCCCCGGAGATTCTGGCGAGGCAGGAGTCGCTGCAGCAACCCGCCACCAATTTCTAAAACCCATAAAGAAGACAAAAGCCATTCCCCGATGGAATGGCTTTTTTTCGATTCAAGAATACTTGTATACCTAAGGCGTTGCCGGACTCACTGGATCGTCACCGTGAAATAACACCCAGGCTGTAATCCCGCCGATGATTGCGGCTCCGGCACCCATGGCAATGCGGGAATCGAGTGTGCCGTGGCCCACCGGTTCATCCACGCCATCGCCGCCCTTTTTCTTTTTCTTCTTGCGATTATTGTCTTGATCGGACTGGTCGTCCCGCGTGGTTTCCTGCCCTTGCGCCAGAGTTTCTGTGCCCTCGTCGCCGGTGATTGTCAGGTCGCCTTTTCGAGCCGTGATCCGTACCGTGCCATCGGTATTGATCACATTAAACTCCGTCCACGCATTGGATGCGGGTGTAACTCGAACATCGCCGGCTGTTGCCGCCTCGCCCTTTGAAGTGGAGACTAAGACTCCGCCGTGCTCCACATCCAGCGATGCCCCTTCAAACTTTACCAACGAATCTTTGAGAACTGTGATGCTCGATCCCGGCGCATGAATGCTGGCTCCGGAATCCGATCGGGTTTGCACCAGGTCGCCCGCAAAAATCGCCGAGGAGTTGGGAACATGTTCGCCATTTAGCCAGGCAGCGCCTTCGGCATAAAGCATGGCCCCACCCGAGTCGGCACCCAGCAGCGACGCCGGAAGGATTGCGGCCGGAGCCACGGCCATTAGCACGCAACTCACCATTCCGCGTACCGCAGACATGCCCATCCCACGCTCCATTAATAACTAGGTTGGTGACTGTTAGCGGGATCGTAGTCTGAACATTCTTGGCCGTCAATGTTTTTTGTGTTAAGAACGCGATTCTTCTGTGGAAAACTCCTCCCTAACGAAAATCGCAAATCGTCAAACGATCTTTCCTGCGACGCGCTGCGGGAAAAACTCTCCAGCCTATCGCTGCCACTCATCGACAGCCTTCCACCACAACAGGCGCAGCCATTCATCTACAAAGATCTTCGCCCATTGCCGATGAGTCCACCACCGCACTCCGAATTGCTCCTCATTGAAGGAAGCGGCCACCGAATATCGATATTGCGGAAGTTCGCGCCGGAAAACGCTCAACGCACGACGAGTGTGGAAATCAGAGGTCACGATCAATACGGTTTCGAACTTTTCCCGCCCCAGGCACGTTGCCACATCCTTCGCCTCCTCTTTCGTCGAGAGGCCATCGATCGGGCAGACACTCACCACCGCGGACTGAGGTAAGCTTTGCACGTATTTCTCCGCCAACTCAATCTGCGTAAAGTCGTAGATTTTCGCGTTGCTGGGCACGTCCAACACAATCCGTCGCGCATATCCCTGATCGAAAAGTTGAAGAGCGCGCGCCGGCCGTCGATCGGTCTCGCCCGCAAGCACCACAATCACATCGGAACGCTGTGGCTGGTTTACCACCAGGTAGGTTCCCGACTTTGCGGCGAATATACCAATCACACCAAGCGCACACACAATCGCGAACCCCACCCACCGGTATACCGGCGCGGATTTTCTGTTCGCTACCATAGATTCCCAACCACGGAAATTCGTGTAAATCGTAAGTAAATTCGGTGGTGAGCGCGTTACGGGACGCTCGAACTGCGTGCTAGAATCCAAACTGTATTCATACTTAAAGCGGCCCTATTTTCACCATGGCGAATATCTCTCCCGCAATTCGTACTCCCGCTCAACTCAAGAACAAAATCGAGCGCCGCGAGGCCCGCGTCGGGATTATCGGCCTCGGCTATGTCGGACTTCCTCTGGCACTCCTCTTCAGCGAGCAGGAGTTTCGCGTCACCGGCTTCGACATCGATCAGAATAAAGTGAAGACGCTCGCCGGCGGCGGATCTTATATCTACCGCATCCCCGCCGATGAAATTCAATCGGCGAAAAAGCAAGGCTTTTCCGCTACCTCTGATTACGCCCGCATTGACGAAATGGACGCGGTCATCATTTGCGTGCCCACTCCGCTCAATGAATATCATGAACCCGATCTCAGCTTCATCACCGACACTACTCACGCCATCGCGCCGCACTTGCAGTCTGGCCAATTGATCGTTCTGGAAAGCACTACCTATCCCGGCACCACGGAAGAAGTAATGCTGCCCATTCTGGAAAAGGAAAACAAGAACGGCCTCATCGCCGCCCGCGGCATTTCCACTGGAGAGAATGAATTCTTCGTGGCGTTCTCCCCCGAGCGTGAAGACCCCGGCAATACCACGGTCGCCAGGCGCGACATTCCCAAGGTAGTAGGTGGGGTGAACCCCCAGGCTTCCGAACTCGCCAGCGCGTTATATGGATCGATCTTCCAGCGAACCGTCCCGGTTTCTTCGCCTGCCGCTGCCGAGATGACCAAGCTGCTGGAAAATATTTATCGCTGCGTGAATATCGCGCTGGTGAATGAATTGAAGTTGCTCTGCTTGCGCATGGGCCTCGATATCTGGGAGGTCATCGAAGCTGCTTCCACCAAGCCCTTTGGCTTTCATCCTTTTTATCCCGGCCCCGGGCTCGGCGGCCACTGCATTCCCGTCGATCCTTTTTATTTATCGTGGAAGGCCAAGGAGTGGGATTTTCGCACCCGCTTCATCGAACTTGCGGGCGAGATCAATTCCAACATGCCCTACCACGTTTTGGCGTCGGTAGGCAGCGCGCTCAATGGCCACAAGAAAGCGGTGAATGGTTCCCGTGTCCTCGTCCTCGGCGTGGCCTATAAAAAGGATATTGACGATCTCCGCGAATCCCCTGCTCTCACCATCATCGAACTCCTGCAAAAAGAAGGCGCCGAAGTCAGCTATCACGATCCTTACTTCCCTTTTATTGGCAAGGGTCGCAAATATGACTTGCAGATGAAGCGCACCGAACTGGAGCAACTGGGTCAATACGATTGCATCCTGATCGTTACCGATCACTCCGATTACGATTACGGAAAGATCGTCGCAGAGGCGCAATTGGTCGTCGATACCCGCAATGCCACCAAAGGCATCGACAGCTTGAAGATCGTACGGTGCTGATGGAATCGTGCTCCTTGCTATCGTCAATTCGAATCGGTCTTTGCGCACAGCCAAAGGTGCAGAGCACGTGGGCGTGGTTAGAAGATTGCAAGATTTAGAGAGGGTTTGTATGAAATCTTGCGGATTGTTAATTCATGCGCATGAAATAGATGCGCATGAAAAAAGTGCCATGGCTATGGCCCTGGCTTTGGACGAAAAAGAGTCGCGAAGATGTAAATTCTTGCGCAGTCGGTTTTTGAGTCCTCTCATAATTTTGAGTGCGCTCGGCAACTGTATATTAATCAAAGGTTTAGGCCCTTACCGATGTAATCGAATGGCCTTTGCCGTGCACATTTTTTCTAGTAGAATAAGAGCTTCGTGACCCCCGCAGTCCCCCGACTGAAGTCCTGCGAAGGCCGGAGAAACTTTCATCCCCCAGCGAGTGTTTCAAGAAGAATTGCCATTTTGGTGGCTGAAGAGTGATTCGGATATGAGTTCTTTCGCGTCGCAACCCATGCTGTTTTCCACACTTCCAAGCGCTAGAAAGCCTTGGACCGAATTCTTTTTTGGTACCGGTACACAGGCAGCGGCGCTCGCACTTCTCATCTGGGTGCGGCTGCTTTATCCGAGCGTCGTCACGCCCCCGCAACACAGTTTCAATTCGGTTTTGCTGGTGGCCACGCCGCCTCCGGTCAATCACCAGCCGCAGCCCATGCGTGCGCTTCCCGCGCCTCCAGTCGAAGCGCGCCTCGATAGCAATGCTTTGCGCTTGCCCGCGCCGCAGCCCAAAACTCCCGTTAAGGTCGAGGAGGCTCCGGCTCCTACTGTCGCGATAGCGCCCAAAAAACTTGAGCCTCTGCCGGTGAACTCCGCCCCTGTCATTCCTAAAGAAGCGGTCAAGACCAATGTATTTTCTACCGGCAGTTCGGCCACTCCTACCATCGCCCGTGCTCCCTCGCAGGTTCAGACCGGAGGCTTCGGCGATCCCAACGGACTTGCCGCGAAGCCCGGCCAGTCGAAAGCGGTAAACATCGCGGCGCTGGGATCGTTCGACCTGCCTTCCGGCCCCGGATCGGGCAACGGCACTGGCGGCGCGAAAGGTGTTGCCGGCGTTGTGGCCAGCTCCGGATTCGGCAACGGCACCGCGAATCCCGTGCATGCGCGCTCTGGCGGTACGGTTCAGCCTGGCGGATTTGCCAGCGCCGACGTACCCGCACCGATGGCGCATTCGCACGTCGAGGAAGCTGCGGCCCGAGCCATTCCTGCGGAAATTCTCTCTAAGCCGGTTCCCGCTTACACCGCTGAAGCGAAAAATCTCCGCATCGAAGGTGAAGTTCTACTGGAAGTTGTGCTCGGCGCTTCCGGCAACTTGCGTGTAGTTCGCGTGGTTCGCGGACTCGGTCACGGCCTCGATGACAACGCCGTGAAAGCCGCGCAACAGATTCACTTTAAGCCCGCAACTCGAGACGGGCAGCCCACCGATTCGACCGTGGTCTTGCACATTATTTTTCAGTTGGCATAAATCGGTTCGTAACTTGATTGGCGACAAGGTCACTATCTTATGCACAAATTTCGTATCGCTTTGCTACCGTTGTTTCTTTGGACCTTAAGTTTCTCCGCGCTAGCGCAGGATGCCGCGCCTTCGACGCCTCCGGCGGCCGCTCCTGGCGCCACCACCCCCGCGCCGCCGGCAGCGGAAACCAGTTTTTCCCGGCCGCCAGCTTCTTTTGATGAAGTCATGGACCGCGTGGTTCAGCGCGAGCACCTTTTCATGGCGCAGATTCGCCACATGCGCCCCATGGTTGAAACCTATTTACAGGATGTGAAGACCGATGCCGCCAATATCACCACTCCCACCGGCGATCAATATTTCCTTGGCCGCCTCAACATGACTCAAGGCGGCCCGGAAGACACTTCTTTCATGGGCCAGCCCGGCTTCGGCCATCGCATGTTAGATCACCTCACTGGCCTGTACCAGATGCGCTTCCTGCCCATGGGCTTTGCCCAGATGGTGGTGCTCGACCCTGACTTCCAGAAAAAGTTTTACAACTTTACCCTTGTCCGCCGCGAATTTCTGGGAGAAGTTCGCTGCCTCGTGATCGACGTTGAACCCAAAGAGAGCAAGCGTCCCGGCCGCTTCGTCGGACGCATCTGGGTTGAGGATCAGGATTACAACGTCGTCCGTTTTAATGGAACCTATCATTCCAAGCCCGGCTCCAATTTCTACCTGCACTTCGATAGCTGGCGCCTGAATATGCGGCCCGGCACCTGGCTTCCCGCTTACATCTACAGCGAGGAATCGAATTTCAAATACGGCGCCTCCAAGAGCTTGCACTTCCGCGCCCAGACTCGCCTCTGGGGATACGACCTCAAAGCTCTGAACAAGAACTCCGAGTTCACCCAGATCCTGGTCGACTCCCCTCAGGGCGTGAAAGATGAAAGCTCCGCCGGAGCTGACGCTTCCCCCGTGGTTGCCGAGCGCATGTGGGAACGCCAGGCCGAAGACAACGCAGTCGAACGCATGCAGAGAATTGGCTTGCTTGCCCCTGCCGGAGACGTCGATAAAGTTTTGCAGACCGTTGTCAACAACCTGCTGGTTACCAACAACATCGACTTGCAAACCGATGTCCGCTGCCGCGTGCTTCTCACTTCGCCTCTGGAATCTTTTACCATCGGCCATACCATCGTGATCAGCCGCGGCCTGCTCGATGTTCTACCCGACGAAGCCTCGCTGGCTATGGTTCTGGCTCATGAACTCAGCCACATCGTTTTGGGGCAAAGGTTCGATACCAAGCTGGCTTTCGAGGACCGCTTGTTTTTCCCCGACGAGCTCTCCTTCGAGCGCCTGGACTTCCAGCGTTCTCCCGCCGAAGAAAACGCCGCCGATGCCAAAGCCATCGAGCTCCTGAAGAATTCGCCCTACAAAGACAAACTGGGAAGCGCAGGCTTGTTCCTGAAAGCCTTACAGCAAAGCGCTCCCGCCCTACCAAACCTGTTGCGCCCGCACATGGGCAACAGCTTCGACGAAGACTCGGTGGTCCGTATGTCGGCGCTGATTCAATCCGCGCCGCAACTCGATCCTAAGCGTACCGATCAGATCGCCGCTCTTCCGTTGGGTGGACGCATCAAGCTCGACCCCTGGACCGATCAGGTCGAACTTGCCAAAGCGAAGCCGGTCGCCCTTACTTCGGCAAAAGAAAAGATGCCCTTCGAGCTCACGCCGTTCTTCCCGTACCTCACCCACTTGTCGACGCCTAACGGGGAAAACGCCGCCCTCACCGACACCTCACCAAAGTAGAGAGTAATTGTTTCGGAAGAATTCAAGGCTCGTGGAAGGCCATCTGCGAGTTTTAGCCCCGTCAGGGGCGGCATATATTAGCCCCGGACGCAAGTCCGGGGTACAAGCGGGATAAGTCCCCGAAGGGGACGGCACAAACTCGTTCGCAGTCTCCAACGGCAATATCAAGAAACTTAGACGGGGAAGTACGGGTCTACGAGCCATCGGCGCATACCTGGCGGCATGCGCTCAAACTAAACATCTGTTCCGCGCCGCTACTGGATCGAACTGCCTACCGCGGAAAACACATTATTGGCGTTCGAGCCAATCATCCGAACGGTTCCCACTACAATCACCAGAATCACCGCCAGCATCACCGCATATTCGGCGACATCCTGACCTTTCTCATCGTTCCAAAGATTTCGTAAAATATCCGCCACGGGCTCGTCTCCTTGTTCGCTAAACCGCCCCTGTTAAGCGCACTGGGGCAAAGATCACCGAATTCGTGATCAGGTTTGTTTTGTCCCGAGGCAAGTTGTAAGCCCATCATAGGAGCGGCGAGAATTCTCGCCAATAGCCCTTTTGTGCCACCAAGGGTTACTTTAGGCCATACCCTTAAACCGCTGTCAGCCAATGCTTTTCAAGGGCAGCGATTGGTTCACCGCGAACAACGCCAACTCCAGCCGGGTGGAGACGCCCAGCTTGTCGAAAATATTGCTGAGATGGTGCTTGACCGTGTCTTCGCTGATCTTGAAATATTCCGCGATCTCTTTATTCGAATAGCCGGCCACCACGGCCGAAACAATTTCCAGTTCCCGCGGCGTCAGCCCAAACTTCCGCTGCCGCATCTCGTCGCTCGAGGACTGCACCAATGTCCGCAAATACTGCACCAGGTTCGAGACACTTTCCCGCCCTACCCAGTACTCACCGGACATAACAGTATGAATCGCCTTTAACAACAGTTGCGTGGCGGAATCCTTCAGCACCACTCCGCGGGCGCCCAGCTGCAACGCCTCCACGATCTGGCTTTTTTCCGCCGCCGCGGTCAGCAGAATCACCCGTACCGGACTCGAACTCGCTCCCGAACTCAAATCGCGTAGCGCTTCCAGTCCCGGATGCTTCGGCATGGCCAAGTCGAGCAGCAAAATATCCGGCTTCAACTGCCGCGCCAGCTTTACCGCTTCCGCTCCGTCCGAGGCTTCCCCTAATACCTTCAAGTCCGGCTCCGACTCCAGCAAGCGACGCAGGCCATCCCGAAAAATCGGATGGTCGTCGGCAATCACGATTCGAACCGGCTGCGATTTCTTAAAGTTCATCGAACACTTCTCCATCCCGCGGAACTTTGATTTCCAATCGTGCCCCCGACCCGGGATTTGATTCTACCGTGAGTGCTCCGGCAATCAAGCGAACCCGTTCCTTAATGATCATCGGACCCCGTCCCAGGTGATCCAGTTCTTCTTGTGTCAGCCGGCCGGAAAATGGAAATCCTTTGCCATCATCCTCCAGCGTCAAGCTCCACTGGCTGGGAGTCGCACTCAGCCGCACCAGGGCGTGCCGCGCCTTGCTATGCTTGCGCACATTAACCAGTCCCTCCTGCACAATGCGGACTAATTCCCGGCAAACTTTGCTGGGCATCTCCAGCTTGGCCACGTCCGTCACAAACCGCGCGGAAATTCCCGTTTCCCTCTCAAATCTTTCCACCGCATCGGTGACCACGCCCAGAAATCTCCGCGAATCCACGTCGATCGATTTCATCTGCTGCATCAACTCGCGCAACTTCAGCACTTCCTCCCGCAGCAGATTCTGGATGCGTCCCAGTTCGCCGCCCACCACATCGGGAGAAGTTTCCGCCTGGCGCCGCAATACGTCCACCTGCATTTCCACCGCAATCAGCGACTGCACCGCTCCATCGTGCAACTCCCGCGCAAAACGAGCCCGCTCCGCAGCACCTGCCCTGCGCCTCAGCCGATGCAGCAGGTAAACGTTGTACACCGCCGGACCTACTTGCCGGAACAAGTCCAGCAAGAATCGTAGTTCCTCTCGCGTCTCGCCCTGCCATACCGGATCGAAGATGAAAACCCGCCCGCTCCATTCGCCCTCAAAAACGAACGCAATCGCAATCACCGAATGAAAAGGCTGCCGCCGCTTCAGCCGCAGAAACGGCTCATTCGATGGCGCCGGCTGCTGGTTGCCTTCATGATCCAGCGCAATCACCGACCACCGCTCGCCGTCCGACGCCGCGTACGCCACTTCACCCGGAAAATCTTCTAAATAAACCTTCGCATCCCGCGGATTCGAATCCAGCCAGGTAAATTCTGAGGTCGCGTCTTCGTCGCTGCGCAACTCCCCTAGAAAATTCCTATGGCTGTGAATTTCCTGCGAAGCCACCAGCAAGCGTGGAGCTTGATATATGTTGAGGATTTCGTCGCAAATCTGCTGCAGGGTTCCGGTCAGCCCCGCGTCCACGCGCACCTTTGCCAGCATACGCATAATCACCGCTTTTTCCGCCCGCAGATGTTTCTGCTGCTCCGCCAGATACCCCAGCAGCAGCCCCATCACCAGCAGATAAATCGATAACATGAACAACCGCTTGGGCTCGAACTCGGTTACATTGATCTGCAGTCCGGAAAGCACATGCCAGGGCAGTCTTCCACCCCGTGTCGCCCACACGTGCAACAGAATAAAGCTCTCGGCCCACAGCAACACCACTTCCGCCGCCGCCGTACTCAATGTCTCCCATAATCCCCAGCGATAGGCTGAAGCTGCCAGGACAAAGAAGAAAAACAGGAAAAACGGACTTCGCGGACCTTCGGCAAATACCGAAATAAACGCCGGCCAAACAATATCCGCCGCATGTACCAGTAACCGGAAGGCCGGGGTTGATTGCTTTCGCCGCCGCAGCAGCGTCATCACCAGCACGCCATGGATCAAATAAAGTCCCAGCAGTCCGTACGCTACCGGCGCTTGTCCCAGTTGCGTGGGGTCCATGTAAATCGCAGCCAGGGCGGAGATCGCCAGAAACACGCGCGCGGTCGCCAGCCAGCGCTCGATCCTCCGGACCTCGCTCGGATCCGCTGGGGCCTGCAACCTCCCCGAAAAACGGTGCTTAGAGTGAACTTGCAATCTTTCGACGACTCCCGCCTCGCCCCGATTTCAATCCAGCTACCCTACCGGAAACGCCTCGCATACTATTGAGAAGAAACATCGGGAAGCAAGACAAAACTTTGCCTTCCTTCTTTTCCCTCACTAACTCTAAACTCTTACGTTACTAAGTTCAGCGTGCCAGGTGGTTACTCTCGTAATCTAAGCCTACTCTAACCTGGGTCTAGAATGGCACCGAGGATTGTCTCTTGCGCAGGTACTCCAAGCTCTGGACTGCGGCCGTCGCAGCTTGTCTGGCGGCCTTGATCCTGTCTGCGCTTTTCCTCCGCAAGTCTTTCTTTCTAACCGCATTCAGCGACATCATTCAATGTGCTCTTCTGCTCTCCGGAGCCGCCTCGTTCCTGGTTCAGGCCGTGCGCGCTCGCGGCCGTCTGCGCCTGTTCTGGACCCTACTGGCCACCGGCATTTCTTTCTGGTTTTCCTACCAGTTATTCTGGACTTACTACGAAATCTGGTTGCGCGCTGCGGTTCCGGATTTATGCGCCGCTGACATTGTTCTTTTCCTGCACATCGTTCCGCTGATGGCCGCGCTTTCGTTGCGCCCCCACGCTCCCCAGGATGAGTATGCGGCGCGCATCCGGCGTCTCGATTTCGCCCTCATGATGGTCTGGTGGATGTATCTTTACATCCTCATCGTAATCCCCTGGCAATATGTGGTTGCGAATGTCATGGCTTATGGCACCAACCTGAATTCGCTCTACCTGATCGAGAAAATCGCGTTTCTGATCGCCTTGCTGCTGGCCTGGCTCGCAAGCAAGGGCGGATGGAAAAAATTCTACGCCAACTTCTTTGGCGCCAGCCTCACCTACGCCGCCAGTTCTTACATTGCCAACTGGGCGCTCAACCGCCACTCCTACTACAGCGGAAGCCTTTACGACATACCGCTGGCAATTTCCATGGCGTGGATCACCGTCGTCGGTCTGTCGACGCTCGAACGCGAACCCCAAACCGGAGTGCGTTCCACCTCCACTTCCCATGGCGTATGGCTTGCGCGAATGGGCATGATCGCAGCTTTTTCCTTGCCACTCTTTGCGGCCTGGGCCTTGGTCGATGGTCCGGTTCCTCGGCCCATCCGCCGGTTCCGACTGGTATTGACTCTGGCCTCCGCTCTGCTGATGGGGGGAATGGTTTTTGTCCGCCAGCGCCTGCTCGATCGCGAATTGCTGCGGCTGCTCAAGAACTCACGCGAGTCCTTTGCCAACCTGAAGCGCCTGCAGGCTCAACTCACTGAGTCGGAAAAACTCGCTTCCATCGGGCAGTTAGTCGGCGGGGCCGCGCATGAACTAAACAATCCAATCACTGCCATGCTCGGCTATTCCGATCTTTTATTGAGCACACCGCTCAATCCTGATCAGACGAAACTCGCGGAAAAAATCGGACAGCATGTGCGCCGCACCCGCTCTCTTGTGGCCAGCCTGCTCAGCTTCGCCAAACAAGGTCCGGCCAGCATGGTTCCCGTGGATCTGAATGCGCTGTTGCGAACCGCCATCAAACTTTCGCAGCCCACCTGCGAAGCCTTCAAAATTGAAACGCATACGGAACTGCCGCCCGGTCTTCTGCTGGTCCGCGGCGATTCCAATCAACTCTTACAGGTTTGGGGACAGATTCTCGGCGATGCGCTGCATGCCCTTGAGGAGTCCACCCAGCGCCGCTCCATAACCATTGCGGCACGGCGCCGTGAAGGCAATGCTGTGGTTGAGATTTTCGACAGCAGTGTAACCTCCTGTTGCCCAGAACTGGTGGAAAACGCCGCTGCGTCTTCGAAGACGCCCACTGGCCTCGGCCTGAACGCCTGCCAAACTATTCTGCGTCAACATCACGGACGCATTGCCTGGCAGCAAGACAAGAGCGCCGCCTTCAGTGTTCGCGTAGAGATTCCCCTGATTGCGGCGCCTGAGAAATTGTCGGAAACGCCGGTTCCGGCAATCCTGCACTCGCAACCGTTCGCTTGAGCTGCCCGCACGCCGCATAAATATCTCTTCCTCGCGGACGCCTCACATATGCCGGAATACGTGCTTCCCGCAAAATTTTCTGGAAGGCCAGCACGCGCTCCTCTTCCGGAGTCGCGAAATCAATTCCCGGCCCTGGATTCAATGCGATCAGATTTACCTTGCAGCGTAGCCCCCGCAATAACTCCGCTACTTCCCTGGCGTTCTCGGGATTGTCGTTCACTCCATTCAGCAAAACATATTCGAACGTGATCCACTCCCGCGTCCGTAAAGGAAACTCCCGTGCCGCCCCCAGCAGCATTTCCAGATTCCATTTCTTATTCAGCGGCATTAACTGCGTGCGCAACGCATCGTTCGATGCGTTCAAAGAAATTGCCAGCTTCGGCCGGATTGTCTCCTTCGCAAAATCGCGTATCCTGGGCACAATCCCCGCCGTCGAAACCGTCATTCTCCGCTCCGCAATACCCACCGCCTCTACCAGCAAGCGCGAGGCCTTAATGAAATTGTCATAATTCAGAAAGGGCTCACCCATCCCCATGAACACGAGGTTGATGCGATCTTCCGGCGGCGAAACCTGCTGATCTTTCAGCACCGCGCAAACCTGCCCCACAATTTCTCCCGCAGTCAGATTGCGCTTCACCCCCAGCAGAGCCGTCAGGCAAAACCGGCAATCCACCGCGCACCCCACTTGGCTGGAAATACAAATCGTCGACCGGCCACGCTTCTGGGAAGCTCTGGGCTCGTGGGCGACGATCGGCTTCTGGGTGGCGCAGCGCTTAAGCGCTGCGATTGACTCACTGGTTTGGAAAGGGGCTTTAGCCCCTGCGTTGCTTATTGCCGAACTCTCAGCCTCCTCGCCGGCCTCACTCCCATCCCCCGCTTCCCCGCCATCCCCTTCCGGCATCCAAACCGTCTCCACACTCTGACCATCTGCAAATGCAATCAGATACCGCACCGTACCATCCACAGACACAAACTTGTTCTCAATCCTTGCCGCCCCAACTGTCACCCCGCGCTCGCTCAGTTTTTCCCGAAACTCGCGCGGCAATGTCGAAATCTCCTCTAACTCTTCTACGCGCTGGCGATACACCGCCTCCAAAATCTGCTTTGCCCGGTAAGCCGGCTCATTAACCTCCTCGACGAGGGCTGCAACTTCCTGGCGATCCATCCCTAATAACGTCATTTTATCTACATCCAGCATTCGTTAATAAGATTCATAAATCCGTCTAACCATATGATTCTAAAACCGTAACAATCTTGATACCGCACCGGATTCCAGCCCCGCCGCTTGTGTAACAATAGTAGCGTAGTTTTCGCGTGGCCTGCATCCAATAGCTTTGAGACTGACCGGAAACATCCTCCTACGATTCTGACATGGCCAAAGAAGTTCGCAATATTCGCCGTCAGGTGTTGCCCCACGGCCTCACCGTCATCACCGAGCAGATGGAGCACATTCGCTCGGCTTCCATTGGCATTTGGCTCGAAACTGGTTCACGCGACGAGACTCCGCAGTCGAACGGCATCTCCCATTTCATCGAGCACATGGTTTTCAAAGGCACCAAGCACCGCACGGCCGAAGAGATCGCCCGCCAGGTCGATTCCATCGGCGGAAACATGGACGCCTTCACCTCGAAAGAGTGTATCTGCTTCAACGTTAAGGTGCTCGATGAGAATGTGCCCGTCGCCCTTGAGATTCTCTGCGATCTCGTCCTGCACCCAACGTTCACTGCGGAGGACATTGCCCGCGAACGCGGCGTCATCCTCGAAGAAATTAAAATGGACGAAGACAATCCCGACTACCTCGTCCACGAAATCTTCACCCAGAATTTTTGGAAGGATCATCCGCTCGGCAAACCCATTCTTGGCACAAAAGAAACCGTAAAGAAATTCGAGCGCGAGGCCGTGCTCGAAACCTACAATCACCGCTTCGCCCCCGGCAACATCATCGTAGCCGCCGCCGGGCACCTCAACCACGATCACTTTGTCGATCTCGTGGTAAAGCAGTTCGAACACCTCAAGCCGGCCAAAAACGGATTTCACTCCGCCGAGCCAAAAATTGTTCCCCGTATCGTGCTGCGCAACAAAAAAGCGCTCGAACAGGTTCAGCTCTGCATCGGCGTGCCCGCCTATCCCATTGCGCATGAGAAACGCTACGCTGGGTACATTCTCAACACTTTGCTTGGAGGAGGCATGAGTTCGCGGCTCTTCCAGAATATTCGCGAGCGCCAGGGACTTGCCTACTCCATCTACAGCGACCTCAACCCTTACCGCGATACGGGATGCATGGCCGTCTATGCTGGAACGTCACTGGCCTCAGCCGCGAAGGTAGTGCGCTCGGTGGTCAACGAATTTCGCGATCTGAAGAACCAGCCGGTGCCTGAAGAAGAACTGCGCCGCTCGAAAGATCAGCTCAAAGGGAGCCTGATGCTCTCGCTCGAATCGAGCACCGCGCGCATGTCGAACCTCGCGCGCCAGGAAATGTACTTTCATCAATTCCAGGATCTGGACGAACTCATTGAGAAAATCGAAGCCGTCACTACCAACGACCTGCAAACGCTAGCGCAGGAATTCTTCAAACCCGAATCAATTGCCGTGACCGCCCTCGGCAACCTCAGCGGATTGAAGATCTCCCGCGACCAACTCACCTGCTGATCCAACGAAGCATGAACTGCGACTCAATCGTGGGGTCTGCATGGATGAATCGTCTCTCAGGCTTCGGTAGTTCCAAGCGGCGAATTTCTCGAAGCCGCGAAAAGACTTTCGTCTGGGTTGTAACTTCCCCCTGCGCGGCTCATCCCATGTGAGCCCGCAGGTGCAGACCTGCCGGATAATTGAACTCGACAACTCACCTCAAGGAGACAACGATGAAAAAGATTTTCGGCAGTTTCGCGCTGATGTGTGTTCTGACGCTTTCAATGGCAGCCTTCGCCCAGGATTCCATGAAGCAGGATTCGATGAGTCAGGACAGTTCCAAGCAAGACTCAATGAAAAAAGACGACAGCATGAAGAACGATTCCATGAAGAAGGACGACTCCAAGAAGACCAAGAAGGCCAAGACCGCGAAGAAGGACACGATGAAGAAGGACGACAGCATGAAGAAGGACGATGGCATGAAGAAAGATGATGCCATGAAGCAGAACTAGGCGCGCGCGAGGATAAACAATATCGAAGCGCGGTTGTAGCGCCGGCGTCTCGCCGGCTATGCTAGGGGGCTCCGAGACTCGGCGGGCGAGGACGCCCGCCGGACAGCCGCCGGGGACGGCGGCGCTACACTTCCAATTTTGTTTAGCCCCCAGTAATTGGCTAACAGTGCAGCCACTGATTCGAGGCTTAAAAGTCGCCATTGCGATTCGACCGCCGCGCCGATATGCCTGCAAATCGATTTGCAGCCCCGTAGAACGCCGATAAGGTCACGATCCAAGCCAAGGGTCGATCTGGAAATAACTATCGCTGTGCGGGCAAGTTAAATCGATTTAACTCACGGATGGAAAATGGCCTTTTAGAGTCAATGACTTAGAAGCGCGAATTCTATAACTATAAGTTATTGCCGGAAAACAAGCGGATCGTCCTGCCGGGAATCAACAAGTTACGAAGAACTGGCCTCGTCAATTGGCGGCGTTGGCCCGCAGGCGCCAAAGCCCCGATTGTTTGTGGCCGTATGCGGCACGCCTGAAGCCGTGCCCTTTCACAAAACCGGTCGTGTGGCTTGGCGAAGGTGAAGCCGCGTTCTCCCACAAAGACATTCCCATGCGCAATTCAAGCAAAATGTGCGGCAGCCTCACTGCCCCGCGCTGCCGACCACGATCTCGTCATGATCGTCATCATCATCCACGTTTAAATTCTTTCCACCATGCCCACCCGTTACCGATGCCTTCAGATATTGCCTTAGGCACCGCGAGCATGGGACGTAGCCATCGTGCATGGCTTCTTTCGCCGTCATGGTGCGCTCGGTAGCTTTGTCGTGAATGAAGGGACAACCGGGCACGTGAAACACTTTCGATCCCGCCGAAACCACTACGGTCAGGTTCGCTGGAATGTCATAGGCACGTTCCGCCATCACTGACTTCGGAGGATTCTTGAAGGTGAGCTGGTCCACCAACGCCAACGATGCGAGGAACAATGCAACCGCGGCTATTGGCACCAGCCACGCCGACCACGTGGACCATCGCGATTCCGCCGGAATCGCATTTTTCGATAATCGCTTTTCCAGTCTCCGGCTAAATCCCGCGGGAACTTCCAACATGCGTTCGTCGCCATAGAGTTGGACTACGTTCTTCGTCCCCGCCAGGACAGAAGCGCAGCGCGGGCAGATGCGAAAGTGTTCGTCCATGGAAGAGCGCAGCGCAGGCGCCACTTCGCCATCGATGTAATTTGAAATCTCGCGCCAGATCTGTTCACACGTCGTTTCCGGGTTCACCATGGCTTGTTTCCCTTCTCGAATGGAAGGCGACTGAACCAGCCCTGCTCCCACCCGGCGGCGAGCAGATCGCGCAGCATCAACCGCGCCCGCAACAACCGCGTCTTCACCGAAGCCACCGTAATGCCTAAAGCATCCGCCGTCTCCTGAATGTTCAAATGTTCCATATCGCGCAGCACAAACACCTCACGGTACTTGCGGTCGAGCGTAGCCAGGGCCTGGGCCAGCCGCTGCCGCACTTCTTTCCGCTCCAGCGCCTCGGATGGGATCTCGCGCCAGTCGGCGAAGTCGCGTGGAGCATAATCGGTTTCCTCGTCACTCGAGCGATGATCGTCGATGCCTTCCATGGGCACAGTGCGCTCCCTTCTTCGGCGCATCAGGGCTTCGTTTACCGTGATCTGGATGAGCCACGTACTGAAGCGGGCCTCGGCGCGAAACTGCTGGATATTTTTAAACGCCTTCAGCATGGCCTCCTGCGCGGCGTCTTCGGCGTCCTGCTCATTGCGCAGAATAGCCAGCGCCGCGGCATACACGCGCCGCTCATAAGGCCGGACGAGCTCGTAAAACAATTCCCGCTGCCCGCCCTGAACGCTGGCAATGAGAATCTGCTCGCGGGTGCCCTCCTGCGCCGGATTGTTCACCATCGTCTGTGCTTCGGACATCGAGCGTGCAATCCTTGCGAGTGCCCCGGGGGCTAAAGCCCTTTCTTAGAGGCCGATTTCTGCGGTATGGCTAAAGCCATACCCTGACACGAACCGAGCCCTTGGTTCGTAACAGGACTTGGTTTGTAACCGAGCGCTTGGTTCGTAACAGGGCACGCCTTCAGGCGTGCCAGGCCAGCCGTTCTTCTTAGATCGCCTTCAGGCGCTGCTCTCAATAGTCTGGATCTTTCTTCCATCCGGTCAGCATAGAGACAAAATTATTCCAGCCGTGCAACACCACCATCACCAGATGTCCCAGGATAAAAAATAAAATTGCCCACATGATGGCGAAATGCCAGATGCGGGCATAGTGAAAACCGCCCATCGTCCAGGCCAGCCAGGAAAATTGAATGGGCTTCCACACCACCAGCCCGGTGAGCACCGAAAGCACGCCCAGCACAAGCACGGTGGTGTAGGCGTGCTTTTGAAGTGGGTTATAGGCTTCGCGAACCGGAGGCTTGGGACCGAAGAAAAAATAATGCTTCACCATCGGCCACACGCCGGGGATGTCTCTCGGGACAAACAGGACCTGGCGATAATTGCCGCTGAAAAGTTGATAAGCGATGTACACGAGTCCGGTGCCCGTGTAAATCCACATGAAGGTGAGGTGCCATTGCAAACCTCCGCCCAGCCAACCGCCGATGGCGAAGGCGCGCGGCCAGTGCAGGAGATCTTTCTGCGGAATCTTGGCGCCGAAGCTGGGGAAGGCGCGGAAGATTTGCAGACCGCTCCCGACCATGACGAAAAGCGCGACGGTATTGACCCAGTGGCAAAGGCGGACGATGTAGGGATGCTCGTAGACGGCGCGGCCCGTGACGAGAGGTTCGTTGTCTTCGTCGCTTTTTAGTTTGGGCTGGATAATTTCGATAGTGCCACCGCTCATCTGTTCCCTCCAACGACTAGCGACTTGCAGGGGCTGAAGCCCACAATCTATTCGCAACCTGGCGGCACGGCTAAAGCCGTGCCCTTTTACAACACGTCACCACCGGCGGCACCGTTAAAGGCGTGGCCTTCACAACGCCTTACAGCCAGCGGCACGGTTAAAGGCCTGCTTTTCACAACGCCTTACTGCGGCGGCACGTGTGGCCGGCGAGACGCCGGCGCTACAACTTCTACCAGCTCCCGGCGAAGCGCCGGCGCGCTACACATCACAGTGCCGGCGAGACGTCGGCGCTACAGCTTCGGGCGGCTCCCGGCAAATGCTGCGTTACTTTCCGGGCGGTGCGGTTATAAACCGTAGAACCAGGAATAGCCTTGGTCTTCCCAGTAGCCAACTTTGTCGAGCACGTGCGTGACTTTTAATTCCATCAAATACTTGGCCTGCTTGTAGCCGATTTTTGTGGGAATCTGCAAACGCAGCGGAGCGCCGTGCTCGCGGCTCAAAGGCTGATCGTACATTTCGTAGCACAGCAAGGTTTGCGGATGGCGCGCCGTCGCCATGTCGAGCGACTCGTAATAATCGTCGGCGCAGTTCACGGTAATGAAGCGTGCCGCCGGATCGGCGCCTATCATGGTTAGAAAATCCGAGAGGCGTGCTCCGCCGAAACGGCCGATCACATCCCAGCCTTCGACACAGATGTGGCGTGTGTTTTGTCGAGTGCGCGGCAAGGCCTGAATTTGCGAAAGCTTGTATTGTCCCGGCTTCTGCACCGCGCCACTCACGGAGAGAGTCCAGTTTTCAAGGTCGACACCGGGATCTTCCACGTCATAACCATTGATGGGAAATTTTGCGAAAGGGGCGACATCGGAGTCGGAAAAAGTGGTCGCGAGATGGTGAGGACGGAACAGCCGCGCCGAGGCCCAGTCGCTGAAACCGAGGCCTTTTTTCAGCAAACCTTCCTGCAGCGGAGGGATGGCGAATGCGCCCAGCGCGAGTACAGGCGTGAGCTTCAGCAACTCCCGCCGGCTGACTTGCCGGAATTTCTTTTCGTCCATCTGGCGATTGAGATTCTTCTTCATGAAGTTGCCGGGGGCCGGATACGGCGATTCGAGCCTAAGTGCAATTTCGTGCGGGGGTATTAAGCCCGCAAACAATAAGATTCACAAATCCTATTGAAGTTACGAAGGCAAAAACTCGGGGCAGCCAGAATCATAACCTGCACAGCAATTATTGCACCTTTTACTAGCCTTTCCAGTGGCTTTCAAGGCATACTAGCTAGGCTTTAAAAGTCCCCAGGGAGTAGTGTTGTTGCCCATGCCTGAATTAAATACCATCGCACCGAAAACAGAGCGTATCGCCGGGGCAGAACGCAGAAAACATCCGCACGAGGACCCGAGGCAGTGGAAGTTGATGGCGGGCTCGCTGTTGCTGCTGTTGCTGGCGCTGGGCATTGTGCTGTGGCATGATCGCGATTTTTGGTTTCCGGATAACGACACGGATGCGGACGAGGCGGCGGATACAACACCAGTAGAGAATAGCCAGCCCGCGCCATCGCAGCCACTTGCCACCAAGCCAGTTGTGGCCGCAAAAGCAGTGAAGCCGAAGCATTCAGGACATGCGGTAGCGAAGGCGGCGGTTCCGCCAGCCGTGACTCCCGCACCAGCGCCGGCTGCGCCGTTTGCGGCGACGGCTACGCGGACCGTGCTTCCGCCTTTGGAAGTGGAAGTAGTGGCGGGAGATACGCACCGGACGGTGCGGCCGGGGAGCAGCTCCGTGCATGTGGATTTGCAGCCGGGAGCGCCGACGCAGCCGATGACGGAAGCAACCGGAAGTAATTCAGTGACGGCTGCCAATGTGACCCGGGACGCCTCGGAAAATGTGCAGATGGCGACGGACGCCTCGTCGATTGTGTCGCGGCAGGTTAGGCCGAA
>Ga0335075_10005392_pt1 | contig 19890 bp, 18 predicted proteins | sample Lox_Sample_24_FD_206723 | JGI IMG/M metagenome (GOLD analysis project Ga0335075, IMG submission 206723) | Soil microbial communities from Loxahatchee National Wildlife Refuge, Florida, United States - Lox_Sample_2.4 | ecosystem: Environmental > Terrestrial > Soil > Wetlands | place: USA...
GTGTCGTCGAGGAGCTGGCTGGCGAGCTGGTCGAGCAGGTCGGCGTCAAGGGTGCCGGTGACGATCGGGCTGATGGAGGCGTCACAGTCCCAGCCGGGCCCGGCGGCAGGCCACCCGGCGATGGTCTCATCAGCGCCGTCCAGGCCGAGAAGTTGCTCGAGGGTCATGTGCAGCTGGATCTGGGTGGGCTGCCCGGCCCGGTCGGGCAGGCCGCCGGCTGCGATGAGGCGACGGCACATTTCTTGCAGCGCGTCGTGGCGGAGCTGGCCGGGGCTGCGCAGGTCCTCGGGGCCGGCGCGCTTGCCGAGGGCGTCCAGGACTGCCTGCAGCGCGGCGCTGCATTCGGGGGTCAGGTCGCCGTCCAGCTTGCCGTGGCCGCGGAAGTGCCGGGCCAGGCGGACGTTGCGGGCGGTGAAGTTCGCGTCCTCGTGGCCGGTGTCTGGCGGCGCGGACCGGCGGTACATCTCCTCGGCCAGCCGGCCGATGTCGGCCAGCTCGCAGCCGCCGGCAGCCGCGGCCAGCATGATCTGGTCGGCGCCGGCCCGGTGGTGCTCGGGCAGGGTGTCGCTCCAGTCGCACAGCTGCCGGGCCCAGGACACCGAGACGTCGCCCTCAGCCAGCACCCGGGCCACCGCCGGGTGGGCACGCAGCCGCCGCATCCAGCCGGCCGCAGCGGCGGCCGCGCCGCCGGTGACGCGGGTCTGCCAGCGCAGCCAGCCCCGGGAGCCGCGGGCCGCGTCCGCCTCGTAGCCGCCAGCGGTGTCGAACGCCGACAGCACCGCCGCGCGGACCGCGGTCAGCCGCGACTCAGCGCGCTCCAGCCCCCGCAGGCAGTCTGCTTGCTCGTCGGCGGTCAGCGCGACCATGTCGGCCGCGGCCAGCCAGGACAACCCGGCGTCCAGCGCCGCCAGCGCGCGCCCGGAGTTCATGACCGGCTCACTCCCGCACATAGCCACCTCCCCGGCACCACCTGATCGACCGTTTCTTCGATGCTAGCGCCAGGCACTGACAATTCATCGAACTTGCGAGCGAGTGGGCAAGCAGCCACTCTGGACGCCGTTGCCGGTCCGGCGACCGCATGACCGGAAGATGGACATGCGAGGATGCTGAGTCATGCTGCCTCGGTGGGAGAACAGCGAGCTGGTGCTGCATACTGCGCACGGAACTGGCAACTGGATCGGTGCCGCCAGTGCGCTTGTTCACGGTGACTACATCTACCTTGCTTACCGTGATAGGCACCCGGTCGACAAGGGGCGGGGCAACCGGGCATACGTAGCCCGCTCGCCAGTTTACGATGGCATTAATTTCGACACGTTGTGCGTTATCGACAAAGAGGATATGGACGCAGAGTCATTGGAGCGTCCGGCTCTGGACGTGACGCCTGACGGTGATTGGGACCTGTACCTCAGTTGCGCCACATTCAATTCCAAGCACTGGCGGATCGAGAGATTGCGCGCGCGCCAGCCACGGGATTTCAGCGCGCAGACACGGCAGACGGTGTTTCCGGGCAGTGCGGCATTCGGTATCAAGGACCCCGTGCTGATTCGCGACCAGGGACTACGTATATTTGCGACAGCGCATCCGCTGACCGAGGGCGACGAGAATGCCGACAAGATGATCAGCGTGGATGCGTATAGCGGCGAATCTGTCATGGTGCCAGACCCGGGCACCTGGTATAGCCGTGGCACCCGGCTAACGTCGGTAGTAGGCGATTATGCTTATTTTGATGGCCGGGCATCGGCGGAAGAGAATTTTGAAGAGCGGACTGGAACAGCACAGTGGAACGGCTCACGTTACATTCCCGTAGCTGGCCCGGCTTCCAGTCCCTTCGGTGGTGGCGCACTGCGTTACGTTTCGGCCATCGAGCTGCCAGCTGGGCTGCGCCTCTATTACGAAAGCGCGACTAAGTACGGCAGCCATGAATTGCGGACCGAGCTGCGCGACCGGCCCTGAGATGTCGGGCCGCGAACCTCGCGGAACGACCACCTCAGTGCAGCGCAAAAGCGGCATATAGGGGCCGGCGCTCAGCGCTCGTCTCGTATCCGGCGCGCACTGGCCTCATGGCGGCGTCCCGAGCCGGGCATGACAGCCACCAGCCGACTGGTACGGCCGCTGGAGGTCCGCATGAACCGTCACTTGGGCCTGCCTCAGACCTTGACGCGCCGGGCAGGCGCGGCGACCCGTGATCAGCCCTGCGCCGACTGCCTGACGGAGCTCGAGGCGCCGGCGCGCCGCCGTCCCGCCATTCGCCGCCCGGTGGCCTTCTGGATCATCGCCTACCTGTTCGCGGTGATCATGCTGGGTACCACGCTGCCAACCCCGCTATATGTCATTTATCAGGCTCAGTGGCACTTCTCGTCTGGCATCACCACGATCATCTTCGCCTCCTACGCGGTCGGGGTACTCGCGGCGCTGCTGCTGGCCGGCCGTTCCTCTGACCAGGTAGGCAGGCGGCCCGTACTGTTCGCGGCGCTAGCGTTCAGCGCGCTCAGCACTGTGGTATTCATCGTCTCGCCGGGGCTCGGCTGGCTGTTCGTGGGACGGGTACTGTCGGGGATCTCGGCCGGGCTGGTGACCGGCACGGCCACGGCGGCGCTCACCGACGCCTACAGTGGTTCGTCGTCGCGGAAGGCCTCGATGGTCGCCACGGCGGCGAACATGGGCGGCCTCGGCCTCGGTCCGTTGATTGCCGGGTTGTTCGCCCAGTTCGGACCCGATCCGACCGTGCTGGTGTTCGAGGTCTACCTGGTATTGCTGGCCGTTGCCGCCATCGGACTGGTCATGGTTCCCGAGACCGTCGGTGACCGGCATGAGCTGAGCCTGCGATTCGCCGGCCTCGGCATACCGTCGGGCGGCCGCAGCGAGTTCATCGCCGCCGGCGTGGCAGGGTTCGCCTCGTTCGCCCTGCTCGGCATGTTCACCTCGCTGGCCCCGAGTTTCCTCGGCACTGTCCTGCACGAGCATAGCCACGCCCTTGGCGGCGCGGTCGTCTTCGCCCTCTTCGGCACGGCGACCGCTACTCAGCTCGTTCTCGCCCGCCTCGCCAGCCGGATCGTCATGCTCGCCGGACTCATGGTGTTCCTGGCCGGCCTGGCTCTCATCGTCGCCGGACTGTCCCAGGCGTCGCTGGCCCTGTTCCTGGTCGGGACCATCGTCAGCGGGATAGCGATCGGTGCGATCTTCATCGGCAGCGTGTCGACCGCGGTCCGGCTAGCGCCAGCCGAAATGCGCGGCCGGGTGGCGTCCACTTACTTCGTATTCGCGTACGTGGGGCTCACCATCCCCGTCATCGGGGTCGGTGTTGCTTCGCAGTACGAGGGCGATTTCCGGGCCGTCCTGGTGTGCGCAATCGTGCTCGCCGTGCTCAGCGCCGTCTCGATGGCAGGCATCCACCGGGCTACCGGCCCGTTGCCCGCGCGGTGACCTGGAGACCAGGGAACGAGCCGTCAGGCGGGCGGTTGCCGACTGCTGACGTACCGGATGAGGTACTCGCCAACCAGGACGGCGGCGCCTACACCGCCGATGAACAGAATCAGCACCCCGACCGTGTACAGAACATCCGCGACTAGCCCGAGCGTGCCGACGACCAGCCCGAGCAGGATGGCAAGGGCTACCGTTCCTACGTTTTTGCTGCTCATAGACCCCGATACACCTCTGGGAGCGTGTTGCGGCTGGTCGCACGTGTACCCGGAGCGCAGTGACGGTACACCTAGCGCGACGGCTTGGCGGCGCGAGGCCGGACATGCAGCGGACGGGGGCGCGCGATGGGGACAGTGGTGCACGTTCTGGCAGTGAACCCTGTGCCGGCCCGCTCCCAGATGGGCTCGTCACTGGGCTTTCACATCATTCTCGCGTGCTTCGGCATCGCGTTCGCTGCCGTCACCATGGCGGCGGAATGGATCGGCATCAGGCGCGGTGACGCCGCGGCGCTGCTGCTGGCGCGCCGCTGGTCGAAGGTCATGGCGGTGCTGGTAGCGGTCGGCGCGGTGTCGGGGACCGTGCTGTCGTATGAGATGGGACTGCTGTGGCCCGGCATGATGGGCCGGTTCGGGGCCGCGATCGGCTTTCCGTTCTCGATGGAGGGGATCTTCTTCTTCCTTGAGGCGATCTTCGTCGGGGTCTACCTGTACGGGTGGGAACGGCTGCCGCCCTGGGCGCACTGGTGGAGCGGGATGCCGATCGTGGTGGCCGGTGTGCTGGGCGCCATGTCGGTGATCGCGGCGAACTCGTGGATGAACTCACCGGCCGGGTACACGCTCAGCCACGGCAAGATCACCAGTGTCGACCCGGTGTCGGTGTTCTTTAACGCCTCGACCCCGTATGAGACCACGCACATGGTGCTCGCTGCGTACATGGTGACGGGCTTCCTCGTCGCCGGCGTCTATGCGGTGGGGCTGCTGCGCGGCCGCCGCGACCGCTACCACCGGCTGGGCTTCGCCGTCCCGTTCACGATCGCCGGGATCGCAGCGCCACTGCAGGTGCTGATGGGGGACGTCATCGCCCGCTTCATCGCGCACAACCAGCCGGTCAAGTTCGCCGCGATGGAATACGTCACCAGGACCTCGCGAGACGTTCCCGAATGGCTGGGCGGCATTTTCATCAACGGCCACGTCTACTTCGGCGCCTCCATTCCGGCGTTCGACTCGATCTTGGTCGGCTTCTCGCCGCACACCCGGGTCATCGGCTGGGACAGCGTGCCGCCGGCACAGCGACCGCCGCTCGTCACCCTCATTCACCTGAGCTTCGACCTGATGGTGGGCATCGGTTTCGTCCTGCTCGCGCTGGCAGCGTGGCAGGGCTGGTGGTGGTGGTTCCACCGCCGGCTGCTGATGACCCCGTGGTTCCTGGTGCCGTGCGCGCTCAGCGGCGTAGCGGCTGTCGCCGCGATGGAAGCGGGGTGGATCGTCACCGAGGTCGGCCGCCAGCCGTGGATCGTCTACCGGGTGCTGCTGGTCAGCAACGCGGTCACGCCAGCCAGCGGGGTCCCGGTCACGCTGGGGGTGATCCTCGTCCTGTACGCCATATTGACGGTGGTCTCCATCGGCGTTCCGATGTTCATGTCCCGGCGATGGCGGCAGGGAGCGCCCGCTGAGGAGGAGGCCGAACAGGTGCCATATGGTCCCGCGCAAGCCCGGGCTGAGGTATCAGCTGCGGGGCCCCCGGCCGTACCCCGGTCGCCCGATGGCGGGCCTGAGGCTAGATGAGCCCGTCGCCCGACACCATCGCAGTCGCCGCGATCTTGATCATGGTCGTTGCCGCGTACGCGCTCTTCGGCGGGGCGGACTTCGGCGGCGGAATCTGGGACCTCCTTGCGGGCGGCCCGGTGCGCGGCGAAGCCGCGCGGGAGCTTATCGACGAGGCCATCACCCCGGTGTGGGAAGCCAACCACGTGTGGCTGGTTTTCATCCTGGTGCTGTTGTGGACCGCGTTTCCGCCCGCGTTCGCGGCCATCATGACCGCGCTGTTCGTCCCGCTCAGCCTGTCGCTGCTGGGAATTGTCCTTCGCGGGGTTGGGTTTGCATTCCGGCACACCGCCGAGCGGCTGCGCATGCAACAGCTCACTGGCGCGTTGTTTGCCGCAGCGTCGCTGATCACTCCGTTCTTCATGGGCACCGTCGTCGGGGCCGTCGCCACTGGTCAGGTGCCCGTGCATCCCCGCGGGAACGTGCTCTCCGCCTGGACCTCGCCCACCTCCATCCTCACCGGGTTCTTGTTTGTCGCCGCCTGCGCCTACGTCAGCGCGGTGTTCCTCGTCCCAGAGGCCCGCCAGCGCGGGCACGAGAACCTGACGCGCTACTTCTCGCTGCGAGCCACCGCCGCCGGCGTGATTACCGGTGCGCTGGCTGGCGGCACGTTCGCGGAGCTGTCGGCCAGCGCGCCCCACGTATTCGCTGGCCTGACCGGAATCGCCCTGCCGCTGGTGGCGATCTCGATCGCCGCAGGGATCGCCGTCCTGGTCATGCTGTGGCTGCACTGGCACCACGCCGTGTGGTTGCGGGCAACGGCCGCTCTAGCCGTGGTGACCGTGGTAGGGGGCTGGGGGCTGGCCCAGTACCCCTACCTGTTCCCAACCTCGATGTCCCTGGCCGCGGGCAGCGCGCCCAAGGCTTCCCTGGTGGGGGAATTCGTCGTGGCGGGCCTCGCGCTCCTGCTCGTGGCACCCGGGTTCGCCTTGCTGTACTTCCTTCAGCAACAGCGCATGCTGACAGCAGCCGATACGGATGCCGGCCTGCGGCTCGCTGCCCATCTCGAACCACCCACTCCCGCACAGCCCACGGCTGGCCTGGCGCCGGCCGGGATCCGGGTGACGACGGCGCTGGTGCTGGCGCTGCTGACCATCAGGGCGATCAGGGATGTGTTCTCACCCTCACGCCCGCGCCCTTGATCCAACTGCGGTATGGGTGCTATTCCCGACAGTACGGTTCGATTACGTCCAGGGAACCCGAGATAGGGCCGGAATGGAGACAGCAGAATGTCCTTAGCCCCCCGTAAGGCTGCTTCGTTGCTAGGCGCGGCCGCGCTCGGCGTCACAATGATGACCGGCGCCGCCTATGCAGCCAGCTCGACCACCGGAGCCAGCGTGGCGAGGCCCAGCTTTTCTAAGTTGAGCCCGAGCCAGGTCAAAGCCCGCTCGGCTGGCAAGCAAGAGCAGATGGTGGTCGTGTTCGACAACCAGCTCACCAGCCTCCCGGCGAACCGGGCCCACCGGCACGCCCGAGAAGCAACGGCCGCGTCCATGCAGGCTCCGCTCGTTGCCCAGCTGAAGCAGGTCAGGGCCACGCATATCACGACCCTTTCGCTCCTCAACGCCGTCGCCGCCACAATGCCCGCGGCCGAGGCACAGGCACTTAGTCACGCCCGTGGCGTCAAGTCGGTCGTCCCCGACGGAACCATCATTATCGGGGACGCCAGGTCGACCACAAAGACGGTCGCCCCCTCCCGGGTGCGCAAGTCGACCATCCCCTCGAGGGCGGCGGACGGGCAGCAGTTGTGCAATACATCACCCAGCAAGCCGCTGGTGGAGCCCGAGGCCCTGACCAGCATCCACGACGCAGCTAGCAACCCGAACGACCCATTCGAAGCGTCCTCGATCGCAACTGGCCAGGGTGTCATCATCGGTAATGTCGACGCCGACTCGCTGGCCGGGAACCCCAACATGATCCGGCCCGACGGGCAGCACGTGATCATCGATGCCCCGGACCCGAGCGAGAACGTCTTCAGCGACGAGTTCAACGGGGACGTCTCCACCATGGCTGCCCAGGGCACGGTCACCTACACCTACGCGTCTCAGCTGCCCTACTCGAACATCCCCGCGAGCTGCACCTTCCGAATCGTGGGTGACTCGACCGGCGCGTCTATTGTCAGCACCGGTTACTTCTCCGACACCAACTCGGCAGGTCAAATCGTGGCTCCCGAGTCACAGGTCATCGCCGGGCTGCAGCAGGCGGTTAATGAGGGTGTCAACGTCGTGTCGGAGTCCTACGGCTACGGCGCTTTGCCGGGTGCCAATGACGACCTGCTCGCCCCGACGAACGACGCCATGGTGCAAGCGGGCGTTGTCGTAGTCGAGAGCGCAGGCGACAGCGGCTCCTCAGGCACGGTCGAGGCCCCCGCTGATGACCCCAACGTCATCGACGTCGGCGGGACCAACGACCTCAGGCTCCTCGCCCAGGCCGATGGCTACACGAAGGGCTGGGAGGACGACAACATGACGACCTTGTCGTCGGGTGGCACCTCGCCCTATGGCGATGTCGTGGACCTAGTCGCCCCCGGCTACCTGGCGCTCGCTGTCGCCGGCGCCGGCCAGACACCGCTTCCACTCCCGACTGAGGCCTTCGGCGGCACCAGCCAGTCGGCCCCGTTCACCTCAGGCGCTGCCGCCGACGTGATTCAGGCCTACCGTGACACCCACGGCGGTGCCTCCCCGACGCCAGCCCAGGTAAAGGAACTCCTCACCAGCACGGCCACCGACATCGGCGCTTCGGCAGACCAGCAGGGCGCTGGCCTCCTCAACGTCTACGCGGCCGTTGAGGCGGCCCGGCAGATGCCGGGCACGTCGGAGATGAATTCCGGCACCCCCGAACTCGTGGACACCCCGACCCAGCTCGACGTACAGGGCCAGGGCGGCTCAACGGCTAACAGCTCAGTCACGCTGTACAACGCCTCGTCCCACAGCGAAACGGTCACCGGCACCTACCGGGAGCTTGACGGCGAGTACAGCCTTGGCCGGCCGGTCACCGAGAACGTCAGCGCGCCACCTTCGAGCGCCCCGATTCCTGCCCAGGGCGCGACCGCGGCGGCACCGATCACCTTCACGGTGCCGAGAGGCGTCAGCGTGCTCGATGCCGACATGCGCTGGCCAGACCCGACCAACAGCGATAACAACATCCTGTCGTTTATCTTGACCGACCCCGCCGGGAGGCTGGCCCAGAGTTCGTACGACTACGGCGCCGCCAACGGGCCCAACGCTAGCCCTGATATCCAGCACAGCACGATCGAGCATCCGATGGCCGGAACCTGGACGGCCCAGATCCTGTGGGCCAATGGCCGCGGCCACGCGCAAAGTGCACCGGACACCCCAGGGACCTACACCGGAACAGTGACCTTCCAGGCCAGCGGCCAGAACTTCACGACATGGCCGGCGTCGGCGCCCGTCACGATCGCGCCTAGAAGTTCGGTAAGCGTGCCGCTCAACATCCGCCTCCCCCGGGCTCCCGGCGACGCCCCAGAGTCGGTGCAGTTCACCGGGTCGAACGGGCTCGAGAGCTCGGTGCCGATCGCCCGGCGTACCCTCATCCCGTCGACCGGTGGCACGTTCAGCGCCACGCTGACCAGCTCGGTATCTCGCGGTGCCGGGCAGATCAAGACGTTCTATGTGGACGTGCCGCCGGGTGAGAATGACCTGGACGTGTCGTTCTTCGCGCCGGACCACAGCGCCGACGATCCGGTGTACTACTACCTGTTCTCGCCAGCCGACCTCCAGCCTGCTATCACCGAGTCAGGGAACATCGATGCGTCAGCCATCGACACCACGCCGACGCCCGACAACCCGACCGGGAACGCCTCGCTCATCGCGCCCGATCCCCAGCCAGGTCTGTGGGAGATCGACGTGATGCAGGGAGCTACGACCGACGGGACGCGGTTCTCGCAGACGGTCAGGGGTGTCGTGGCGTACAACCAGCTCGCACCGCTCACCGAGACCGGTCTCCCGACGTCGACATCGACGACCATCGACACCGGCGCTAGCGTCCCGATCACGGTGACGGTTAGGAACACGACGAACCACGTCGGCTACTTCGAACTGCAACCTTCGGGCACCGACATCAGCGGCGGCAATACCGCTACGCCGCTGGAGCTGGCGGCCGGAGCCAGGGGGACACTGACCGCGACCCTGTCGCCCACGGCAGCTGCGGGCACAGCCGTGAACGGTGTCCTCAGCGTCATCGACTCGACGGACTGGGGAGCATTTGAGCCCGCCGTCGGGTTCCCGACGTCGGCCTCCGATTTCCACGATTTTTCCTATGCCTACACAGTCGGGAGCTAGCTTGAGGGGCTAGCACTGGCTCAACCAGCGGCACGGCCCGGGACTCGTCGCAGGCCCGGGCCGTCGCCGTAGGTCGATAGCGACAAGCCGTCAGCTGATGGCGCCCGCCGGGAGCAGCGCATGAACGCCCCAGGACTGGTTCGCCACCTGAGTGATCCTCAGGTCGAGCACCGGGCTGGCCATCGCCAGCGCCGTCGCCTTGTCAACTCCGTAGCTGGCCTGCAGCCAGGTCAGCATCTCCTCAAGCGCATCGCCCATTGCCGCGTTGAGATCCGGGCTGAAGCCAAAGGTGATCCGGCCCGCCGGAGTCTCCGCATGCACTCCCCGAACCGGGCGGTCCGTGACCAGCTCGACCTGGAGCTCGGTCGTCATACCGCACTCGATAGCGGTGCCCGCCACCTCTCCGTCGCCCTGGGCAGCATGACCGTCGCCGATGCTCAGCAGCGCACCCGGGACGGCAACCGGCAGGTACAGGATCGATCCGGCGACCAGTTCCTTGCAGTCAATGTTGCCGCCGCCGACAGCCCTGGGCGGGATGGTGGAGTGCTCGCCTGGCTCGTCCCAGGCGACGCCTGTCACGCCGTGGAAGGGGGCTATCCGCACCGTATGGCCCCGGTCGCTGGTAGCTGCTCCCGCGTCCGCGTCAATCTGCCAGAGCAGCCAGGCAGGCGGGCTCTCGTGCAGGCCGAGTCGCCTAGTCAGCGGGGTGTCGCGGCCTGCGGCGACGGTGTAGCCCCAGGCGTCAGGCCGCAGCGAAACGAGGCGGACCGCTAGCACCTCGCCTGGCACCGCTCCGCGAACAGCAATCGGCCCCGTCAGGCAATGGCCTCTGCGCCGCTCGCCGGCCATCGTCGGCACCTGCTCGCCAGGGAACGTCTGCGGCTGCAGGTGGCCGGACGCGTTCAGGGAGCGCAGCACGATCGTGTCGCCGGGGTCGACGGTCAGAACTGGCGGCAGGTCACGGGAGAACACGTCTACCGTCGTCGACGGTGCCGGGTCGAGCTGGTGGCGAGTCATGCAGCGATCTTCCCCGTTCTGCTTGAGCGCGACAATGCGAGGCCGGCTGCCAGCCTTGCGATCAGGCCATCATGGTCGTCGCCCAACGAGGGGCAGGAAGATATCGTCGACGATCTCGATCAAGCTTTCGTCGGGCACGGGTGCCTGGTTCATGATCAGGTCGTGGCGGACGAGGTCGACGGGTAGCGAGGAGATGTGAGGGGTGAGCCGGCGCGGGTCGACCTCGCCGCGCTCGACGGCGCGCTCGATGATGGCAGCCATGATGCTGCCTCTGCCGGCGATCGCCTGTTCCCGGATTTGTGAGGGCGGCTGTCCGGTGGCGTTGAAGTAGTCGGCGAACACGAAGGTGAGCACGCCGACGATCTCGCCGACGGAGGCAGATATCTGGCGCAGGAGCGCGAGCACATCACCCCGCAGAGTGCCAGTGTCAGGCGGAGCCGCAGACGGGGTGTGGTGCCGTATGGCGGCGATGACGAGCTCGGCCCGGTTGGGCCAGCGCCTCGCGAGCACGGGACGGCTGGTCCCGGCACGTGCTGCGACGCCGTCGAGGGTGAACCGGGGATAGCCGACCGCTCGCAGCTCGTCCCAGGCGGCTTCGAGCAGCGCCGCATCGAGCGCGGCGCCCCGGCGTCGCCGGACCGCCTCCGGGCGGTGCTGATCTCTCCCGATTGCTGACGCGGATGCAGTCCCTCGGCTCATCACGCTCCCAAGATGCTACTTGCGCATCTTATCGCGGAGCGCTAGCGTGGCCAAATTAGATGCGTTAGGCGCATCTAATTTGGCCGACGATTGCTTGCACTGCCCGTCTGCCGCGCTCCGCTGGCCGTCGTCAACCTTAGGAAGGGACCCATGAGCCGGGGCATGATCGAAGTCGAGGCGCTGACCAAGCGTTACGGCAAGACCCAGGCTCTCGCCGGCGTGGGATTCGCCGTCCCGGCGGGAACGCTGCTCGGGCTGCTCGGCCCCAATGGCGCTGGCAAGACCACCGCGGTGCGTGTGCTCACGACGCTGGTGCTCCCTGACAGCGGCCGGGCGACGGTGGCGGGGATCGACGTCGTCCGGCACCCATACCAGGTCCGCCGGTACATCGGCGTCGCGGCGCAGGACGCCACTCTCGACCGCCTGCTCACCGGACGCCAGAACCTCATTCTCGTCGGAGAGCTGAGCGGATTGGGCAGGCAGCTTGCCAGGGCCAGAGCGACAGAGCTGCTCGAGCAATTCGAGCTCACCAGCGCGGCGGATCGGGTTGTCAACGGCTACTCCGGAGGCATGCGTCGCCGCCTGGACGTGGCGGCAAGCCTCGTGGCCCGCCCGCCGGTGCTCTTCCTCGACGAGCCCACGACCGGCCTCGATCCGGCCAGCCGCCAGCGGGTCTGGGAGACGGTTCGGCAGCTGCTCGCCGAGGGCGTCACCGTGCTACTCACCACCCAGTACCTCGAGGAGGCAGATGCGCTCGCGGATCGAATCGTCGTGATCGACTCCGGGCGCGTGGTCGCCGACGACACGCCACGGGAACTGAAGGAAGCGAGCCGGAGTGCCCGCCTCGAGGTGGTCCTGGCGACTGCTTCACCCGAGGCCGCCTCGGCCGTAGCCCCGCTCGTCAGCGGGCCGGTGCAGGTGAGCGACGACGGGCGGCGCCTTCGTGCCGGCGTCGACCCGGTCCCCGGACTGGCCACCTCCATCGTCCGCGCACTGGACCGTGCCGGGATCGCCGTCGACAACGTCGAGGTCCGCAGGCCCTCGCTGGACGACGTCTTCTTCGCGCTCACCGGAGGTCATCTCGGGGCCGGGATCTCGGGCGAGCCCGGCAGCACCGCCGGCCCGGCGCGGGAGGGAGCGCGATCATGACGACAGCCACCGCAGCACCGCCCATCGGCGCGGCGCCTTCGCGTGAACCGGGTACCGGCGTCGCGCGGGGTGTCCATGACGTCTGGGCGATGACCCGGCGGAATCTCGTGCACATCTCGCGCGAGCCAACGCAACTGTCCGATGTCACCATTCAGCCGGTCATCTTCACGGCGCTGTTCGTCTACATCTTCGGTGGCGGTATCCCCGTCCCCCACGGGACTTACCGGGACTACGTTCTCGCTGGCATGCTCTCCCTCAATCTCGTGACGTCCACGATGGGCACCGGAGTCGGGCTGAGCTCCGACTTGCACGAGGGCATCATCGACCGCTTCCGCGCCCTGCCAATGTGGCGCGCATCGGTCCTCGTGGGCCGGTCACTCGCCGACCTCACGACGTTCTTTGTCTGCGCGCTCATCGTCGGCGTGACCGGACTCGTCGTCGGATGGCGCCCGGACGCTGGCCTCCGACCAATGGTGGGCGGCTTCGCTCTCGTGCTGTTCTTCGCCTACTCGCTGACTTGGATCGCGATGTGCGTCGGGCTGAACAGCAAAAGCCCCGAGTCAGCGGCCTCAGTCGGCTTCATCGTGCTCTTCCCGCTTGCCTTCGTTTCCAATGCCATGATCCCGACCCAGCACATGCCGGGGTGGCTCCGGGCGGTGGCCGACTGGAACCCGGTCAGCGCCGTGACGGCTGGCGCCCGTCAGCTCTGGAGGAATCCCAACCCGTCGGCGACGATCAACGCATGGCCGATGCAGCACCCGGTGCTGGCCGGCCTGGCGTGGTCAGCGCTCATCCTCGCGGTTGCCGCGCCGCTCGCTGCCTGGCTGTTCCGACGCCGCACAACTGAGTAGCTCGCAGGTCATGGGCGGCCACGTTAACCGCGGCCGCACCACTATCTGCCCCCGCCTGAGCCCATCCGGGCATTACTCCGTTCCGGGAGTCCAGCGGAATCGCCATCCGCCAACGACCATCCCGGCACAGCCCCAGGCTGCGACAACCGCAAGGTGCTTCCAGTCCGGGCCTGCGTGCAAGACGAGCGGACCCATCAGTGCCTCGTTGAACGGCCGCACCGGTAGCCAGCCAGCGACACGGTTGAGCATCTGGGAGTGAATCGGCATGTACGTGCCTGAGATGAACAACAGCGGGAACAGGACCAGCTGGGCGACGGCGGGAGCCGCGTCCGCGTTCCTGATCACGGATGCCGCAGCCACACCGATGCCGCCGAAGCAGGCGGCTGCGACCAGCAGCGTCACGGCAACCGCGAACCAGTTCGACGGAAGCGGCACTCCGTAAAGACGCCCGACTGCGCCGATCAGCGCGACGTCGATGAAGCTCACCAGGACGCAGTGTGCCAGCAGGCCGGCGAAGTAAGCCCAGGCTGGCAGTGGTGTGGCCCGAACGCGCTTCAGTATCCCGTATTGCCGCCGCAGCGCCAGCGCGACAGTGAGCTGCCCGTAACACGAGCCAAGCACTGACAGTCCGGCGATCGTCGGCACGTAGTACTGCAGAGCCGACAGTCCGCCGAAGTATGAGCTGCGGTTCCCGCCGCCAAGTAGGGCGCCGATGACGGTGATGAATACGACAGGAAACACGAACGTGAAGATCGCGCTTTGCGGATTACGCCAGAACAACAGCTGTTCGTACCGGATCTGGTGGACCAGCAGGCCGAAGCTGCGGGGGCGGCGCCGCGGACGCGCGGGTGAGGCTGTGACGGCGGTCATCATCGAGTAGTCCTTCCCGGCGCGCCGGCTTGCGTGCCCTGGCTAGTGAGGTTCAGGTAGGCGTCTTCCAGGCTGGGCCGGTCCACAGTCAGCGCGGCGAGGACAACGCCGTTCCGGTCCGCCCACTGGGTCAGCTCGAGCAGTGCTCGCGTCGCGTTGCTCGTCTCCACGACCACGGTCCCGTCGCCGACTCGGGCAGGCACTGGCAAGTCCTGGGGTCCGTAGCCGTCCGGCAGTGCGAAGCTGATACTCGCGCGGGCCGCGTCACGTCCGCCTACCGCGTCGGGCGTGCCGTCGGCCACAACGGTTCCGGAGGAGAGCACCACGACCCGGTCGGCCAGCGCCTGAGCCTCCTCCAGGTTGTGCGTGGTGAGCAGAATGGTCGCCCCTTCGTTGCTCAGGTGGCGGATGACCTGCCACGCATCGCGGCGGGCGGCCGGGTCGAACCCCGTCGTCGGCTCGTCCAGGAACAACAGCTCAGGATCGCCGATGAGCCCCAGCGCCAGGTCAAGCCGGCGCTTCTGGCCGCCCGACAGGGCTCTGACCTTGCGCCGTTCCTGCCCGTCCAGGCCCACCAGGTCGATCACCTCGGCTGTGGTCCTGGGCGCGAGGTAGTAGCCGGCCGCGCGGGCGATGGTCTCGCGTACCGTAAGGTACGGCTCGACCGCGAGGTCCTGCAGCACGAGCCCGGTCCGCTCGCGCAGTTCCCGGCCGCTGGACCGGTCGCCTGGGTCGAGGCCGAGCACTTCGGCAAACCCGCCATCGCGGTCACGGAAACCCTCGAGGATCTCTAGCGTCGTCGTCTTGCCGGCGCCGTTTGGCCCGAGAAGCGCGACGACCTCGCCGGACCGGACCGTGAATCCGACATTTCGCACTGCCTGCACCGAGCCGTAGCTCTTGCGCAGGCCTGCCACTTCAATTGCGTATGCCATGGCCCCATTGCAAGCCGTAGGCCAGGGCCCGCGGCACGCCCGCCGGTAGGATCGCGGGCCGACGAAAGGATGCAGGCAAGCGGCCGCATGCAACTTTGGTAGGTTCCTGGACGGCCAAAGGAATTGCCCGAGCGGGCGACTGGGCTGCTATGACATAGCGTGAATCGCGTGACCGCCCGAATCTGGGTCCGGCAGCACTGGCTTCTGCTGGACGTCCTCATAGCCGTCGGGATCGCGCTGGGAGACACCGCCAACACGCTGGGCGGCGCGTCCTGGTGGCCTGCGCACCCGGGCACGCTCGCCTGGGTCATGCTGGCTGCCCAGGCGGTCGCCGATCTGTCGCTGGTCGCCCGGCGGCGTGCCCCCCTGATCGTCATCGCCATCCTTGCGGCGTTCACGGTCGCGATCTGTCTGCTTGCTGAGCCGGGCGGCGCCATTGCCGCGGCGAACTCGGGAAACATCTGGGCCCCGTACGGAACCGTCCTGGCTGCGTACGGACCGTTCTACTTCCGCAGGGATCAGCGTGTCGCGTTCGCAGCAGTCGGAACCCTCACCCTCCTCGTGGCCCGGGTCTGGGAACCATCGTTTGAAGTCGTCACGCTCGGCGTGCTCAGGACTGCCGTCGGGCCGCTGCTCGCGCTGTACTTCACCGCGCGAAACGCGATGGTCCAGGCTCTCAGGGACCGGGCAGACCGGGCCGAGCGCGAGAGCCACCTTCTCGCCGAGCAGGCCAGGGTGCAGGAGCGCGCCCGGCTAGCAGGCGAGATGCACGATGTAGTGACCCACCGGGTGAGCCTCATGGTGCTGCAGGCTGGCGCGCTGGGTGTCACCGCGACCGACGACGCGACCAGGCACGCAGCCGATGAGCTCCGGGCCGCGGGCTGCCAGGCCCTGGACGAACTACGTGATCTCGTCGGCCTCCTGCACGCAGCGTCCGACGGGGATCAGCCCGATGGCGGCCAGGCCGGCGACGATCAGACTGGCTCGACGTCGCGCCTGGCCGCGCTAGTCGCCGAATCGACAGCGGTTGGCACGCCCGCCACGCTCGACGAGGAAGGTGACCCGGCGCTCGCCTCCCCCGTGGTCGGGCGAACTGTCTACCGGATCGTGCGTGAAGCGCTGACCAATGTCCGCAAGCACGCGCCCGGCGCTCGCGTACACGTGCAGATACGTTACGGCGACTCGCAGGTGACGGTAACGGTCAGCAACACGCCCGCGCCCGGCCACGCTAGCTCTGACCTGGCCGCCACTGGCTCCGGCCTGGGCATCGCTAACCTGCGCCGACGCATAGAACTCGTGCACGGCACCCTGCGAGCGGGCCCGACCCCCGATGACGGGTACCGCCTGGAGGCAACGCTGCCCGCGTACGTCCCGACCGCCGCGCCCGTGGCGTGATGAGCATGGTGCGGGTAGTCGTAGTCGACGATGAGCCGATGGTGTGTGCCCATCTCCGCACTATTCTCGGCTCCGCCGACGACATCGAGGTGGTGGACGAGGCACACGATGGCGCGGCCGGTGTTGAGGCCGTCATCCAGGCCAGGCCCGATGTCGTTCTGATGGACCTGCGCATGCCAGGCGTGGACGGCATTGCCGCCATCGAGCGAATCAGCGCTCTTACCGAGCCCCCCGTTGTCGTGGTTCTGACCACATTCGACGCCGACCAGCACGTGTTGCGGGCGCTGCGCGCCGGCGCTGCCGGCTTCCTGGTGAAGTCCACGCCGCCTAAGGACCTGATCGGGCTCGTCCGAGTGGCAGCCGAAGGACACATGGTGCTTTCGCCAGCCGCCGCCCGCCGTTTGGTTGCTGCTTCCTCTGACAGCCAGCAGGCACGAGACCGGGCGCGGAAGCTCATGGCTTCGCTGACGGACCGAGAAGTCGAGGTCCTCCGCTGCCTGGGCGCCGGAATGTCGAACGCCCAGATCGCGGCGCAGCTGTATTTGTCCGAGGCGACCGTCAAGGGTTACGTCTCACGCATGCTGGACAAACTGGGTTGCGCCAACCGCACCCAGGCCGGACTGCTCGCTCACGATGCGGGCATCGTTAGCGGATAGGCTTCCGCGCGCGTGCCAGACTTAACCGCCGTGACCGTCATCGAGACTGACGTCCTGCAGATCGAGGTCCAGATCGCCGGGCCCACGGCCGGGCGGCCGGTTCTGCTGCTGCACGGGTGGCCGGACGCACCCCGCGGGTGGCGCGCCGTTGCGGGGGCATTGCACGAAGCGGGCTGGCGCACCATCATTCCATCTTTGCGAGGCACCGGCGGAACCAGGTTTCTCTCACCGGCAACCCCTAGGGACGCGCAAGCTTCGGCGCTGGCACAAGACGCGATCGACCTCATGGATTCCCTTGGCGTGGAATCGGCGGCCGTGCTCGGGCACGACTGGGGAGCGCGCGCCGCCTACACCATCGCGGCCCTGCATCCGCACCGCGTCACCGCGATAGCCGCCCTTGCGCTGGCATACCAGCCGCGCGGCGTATTCGCTATGCCGTCGTTCGCCCAGGCGAGGGCGTTCTGGTACCAGTGGTTCCTCTGCCTCGACCAGGGCGCGGCGGCCGTCAGCCGCCAGCCGATCGCATTTGCGCGCCTGCAGTGGGAGACGTGGAGCCCTCCCGGCTGGTACGACGACGCTGAGTTCGCCGCCACGGCCGAGAGCTTCCGTAACCCTGACTGGATTCCCGTAACGCTGAACGGCTACCGGTCGAGATATCTGCCGGGCGAGGACCGCGACGCCAGATACGACCAGGCCGCGATGCGGCTGAGTGAGATCGAGACGATCAGCGTTCCAACGCTGATGGTGCAGGGAGGAGCGGACTACTGCGACGAGCCCGCCTCCTCCGAGGGCCTCGATCAGTTTTTCTCAGGCGGCTACCGACGGGAAGTCATCGACGGCGTCGGGCACTTCCCGCACCGGGAAGCACCCGAGCTCGTCGCGGAATCTGTCCTGGTGCACTTCCGGGCAAATTCCTGACAGGCGCCGCGGCCGTGCGGAAGCTGCTGGTGGTGCTTTGCCTCGTTCCCGGACTAGAAGTTCTGCGGGCCGGAATCGGCGTTTGCGACCGTACCGAGCGTGCCTGGCAGGCGGGAGTAGCCGATTGGTGAGTTCGCTGCGGACGAGGCGCAACCGAAGGCTACCGGCGTCGCCTCGGCCGGCAATCCGCACTCCGGGCATGCGAAGAGGTTGACGCTGACGTTCTGGTGACGGCTGGCGCGGTCACGAGTGCTGCCGAGGCCACCGGGCCCGCCCCTGTCGGACCCGGTGGCTCGGCCTGCGGCTGAAACCATCCGTGCTCCCCCCTGTACCTCTAGTCCCCCTCTGTCGAGCGGTAGCGCCGGCGTGCCTCAGTAGCGTCGGCGCTACCGGCCTGCGGATGAACGACCGGTCACTCTGATACATAGCTGCCCGGATTTCGATGGTTCGGGTGAAGTCGCGTGTATCAGCGGTCCTCGTGCCGCATCCGGGATCCAGGAAGGAGCCGCCGCATGCCGCTGTTACGGCCAGCAGACCCCGGAAGGGCCCAAGTGGACCTGGCATACGGGGATGTCCAGGTTCGGTTTGTGCCGGAACCGCGCAAGGTCCGTGCTGCACGCGGAATAACATGCAGGTGGGTCCGCCGGCCTCGGAAAGGACGCACCATGCGCGACGACCCGTCAGTCATTGCCTTGGTGATGCGGGTATGCGACGGCGACCAGGAGGCCTGGGACGAGATCGTCGAGCGCTACTCCCCGCTGGTGTGGTCCATCTGCGCCCGGTACCAGCTCAGCCGGCCGGACACCGATGACGTCGGGCAGGGCGTCTGGCTCATGCTGGTGGAGAACATCCGCAACCTCCGGCAGCCGGCCGCGCTTCCCGGCTGGCTGGCGACAACCACCAGGAACGAGTGCTTGCGGATACTGCGAACCGCGCGCAGGTATGACCCGGACGGATTGCCCGCTGATGACTTGATGCCGCCCGATCTGGACGAACGGGCGATCGAAGAAGACCTGCTCGAGGCGGAACTGAACGTAGCGCTTCGCGCCGCGTTCGCAGACCTGGGGGGAGCCTGCCACAGACTGCTGTCGCTGCTGATCCAGGATCCGCCGCCTAGCTACGCCGACGTCAGCGTTGCCCTTGACATGCCGGTCGGCAGCATCGGCCCGACGCGTGCTCGGTGCCTGGCCCAGCTGCGGCGATCGCCCCACATGGTTGCTTTCCTGCCCGAGCGCGCTGGCGCCATCGAAGTCAAGGAGACGGGGAGGTGAGCACCGTGGGTGCTAGCTTGACCGATGATGAGCTCCTGGAGGCACTACGGCGAGCGGTAGGCGCGCGTGAAGCGGTGCCCCCCGACTTCGTCGCGGCGGCCAGGGACGCGTTTGCCTGGCACAACATTGACGCGGAGCTTGCCCGGCTGACCTACGACTCGCGCGATGCGGAAGAGGCGCTGGCCACGCGGACCGAGGCGGCCTCCATCCGGGCACTTACCTTTACCTCGGGACAACTCACGATTGAGCTAGAGGTCGCACAGGATTCGCTGGTCGGCCAGATAGTGCCTGCCCAGCCCGCGGAGATCTGCGTGCTTCCGAGGACAGGTAGCGAGATCGTCGTAACGGCGGACGAGATCGGCTGCTTCTTGGTCGAGCCGATTCCGTCCGGACAGTTCCGCCTGCGCTGCCGGACATCGGCAGGCGTCGAGACCATGACCGGTTGGATCACGCTGTAACCGGGCGGCTGCGGCGTCCGAGGCAGTGGCTCAGTCGGCTCCCAGCATGAGCAGTGACATCGCAGCCGCGTGCTGCACGGGGTCGGCCGGCGCTCCGGTCCTGACGTTGAGCAGCGCCTCCGCGAGCGTC
>Ga0335075_10005393_pt1 | contig 19887 bp, 19 predicted proteins | sample Lox_Sample_24_FD_206723 | JGI IMG/M metagenome (GOLD analysis project Ga0335075, IMG submission 206723) | Soil microbial communities from Loxahatchee National Wildlife Refuge, Florida, United States - Lox_Sample_2.4 | ecosystem: Environmental > Terrestrial > Soil > Wetlands | place: USA...
TGATTTGTCGGGCACTTTCACGTTGCCGTTCACGCCGCGGCCGCCATTGTTCTGATCGCGGCCCAACGGATCGGTGCCGTTGTCCTGCTGGCCCTGCCCGTTCTGGCTCATCAGTTGCTTGGCGAGGTCGGACGCTGTCTTGCGCATCGCTTCCAGCGCATCCTTCTCGCTGCCGCTGGCGCTCGGCAGATCCGAGCCGTTGAGATTGTTCTCGGCCTCGCCCATCGACTTGCCAGCATCGCCGAGTGTCTTCGGCGTTCCGAGCTTCTGATCGCCGAGACCCTTCTGGATTTTGCCGAGTTCGTCGCGCAGCGCCTTCTGCTGACCGCCGAGACCTTTGGGTCCGCCGTCCTTCGGGTCGCCCTTGCCCTGCTGCTGGCGGAAGGTCTTGTCGATCAGGCCGCGCTGTTTGCCCATCAGATCGCCGAGCCCCTGAATCGCGTCGCTCAGCGCCTTGTCCTTCGGCGAGGTCTGGCCCTGCCCGCTGCCATTCGTCATGTGCAGGTTTTCGAGCAGGTTCTGCAGCAGCGCCATCATCTGCGCCGCCTGCGCACGGTCGCCGCTCTGCGCCATCTGCTGGATCGCCTTGAGCAAGTCCTGAAGATCCTGCTGGCTCATGACCTTCGCGCCGGGCTGCGGCGGCGTGTTGGCGTCTGGCGGGTTCTGCGCCAGCGCCTGGAGATAGCGCTGCAACGCCTGCTGATATTGCTCGAGCAGCGAGTCGATCACTTCCTGCGGCGCGTTCTGCGCCAGCGCCTGCGTGATGAGCTGTTGCAGGCGGCGCAGTTGCTCCGCCGCACTCATCAACCCGCCGCGCTCCAGACTGGTCGCGATCTGCCAGAGCATGTCCTGGATGCGCGTGTAGTCGGAAGCTTCGTCGGCACTATGCAACGCCCACACGACCGAGCGCAGACCCAGGTAGACGTTCATCTGGTCTTGATAGAATTTGTCCGGCGCGATGGTCAGCGCCTCCAGTGTCGCGGCGACACGCGAACGCAGCCGCACGTCGCCCGTGGCCAGCGTCTGGCGTTGTTCGATCAGCGCACGCGCGAGCGCATTGGTGAACACGCGCGCCGGCAACGTGAAGCGTTGCGGCTTACTGTAACCCGACTGGCCCGCGCCATCGATCGCCTGCAGCACGATGTCGACGTTGAGACCGGCGTAGGGATGCGCGGTCAGATCGCGATAGCTCGTCTGCGACACGGTTTTCGACGATGCACCGTCGAGCGGCAGATCAACCACAAGCGGTTTTCCATAGCGGCCATGCGGCGTGATGATCGCCTTGACCGCGGTCACGCCGTAATCGTCACCCGCGGTGAACGGAATTTTCAGTGCGTCATGCTCTGTGCGCCCGACCTTGCCGGAGAAGGTGATCATCGGCTTGTCGTCGGGCAGCACATGCACGCGCCAATCGCCGACGGTGCGGCCGCTGGAGCGCACGCGCACCGTTGTGTCTTCGGTGAGACGCGCCGTCGCCGCGTACTCGCCCTGCGAACCCGTGAACGACGCATTGTCGAGCGAAAGTGACGGCGTGTGGCTTGCGCCATGGACGCGAAGATTGACCGTCGAGCCCGTCGGCACCGTGATGGTGCGACTGCCGGTGAGATAGACCGGCGCCTCGCCGGTATAGGCGGGGGGATCGATCCAGGCGTCGACGGAGACGCTGGCCGCTTCGCCGCTGCCCGGACCGAACGCGGCGAGCAAACGATTGCGCCAGTCGCTGTTGGCGAAGAATCCACCCGCGACGATCAACAGCAGAACGACATAACGCAGCGCGCGCGGATCGCGGCGCGGCAGATCGGAATGCGGGATCGACAGGCGCAGCCTTCCGAAATCGGCGAGGCGGCGGCTCAAGTGCGCGTTCCACAATGCCTGCGCCCACGCGTCGCCCTCACCGGCGCTGAGAATATCTTCGCCCTCGGAGATCGGGCGATGGACGAGCGTGGAGTCGCGCTCGATCCTCCGCGCGCCGTCATGCCAATCGGGAAGACGGAAATTCTCGAGATTGAAATAGACCGAAAGACCCATCGCCGTGATCGCACTCGCGAGCACCAGTGCATGCAGCGGCCATGGCAGGAATACCGGCAATCCGAAGAGTGCCGCGGCGATGAACAGTCCGGCGATGCCCGTCGCGGGCCAGAGCGCCGGCCACACGCGCTCCCACGTCAGCGCCGCACGCGCGGCCGCGACGAACGCTTCAGTGCGCCTGGTCTTCGAGCCAGGGCGGAAGTCTGTCGAGGGCGATAAGCGCGTCATCACTCAACCGGGGCCGTACAATTGTCCACGCGTCGCCTTTGACCAAAACCTCCGGCGCGGGCGGCCGCGCATTGTAGGCCGAGGACATCACCGCGCCATAGGCCCCCGCGGTCAGGAACGCGACAAGATCGCGCGATTTTAACTGTGGCAGTTCACGGTCGCGGGCGAAGATGTCCGTGGTTTCGCAGACCGGGCCGACCACATCGTATTTCTGGCGCGGCGTGGTGAGCGCTGGTTCCCGCAATGACACGATCTCGTGATGGGCGTCGTAGAGCGCGGGGCGGATGAGATCGTTCATGCCGGCGTCGAGAATGAGGAAGGTCTTCGCCTCGCCCGACTTTACATAGAGCACCCGGCTGACCAACACGCCGGCATTGGCGGCAATCAGGCGGCCGGGCTCGACGATCAGTTTCGCGTCTAGCTCGTTCGCGATCCGAGCGGCGAGCTTGCCGTAGGAATCCGGGTCGGGCGGCGGTTCGTTGTTCGAGATGTAGGGCACGCCCAACCCGCCGCCGAGATCGATGCGCGCAATCGTGTGCCCATCGGCGCGCAACTGCTTCACCAGTTCGGAGACACGCGCGAAGGCTTCGGCGAAGGGCGAGAGCTCCGTGATCTGGCTGCCGATATGCACATCGACGCCGACGATCTCGATACCCTTGAGACGCGCCGCCAGCGCATAGGCATCGCGCGCGCGGCTCCACGGGATACCGAATTTCGTCTCCGAGGTGCCCGTCGTGATCTTGGCATGGGTCTTCGCATCAATGTCAGGATTGACGCGGATGGTGACCGGTGCGCGCTTGTTACTTGCCAGCGCCACCTTGTTCAGCGCTTCCAGTTCCGGTTCGCTCTCGACATTGAACTGGTGGATGCCGACATCGAGGCCGAGCTGCATCTCCGCGCGTGTCTTGCCGACGCCGGAGAAGACAATACGCGAAGGCGGAATGCCCGCAGCCAATGCCTTCTTGAGTTCGCCGCCCGAAACGACATCTGCGCCTGCACCGAGACGCGCGAGAGTCTTGAGTACCGCGAGATTGCCGTTTGCCTTTACTGAGAACGCGACCAACGCATCCTTCGGCAATGCGCCCGCGAAGACGCGATAGTGCCGTTCCAAGGTCGCGGTCGAATAACAATAGAACGGCGTGCCAACGCGCTCTGCGATGGCCGTGAGATCGGCGTCCTCGGCGTGAAGCGTGCCGTTTCGATATTCGAAATGGTTCATTCGCCGAGCGGGATGGGCGGCTTGGATGGATCTTTCTGGCCCTTCGCGGTCTTGCTGCCATCGGGCAGCACGAGATCGTTCTTCACGCCGCAGCTTGCCAGCGACAGCACCATCACCGCAGCGAGGATGAGACGGCCGATCATTTCAACTGCTCCTGCCAGAAAGCGATCTGTTCGCGCACGCGTTTGGGCGCCGTGCCGCCGTAACTTTCGCGCGAATTCACCGAAGCTTCCAAGCTCAACACATCATACACGTCTTCGGTGATGCGCGGCTCGATCTTTTGCATCACCTCAAAAGGCAGCTGTTCCAGGCTCATCTGGCATGTTTCCGCAGCTTTGACGATGCTACCCGCAACATGATGGGCGTCGCGGAACGGCATCTTCAGTTCGCGAACCAGCCAGTCTGCCAGATCCGTCGCCGTCGGATAGCCGCGTTCCGCCGCACGGCGCATGGCCTCCTTGTTCACCGTGAGATCGGCAATCATGCCGGTCATCACGCGCAGCGAGACGAACACCGTTTCGGCGGCGTCGAAGACGCGTTCCTTGTCTTCCTGCAGATCGCTGCCATAGGCGAGCGCAAGCCCCTTCACCACCGTCGCCAGCGCCACGAGATCGCCGAGCACACGGCCCGTCTTGCCGCGCACGAGTTCGGCCGCATCGGGATTGCGCTTCTGCGGCATGATCGACGAGCCGGTGGTGAACGAATCCGACAGCCGCACGAAGCCGAAGCCGGGGCTGGTCCACTGCACAAGTTCGCCCGCGAGGCGCGAGAGATTGGTCATGCAGATCGTGGCGGCGGCCAGATACTCGAGCGCAAAATCGCGCGCCGACACGGCATCGAGCGAATTGCGCATCGGCCCCATGAAGCCGAGCTCTTTCGCCGTTGCATGGCGATCGATGGGAAACGATGTGCCCGCGAGCGCGGCGGCACCGAGCGGCGATTCATTCATCCGCACACGCGCATCGGCGAAGCGGCCGCGATCACGCGCGAACATCTCGATATAGGCGAGGCAATGATGCGCGAAGGTCACGGGCTGCGCGGGCTGGAGATGCGTGAAGCCCGGCATGATCGTGTCGCTGTGCGCCAAAGCCTGCCCAAGCAGCGCGCCCTGCAATTCCGCAAGCGCCGCATCGGCCTCGGCGCAGGCATCGCGCAGCCACAACCGGAAGTCGGCTGCGACCTGGTCGTTGCGCGAGCGCGCGGTGTGCAGACGTCCCGCCGCCTCACCCGCGATCTCCTTCAGCCGCGCTTCTATATTAAGGTGAATGTCTTCGAGTTCGCGTTTGAAGACGAACTTCCCGTCCTCGATTTCTTTCCAGATCGTGTCGAGCCCGGAAAGGATCGCGTCGCGGTCGGCATCGGTAATGATCTTCTGCGCGGCGAGCATGCGGGCGTGCGCCTTCGAGCCTGCGATATCCTGCCGCCACAGGCGTTTGTCGAAATCGATGGAGGGCGTAATCTCCTTCATGATATCGGAAGGTCCGCTTGCAAAGCGGCCGCCCCACATCTTGTTCGTGCTCATGGGATGCTCACGATGAAGGCTCGTTCCATTGCCATTCTTGCCGCGATCGTCGTGATCGCAGGTGCAGCAATTCTATATGGGATCAGGCTGGTTCGTGTCCACGCGCCCGCCGCGCCCCCCGCTTCATTGGCACAGCTTGTCCCCGCCAAGACGCCGCAGGCCATTCCTGACGTGGCGTTCATGGGCCAGGACGGATCGCGCCATTCGCTCGCCGAGTTCAAGGGCAAATATGTGCTGCTCAATCTCTGGGCAGTGTGGTGCGCGCCCTGCGTGAAGGAGCTTCCGGCGCTGGCCAGACTCAAGGCCTCCGCCGGCGGGGCGCGGTTCGATGTCGTCGCCGTCGATGTCGCGCGCGGTACGCCACAGGATGCGAAGACGTTTCTCGACGGACACGGCGCCTCCAAGCTCGCGACCTATATCGATCCGCAGCTGACCCTGATGCGCGCGTTCGGCGCGTATGGCTTGCCGCTCACCATTCTGATCGACGATAAGGGCCGCGAAGTCGCGCGCGCCGTTGGCCCGGCAGAATGGGACGCGCCGGAGTCGATCGACTACTTCAAGGCGCTGACCGCCAAGTCGTAATCCGCCCACATCTTCGCGCAATCGATCAGCGTGCCTTCGCGCATCGCACGGTCGATGGCCATGACGGTGAGACCGGCTTCCATCGAATCCTGCGGCGTCACCGGAAACGCGGCGCGGCCTTCGAGCGCCTCGAGCAGATCGCGCGCCATCGCCTGATCGGCGCCGTTGTGCGCATCCGCCGTGCGTCCGCCATAGTCGAGACGCTCCGGCTTGCCGCGGTCATGGATGCTACGAAACATCATCCGGTTGCGTACCAGATCGGCGATCAAGGTCGCCTTCGTGCCCGCGATATACCAGCGCCGCTCGGTCAGGCTCACATGGCTGTTGGAATGGAATGAGAGCCTGACACCATTGGCATATTCGACAATCGCGTTCTGGTGATCGGTCACGTCCATGTCGGAGTGGAAGGCGTCGTTCGCGCCGGACCATCCGGCATCGAAGGACGAATAGGCGTCGTTCTCGCTCGCATGCACCACATCGAAGATGCGCTTGCCGCCGAAGCTCGCGACACGCGACGCGCGGCTGTTCGCGATGCGTCCGAAGATATCGAAATCGTGGCACACTTTGTCCAGCAGGAACGAGCCGCCCCATTCCTCCTTGCGCCGCCAGTTGCGTGCGAGATAGCCGCCATGCTCCGGCGGCAGATGCTCGGTCGCATCCATCGAGATCACATCGCCCAGCGCGCCGCCATCGACGCGCGCAATCACCTCGCGCATGATCGGCATGGAGCGCATCACCAACCCGATATAGAGCGGCGGCGCCTTGGCGAGATGCCGTGCGAGCGTGAAAGTTTCTTCTTCCGTGCGCACGATAGGTTTCTCGGCAAACACCGGATACCCCGCCGCGAACGCCGTCAGCAGGTGTTCGTAATGCAGATGGTTGGGCGAACCGATCATCACCAGATCGAACGGGCCGTCTTTCAGCAATGCCTCCGCGCTCGCATAGGCGCGGCCCGGTTCGATGCCGTGTTCCTTCAGAATCGGCAGGCCCACCGGCGCGGGATCGCTATAACCCGCAATCGCGAAGTCCCAGCCGACCTCTTTCATCGCCGCGAGAACATGCGCGATACGCTGGCCGAGCCCGATGACGACGATGCGTTTCGCGCTCATGGCTGATCGGCCTCCCCACGCAACACCGCGGCATGGAGCGACGGATCGGCCTCAGGATTGGATGCACGCTGGGCCGCAGAAGGCGAGATATCGTAGAGCCGCGCGAGACTGACGAGCGCGCCGACCAGCGCGAAGCCGCTGGAGATCAGCAGGCCCACCGTCGGCGCCTGATGCGGGAAGCGCGCGAACAACAACGCCGCGAGAGCTGCACCGGTCGTCTGCCCCAACAAACGTGCCGTGCCGAGCATGCCGCTGGCGCCACCGCTGCGTTCCTTCGGTGCGGCGCTGAGCATCGCGCGGTTGTTGGGCGACTGGAAAATCCCGAAGCCGAATCCGCACAGCGCCATGCGCCAGCCGAGATCGAGATAGGTCGGATGATCCGGCAGGAAGGCGAACGACAGCAGCCCCATCGCAAAACAGAAAAGCCCGACGCCGCCGAGCAGACCGGCCGAATAGCGATCCGCGAGCCGTCCTGCGAGCGGGGCCGCAAGTCCGATAGCAATGGGCCATGGCGTGATCAGAAGCCCGGTCTCCACCGCGCTGAAATGCAGTTCGTTCTGGAACAGGAACGGGATCGACACCAGCGACAGCATCTGTGCCACGAAAGATGCCACCGAGGTCGACACCGACAATGTGAAGATCGGGATCTTCAGTAAATCGACCGGCAGCAATGGAGCAGCAAGCGACAGCTGACGCTGCACCAGCAAATAGCCGAGCCCGATGGTTGCCAGCATCTCGACAAGAAACAGCGGGAAGCCTTCGCCATGGCCGAGCGCATCGACCGCGCCGATCAGAAGGCCGAACGTCGCCGCACTCAACACGGCGCTGACGATATCAAAACCATGCGGCGAGGGCTTGGTGCGCGGGAGCGAATAGAGACCAACCACAATCGCCGCGATACCGATGGGCACATTGACCGCGAACAGCCACGGCCAATTGGCAATGGCGAGGATCGCACTAGCAATCGTGGGGCCAATGGCGGACGCGACCGCCACCACCATCGCGTTGATGCCGATGCCGCGGCCGAGCAGCTTCTGCGGATAGATGAAGCGCAGCAGCGCGGTGTTCACGCTCATGATGCCCGCGGCGCCGAAGCCCTGGATCACGCGCGCCAGCGCGAGCAGCGGCAAGGTTGGTGAGAACGCGCAGCCCAGCGACGCCACCGTGAACAGGACAAGACCGGCGAGATAGACGCGGCGGTATCCCATGATGTCCCCCAGCGACGACAGCGGCAGCAGCGAGATCGTGATCGCGAGCTGATAGCCGTTCACGATCCAGATCGACAGCGCCGGATCGGTATGCAGATCGGCCGCGATGGTCGGCAGCGCCACATTGGCGATGGCGGAATCGATCACCGCCAGCGTCACACCCAGTCCGATGGCGACAATCGCCCAGTAACGCTGCGGAAGCGGCAAACCGTCTGTCATTGCGGGTCTGATACTGCCTCGGGACGCCGCGTGCAACGCGGTGGCGCTCACAAATTTCGACGCTAAACTTCACGCCATGATCGCCTGCTACACCGACAAACTGAGCGTCTTTCCGGGCGAGCGCTTTTCGCTCCACGCCTCGGCGGACAAAGGTCCCTGCCGTCTGGAGATCGCGCGCGTCGGCGCAGGCCGCGATGTCGTTTCTGTCAGGGACAACATCGAAATTGGCAGTCATCAAACGCCGCCGGACGCAGACCGCGATGGCTGTGGCTGGCCAGTCGCGCTGACCGTCGATGTCGGCGATTGGAAGAGCGGCTATTACGATATCACGCTCACCGACAGCGCAGGCGAGACAGCGCATCACTTCGTCTGCGTGAAAGCGAGAAGCAAGGCGCGCGCCGTTCTCGTGCTCGCGACCAACACGCTGCACGCCTACAACTGGTGGGGCGGCGCGAATGCCTATTGCGATGTGACGTCGCTGATGACGGGCAAGCTGAAAATGCCCGACGCGATGGCGCGTGGCATTGGACGGTTGTCGGCGCTGCGCCCATTCACGCAAATGCTGCTCGCGCCGCCAGCCGATGTGCCGCGCCTCGTCAACGCGCGCAAACGCGGGTTCCGCGAGAAGAGCTGGGCCGGTGAAAACCCGGACTGGTCGCGCAGCCACGGCGTCTCGCCTTATGAAGCCTCCGCCGGATTCTTGAATCGCTGGGAACATGCGTTCGTGCGCTGGGCTGAGGGCGAAGGAATCGCGTTCGATTACCTCACCGACCGCGATCTCGACAGCGATGCGTCGGCGCTCGACGGGTATGATTGCGTTTTCCTTGTCGGGCACAGCGAATACTGGTCGGGACCGGAACGCGATGTCATCGAGGCATTCGTCGATCGCGGCGGGAAGCTCGCCATCTTTTCCGGCAACACCGCGTTCTGGAAAGTGCGCTGGGACGGCGACACGATGGTCTGCCACAAATGGGCAGGCGAGACCGCGGAGAGCGTCGCGCCGAAAGAGGCCACGCATCTGTGGTCGCATCCGATGTTCGCGCGGCCGGAGGCGGAGATCACCGGTCTCAGTTTCATCTATGGCGGCTATCATCGCCTTGGCCTGTGCGCGGCGCGCGGCGTTGGCGGTTACACGATCTATCGCAACAAGCATTGGACGCTGGAAGGTTGCGATCTCTTCTACGGCGATGTGATCGGCGATGCGATCCCGCTGATCGGATATGAGAACGATGGCTGCCTGTTCGAATTCGATGTCGATGGATTGCCCGCGCCGCTGCCGGGCCTCGGCGTGCCGAAGAATCTCGAGATCGTCGCCTTCGCACCGGCGGCATTCGCGGAGCCTGCCGACAATCCCTATCGCCCGCTGATCCCGCCGGAGCAGCTGGGCGTCGTGGCGCAGATCGCATACGGCAGCGACAATGCCGCGGCACAGGCGCGCGTGACGCGCGGCCATGCGGTGATGGCGTCGTTCAAGCGCGGCAAGGGCGAGGTGTTCAACGGCGGCACGACGGAGTGGGCGCACGGCCTCGCCGCGGGCGATCCGTTCATCACACAGATCACCCGCAACGTGGTGAAACGTTTCCTGGCCTAGTGCGCCAGCGCCTTTCGGACCGCTGCGGTGTAGGCGTCATGCGCCATCCAGTATTTGGGATCGTCGGCGACCGGCCAAGCGCTGTTGGTCACGATCAACAGATCGTCCTTGGCGTCGATGAAGATCGTCTGCCCGAAGATGCCCTCGGCTTCGAACGTGCCATCCGGGTGGATCCACCAGAAATAGCCGTAGCCGAGATCGCCCTCGTCGCTCTGCACATGCTTGGACGATGCGTCCTTGACCCAACCGTCGGGCAGCACGCTCTTACCGTCGACCATGCCGCCATGCATGAAGAACAGGCCGAAGCGCGCATAGTCGCGCAATGTCATCGAGATGCAGCAGCCGCCGTGCTCATAGCCCGACGTGTCGAGCATCCACACCGCATCCTGCTCCGTGCCGATCTTCGACCAGATTTTTTCCGACAGGTAATCGGCGAGATGTTTCTTGGTCGCGCGGCTGACAAGGATACCGGTCAGTTCGGTCTCACCGGTATCGTAGTGAAACGTTGTGCCCGGCTTGTGCGCACGCGGCAGCTTCGCCATGTAACCCACGACCGGGTCCATGCCGTCCTTGCGCGCGGGCTGGAACGCGAACGAGTTCACATCCGATTTCGGATCGGTGTAATCCTCGTTCCATTTCACGCCCGACCGCATGGTGATAAGATCGCCAACCGTCACGCCGTCATAGGCTGTGTGCTTCAACTCCGGCAGATAGTCGGTCACAGGTGCCGCGAGACTCTTGATAGTGCCGTCCTTGATCGCCGCACCGACCAGTGTGGACGTCACGGATTTTCCGACGGAGAAGCTTGTCCAGCGATCATGCTCGGTGCGGCCGAGGCCATAGCGCTCGAGCAAAACTTTGCCGTGATGGATCACGATCAGGCCGGAGGACTTGTTGGCCTTCATGAACGCGGCGGTGTCGTAATGCGCGCCCTTGTAATCATAAGAGACATCGAACGGCTTGGTATCGCGCGGCAGTTCTGAAACCGCAGCACCACGCTTGATCACACGCGTCGGAAAAATCTTTTCGATGTTCTTGTAGCCGAGCGCCTGCTCCGCCGGTGTCCAGAACAAGAATTTTGTTGCGTCCGGCATTTTCTCTGCCGCGCTCGCAGCGCCGCACAGCAACGCCGCCGCGCCAATCAAACAAATGTGAGACCTCGTCATGCCTTGCCCCTTCAAAAAAATCTACGCCGTACAAAACGGAACCGACGCCCAATGAAAACATTGACACATTTCCGGGACATTCCGCCCAAAGAAAACTGTTAGGCGGGATCGGGGCATTTCCAAAAGGAGAAAATAATGTTGCGTAACACACTCTTCGTCGCCGCTGTCGTGGCCGTTGCCGGATTGAGCAGTCAGGCGATTGCGCAGTCGAGCCCGGATACCAGCTCGACGCAGACCTCCACGCCCAGCACGCCGAGCCCGGATACATCGACGACCGCGCCGGCACCTTCGGGATCGCAAACACCGGCTCCGCAGACTCCGGCGCCGGCACCGCAGCCCGATCCCTCGTCACAGCCGCACTAACCGGGAAGGGAGCGCTGCAAACACGGCGCTCCCTTCGCCTCTCGAAAAGGAGAACATCCATGTTGCGATATGCACTTCTTGGATCGGCGCTCTATGTCGGATTGAGCTGCGTTGCTTTTGCAGCGCCGACCGGCACGGACTCGACCACCGCGACCATGCCGCCGGGCGAGCAGAATACGATTCCGACCGATCGCGCGACGGTGAACGCGGAGAAGAACGCGAAGAAAAAGAAGAAACCCGACGCAACGCAGACCGACAGCAAGACGACTCCGTCCGACACAAAGACCACCACGCCGCCACCCCCGGACCAGTCCCCGACGCCCCCGCCCGATCAGACGCAGGCGGCGCCGTCACCCGGCGAGCCACAGTCGCAACCGCCGGGCCAGTCCCAGCCGATGCCCGGACAGGAGCCTTCGCCCCCGCCGCATTAGCCGCGCGCGCATATGCGCGGCGTGCATGACGGTCACGATCACCTGTTCATGTATCGACGCGCAATAACGCGCACCGACGATTATCGGAAATTAGAAAAGGGTTTCCGATGATCGTGCGTATTTTTCTGGCGGGCAGTTTTCTCTGCGCCGCGACGGCGATTGCCGATACACCGCCGTCGCCGAAAGCGCAGAGCATCGCCAAGGGCGTGTGGCTGATCCTGGGCGGGATACTTCCGAACCGCCAGCCGGACGGCAACACGATCATCTTCGATGCGCCGCAGGGCCTGATCGTGATGGATACGGGCCGCCACATATGGCATCGCGAGGCGATCCTCGAATTCGCGAAGGCGCAGAACAAACCCATCGCCGCGATCGTCAACAGCCACTGGCATCTCGATCACGTCAGCGGCAATCCCGATATCCGCGCGGCGTATCCGAACCTCAAGGTCTATGCGAGCAATGCGATCGACGATGCGCTGACCGGCTTCCTCAAGAAGAGCGCCGCCGATGCGCAACCCTATCTCGACAGCGGCAAGCTTCCGCCCGACACCGCGGAAGACGTCCGCAACGACATGGCGACCATCAAAAACGGAAAGGCGTTGCGTCCCGATGTCGTGGTCGACAAATCTGCGACGCGCGTTATCGCTGGAAAGAAGCTTGCGATAAATCTCGCGGCCAATGCGGCGACCGATGGCGATGTGTGGGTCTACGATCCGGCAATGAAGATCGCGGTGTCCGGCGACCTGATCACCCTGCCCGCGCCGTTCCTCGACACCGCGTGCCCCGCAGGCTGGAGCAAGGCGATGGGTGACATCGAGAAAACCGGATTCACGAGAATCATTCCCGGCCACGGCGCGCCGATGAACCGGGCGCAGTTCGGCACCTACCGCAAGGCGTTCGACGATTTCATCGCGTGTGCCGCATCAACGCGCGACGAGAAGGAATGCGCGGCGGACTGGACGAAAGCCGTGAGTAGCCTGCCCGGCGCGGGGCCAGACGCCAAGGCACAGGGTATGGCGGTGTATTACGTGAAGGATGTCCTCCGCGCCCACAACGGTAAGAGCGCGGAGTGTAAGATTTAGCCGGAGCGCTCAGCGCGTCGGGACCGGGGCTTCGCCGCGATAGTCGTAGAAGCCGCGGCCGGTCTTCTTGCCGAGCCAGCCGGCTTCGACATACTTCACCAGCAACGGGCACGGGCGATACTTCGAATCCGCAAGGCCTTCGTACAGCACCTGCATCACGCTCAGGCACGTATCGAGGCCGATGAAATCGGCGAGCTGCAGCGGACCCATCGGGTGATTGGCGCCGAGCTTCATCGCGGTGTCGATCGCTTCGACGTTACCGACGCCTTCGTACAGCGTGTAGACAGCTTCGTTGATCATCGGCATCAGGATGCGGTTGACGATGAAGGCCGGGAAGTCTTCGGCATAGGCCACCGTCTTTCCGACGCGGCGCACGAGTTCGAGCGCGGCCTGGAACGTGGTGTCGTCGGTCGCGATGCCGCGGATCACTTCCACCAGCTGCATCATCGGCACCGGATTCATGAAATGCAGGCCGATGAAATGCTCCGGCCGGTCGGTCGAGGACGCAAGGCGCGTGACGGAGATCGACGACGTGTTGGTCGCGATCAGCGTGTTCTTGCCGATGCGCGGGCACAGGTCCTGGAAGATCTTGCGCTTGATGTTCTCGTCTTCGGTCGCGGCCTCGATCACCAGGTCACGGTCCTGCATCGCGTTCATGTCCTGCGAGACATGGATGCGGCCGAGCGCTGCTTCCACAGCATCGTCCTTGATGAGGCCGCGCGCGGCCTGACGCATCATGTTCTTGCCGATGCGGTCCTTGGCCTGCGCCAGCTGATCCGCGTTGATGTCTTCCAGCATGACATCGAAGCCCGCGAGTGAGAGGACGTGGGCGATACCGTTGCCCATCTGACCCGCGCCGATTACGCCGATGCGTTCCATACCCATGATACGTTCCTTGACTTACTTGTAGCCGAGCTTGGTGAGTTCTTCGTCCATCTCCGGGATCGCCTTGAACAGGTCTGCGACCAGTCCGTAATCGGCGATCTGGAAGATCGGTGCTTCTTCGTCCTTGTTGATCGCGGCGATGACCTTGGAGTCCTTCATGCCCGCCAGATGCTGAATGGCGCCGGAGATGCCGACTGCGATGTAGAGATCGGGTGCGACCACCTTGCCGGTCTGTCCGACCTGATAGTCGTTCGGCACGAAGCCCGCATCGACCGCCGCGCGCGAGGCGCCGACGGCGGCATGGAGCTTGTCTGCGATCTTGTCGAGCATGTGGAAATTGTCGCCCGACTGCATGCCGCGACCGCCGGAGATGATGATCTTGGCCGAGGTGAGTTCGGGACGCTCCGACTTCGACAGCTCTTCGCCGACGAATTTGGAGATGCCGGGATCGGCAGCCGCAGCCACCTTTTCAATCGCAGCCGAACCGCCATCCGCCGCCGCTTTGAACGTGGTCGTGCGGACGGTGATGACTTTCTTGCCTTCCGGCGCCTGCACGGTGGCGAGCGCGTTGCCCGCATAGATCGGGCGCACGAACGTGTCGGGCGAAACGACGGAGAGAATTTCGCTGACCTGCGGCACGTCGAGCTTCGCGGCGACGCGCGGCATGTAGTTCTTGCCGTTGGTCGTCGCGGGGCTAAGGATCGCGTCGTAGTTGCCCGCGAGCGACAGGATCAGCGTCTCCATCGTCTCGGCGACCATCTTGGCATAGAGCGCATCGTCGGCGACGAGCACCTTCTCCACACCGGCGATCTTCGAAGCAGCCTGCGCAACCGCATCGCAACCCTGGCCCGCGACGAGGATGTGCACCGGGCCGCCGATCTGCGTGGCGGCGGTGACGACCTTCGCGGTCGAGTCCTTGAGCGTTGCGTTGTCGTGTTCGGCGATAACGAGAGTGGCCATATCAGATCACTCCCGCTTCGTTCTTGAGCTTGTCGAGCAGCTCGGCAACGGTCTTCACCTTCACGCCGGCCTTGCGCTTCTCAGGCTCGGTCACTTTCAAGGTCTTCAGACGCGGCGTGACGTCGACGCCGTAATCGGCAGGCGACTTTTCGTCGATCGGCTTCTTCTTCGCCTTCATGATATTCGGCAGCGAGGCATAGCGCGGCTCGTTGAGACGAAGATCGACGGTCATCACCGCCGGAAGCTTCACCTCGACAGTCTGAAGGCCGCCATCGATTTCGCGTTCGATGTCGGCCTTCCCATCTCCCAGTTCGAGCTTGTGCGCGAACGTGCCCTGCGGCCAGCCAAGAAGGGCTGCGAGCATCTGGCCCGTCTGATTGCTGTCGTCGTCAATCGCCTGCTTGCCGGTGATCACCAGCGCAGGCTGTTCGGCATCGCAAATGGCTTTCAGGATTTTCGCGACCGCCAGCGGTTCAACTTCGCCGTCGGTCTTCACGAGGATGCCGCGATCGGCGCCCATCGCGAGCGCGGTGCGGATCGTTTCACTCGCCTGCGCCGGTCCGATGGAGACAGCGATGACTTCCGTCGCCTTGCCCTTCTCCTTCAGACGCACCGCTTCCTCGACGCTGATTTCGTCGAAGGGGTTCATGGACATCTTCACATTGGCGAGGTCCACGCCGGACTGGTCGGCCTTCACGCGGACTTTGACGTTGTAGTCGATCACCCGCTTGACGGGCACGAGTACCTTCATGACTGAGCAGATCCCTCGGAGTGGGCGGGCGTTTTTTCGCGTCCGGCATTACCCGTCCGCAACCTTGGTTGTGCCCCGCCCTTTGTGCGGCGCAAAAACTAGGTCCGGGAATGACCGTCTGTCAACGAAGCTTCACGCCGGAATTGTTGACCAAACGGCGGCCCGGTTTGAGCCGGAATTTTGGTTGCAGCGCAGCAATTTAGCACCCCCGCGTCATTCCGCCGCGCCTTGCATATGCGCGGCGAATGCCGCCGCCAGGCTTTCGCGGAGCCATTTGTTGCCGGGGTCGTTGCTGGCGCGCACGTGCCAGATGATCGCCGATTGCTGCTCGGGCAACTTCACCGGCAGCTCATGGGCGACGATGTCGAAGTTCTTCGCGATCTCGCGATAGAACCAGCGTGGCAGGATACCGACGAGATCGGTGCGCTCGATCACCATCGGCACGGCCCAGAGCTTGTTGGCGGAATAGACTTCCCGCCGCTTCACCCCGTGCGCCATGAGGTTGGTCGATGGCGTGAGCATGTTGCGCAACTCCGGCACCAGCACGACATAGGGAAGCGCGCGGATCGTTGCGAGATCGATCGGCCCCGAAATCCCGGGATGGCCACGGCGTGCAAGCAGCACCACATCGGTCCCGCCCAGCACGATGCTTTCGAGTTCGGGCGTGAGCGGCGGCGCGATATGCACGACCAGATCGACCGTGCCGTCGCGCAGTTCCTTGATGTAGTCGATGCGGAAAGCCGACAGGCCTTCGATCGTCACATGCGGCGCCTGGTCGGTGATCGTGCGCAGGATGGGCGGCATCATGATGGGCTCGAACACATCCGGCATGACGACGCGGAAATGGCGGCGATAGCTCGAAAGGTCGAGCGTCTCCGGCGCGAGCTGGTGGCCGATCATCGCAAGCGCGTCGCGCACCGTCTGCGCGATCTCATCGGCCTTGAGCGTCGGCTCGACGCCGCGCCGCCCACGCACGAACAGCGGATCGCCGATGAGGTCGCGCAGCCGCGACAGTGCGTTCGAGACCGCGGGTTGGGACAACGAAAGCTGCTCGGCTGCACGGGTGATGTTGCGCGCGGTATAGACCGCGTCGAACACGACCAGAAGATTGAGGTCGAGGTGCTTGAGATTGACGGCCATTGCGGGGCGATCCGGCACTATTCAGCACCTGAATATCACAAATTCATCCCGGATATTTCTGCAAAACCAGGGCGATTTGACCTGCGACCCGCGCTTCGCCTCGGTCCAATCGTCGCAAATCATCGCCGCCGCGACTCATTTCCACGGTGAATACCGACTATTCAAATTGAGAATTTTTTTCTTGGCGCGATGCGCCCTAGCGTCCATGGCGCAGAAATCTCTCAGGGAAAACCATGCGTCAGCATTCGCTCACCTCCTTTGCCTGCATCGTTGCGCTGGTCCTCACCGCCACGGCGGCCGAAGCCCGTAGTCCGTGGCTGTTCCTGAGTCCGCCACAGGGCGGCGTCTCCATGGAGGTGACCGCGATCGGCGCGCACGCGCACATCATCGGCACCTATACCGCCGGTGGCGGCGCCCGTCATGCTTACCTGCGCAAGCCGGACGGCACCGTCGCCAATATCGATATGCCCGGCATGTCTTTGACAACGGTGCAGGGTGTCAACGCCAAAGGCGCGGTCACCGGCTATGTCGAATCCTCCGGCGGCACCGTGAGCGGATTCATGCGCGATGCGGGTGGCAGCTATTCGACATTCGACGTGCCCGGCGTCACCAGCACCACGCCGCATGCGATCAGCGGCAAGGGCGCGATCGCGGGCGATGCCGAACTCAGCGATGGAAGCACGGAAGGCTTCGTGCGCGACCGGCATGGCAATATCGCAACCTTCACCGTGCCGGCGATGACGGGACTCCAGACGATCGCCATCAACGACAAGGGCGCCGTCGTCGGAAACTTTGAAAGCAACACGGGCGTGCACGGCTTCCTGCGCAGCGCGAACGGATCGATCACCACGTTGAGCGTGCCGGGCGCGCTCAACACCACGGTGACGGGCATCAATCTCGGCGGACAGATCGTGGGCTACTACGATGTCGGCGGAAATCCGGCGCCGCATGGATTCGTGCGTGCGGCGAACGGCACGTTCACGACGATCGATGTCGCGGGCGCCGGCATCGCGACAGCGGCCGCCACCGAGGTGTCGGGCATCAACATGCTTGGCCAGATGACGGGCTTTTTCGAAGATACGGGCGGAAGGCTCCACGGCTTCGTGCGCGACGCAAGCGGCACATACACGCAGCTCGACGCGCCCGGCGCGACACAGACCGGCGCGCTCGGCATCGCGGCAAACGGCAAGATCGTCGGCAGCGCGGACGGCACGAAGGCGTACCGGCTGAACGCACGCGGCTGGGAGTAACCTTCGCCAATGGTGCTATTCAGCGTTTGAATATCAGCCATTCAGACAAAAAAGTTCTCCCGGAGTAAGGGCTTACCTAGCCTCCCCGCCGCATCATCCGGGGGAAGCTCATGGTCGCCTACCGCAAAGCATTGTTCCTGGCGCTTCTTGCACTGGCGGCAGCCGGCACGGACGCACAGGCTAAGCAGCCTTGGCTCTTCTTCAACACGCCAGGTGCACAACAACTCCAGCCCGCGGCAATCAGCGGTCACAATCATATCGTGGGAAGCTACCTCACCAGCGACCATGCGGCGCATGCGTTCCTGCGCACGCCGGATGGCGCGCTCGCGACGATCGATCCGCCAAACGCTGTCATAGCCTACGGCATCGGGGTCAATCTTGCCGGAACGACGGCAGGCTATTACGTCACGTCGGGCGGCGCCGAGCTGGGCTTTGTCCGCGATGCTGCAGGCAACTACCAGGATGTCGCCGTGCCGGGTGCGGTCGCGACCAGCGTCATGGCCATCAATGACAAGGGCATCGCCGCGGGCATTTACGGCGGCGGCGCGGGACAGCTGCCATTTGTGCGCGCGGCGGACGGTTCGATCACGACGTTCACGCCGCCGTCGGCCCAGATCGCCGTGACCGTCGCCATCAACAGCAAGGACCAGATCGCTGGATACTATTTCGGCAATTCTGCCGTCAGCAGCGGTTTCCTGCGAGATCGCCACGGGACCATCACCGTTTTCGCCGTTCCCGGCGCCATGACGACCACCGTGGCAGGCATGAACGACAAGGGCGAGATTGCCGGGTACTATAATGTGGGTGAAACATATGCCCCGCACGGTTTCGTTCGTGCGCCGGACGGAACGATCACCACGTTCGACGTCGCCGGCCCCGGCATTGCGACGGCGCAGACGACGCAACCTTCAAGCATCAACTATCTGGGCGAGATCGTCGGCTGCTACACCGACACCTCCAACGCGGGTCATGGCTTCGTACGCGAACCGGACGGCACCTTCAGGCAACTGGACGCGCCGGGGAGCACTGAGACCTGCGCAACCGCCATCGGCGCCGATGGCAAGATCGTCGGCTCCATCGACGGTACGCAGATGGCCTTCCGCCTGAACCGCAAGGGCTGGAAAGGCAGGTCGCGTCAATAGTTGAGCGCGAAGCCCGCACACTCTGGCTCCCGCTTGAATCGAAAAGAACGGACAGCCGAAGCGCGTGCGCTATTTCAGCGTCGTGAGATAGGCTACGACATCCGCGCGCTGGCCGGCGTCGCTGATGCCGGCGAAGGCCATGTGGTTGCCGGGGACGACCGCGGCGGGATGCTCGATATAGGCGTCGAGCTTTTCGACGCTCCAGGTGATGCCGGAGTTCTTCATCGCGCCGGAATAGTTGAAGCCTGCGGCGATGCCCGCCTTGCGTCCGACAATGCCGAAGAGATTGGGACCGAGACCATTGCCACCGTCCTTGTCGACGCGATGGCAGATCGCGCAGCGCTGAAACACCGTCTTGCCCTTGCCCACATCACCGGCGGCGTACGCCGCACCCGTCACCGCGACCAGCGCAAACGCTGCAATCATCGTTCTGAACATTGTCATCTGAATCTCCCCCGAGTGAATTACTTCTTGAGTTCGTCTTTGGCGGTTTCGATCGCGGCGCGGAAGGCGACCGGATTCGCAATCACCGGAAGCGTCACCGCGTCCACGCCGGTGCCTTCGATGCGCACATGGCCATAGCCGAGCAGGCTGCCGAAGAAACCCTGATCGACGCGCACGCCTTCGATATTGTTCAGCGACAGCTCTTCGGTGTGCAGCGAGAACAGGCCGGTCTTCTTCACCAGCCGGTGCGAGGTGACGGCGATCTCCGTCGTCGCTTTGCGGATGAGCATCGGGATCACGAAGATCAGGCCCACCACGGTGCAGGCAAGCAGGATCGCGAGCAGCGTATAGGACCAGTGAAAATGCGCCTCGGCGACGACCCGCTCATTGGCGCCGAGCGATTGCTGGATATAGGACATGAACCTCTCCGGGTTGGCCGCGACCTTTATATAGGGGCTTTCGAGAAATTCCTCCCCCGTTTACGGAGGAGGTGCGGAGCGTAGCGAGGCGGAGGGGGAAAGTCTGCGGCAATGCCCCCTCCGTCTGTCCGCTCGCGTTGCTCGCAGA
>Ga0335075_10005394_pt1 | contig 19883 bp, 14 predicted proteins | sample Lox_Sample_24_FD_206723 | JGI IMG/M metagenome (GOLD analysis project Ga0335075, IMG submission 206723) | Soil microbial communities from Loxahatchee National Wildlife Refuge, Florida, United States - Lox_Sample_2.4 | ecosystem: Environmental > Terrestrial > Soil > Wetlands | place: USA...
GGATGGGCGGCTTCGTCCCGCTTGGCTACGAGCCCGACGGTCGGACCCTGGTCATCAACGAGCCCGAGGCCGAAACGGTGCGGACCATCTTCCGGCTATACCTGGAGCTTGGCTGCGTCCGCCTCCTCAAGCAGGAGGTGGACCGCCTCGGCCTGCGTACCAAGCACCGCCCGGGCCGGCGCCGGAGCGGCGGCGTCTTCTTCAGCGTCGGCCATCTCTACCGGATTCTGCAGAACCCGCTCTACCGCGGCCTGATCGCTCATCGCGGCAAGTGCTATCCGGGCCAGCATCCGCCGATCATCGACGAGGCAACCTGGGAAGCGGTACAGCAGCGCCTCGGCACCAATCGCGTGGCCCGCGGCAACGGCAACTCTGCGCGGCAGCCGAGCCTGCTTGCCGGCAAGCTGTTCGGTGCAGCCGGAGAGCGCTTCACGCCGACGCACGCGGTCAAGCAGGGCAAGCGGTACCGCTATTACATCACCCGCCCCACTGCGTCGGCTGACGGACGCGACGAGCGGATGCACACCCACCGCATCGCCGCCATCGAGATCGAGACACTGATCGTCGAGGCGCTGCTCCGGCTGCTGCGCATGCCGGCTGAGCTCGTTGCCGCCATCGGCACCGATCTCTCGGCCGACGCCACCCGCCTCACCGTTCGGGCCGCCGCTGCATTAGCGGAACGAGTACGAACCGAACCCGAGAAGCATCGCACGGTGATGCGGAGCCTGATTGCCCGTGTGCAAATCGCCGAGGAGGTGATCCGCATTGAGGTCGATCGGACTGCGCTATGCTCAGCGCTTCGCATCGCGTCTGCCGATCCGGCTGATGGCCATCACGTCATCGAAATGCCGATGCAGCTCCGTCGTCGCGGTGTCGAGCTGAAGTTCGTGCTCGGCGGCGGATCGGATCCCCGCCCGCCCACACCGGATCCAATCCTGATCGGCGTCATCGCCCGCGCCCACCAATGGTCGGAGCGCCTGCTCACCGGCGAGAGCCTCGTCAGCATCGCAACGGCAGCGGAAGTGACCCCGCGCTACGTGCGCCGCCTACTCGATCTTGCCTTCCTCGCTCCCGACATCATCGAAGCGATCCTCGAGGGACGCCAGCCCGCCGATCTCACCGCCGAGCGTCTGACGCGGCTGCAACTTCCCCTCGCCTGGTCCGAACAGCGCACCTCCCTCGGCTTCTGATTACGCTGGTACGTTGTTGCACCCCACCGCGCAGCGCGGCGGTGCCGTCGCGCCGTTGCCATCTTGACCGGCGCACCGCTCCTTTCGAGTCTTCAGCAACGCGATGCGCAAAGCGAACCGACAAACCAAGCGGCAGAGAAAATAGCGGCCCGGTGCACCTCGTGGCGTCCAATTTCAGCGTAGAGAGAATGCCCCCTCCGAAAGTCTGCGCTTATGCGCGAGAGTTTGCGGAGAGACAAGGAAATCCAATGGATACAGGGACTTGCTGGCGGAGAGGGTGGGATTCGAACCCACGGTACGCTGACGCGCACAACGGTTTTCGAGACCGTCCCGATCGACCGCTCCGGCACCTCTCCCCGGTCCGTCTCTGGCAGCGACCGGTGCACCGGTCGCTGCCCGTGCCCGGTCGGCGGCGTTATAGGTGCCGCGTCCCAGAGCCGCAACCAAGCGCCACATCGCCGAAAAATCGGAGGAACCAGCCGGCGATCGCCTCCGGGTCCTCCTCGGCCAGATAGTGCGTCGTATCCAGCGGCCCGCCTTCGATCGGGCCGCTTGCGTATCGACCCCAGAGTGCCAGCGGATCGTCGAACCGCCCGACCTTTCCTTTATCGCCCCAAAGGACCAGCAGCGGGCACGCGACCTTCAGCCTCGCCGCCCGGCTCTCCCGGTCGTGCTCGAGATCGATGCTGACGGCGGCGCGGTAGTCCTCGCACATACCGCGGATCATCGCCGGGTTCCGCGCCGCAGCGAGATAATCGGCGAGCGCCTCGGGCGCGAATACCGCCTCCGGCGATTTGCCGCGTGATGTATGCGCGCGGAACCAGAGTTCCGGCGCAGCCGTGATCACCATTTCCGGAATCGGGTGCGGCTGGGCCAACCAGAACCAATGATAATAGGCGAGCGCGCGGGCGGTGTCGGTGCGTTCAAAGTTTTCGATCGTCGGCACGATGTCGAGCACCGCGAGCTTCTGCACCGAGTCTGGATGATCGAGCGCCAGCCGATGGCCGACGCGCGCGCCGCGATCGTGCCCGGCCACCAGAAAGCGCCGATGGCCGAAATACCGCATCACGGCGATCGCGTCGCCGGCCATCGCCCGCTTGGAATAGGGTGCGTGGTCGGTGCTGGCGGGCGGCTTGAACGAGCCGCCATAGCCGCGGAGATCCGGGCAGATCACCTCGAAATGCGCCGTGAGCCGCGGCGCGGCCCGATGCCAAGCCACGTGCGTCTCGGGATTACCGTGCAGTAGAAGAAGCGGCGGGCCGGCGCCGCCGCGTCGCAGTCGGACGCACCCCTCCGCCGTTTCGATTTCCATCAGTGTGAATCCTTCGAAGAACATCAGGCGCTCTCCCGGCGCACGAAACGGCCGCTGCCCGGCGCCGCCAGCACCCGTTCGCCATCCCAGACCAGGCGCCCGCGCAACACGGTCGCCGCCACTCGGGCACGCATCCGTCGGCCGTGATAGGCCGACCAGCGGAGCTCCGGCCGGTCCTGGATCAGCGCCTCGTCGAACGGAAAGTCGCCTTCTTCCAGTACCAGCAGATCGCACTCCGAGCCAGGGCGGAGCGCGCCTTTGCGGGGATGAAGGCCGTGCAGCATCGCGCTCCGCTCCGCCCCATAGGTGGCAAGCAGGGTGGGCGAAAGGCCGCGCTCCGAGAGCAGCGTGAACATCAGCGGCGCAAAACTCTGCAGTCCCGTAAGGCCGGCGCCGCATGCAAAGATGTCGGGGTCGGTCTTGCGGGCGATCGGCCAGGGCGCGTGGTCGGTCGAGACGTAGGCGATCTTGTCGGCGAGCAGAGCCTCCCAGAGCGCGGCAATTTCCGCGGCGGCGCGGAACGGCGGATTGCACTTGCCGCGCCCGCCAAGCCGCACGATGTCGGCCTCGCTCATACAGAGATAATGTACACAGGTCTCCCCGGTCGCCGCGCCGCCGCGGCGGCGAAATGCCTCGGCGATGGCAAACCCGCGGGCGAGCGAGGAATGCGCGATGTGCACGTGCGCGCCGGCGGCGAGGCCCATTTCGAAGATCGCGAGATCGGCCATAGTTTCGGCAAGCGGCGGGCGTGTCCGGCAGTGCATGATCGGTTCCGTCCGCCCCGCCGCCCGGGCCTTGGCGGTCAGTGCGTCGACCAACTCCTGGTCTTCGTTGTGGATCGCGACCGGCAGCCCGGTTTTCGCGATCTCGCGGAATGCCTCGAACATGGTCGCATGATCGATGCGCGGAAAGCGCACCGGATCGTATTCGTAGGTCGAGAGCTTGAAGGCGGTGATGCCGCCGGCGGCCAGCTCCGGGATCGCGCCGAGCCCGCCCGTTTTGCGGATGGTGCCGTAAAGCGCCATGTCGACGTGCGCGCTTCGCTCCACGCAGCCAATCTTTGCGGCGAGGAGCGCTGCATCCGTAACCGGCAGCGGCACGTCATAGGGCATGTCGACGACCGTAGTGATGCCTCCGGCGGCGGCGCTTCGCGTGGCGTCGCCGATCGCTTCCCACCCCAAAGCCGAGGAGGTGTGCATATGGCCGTCAACCAGGCCGGGCAGCACGAGGCGGCCGCGGAAATCGAAAATCTCCGCGGCCGCCGGCGGCTCGCCTTGGCCGATCACAGCGATGCGTTCGCCGGCGACAGCGAGGAAGCCGTCCCGGATGACCTCGGTGGGCGTGACCAGATCACCGATGATCACCTTCTCGAAGGCACCGGACATGGCAGACTCCGCAACGATCGGGACGGCTTGTCGTTGCCGCGCCCCGCCCTTACGAACAGCCACGCTAACCCGCGTCACCGGCCGGCGCCAACGCGGGCGGCTCGCCGGCGGAGTCGCAAGGAGGAAACGGCATGATCCTGCACGAGGTCCGGGTGCACCCCGCGAAGGAGCGCCTGCCGCGCGAGCAACAGCTGGCCTGGAAGATTGCGGCCGTCGCAGCCGATCGTGTCGCGCTCGAGCCCGCGGTCGAGGAGATGATCGTCAACCGCATCATCGACAACGCCGCGGTTGCCATTGCCGCGATCAACCGCCGCCCGCCAACCGCGGCGCGCGCGATGGCGCTGGGCCATCTTCGCAAGGGCGGTGCCGGCGTGTTCGGCCTGCCGCAGGCGCGAAAGGTAAGCCCGGAATGGGCGGCCTGGGCGAACGGCGTAGCCGTGCGCGAGCTCGATATGCACGACACCTTTCTCGCCGCCGACTATTCGCATCCCGGCGACAATATCCCGCCGATCCTCGCGGTGGCTGAGGCCATGGGGCGCTCCGGCCGCGACCTGCTGCGCGCGATCGCCACCGGCTATGAGATCCAGATCGACCTCGTGCGGGCGATCTCGCTGCATGCGCACAAGATCGACCACATCGCCCATCTCTGTCCGGCGCAGGCGGCCGGCCTCGGAACGCTACTCCGGCTTTCTCCGGCGATCATCTACCAGGCGGTGCAGCAGGCGGTGCACGTGAGTTGCACGACACGCCAGTCGCGCAAGGGCGAGATCAGCTCCTGGAAGGCGTTTGCGCCGGCGCACGCGGGCAAGCTTGCCGTCGAGGCTGTCGATCGGGCGATGCGCGGGGAAGCAAGTCCGAGCCCGATCTACGAAGGCGAGGATTCGGTCATCGCCTGGCTGCTCGACGGGCCCACGGCCGACTACCACGTGCCGCTGCCCGCACCCGGCGAGCCGAAGCGCGCCATCCTCGACAGTTTCACGAAGGAGCACAGCGCCGAGTACCAGGCGCAGGCGTTGATCGATCTCGCATTCCGCATGCGTGAACGGCTCCCCGACCTCGCCGAGATCGAGCGGGTCGTCATCCATACCAGCCACCATACCCACACCGTCATCGGCACCGGGGCTGGAGATCCCGAGAAGCTGGATCCGAAGGCGAGCCGCGAGACGCTCGACCATTCCATCATGTACATCTTTGCCGTGGCACTCGAGGACGGCACCTGGCATCACGTGAAAAGCTACACGCCGCGTCGTGCCGGCCGGGCTTCCACGGTTGCGCTCTGGCACAAGATCGAAACGCGCGAAGACCCCGCCTGGACGCGCCGCTATCACGCGGTCGACCCGAAGGAGAAGGCATTCGGCGGCCGCGTCGAGGTCTTTCTCCGCGACGGGCGCGTCATCGAGGATCAGCTCGGCCTCGCCAACGCGCATCCGCTCGGCGCGCGGGCTTTTGCCCGCCCGGATTATATCCGCAAGTTTCATCAGCTTACGGAGGCGCTGCTGGCGCCGGCGGAGGCGGAGCGATTTCTTGCTGCAGTGCAGGAATTGCCGCGCACAGAGGCAGGCCGGCTCGGCCGGCTGAATGTCGCGCTGCCGGCCGGCCGCCTCGCGCAAGGCAAGCCCGGGATCTTCCAGCCGGCGACCGCCGCGCTCTGACTGCAACTGCCGCATCTTCCGAAAGTGGAGAAAATTCGATGAATGAAGCCGAGGTGCATAAAGGCCTGGTCGGCGTCTATGCCGACACCAGCGCGATTTCCAAAGTGATGCCGGAGTCGAACAGCCTGACCTATCGCGGCTACCCGGTGCAGGACCTCGCCGAGAACTGCCGGTTCGAGGAAGTCGTCTCTCTGCTCTGGAACGGCGAGCTGCCGAGCCGCCGCGAGCTCGCCGCCTTCGAAAAGGCCGAACGGGCCGAACGGCGCATCACGCCGCGGCTGCGCAATGTCATCTCCGCCTTTCCGCGCCGCGGCCATCCGATGGACGCGATCCGCACCGCGGTCTCGTTCATGGGGCTCGAGGACCCGGAGACGGCCGACAATTCCGAACCCGCGACGCGGCGGAAGGCGCTCCGTTTGCTCGCGAAAATTCCGACCGCGATCGCCGCCCGCCACCGTCTTGGCCACGGTCTCAGGGCGATCGGCCCGAGAGCCGATCTCAGCTTTGCCGAGAACGTCTTTCATATGTGCTTTGGCCGCCTGCCGGCGCCCGAAGTGGTCAAGGCCTTCGACGTCTCGCTGATCCTCTATGCGGAGCACACCTTCAATGCCTCCACCTTTACCGCCCGCACCGTCGCCTCGACCGAAGCCGACATTCACGCCGCAGTGACCGCCGCGATCGGTGCCCTCAAAGGGCCGCTGCACGGCGGCGCAAACGAGGCGGTGATGCACATGCTGAAGGAGATCGACCGGCCGGAGCGAGCGCACGGCTGGATCGAGAACCGGCTCGACCATCGCGCGCTGGTGATGGGTTTCGGGCATCGCGTCTACAAGAGCGGCGATTCCCGGGTGCCGACAATGACCCGCTATGCCGAGCGGATGGCCGAGGTGGTTGGCGACAGGCGGTGGATGGAGATCAGCCGGATCCTCGCCGCCGAAATGCTGGCCCGGAAGAACATACACCCGAACCTCGATTTTCCTGCGGGACCCGCCTATTACCTGATGGGATTCGAAATCCCGATGTTCACGCCGATCTTCGTTGCCGCGCGCCTTTCCGGTTGGGCGGCGCATATCCTCGAGCAGATGGCCGACAATCGACTGATCCGCCCTCTGTCGGTCTATTCGGGGGTTGCCGAGCGTCCTGTACCGCCGATCCAGCAGCGCTGAAGACGTCAATTCGCTCGGCGCGACATCGCCTGGAAGGAAAAACGTTCGGATCCTTCGGGCAACGGTTGCTTTTTGTTTGACATGCGGTAGCGAGAAGGGGAATAGCGGAGTTGGTGTGCCCGTGGCCGATTCGCACATGTGCGATTAAGAATTCGCGGATGCACGCAACGAGGAAGGACGGTCCATGGACCGCAGGTTCGGTCGGACGAAACGGCGCAATGCGCGCGGTGGAGTCCGGGCCAGGAGTGGAGCACGATCGGCGAGCACGCCATATGGCAGCAGAGCCTGTGCGGTTCTGCGCTTTTGCCATGTGCCCCGGCCTTACCTGCATCGGACCGCCGGACTGACGGCTGGCTTCCGCGGCAGTTTCGCGGATGCCGGCAACGACCGGGACGGCTGCCCTTCCGGCAGCGCGATCCGGCCGCTGTCCCCCCACCGTACAAAGGAGTTCCACCAGGTGAGTAACGAAGAGACCGGCGCGGAGCAGCCGCGCGCCCAACCGATGGCGATCCGCGCCAGCACGCGCAAGGCAGCCGCCAAGAAGAAGACAACGCGGCGCAAGACCACGACGCGCAAGACCGGCGTCCGCAAGGCGGCCGCGAAGAAGACCACCCGGCGCAAGACGGCAACTCGCAAAACCAGCGCCCGCAAAACCGGCACGCGCAAAGCGGCAGCCAAAAAAAAGGCTCCGCGACGGAAGGCGGCTGCCAAGAAAGCAGCCAGAAAGACCCGCAAGACAGGGGTGCGGCGGGCTCGCAAGGCTCCTGCCGAGATGCCTCCGGAGTCGTCTACGCCGAGCTCCGAAGGGATGGGCTGAGCAGTCGCACTATCGGCTCAAGCCGCCTCGCCCTGCGGCGCGTTCTTTCGCGGGGCAAGGGCGCCGGTCTCGGCGCCCTTTCTTTTTTGCACCGCTTCGCCGGTCAGCTCCGGCCGGGCTCGGCAAGCATTGCGAAGGCATCCCGAAAAAAGTCGCGACCGCCGAAATTACCCGACTTGAGCGCCAGCAGGAGAGAGACCGCGCCGCCCTCGGCGAACGTCCACGGCACGCCAGGCGCAATCTCCGCACCGATCGTGAGCCGCCGCACGCCCAGCATCGCGACCACCGCTCCCGCGGTCTCGCCGCCTGCCACCACCAGCTTCCGCACGCCGCGCCCGACAAGGCCTTTGGCGATTCGAGCGAGCGTCCGTTCGATCAACTGGCCGGCCTCGGCTCGGCCGAGCGCCGCCTGCACCGCCGCCACGCGCTCGGGCGGCGCGGAGGCGGCAATCAGAACCGGCCGGTCGCCGAGCCGCGTGGCGGCCCACGCGAGTGCGTTCTCCGCCAAATTGTCGGCATCAGGCACCGCGAGCGGGTCAAGCATGAGGCACGGAAGTTCGGCTGCGGCTTCGATCTGCGCGAGCGTCGCCGGCGAGCACGAGCCGGCGAGAATCGCCTCCGGCCCGGGAAGCCCCGGCAGGCTCGTCGCGTTTACTGCCTCCGGAAGCAGGCCCGCACGTCGGAAATTCGCCGGCAGGCCCATGGCAATCCCGGAACCGCCGGTGATCAGCCTGTGCCTCGCGGCCGCCGTGCCGATGGCACGGAGATCCGCATCGCTCACCGCATCGACGATCGCATAGCGCTTCCCCGATGCTGCGAGCTCGCGCATCGCCGCTGTGATCGCGGCCGGCCCGAGCGCGACCGTGGCGTACGGCACGAGCCCGACACCGCCTCTCGTTTGACGGGAAAGAACCCGCACCAAATTCGCGTCGCGCATCGGCGTCAGCGGATGGTTTTCCATGCCGCTCTCGTTCAGCAGCGCTGATCCGACGAACAGGTGCCCCTGGTAAACGCTCCGGCCGTTGGCGGGAAAGGCGGGACAGGCCAGCGCGAAATCGGCACCGAGCGCGGCGAGCAGCGCGTCGGCTACTGGCCCGATATTGCCTTGTTCGGTGCTGTCGAACGTCGAGCAGTACTTGAAGAAGAATTGCCGGCATCCCCTCTGCCTCAGCCAGGCGAGCGCAGCGAGGCTCTCCCTGCACGCATCCTCGACCGGCGCGGTGCGCGACTTGAGCGACACCACCACCGCGTCCAGCTCCGCGACCTCTTCCCCAGGATCCGGCACGCCGATCATCTGCGCCGTTCGCATTCCCCCCTTCACCAGCATGGCGGCAAGGTCGGTAGCGCCGGTGAAGTCGTCGGCGATCGCCCCGATGAGCGGCATGCGCGCTGATCCCTCTCACTCTCGCCGCCGGATCACTCCAGCGCGGCGAGCAGTTGCGCTTGCAGAACTTCGCTTCGCGGCAGTGCCTGTCCAGCTTGCCAGGCACCCTCCGCCATCAGCTTCCGCAGGCCACGATCGAAGATCAGCCGCCGCAATGCTTTTCCGAGCTGCGCCCGATCACCCGGCGGCGCGATTGCCCCGGCCTCGCTCGGGATCGCGGGCCTGCTCCTCTCATCGCCGCAGATGACGACGGGCAGGCCCCGTTTCAATGCGGCAGCGGTTGCAAGGTCGTATCCGAGGTGGCTGGAACCGCGCGCGAAGAGATCGCTTGCCCGCCACAGCGTCTCGGACGCGACCGCGAACCGCACGCGCGACGCCAATCCGAGCTCTCCGGCAAGACCCGCCAGCTCGTCCAGGTGTGTCGTGCCTGCCGCCGCAGGGCCGGCAACGCAAAGCTGCCAGTCGAGATCGGCAAGCCCCGCCAGCGCAGCGAGCAAGACGCCGTGACGGTTGCCGGCGCTCGGCGCGTCGGGCGAGAAAATCATCGCCTCCAAGCCCGCCGATCCGTGTGCGCGGCCCAATTCCGGGGTCGGCGGTTCGATCACCGCTATGCGGCCGTGGGGAATCGCCGCGCCGACAGCAATCGCGTTGGCAGCGGCCTCGCTGCTGGTGACGATCGAGGGGGCAAGCGCCAGCACGCGCCGCTGCACGGCCACGAGCAACTGCCGGTCCCGATCAGGCGATTCGGCGACCGAACCGATCGGTTCATGGATCAGGACGGCGGCGCGGCGCGTCAGAAACAGATCCGCGAGCGGAGCGAACGCAGGCAACACCGAACTCGCGATCAGGGGCCGGACCTCCGCGCCGAACGCCTCCCAGGCGGCGCGCGCGGCAGCGTACCCCGCTTCATCGGGCACGGGCACGCGGCCCGCGATCGGGACCGCCACCGCCCCGAGCAGCGCGCCAAGCCGCCTTGCATAGGCGTCCTCGCAAGCCGGCGCCTGGTCAGACAGGAACAGTACGAACGCCACCGCCTCCTGCCCCGAGAGATCAGCCGGCCACCATCTTGCCCGCAGCTTTCGCTTCCCTGCGGTGTGCGTGCAAGATCCACTCGGTGTAGCCGTTCGGCTGATCGCGTCCCTTCAGCACGAGGTCGGTAGCCGCGCGGAAGGCCGGTCCGCCGAAGCCAGGCGCCATCGGACGATAGGCCGGATCCGCCGCGTTCTGCCGGTCCACCACGGCGGCCATGCGCCGCAGCGTCTCCAGCACCTGCTCTTGCGAAACGACTCCCTGGTGCAGCCAGTTGGCGATGTGCTGGCTCGAGATGCGGAGCGTAGCCCGGTCCTCCATCAGCGCGACATCGTGGATGTCCGGCACCTTGGAGCAGCCGATTCCCTGATCGATCCATCGCACCACATAACCGAGGATGCCTTGCGCGTTGTTGTCGAGCTCCTCCTGGATCGCCTCGGCCGACCAGTTCGTGCCTGTGGCGGTCGGGATGGCAAGCAAATCGGCGAGCCTGACGCGGCGCCGGCCGGCCAGCGCTTTCTGCCGGGCCGGCACATCCACCTCGTGATAATGCAGCGCATGCAGCGTCGCGGCTGTCGGCGAGGGAACCCAGGCTGTATTCGCGCCGGCCATCGGATGCGCGATCTTCTGCTCCAGCATGGCCTGCATCCGATCGGGCATCGCCCACATGCCCTTGCCGATCTCGGCCTTGCCGGCCAGCCCGCAGGCCAGCCCGACATCGACGTTCCAATCCTCGTAGGCGAGCATCCAGGGTGCGCTCTTCATTTCGTTCTTGCGGATCATCGCGCCCGCTTCCATCGAGGTATGGATCTCGTCGCCGGTGCGATCGAGGAATCCGGTATTGATGAAGACCACCCGCTGCTTCGCCGCCTGGATGCAGGCCTTGAGATTGACGCTGGTACGCCGCTCCTCGTCCATGATGCCGAGCTTCACGGTGTTGCGCGGCAGCCGCAGCATCTCCTCGACGCGCCCGAACAGGGCGTTGGAGAAAGCCACCTCTTCGGGGCCATGCATCTTCGGCTTGACGATATAGATCGATCCGGTCCGGCTGTTGCGGAATTGGCCCTCTGCGTCCCGGTCGTGCATGCCGATCAGCACACTCACCGCTGCATCGAGGATGCCCTCCGGGATTTCTTCTCCGGTCGGACCAAGCACAGCGTCGGTCATCATATGGTGGCCGACGTTGCGCACCAGCATCAGGCTGCGCCCCGGCAGGCTGAACGGGCTTCCGTCGGGGGCGGTGTAGCTGCGATCCGGGGCCAGCGCGCGCGCCATGCTCCGGCCGCTCTTCTCGAAGCGCGCCGAGAGGTTTCCCCGCATCAGCCCGAGCCAATTGCGATAGGCGGCAACCTTGTCCTCGGCATCGACGGCGGCGATCGAATCCTCGAAATCGATGATCGTAGTGAGGGCGGCTTCGAGGATGATATCGGCAAGGCCCGCCGGATCGGCGCGGCCGACCGAATCGGCCGGGTCGATCCTGAGCTCGAAATGCAGCCGGTTGTGGCAAAGCAGGATCGCCTGCGGCCGCGCCGAATCACCGCGATACCCGACGAACTGCTCAGGCGCCGCGAGCGGCACGCTCCGTCCGTCTTCACGCAGCGCGCCAAGCCGGCCGTCCTCGATGCGATAGGCGATCGCGTCGGCGTGGCTGCCGAAGGCAAGCCGGAAGAACTTGTCGAGCAGCTCGCGGCCGCGGGCAATCACGCGCGCTCCGCGCACCGGGTTATAGGCGGCGCGACGCTCGGCACCGCCATCCTCGGGAACGGCGTCGGTGCCGTAGAGCGCATCGTAGAGGCTGCCCCAGCGCGCATTCGCGGCATTCAGGGCATAGCGCGCGTTCATCACCGGCACCACGAGCTGCGGCCCGGCCATCTCGGCAATTTCCGGATCGACACCGGTCGTCTCGATCGTGAAATCCTCGGGCTCGGGGAGCAGGTAGCCGATGTCGGCAAGGAAGCGCTCGTACTCGGCCGCATCGAATGGCCTGCCGCGACCGGCACGATGCCAACCGTCGAGCCGGGTTTGCAGTGCACTGCGCTTCTCGAGCAGCGCCCGGTTCTCGGACTCGAATTCGCGGACCAGCCGGCCGAGCCCGCTCCAGAACGTTTCGGGGGCGAGGCCGGTCGCGGGGAGCACCTCTTGGTTCACGAAATCGTAGAGCACGCGCGCGACCCTGAGCTCGCCCGCGGGGACTCGCTCCGTTTCCTGTTCCCCCATGCCGATCTCCTTCTGGCGTTCGGTCCGGTGTGGCTTGCACGCTTCTAACCTTGGGTCCGCCGCATGACGAGGGCAGCGGAATATGTTCCCGTCTGCGGCGAGCAGACCGGCCATCAGACCCGTTCTTCGGCATCATGCCTATATTGTGGGCAGAGATAGGTTGCGCGCGACTCTCATGTCTTGTGACCGATCACGCCGGCCCGGGTGATTCGGAGCGCGCGAGCAGCACCTCGTCCGCCGCCCGCGGGCCGACTCCGGAGCCGAAAGCAACCGCTTGTCGGGCATCTCTGGAACATCTGTTCCTATTCCGGGAAGGCCTTCCCCACCCGGACCTAAGCGGGAGTTGAGCCCTTGCGCCACCGGCGACCCGCTATGCAACGGCTGCAAATGAGACTAGTGACAACTTGGCCTAGGCTTTGCTTAAAGTCGGAGGAGAGGTCTTTCACGAAAGGGGGTATATCCCATGCTGACACGTCGTGCTGCCGGCAAGCTCATTGCCGGGGCGGCCGCTTCCACCACGCTGGCCGGAGCAGGTTTTCGTTCGGCGCTCGCCGCCAACAAGGTGATCAAGATCGGCATCACGCTGCCGCTCACGGGTGCCGACGCCGAGGGAGCGAACCGCATCAAGTACGGTGCGTTGCTTGCGATCAAGCAGGCGAACGACTCCAACGCGGTCAAGGGTTACACCCTGGTTCCCGTCATTCTGAACAACGCTACCACGACGGCCGGCCAGTACGATCCCGCGCAGGCGGCAACCAACGCGCGCAAGCTCGTTGCCGATCCCGAGGTGATGACGGCGATCGGGCCGGAAATGAGCGGCGACGGCAAGGCGATGTCGGCGATCTACAGCGAGGCCAATATCGCGACCATTACCCCGGCCTCGACCAACCCGGATATCACCAATCCGAAGTACGCATCGGAGTACCGGCCGGCCCACGACCACGCGGCGGTCTATTTCCGCACTGTCGCAACGGACGCCTATCAGGGTCCGTACATGGCCAACTATTACTCCGACGTGCTGAAGGTGAAAACGGTCTACCTGCTCGATGACAGCGGCGCCTACGGCGTCGGGCTCGCCGATGCGTTCGAGGGGCAGGCCAAGGCCAAGGGCATGAAGGTCCTCGGCCGCGACCGCCTCAACCCGACCGAGGCCGACTACACAGTGTCGCTCACCAAGATCAAGGGCCTGAACCCCGATGGCCTCTACTATGGCGGGGTCATGGGCGCAGGCGCCAAGCTCGTCAAGCAGGCGTACGGCATCCTGCCGACGGCGATGGTAAAGGGCGGCGGCGACGGGCTGCTCGCGCCGGAAATGCTGACCGCCGTCGGCTTCCCCGCCGCGGAGGGTTGGTACTGCACCATCGCTGCGCCGCACCTGACGCAAAATCCCAAGGTCCAGCCGTTCGTCAAGCTCTACGAGTCGACCTACCATACGCAGCCGGACGATTACGCCGTCACCGCCTACGACGCCGGGCTGGTGATCACGGCGGCGCTCGCCAGCCTGGTCAATGCGGGCAAGCCGATCACCCGCGCCAATGTGCGCGAGGCGATCCAAACTTCGAAAACGCCGACGCTCCAAGGCGTTGTCTCGTTCGATCAGAACGGCGACATCGTCAACAAGATCATCAGCGTCTTCCAGGTCGTCAAGAACACCGACTACCCGCTCACGGACATCATCCACCAGTTCAAGTACATCGGGACGGCGCCGACGAGCTGAACTCAGGAGCCGCTCGGTCGCCGCGCCTGGGAGATCAACAAGAATGAGTCCGACGACCCTCTTCGTCCAGCAATTGATCAACGGGCTGAGCCTCGGCGGCATGTACGCGCTTCTGGCGCTCGGCTTCACGCTGATCTACGGCATCCTCGAGCTGATCAACTTCGCCCACTTCAGCGTGTTCCTGGTGGGGTCGTTCATCGGTATGTGGACGCTCGAGGCGTTCGGACTGAGCGGCCAAAATGTCATCATGACCGGCCTGCCGCTGATCGGCGTGCTGCTGGCGGCCTTCGTCGTCAGCATGTTCTCCTGCGGCGTCCTCGGCGTGGTGATCGAACGGTACTCTCTCCGTCCGTTGCGCAACGTCACCGGGCCGATGGCGATGATCACCACCATCGGCGTCTCCTACATTCTCTTCAACATCATCCTGCTCGGCGCCGGCGCGGACACCAAGAACTTCCCCAATCCGCTGCCGGAGTTGCGCTTCCACATTCTGGGCGCGGTGCTCGATGTGCGCGTCCTCCTGATCTGGGTGGTCTCCGGAAGCCTGATGCTCGGGCTCTGGTTCTTCGTCCAGCGCAGCCGGCTCGGCAAGGCGATGCGGGCGACGGCCCAGGACCCGGACGCGGCGCGCATGATGGGCGTCGATGTGGACCGGGTGATCCTGATCGCCTTCTTCGCCGGCTCGGCGCTCGCCGGCGCTGCCGGGCTCATTTTTGGCCTCTACTACAATTTCACCAGCTACATCATCGGCTATACGGCCGGGCTCAGGGCCTTCACCGCGGCGGTGCTCGGCGGCATCGGCAATGTGCCGGGTGCCATGCTCGGCGGGCTGATCATCGGGCTGATCGAATCGCTCGGCGGCCAGTACGTCGCCGTCAAATGGACCGACGTGATCATCTTCTCGATCCTGGTGTTGGTCCTGGTGTTCCGCCCGACAGGTCTGCTCGGCACGCTCGCTCCGCAGAAATCCTGAGCGAGGGCGGCGAGCATGGCGTCGGAAACCACCAGCACCGTCACCACCCCCGCCAGCCGCGCCGCAATCCGGTCCGGCACGCTCCGGCGGTATGGTGCGCAGGCCGGTATGGTTGCGGTCCTGCTCGTTGCACTCCTGTTCCCGATCGTCAATGGCAACGCGGGTGATATCGATGCCGTGGCCAACGCGCTGGCCTTCGCCGCCCTCGCGCTCGGCCTCAACATCGTGGTTGGCTTCGCCGGCCTGCTCGATCTCGGCTACGCTGCCTTCTTCGCCATCGGTGCCTATACCTACGGCATCCTTTCCTCCTGGCAGCTCCAGCCTGCCTGGAGCAGCTTCTGGCAGCCTTTCGCCTGGCTCGACCTCGTGCAGAAGGTCACCCAGGGCGACACGAGCGTCGTGCACTTCACTCTCTCGTTCTGGATCGCGCTCCCGCTCTCTGCCGCCGTGGCTGCCTTCTTCGGCGTCCTCTTTGGTGCGCCGACGCTCCGCCTCAGGGGTGACTATCTCGCGATCGTCACGCTCGGCTTCGGCGAGATCGTGCCGATCGTGGTGCGCAACTGGGCCTCGCTCACCAACGGCGCGGCAGGCCTCAACGGCGTCGCCCCCCCGAATCTCTTCGGATACAATTTCGGCGTCGAGATCACGCCCTACTACTATGTTGCGGTCGCGATCGTCGGGCTGCTGATATTCGTGAGCAGTCGGCTTCGCGATTCGCGGATCGGGCGGGCCTGGATGGCGCTCCGCGACGACAGCATCGCAGCCTCCACGGCCGGGGTGGACCTGACGCGCTACAAGCTGCTGGCCTTTGCCCTCGGCGCTTCCTTCGCCGGGATGACCGGCACCTTCTACATCGCCAAGCTGCAGACCGCGACGCCGGACATGTTCATGTTCCCGGTCTCGGTGATGATCCTGGTGATGATCGTGCTGGGCGGCCTCGGCAGCGTCTGGGGCGTCGTGGTCGGCGCCATCTTCCTCCAGTTGCTGCAATCGTGGTTTCTGCCCGCAATGTCGGGCTGGCTGCACTCCGTCGGAAACCTCGTGGGCTCACCCTGGCTGCAGCAGATCCAGCTCGCCCAGTCCATCGAGCTCATCTTCGGCATCATTCTCGTCGTCATGATGCTCTACCGCCGCGATGGGCTGATCCCGGCCACCCGCAAGCAGAAGGCCCTTTCCTTCGAGCAGCAGAATGCCCAGGTCGGCGAGAGCCACGGCTTCCGCATGAGCGGCATCGTCCGCGAGGAGGGTTCGGCAGTTCCGGCGCTCGAGATCAAGGGCGTCACTGTCCGGTTCGGCGGCCTGGTGGCGCTGAAATCGGTGGACCTCACCGTCCCGCCCGGCGGCGTGCTGGCGGTGATCGGGCCGAACGGCTCGGGCAAATCGACGCTGTTCAACGTCGTCACCGGGCTCACCACCGCCGAATCGGGCAGCATTCGCCTGTTCGGCGAAGAGATCATCGGTCTCCCCCCGCACAAGATCGCCCGCAAGGGGATCGCCCGGACTTTCCAGAACCTCCGCCTCTTCACCAACCTCACCGTGATGGACAACGTCCTGATCGGCCAGCACAGCCGCCTCCACACCGGTCCGCTCGGCGCGGTGCTCCGCTTTCCTCGCGTGCGCGCCGAGGAGGCCAAGGCGCGCGAGCGCGTCATCGAGATCATCGCCAATTTCGGCAACCGCCTGTTGCCGCGTGCCGACCAGAACGTGGCGGCACTCTCCTATGCCAATCGCCGCCGCGTCGAGATCTCCCGTGCTCTCGCAACCAATCCGCGGATCCTCCTGCTCGACGAACCGACCGCCGGCATGAACCCGGCCGAGACGCTCGAGCTTGCGCAGCAGATCAAGGACCTGCACAAGCTCGGCCTCACCATCATCGTGATCGAGCACAAGCTCGATGTCGTGGTGCGGCTCGCTGACACCGTCGTCGTGCTCGATCATGGCGAGAAGATCGCCGAGGGCAAGCCCGACGAAGTCCGCCGCAACGAGGAAGTGCTGCGCGCCTATCTCGGTCGCAATGCCCAGGCAGGGAGTGCCGGCATTGCTGCTTGAGTTCCGCGACGTCGACACCCATTACGGCGACTTGCACGTCCTGAAACAGGTCAACTACAGCATCGACAAGGGCGAGATCGTCTGCCTGCTCGGCGGCAACGCCTCCGGCAAATCGACCACCATGAAGACGATCATGGGCGTGGTACGCCCGACGCGCGGCAGCGTGACGTTCGACGGCCAGCCGATCGAGCGACTTGCCACTTCCGAGCGGGTCCGCCGCGGCATCGCCCCGGTGCTCGAGGCGCGCCGGCTCTTCCCGCGCATGACCGTGTTCGAGAATCTCGAGATGGGCGCGTTCCTCCGCACGCACGGGCCGGAGTTCGACGAGGATCTCGAACGCGTCTACGCGCTCTTCCCGCGCATCAAGGAGCGTCGCACCCAGCTCGCCGGCACGCTCTCGGGCGGCGAGCAGCAGATGGTCGCGATCGGCCGGGCCCTGATGGCTCGCCCGCGCCTGATCTGCATGGACGAGCCCTCGATGGGCCTGGCCCCCATCTTCGTCGAACAGACCTTCGATATCATCAAGGAGATCAACCGTCAGGGCACCACCATCTTCATGGTCGAGCAGAACGCGAGCATGGCCCTCTCGGTTGCCGATCGCGCCTACGTGCTGCAAACCGGCCAAGTGGTGCTTTCCGGCTCCGCTAAGGAGCTGCGCGAGAATCCCTTGATCCGCGAGGCTTATCTCGGGGAAATGCAGGTCGCGAACTGAGCGTTCGCGGCCACCGACCTTCTTGTCTGGACCGTTGATCACATGGACGATGCACGACGGCCGTTGCCGCTTTTCGATATCAAGGCCGAGCAGGCGCGTTTTTCCGGCGAGCTTCGGCGCCGGCTCGATGCGGTGCTCGCGCACTGCCAGTTCATCCTCGGCCCCGAGGTCGCCGAGCTCGAGCAGCGGCTGGCCGCCTATTGCGGCGCGCGGCATTGCATCGGCCTGAGCTCCGGAACCGATGCGCTGCTGATTGCGCTGATGGCGGAAGGGGTAGGGGAGGGGGATGCCGTCTTCCTGCCGGCATTCACCTATACCGCCACCGCAGAAGTGCCGCTGCTGCTCGGCGCCACCCCCGTGTTCGTCGATATCGATCCCCGCACCTTTCAGATCGATCCTGCCGATCTCTCCCACCGCATCGCGTCGGTGCGCGCCAAGGGGGAGAAGAAGCCACGCGCGCTGATCGGCGTCGATCTGTTCGGCCAGCCGGCCGACTGGGCGGCGCTCAACGATATCGCACGCACGGAGGGTCTCTTCTCGCTCGACGATTGCGCGCAAAGCTTTGGCGCCACCTTCCATAACCGGCGCCTCGGTACGCTCGCGGATGCCACGGCGGTCAGCTTCTTTCCCACCAAGCCGCTCGGCGCTTACGGCGACGGCGGCGCGCTCTTCACCGAAAGCGACGAACGTGCCGTCCTTTACCGCAGCCTCCGCTCGCACGGGGAAGGCGGGACGCGCTACGACGTGCTGCGGATCGGCGTGAACGGGCGGCTCGACACGTTGCAGGCCGCCGTGCTGCTGGCGAAGCTCACCGTGTTCGACGCGGCGCTCGCAGCCCGCGAGCGGGTAGCTTGCGCCTATGATCGCGCCCTCGCGGGCCTGGTCGAAACGCCTCTGCGTCCTCCCGGTAGCAGCAGCGTCTGGGCCATCTATTCCGTGCTGTTGCCCGATAGCGCTGCCCGCGCACGGGCACAGGAAGCGCTGCGCGATGCCAGGATCGGCAGCAATATCTATTATCCGCGGCCGCTGCACCGCCAGCCCGCCTATGCCGCTTGTCACGACGGCGCGGATCTCCCGGTCTCCGATGCCGTCGCCGCGCGCATCCTCGCGCTGCCCATGCATGCCGGCCTCGAGGAGGCGGACGTCGAACGCGTCGCCGAGGCGCTGCGCCGCGCGCTCTGAACGACCGTCTTGTGTGGCAAACGCGGCGGCGCTTCTGCTACGGCCGCTCGGCCGGACGGTGCTCGCGGAAATCGTCCCAATGGGCGGTCAGCGGGCGCTTGCGGAAAGTCGCCCAGAAGAAGTTGGCGGTATAGACGAAGCCCACCCGCAACAGGCCCTCGCCGGCAAAGCGCCGGCCCGAGGAGAGCGCGATCATCCGGAAAGTAAATTTGACGGCGCCCAGCTTGCTCAGGCGGCGCGCAAGGTCGGTATCCTCGCCATAGAAGCGAAAGCCGGAATCGAACCAGCCGGAGTCCAGCAGCGCATCTCGCCGCACGACGAAGTTGCCGCCCTGCATCATCGAGCCGGCGCGGATGACAAACCGGATCAGCAGATAATTGGCGAACGCGGCACGATAGAAGACCGCAGCGGCGACCCGCACTCTGGCCGGGGAATCATAGTAGATGTAGGGGCCGCTCAGGCCGACCAGGCGTGGGATGCGCGCGAATTCTGCGAACACGCGGCCAAGCCAGCCCTCGGGCAGAATCGTGTCGGCATCGATATTGGCGATCAGCCGGCCACGCGCCGCGAGACACCCGGCCCGGCGCGCCGGGACGAGCCCGCGCTCCGGTTCGAAAACCACGCGAACACCCGGCGTGGCCCCAGCGACCGAAGCCGTCGCGTCCGTGCTTGCGTTGTCCACGACAATGATTTCGGCACGGCAGCGGGTACGATCGATCTCGGCGGCGATGGCGGCGAGGCAGCCCGCCAGCAGGGTCTCCTCGTTGAACGCGGGGATAACGAAGCTGATATCCGGCTCGCTCGACATGCGCGATCCTGAAAACACGGCGATAAGCACCAAGTCTGGCTGGACTTGGCTGACACTGCCCCCGCGCCCGTAGCACACCGGGGCGGAGTCGCGAAACCGCGTCGGCGCCGGGGTGCGCGCCCTCCGAAGCCGGATCAACTGCCCGCTCCGGGTCCGACCGGCAGAGGCGGAGACGGCGTCTTTCCCTCTACCGCGTCAGCGTGAGCTCCGCCTCGGCGGCAACCTTTCGCTCCGAGTGGTCGGCGGAGAGCAGCATATAGACCGCCGGCACGACGAACAGCGTGAAGAGG
>Ga0335075_10005395_pt1 | contig 19882 bp, 18 predicted proteins | sample Lox_Sample_24_FD_206723 | JGI IMG/M metagenome (GOLD analysis project Ga0335075, IMG submission 206723) | Soil microbial communities from Loxahatchee National Wildlife Refuge, Florida, United States - Lox_Sample_2.4 | ecosystem: Environmental > Terrestrial > Soil > Wetlands | place: USA...
GACCTCGAGCCCGCGGCCGCTCGTTGCGCCGACGGGAACCCGGCGGCCGGGCTCGAACGGGCCGGATCGCGGCGGCCAGCCCTGATAGCAATCGAATACCTTGCAGACGAGTTCCTGGCGTTCGCCGCGCCCGCGCAGGTAGAGCCAGAGTTCGGGCGCCATCAGGCCGGGCTCACATCGCGCGTGCCGCGTATTGGCGGCCAGTTCGCTCACCATCGTCACGCCGTCGTAAACAAGCTCCGTGTCCAGCGACAGCCCTTCGGCCGCGCAGCGGAACAAGTGTCGGGCGATGCCCGCGCAGGTCGCGTCCGCCGGCAGCGGCCACGAAACGCACACACCGGCCTCGACCCTAGGCGATCCATCATTCATGTCGACGCCTCCGGCCGCAGCTTGCTTCGCCGTCAGAGCTACCCGGCCGGTTTCATGCCGTTCGCGCGCCACGTTCGCATGGCCGCGTCCTCCCGCCGGGCTCTCCTCCGAACCCGAATACCAACGGGCCTCCCCGAACCCTGAATACCAATGTGTGAAGCACATGTTCTGACTCGTGCCTACCGCTTCACAGTACGCTTCGGGCAGCTAAGACGGAAGGGAAACTCCGCTGAGCGACGCGATTGACGGTTATCCCAAAACGGGATACATAGTGTCATTAGCCGTATATTTAGTTACTGATGCCCGCATATACGCCTATCAGACCGCATAGTTTTTCTATGTATCCCGCGCCCGCGCGGAGGCCTAGCCTGGCGCGGCGACCGGGAGTACATTCGCTGTCATGCGGTGACGGAAGCCACTCGCCAGGGCCGTGAGACAGGGCTCGCAAACACAAGGGTCCTCCGGGGGCGCAGCCCGGAGGACCCTTTGCCGTGCGTTACGACATCAGTCGAGATACCTAGATGTCGTAGCGCCCCCCCTGCACGTCTGCCAAGAATTCGGCGAATGCCGCCCGGTCGACGATGTGGGCGCCGGCTTCCGGGTGCTTGCTATCCCTGACGGCGGCCACGCCAGGGAGATTGGCCGCGATCTCGACGCAGCCGCCATTGTGTGCGCTGAGGCTGGCCTTCCGCCAGATCGCCTGAGACAGGTCGGTCATCAGTTACTCCATTCGTCTCGCGAGTTTTTCGAGGTACACCGTGGTGTCCCCGGGTTCGAGCGCGGCGTCACATGCTCGCTCGAACGACTGGATGTAACCGCTCACGGAGTCCGGCTTGCTCACTTCCTCGATCGAGTAGTCCGTCTCTACGAAAACCAGGGGCGGCTCATCGCCGGGGAAGCCGAAGATGTTCACCATCGAGTAGATGCCGGTCGGCGCCCCGTCATCGAACCGCTGAATGCGCAGTTCGATATTCCGCCGTCGGCTCATCTCCGCAAGGTGCTCTATCTGCTCCCTGCGGTCGGTGTGCATGCCCCACCGGTACAGCAAGGACGCCTCGGTTATCACGGCGCTCAACTGCGGCGCCGTTCCATCGGCCCGGTCCAGGATCTCCTGCCTGCGAAGCCGGGCCTCGACTCCCTTGCGCCGCCAGGCTGGCGGGCGAGGGCCAGTCTTGAGCATGGCTTCCATGTAAGCGGGCGTCTGCAACAAGCCCGGGAGCACCAAAGGCATATAGCACATGATGCTGTTCGCGTCGTTCTCGTAGCCCGGGAACTCGTTGTCGAAGATCTCGCCGTACTCGCGCCACCACGGCCGGACGCGGCAGCGGACAGCCAGCTCCTCGACTTCGTCTCGCTCGGCGCCTTTGGCGCCGTAGATCCGGATGAGGTCCCTGATGTCGCTCATCTCGGGACGCTTCCATTGATTGGCCTCGAAACGGCCGACCTTCCCGCGTCCCCAGTTGAGGATGTCGCAGACATGGTTGGCGGTGTAGCCGGTGTTGCCGCGGAGTTCGGCCAGTTGCCGGGCCAGGCGTCGTTTCGCGACGGTAGCGCCGTAGGCGTCATCGCTCATCGTCCGCCCTCCTCGAAATCTCTCGCTTTTGGACTCTTCCAGCATTCTGGCTGTTCCGCACGGCCACGCCAGCCACATCCGGCTATGACCTGATCTTACCCAAATTGTGAATCACGAAGCAATGCTCTACATAATCCAGCTCAGAAGATCGAAGATTTCCGTACGGGCAGCGTGACCGCCGCTGAGGCACGCTGATGGAGCACAGAGCGCGGCCGGAGCACGCCGACAGAGCAAGAGCGCGACCAGTCGCGCCACGACTAGCTTACTGGGCGGCCGCGTCGTCGAATTCGCCATTGCGGACGCCGTCGAGGAAGCACTCCCATTCGTTGCGATCGAAGATCAGGATACGGCCAGCGGGGTCGCCGGCCACTCGCATAAGCACCCAGTCCCCCCGCTTCCATCCGCCGCCCGCTCCGGCAGTCTTAACCGGGAAAGCGACCTCGATGGACCCGTCACCGCCCCCGGATCGTTCCCATTCAAGTTCCGCCGGATCGATGCCCAGATCCCGCGGCGTCGGCTTGGCGCCCGGGTTCGCAGCCGGTTGAGTCATGGGATTCTGGCCACCCCGCAGTACAGCCACCGGGAGCCGTCGCTGTCGGCGAGTTCGGGGTCTTCCGCGCCCCATATCCCGGTGTACGTGATCTCGGGCTTTCCGCCCGCATAGGGCGGCACCAGCTCAAGGCCTGCGAAGAAGCGCGCTATGTCGGCCTTCGAGCGGAAGTACATGTGCTCGGTAGCGGTATCGAACACCGCGCGGAATGCTTCGACCGTGGCGGGCGGCTTGGCGTCGTGAGTGAGGTGCGAGAGCGAGAGGTAACTCCCTGGCGGGAGATGGCGCACGTAGTGCTTGACAAGGCCCCATGGATTCGAGGATTCGGAGACGAACATCATGACGCCAGTCATTAGCAGGCCGGTGGGCTCAGCCGGATCGATCAACGCCCGGAGGCTGGAATTGTCCAGGATCGCCTCCGGCTTCCGCAGGTCGCCGCAGATCACGCTGATCGTCCCGCCCGATTGGACGATCGCCTGGCTGTGCAGTTCTACCATCGGGTCGTTGTCGACGTAGACGACACGGGCCTCTGAGTACACCTTCTTGACGACCTCGTGCGTGTTCCCCACCGTCGGGAGGCCGGAACCGATGTCGATGAACTGCCGTATCCCCTGCCGCGCGATCCAGGTGGCCGCCCGCTGGTGGAATCCCCGGCACGCCCATGCCGTGTCCTTGATTTCAGGGACCGCGCGCAGAATCCGTCCCGCCGCGCTGGCGTCGGCCTCGAAATAATGCTGGCCACCGAGCATGTAGTCATAGATCCTGGCCGGAGACGGCCTGCTGATGTCCAGGCCCTCCGGAACATGAAGCCCCTCGGTCATTTGCGTGGCCTCCGAGTTCTCGCGGACAGGCCGAAGCCGGTCATGTCCGGTCACTCCATCCGTCTTGCCAGACGTTCGAGGTAGCCGATGGTGTCGGTTGGCTCAAGGGCGGCATCACTGGCTCGCTCGAAGGATTCGGTGTATCCCCGCACTGATTCCGGGTTGCTCACCTCCTCGATCGTGTAGTCAGTCTCCAGGAAGACCAGGTCCGGCTCATCGTCCCGGAAGCCGAAGATGTTGACCATCGAGACGATCCCCGCGGGCGGTCCGTCCTCGAACCGCTGGATGCGCAGGTCCACGTTCTGGCGCTGGCCCAGGTCGATCAGGTGCTCGACCTGCTCCCTGCGGTCCTCCCGGGCACCCCACCGGTACAGCAGGGACGCCTCGGTGATTACGGCGCTGAACACGGGCACGGTTCCGTCGCTGCGGTCGAGGATCTCCTGTCGCCGCAGCCTCGCCTGCACCGCCTTGCGCCGCCACGCGGGCGGCCTCGGCCCGGCGCGCAACAGCGCATCGGCATAAGCGGGTGTCTGCACCAGGCCGGGCAGGATGAGCGGCATGAACACCCGGATGGTGGTCGCGTCGTTCTCGTAGCCGGGGAACTCGCTGTCGAAGATCTCCGGCACGTCCCGCCACCATGCCCGGGTGCGGGCCCTGACTGCCAGCTCTTCGATTTCCGCCTGGACCTTGTCCGGAACCTCGTAGATGCGGACTAGGTCCCTGATGTCGCTCATCTCCGGGCGCTTCCACTGGTTGGCCTCGAAACGGCCGAGCTTGCCCCTGCCCCAGTTCAAGAAGTCGCAGACGTTGTTGGCCGTGTAGCCGGTATTCCCGCGTGCCTCGCTCAGCAGGCGGGCAAGGCGTCGCTTGGCAATGGTGCTTCCATATGCGTCGTCAGCCATGCCGCCTCTCTTCTCCGCTTGATTAGACCGTATCCAAATTGTGAATCACAGATCAAGATCCTGCTCTGTCCCGTACCGGGTGTCGCGCGTACCTAGCAGCCGTAGCGTCGCCGAACTCGCTGTCGCGCGCTCCGTCGCCCGAGCGTTGCCAGGACAGGTCCGCGAGATCGACGCCGAGCCCGGTGACCTAGAGCCTGGCTGTCATGGCTTCTTCGCGACCCCGCAGTACAGCCACCGGGAACCCTCGCTGTCCGCGAGTTCGGCGTCCTCACAGCCCCAGTAACCTGCGAAGGCGACCTCCGCCGGTGCGCCATCGTACGGCGGGACCAGCTCCAGCCCGTCGAAGAATCGCTCGACCTTCGCCCGGGAGCGGTAATACATGTGGTCCGTGGCGGAGTCGAACACGGCACGGAAGCCCTCTGCCGCGGCTGGCGGCTTGTAGTCATCTGTCAGGTGCGACAACGACAGGTAGCTGCCAGGGACGAGTTCATCCAGGTAACGGGACAGCAGCGCCCACGGGTCGGCGGTGTCCGAGACGAAGTGGAAGACCGCCGTCATCAGTAGTCCGACGGGCTGGCCGAAGTCGATCATCTTGCCCAGTTCCGTGTCACCCAGGATCGTGTCCGGCTCCCGGAGGTCGGCGCAGATCACGCTGACCGTGCCGGTGTTGCCGATCAGCGCGCGGCTGTGCAGCTCCACCATCGGGTCACGGTCGATGTACACCACGTGGGCGCCGGGAACGATGTTCTGGACGACTTCATGGGTGTTACCGACCGTCGGCAGCCCGGAACCGACATCGATGAACTGCCGGATGCCGCGCTCGGCGATCCACTTAGCCGCCCGCTGATGGAAGCCACGGTTGGCCGCCGCGATGTCCTGGGCGTACGGGACGGCGGTCAGCAGCTGCCTGCACGCTCGTTCGTCCGCATCGAAATAGTTGTGACCGCGTAGCATGTAATCGTAGATTCTCGCGGCTGTGGGCACGCTGGCGTCCACACCCGGGGGAACCTCTGGAGCATTGTGCATTGCCGCCTCCATTGGGTTGCCTCCACGGGAACCGTTTGCACATAGTCTGCCACGCAGGGTGCGAATCACGAAGGTCTACTATCTGATCATCCGGCGCCTTCGGGGGCGGCTTTCATGTCGAGGTCCACCTGGCGGAGCCTGGAAAATAGACGTTCGCCCGGGGCAGCCGTCTTAACCGCCTCTGCAGGATGTTCCAAGGGTTCTCTCAACAGCTGTTACCAGGCGTCCCAGGCGGGGTGGCCATACTCGCAAGCATGACGAACATGTACACGGGAACCGGCTCGGACGACATGCCAACCGCGCCGTACCACGTGTCAGAAACGGGCAGCGGCGGCTCTGGAGGCCGCCGGCCCCGACGAAAGTGGATAGTCGCGCTGCTCGTCACCTGCGTCGCGGCAGGCGGCGGTGCCTTCGCCGTGGCGCAAGCGGCAACGAGCCAGCCGTCCCAGGCCGGAACCGGGATATCTCAGGCAGCCAACAGCAGCACGGCGAATAGCCAGGCGGGACAGACGGCCGCCACCACCAGGCAAGTGACGGTGCTCCGCCAGGTGCTCGGCGCGTACCGACTCGCCCGCCTCCGCCTGCTCGGCGGCATGTACGGCCAGTACACCTTCGAAACCAAGCAGGGCCCGCGCACGCTGGCCTTCGAACGGGGCACGATCACCTCGATCAAGGCCAGCGACGTGACCGTCCGCGCCACCGACGGGACCACGTGGACGTGGATGCTCACCGGGACGTCGGTGGTCCGGGAGGACGGCACGCGCCTGCCGACCAGCACGCTCGTGCAAGGCCAGCTGGTCTTCACCGGCGGACAGGTCACCGACGGCGCGCGGGACGCGCGGCTCATCGTGATCAGGGAGCAGCCGACTACCAAATCGAGCGCCTGACCGATAACCGCATAACAAACGTGAGGCGGCACGCCCATCCCGGTGGCGTGCCGCCTCACTCTGCGCAAAAGAGGCACGATGACAGGGCACAATGGGGCAAGAGAACCCATGGCAGAAGGTGACCAGATCCCGAAGGTGCTCGTCGTCGACGACGAGCCGAACATCCGTGAGCTCGTCCAGGTGGCGCTGAAGTTTCACGGCTGCGCGGTCACGCTCGGCGCCACCGGCAACGACGCCCTGCAGCTTGCCGAAACCGACCGGCCGGACCTGATCGTGCTCGACGTGGTGCTCCCGGACATCGACGGCTTCGAGGTATGCCGCCGGCTCCGGGCGAACTCCAACGACGTGCCGGTCATCTTCCTCACCGCCAGGGACACCACGTCGGACACCGTCACCGGGCTCACGCTCGGCGGCGACGACTACATCACCAAGCCGTTCTCGGTCGAGGCCCTGGTGGCCCGCGTCCGGGCCGTGCTGCGGCGGGCGGCGCGGCAGTCCGGCGCCGGCACGATCACGGGCGCCGACGGTTCCGATGGTTCCACGCTCCGCGTCGGTGATCTGGAACTCGACGAGGACCACTGGACGGTGCGCCGGGCGGGCGTCACGGTGGAGCTCTCGCCGACCGAGTTCCGGCTGCTCGCCTACCTGATGCGCAACCAGGGCCTGATGCTCACCAGGAAGCAGCTACTTGAGAACGTATGGGGCTGGGAGTACGCGGGCCAGTCCCAGGTGCTCGAGACGTACGTCAGCTACCTTCGCCGCAAGCTGGACCCGCTCGGCCCGCCGCTGATCCACACCCAGCGCGGCGTCGGTTATAGCCTCCGCCCACCTTGACGTCCTCTCTCGCCTGAAGGCGGGAGATTCCTTCCGCTACACCGATGGGAGCAGCAGTTGGGGTTCGCGGTTCACAGGGCCAGCAGCCTGGTGTCCTCCCCGCGCAGTCACCGCCCGCCCGGCGGCGATGTTCCTGGCCGCGTTCACATCCGCGTTGCAGGCGAACCCGCAGGCGGTGCACTGGAAGACGGCTTGGCTCTCGCGCGACTTCCGGTCCACCCGCCCGCACGCGCTGCACCGCTGACTGGTGTACGCGGGATCAACCTTTTCCACCCGCCCAGGTGCCTTGTCTTCCAGGCGGCGGGCCAGCAGCCCCCACCCGGACCGGTGAATGCCCCGGTTCAGCCCGGCCTTGGCCGCCACGTTCCGGCCCGGCACCTCGATGGTGCCCTTCGCCGACCGGGTCATGCCCTTGATGTTGAGGTCCTCGATGCGGATGATGTCGAACCGGCGCGCCAGGTCCGTGGACAGTTGCTCGCACCAGTCCTTGCGCCGGTCGGTTTCCGTGGCTTTCAGCCGGGCGATCGCGGTCTTGACCTTGCCGCGCCGCCTCGATCCTTTCTGTGCCCTGGCGAGCGTGCGCTGCAGGTGTCCCAGGCGTCGTTGCTCGCCTGTGCTCAGCCCGGGTACGGTGAGCGGCTCGCCGGTGGACAGGGCGGCGGAGATGGCCACGCCCCGGTCGATGCCGACCACCTGCCCGTTGCCTGGCGCGGGAACTGGATCGGGGATGTACGCGAAGGCGAGATGCCAGCGCCCGGCGCGGTCGCGGGTGATCCGGAACGACTTCACCCCGCCGGGGACGGGGCGGGACCAGCGGAACCGCACCCAGCCGACTTTCGGTATCCGGACCTGGCCCCAGTGCCGTCCCACTCGCCGCACATCCCACTGGCGGCCCCGCTGGCCGGTGATCCGGAAGCCCTCGTCCCGCCCGGCCTTACGCCAGGACGGCCGGCCGTGCGTGCCGGCATAGAACCCGGTCATGGCCTGCGCGAAGTCGCGCAGCGCCTGCTGCTGCACCGTCTGGCTGCCCGCGGCCAGCCACGGGTTGGCTGCCCGCGCCGCGGTCAGCTGCCGGCACTGCTCAAGGTAGCCCGGCGCGCTCGTGCGGCCCGGGTGCCACCAGGCATGCTGCTCGACGGCCAGGTTCCACACGTACCGGGCGTGGGAGCAGTGCTCCAGCAGCGCCCGCTCCTACTCCCGAGTTGGGTAGATTCTATAACGGGACACACGAATATTATAGCGAATTTCTGGAGAGGGGAGCGGCGTTTCTTCTCCGTCATGAATGACGGAGCATCCACGTCGCGCATCCGATGACCGCCGGGAAGGGAGACAGCGCCCGGGCCTGGCGCCGCCGGTCGCTGCGCGCCCGGCTGCTGGCCGGCCTGATCGCGCTGACCGCGGCCTTCCTTGTCGTGATGGGCGTAGTCAGCACCGTGGTGCTTGGCAGGCTGGAACAGGACCAGTTCAACGCCGACCTCCAGCTCGCAGCCAGGCAGCCCGTCGCGGAGATCGCGAAGGGCACGGACGGCTTCGCCGCCGCCTACCTCTCGGTGCGCACCGGCGCCGTCGGCGAGCTCACCTCGAGCTCATCGACCGCAGCCGAACTGAGCGGCCTGCTCAGCGGCCTGGCCGGCCAGCCCGAGAGCAGGATAAGCGCCTACCTGAACGCGCGGGCCGGCCGGGATCAGCCGTTCGACCTGGCGCCGCACGGCCAGCCGACGCTGCGCGCCATCTGGCGCGTGGTCGTCGCCACGCTTCCGGCCACCGGCCGCTACCTCCCGGTAGGCACGAACATCATCCTGGTCGGCCGCCCGGCGAGTGCCGTGGCCAGCCACGTCCGCGGCCTCGTGCTCGCGGAACTGATCACCGGCGGGGTGCTCATCGCGCTGCTCGCCGTGTGCGGCAGCTGGCTGATCGGCCGCGGCCTCGCCCCGCTTGACGAGATGGCCAGGACCGCGGACCTCATCACAAGCAGCGGCGACCTGACCGCGCGGATGCCCGACCCGGGAGACCGGCAGGAGACGGGCCGGCTCGCCCGGGCGATCAACACGATGCTGGACCGGATTCAGCACGCGTTCGGGGCGCGGTTGCGCTCAGAGCAGAAGGTACGGCAGTTCGCCGCCGACGCATCCCACGAGCTCCGGACGCCGCTGACCACCATCCGCGGCTACGCGGAACTCTACCGGCAGGGCGCGCTTGGCCCGGCCGAGCTGCCGAACGCCATGCGCCGCATCGAGCAGGAGGCGGAACGGATGAGCATGCTGGTCGCCGAACTGCTCGAGCTGGCCCGGCTGGACCGCACCTCCTCGCTCGACCTGACGGAAACCGACCTGGCCGCCCTGGCCAGGGACGCCGTGGCCGACGCGCGTGCGGTCGAGCCGGATCGCCCGGTATACGCGGACGTCCCGCCCAGCCTGGTGGTCACGGCCGACGAGCCGCGGATCCGCCAGGTGCTCGCCAACCTGCTCGGCAACGTCCGCGCGCACACCCCGCCCGACACCCCGGCCACGGTGCGGCTTTACCCCGATGGCGACGGCGCGGTGCTCGAAGTGTCGGACGCCGGTCCCGGCATGTCGGAGCAGGACGCGGCGCGGGCGTTCGACCGCTTCCACCGCGGCGCCCGCGTGAACGGCAGCGTGAACGGGCATTCGCCGGACGCCGACGACGGCGGAGATGCCGCCGGCAGCGGCCTTGGCCTGTCCATCGTGCAGGCGATCGCGACCGCCCACGGCGGGTACGCCCGGCTGCGGTCCGCGCCGGGGGCCGGCACGACGGTGCAGCTGCGGATCCCGCTGTAGCCGCGTCGCGCTAGCGGCAAGCGAGCCAGGCGTCCAGGTCGGCGCGGGCGGGCGCGGTGGCCGGCCCGGGGCGGGTGACCGCGAGGGCGGCCGCGGCGTTGGCGCGGCGGACGGCGTCCACGGGGCCCAGGCCGTCCGCCAGGGCCGCGAGGAACACGCCCGAGTGCGCGTCCCCGGCGCCGGTCGTGTCCACCGGGTCCACCGTCGGCGCGGGAATGTGCGCTACCGCGGCGGTATCCCCCCGGAGGGCGAGAACGCAGCCGGCCGGCCCGGCGCGGACGATGACGTGGCCGCGGGCGGTGCGGGCGAGCAGCCGACGGGCCGCTTCTGCCGGATCCTGAACGCCGGTGAGCAGGGTGGCCTCGCGCCGGTTGCAGCTCCACCAGTCGCAGCGGGCCAGCACCGGAAGCAGCACCGCCTCCGGGATCTGCGTGACCAGCGGGCCGGGATCCACGAACAGCAGCGGGCCGTCCGGCAGCGCCGCCGCCCAGGCGCCGAGCACCGGCCCGGACTCCTCCGGCACCAGCCCGTAACCGGACACGTAGACCGCGTCGCCCGCACCCGCCGGGACCGCGTCCCAGCTTCCCGGCTGGCCAAGTATCTCGGCGCCGAGGCTGGTGACGAACGTGCGCTCGGCGTCCGGCTCAATCAGCGCGACGTCGAAGCCGGTGTCGCGATCCGGGTCGGGCGGGCGGAACACGCCGATGCCCTCGGCGGCCAAGGCGGCGCGAACCAGATCGCCCCACGGGCCGGTACCGTGTCCGCCCACATACAGCACCGGCAGCCCCTGCCGCGCCGCGGCGGCCATGACGTTGAACCCGCCGCCGACCGCGACATCGGACGACGCCGCCAGCATGTCGCCGCCGCGGTCGGGCAGGGCGGGCACGCGCATCAGGACGTCGACGATCGCCTCGCCGGCGAAGACCAGCCCGCCGGGCCGGGACGCTGGCGGCACCGGGTTGGCGCTTGAGAGGCTGCCGGGATCGTTCGGGATGGTCATCGGAGCGCGCAAAGTGAGTCGGCTAGTTCCTCCAGGCCGAAGCCGTGGGAGTCGATGACCGCGATCGCGTGTGGCGGGAACGCGGCCAGACCACAGCACGCGCCGCCGACCGCGCCGGCCATCGCGGCGATCGTGTCACAGTCGCCGCCCAGCGACGCCGCAAGCAGGCAGGCTCGCCAGGGGTCGTCTGGGACCGCGCTTAGCACGGCGAACGCGGCGGGCACCGACTCCTGGGTGGCCAGGCTGGTGCCGACCAGCGTGCCGATGACCTCGGCCGCCCCGTCCGGCACGCGGTCCGCGACCAGGCCCGTCGCCCAGCGGATGCGGGCCGCGACGTCGGCGCCCGCGACCCAGTGCCCGCGTCCGGCGGCCATCTGGGCCGCCGCGATCGCGACGTTGGTCGCCGTCGCGACGCTCGCGCCAGCCACGCCGGCGCTGACCGCGGCGGCGACGGCGGCGGCCCCGGCCAGCGCGATCGAGGTGTTGTGCGTCACCCGGCTGGCCTGCTGCACCTGGTCGACGAGCACCGGCAGCGGCTCCGCCTGGGCCGCGATGCCGACCGGGGCAATGCGCATCGCGGCGCCGTTCGTGTCCCCGGAAGCGCCCGCCTCCTCCGGGGGCGTGCCCGCGAGGACCGCCTCGATCGCGCGCTTGGTGGACGGGCCGAGGAGGTCGAGCGACCCTCGCGCGGCCATGTCTCGCTCCCAGTCGACCAGGGCGGACGCCCACGCCCGCGGGTCGACCTCGCCGTGGCCGTCGAGCAGCAGCCGGGCGAGCAGGACGGCCTGCTCGGTGTCGTCGGTGACCGTGCCGGCGGGCATCCCCGCCGCGATCGGGTGATCCGGCGGAGCGGGCTCGAACCCGGTCAGCAGCGGCCCCCACCGGTCCACTATCTGCTGACGGGACAGCAACTGGGTGGGCATGCCGAGCGCGTCGCCGATCGCCAGGCCATACAGGGCTCCCCTGGCCCGGTCGTTCGATGGCACGGAAGAGATACCCCTCCTGCATGGTTTACGCGGTTGGCTGTATGTTGCCTGGTTACGGCGTAATGACTTTAACAGCCAATGTTCCGGCGGCTAGGAAGGGAGCGCGGTGAGCACCACAGCGCAGCAGCGCCCGCTCGGCTACGAAGCCAACGGGATCAACGTCATCGACTCCGGCGAGCGGAAGGGCTCGCCGCGCAGCCTGTTCTGGCCCTGGTTCGCCGCCAACATCTCGGTGCTCGGACTCAGCTACGGGGCTTACGTGCTCGGGTTCGGCATCTCCTTCTGGCAGGCGTGCGTCGCCGGGCTTATCGGGATCGTCGTGAGCTTCCTGCTTGTCGGTTTCATCGCGGTGGCCGGCAAACGCGGGTCGGCACCGACCCTGGTGCTTTCCCGCGCCGCGTTCGGCATCCAGGGCAACAAGCTGCCGACCTTCGTGGCGTGGATTCTCAACGTCGGCTGGGAGATCGTGCTCACCGTGCTGGCCACGCTGGCCACCGCGACAGTCTTCCACCGGCTCGGCTGGAGCTCGGGTGACGTCACCAAGGTGATCGCGTTCCTCGTCATCACCGTGCTGATCGTCGGCAGCGCGGCGCTCGGCTTCGACACGATCATGCGACTGCAGGCGGTCATCACCGTCGTGACCGGCATCCTGACCGTGGTGTACTTCGCCCTGGTCGTGGACAAGATCCACTGGGCAACCGTGGCGTCGCTGCACTCCGGTTCGTCGCAGGCGTTTCTCGGGGCGACCGTGCTGGTGATAACCGGCTTCGGCCTCGGCTGGGTGCAGACGGCGGCCGACTATTCGCGGTACCTGCCGCGGTCGGCTTCCGGGTCCGGCGTGGTGGGGTGGACGACGTTCGGGGCGTCGATCGCGCCGATCTTCCTGCTGGGCTTCGGGCTGCTGCTCGCCGGCTCATCGGCATCGCTGTCGTCCGCCATCAACACCGACCCGATCGGGGCGATTTCGACGATCCTGCCAACCTGGTACCTGGTGCCGTTCGTGATCGTCGCGGTGCTCGGTCTTGTCGGCGGCGCCGTGCTGGACATCTACTCGTCGGGGCTCACGCTGCTAGCCGCCGGGCTGCGCGTGCCGCGCTGGTCGGCGGCGCTGTTCGACGGCGCGCTGATGATCGTCGGGACGATCTACGTGGTGTTCTTCGCCAAAAACTTCATCGGGCCGTTCGAGGGGTTCCTGATCACGCTCGGCGTGCCGATCGCGGCCTGGTGCGGCGTGATGCTCGCCGACATCCTGCTGCGGCGCCGTCCTTACGCGGACGCGGAACTGTTCTCGTCGTCCGGCCGGTACGGTGCGGTGCGGTGGGCGCCGGTGGCGCTGCTTGTGATCGGGAGCGTGGTGGGATTCGGACTGGTCGTGAACAGCTATGCGTCCTGGCTGTCCTGGCAGGGGTTCCTGCTCGGGCCGTTCGGCCTCGGCGGGAAGACGGGGACGTGGTCGGCGGCCAACCTGGGCGTGATCGCGGCGCTTGTGGTCGCGTTCGCGGGGTGGCTGGCGCTCGGGCGTTCGGCGATCCGGCGGCAGGAGGCGGCGGCGGCGGCCGGGTCTCCGGTCATCATGGCCAGTTAGAGCACCTTGCTGCCGTACATTTCGCCGAGCGGGTCGGCCAGCAGTTCCAGCCGCGCTCCGTCCGGGTCACGGAAGTACAGCGACGCTCCGCTCTCCTCCTGGAACGGGATCCCGGCACCGGCGAGCTTGTCCCGCAGGTGCTCCCACTTCTCCCTGGTGACGGAGATCGCGATGTGGTGCAGGCCGCCGAGGACTTCGGCATAGGGACCGACGTCGAGACCAGGGAAGTCGAAGAACGCCAGCAGGTTGCCGTTCCCCACGTCGAAGAAGAAGTGGCTGGACCCCTTGTAGTCCCGGTTTTCGATGATCTCGGTGAGCGGGAACTCCAGGATGCCCTGATAGAACTCGATCGTCCGCTTCACGCTGGAGCTGACGAGCGCGGTGTGATGGATGCCGCGCGCACTGCTCGGCGGCCGGTCCGCGGCGACGTACTCGGCCTGCAGCCGGGCGCGTTCGGCAGCTATCGCTGCTAGGTCGACATCAGTCATGCCGTATAAGTTCCCGAAACCATTCATCCTGAACGACAGCGGCCGGGGTGCCGCGCCGCCGGGGTGCCGCGCCGCGGAACGAGGGCTGTGGCCCCCAGCCCCAATAGAGCGGGGGTTGTGGCCCCCAGCCCTCACACAATTTAGAGAACGCGGAGTTCGACGCTGATGTTGCCACGGGTCGCCCGGGAATACGGGCATACCTGATGCGCGGCGTCGGCGTATTCGCGGACCTTCTCTCGTTCCATGCCAGGAACGTGGATGACCAACGTCACGACCAGTTCGAAAGCCTCGCCCTCGGGCCCGATGCCCACCTGCGCGGTCACCGTGGAGTCCCCGAGCGGCGTGTGCTGCCGGCCGGCCACCAGCCGCAACGCACTGTGGAAACAACCCGCGTAGGCCGCCGCGAAAAGCTGCTCTGGGTTTGTCCCGGCTCCGGTGCCTCCCAATTCCGGCGGCATCGCGAGGTCTAGGTCAAGTCGCTGGTCAGACGAGGTGACATGGCCGTTGCGGCCGTCGCCAGTGGACACCGCCTCGGCGGTATAAAGAACCGTGTCGGGCATACCGGAACCCTATCGCGGTGCGCCCGTCTTGCGCGCCCGGTGAATTCCATCCGGCTTGTCACGTTTTAGTGCGACATCCGGCGGGCGTGGCAGCCCGCGGCCCTGATCCAGTGCTCGGCCCCATGCCCGACCCGAGCGCCTGCCCATGCCAGGCGGCCGACCGCACCCCGCGGGAACGGTCTTCTCAAACCGCCCCGGCCGCCCTGGTAGAATAATGTGCGAACCTCCCTCTTGCGGTGGAAGACCCGATCCGCTTCGGCCAGTGCGGCGCGACACAATGCGACCTGCGTGTAGCCAACGTGTGACCTTGGCCGTGCACAATGATCATCGGGCGCCCGTAGCTCAGTCGGATAGAGCAGCTGCCTTCTAAGCAGCGGGTCGCGGGTTCGAATCCTGCCGGGCGCACGCATTCTCTACTCTGGTCAGAGCGTCTTTTCGCACTCAGTAGCCGGTCGTCACGACGCTTGGCCGCGACGGCGTGCCACTCTCGTGCCAGGTCCCTTGTCGCTGGACTTCGGAGCCTTCGCCTTGCGGAGCGCCGCCTTGGCGGGGGTCCCCTTCGGGGTCTGGGGCGCTCCACCTTCACCTCTCGCGAGGATCGACGCGACCGCGAAAGCGATGCCAAGCGGGGCGAACATGAGCCCCGCGCCGAGAGGCGTGAGCCCGATGCCGTCTTGAAGCAGCGTGTGGGTGGACGCGCCGGGCTGTTGCCTTGCTGGCTGACCAGCCGCATCCGGACGGTGCCGTCCCGTGGGGCGCCACCAGCGTCTACCGGCTGCACGAAGGCAGCATCCGGGTCCTGTACGAAGTCGAGACGATGCCGATCACATCACCAGGCTGCACCGCCCGTGGCTTCAGCAATTCCATGAGACCACTGAACCACGGGGGCACGACAAACCCCGCGCTACCAGGGAGCGTTGCCTGGGCCGGCTCGCCGCCACCATGCACCCATGAGTTAGCCTCCGGCCAGCAACGGAGCGGCACTCACGGCTGCGGGCTTGACAAGTTTCCCGTTGCGATGGTTTCCGCGGAAACGCGCCGCGCAATTGCGTGCAGAGCCTCCCGGCGTGCGGGCTGGCCGTGCTCAACCCGTGGACGGTACCGAAACAAGGCCACACTCGCGCAAGTCAGGGCCATTACTACGTGAAGACCTCACAAATCGGCCTGGTCTGCCTGACTTCGCACGATCAGCGCAGCCGGGCTGGGGCGCCGGGAGCTCCTATTGTTAAATGTGAGCATGACCGAGACCCAGATGGCAGGCGAGCTCGATGGTATCCAGGTCTGGGACGGTCTTGACGCGCTCGGCCCGGCCCGCCTCTGCTGGAACGGCGATCGGATCATCGCGGTTGAGCCGCTGGAGACTGCTCGATGGCCGGACCTGTGCGCTATCCCCGGCCTCATCGATACCCACGTCCACCTGGTAGGAAGCGCCGAAGGGCAGCGGGCAGACTTCGCTACCTGGCCGCTGACCACCACTCGTGAGGAGCAGGTCCTGCATGGTGCCGCCCACGCGATCCGCGCCATGAACGCCGGGGTCACGACCCTGCGTGATCTGGCGGGGAATGCGGCGCAGATCGCGATCGGGCGGGCCTTCGGCAGGGGAATTCTCACTGGTCCCCGGGTGCTCGTGCACTGCGTGGTCGGGATGACCGCCGGCCACAACGATCTGTTCACGCCCGCGGCCGTCACCGTGCGGCCGCCGACCGCCGATGGCCCCGATGAGTGCCGTCGGCTGGTCAGGACCTGGGCGCGGGCGGGGGCAGACGGCATCAAGATCACCACCAGCGGCGGGGTGCTGTCCGCAGGCGACAAGAGCAGCTGGCGCAATTACACGCCGCCCGAGCTCGCCGCCATCATCGACGAAGCGCACGCCCTGGCCATGCCGGTCGCGGCGCACGCGCACAGTGCGGCCGGGATCCAGGCGGCTCTTGACGCGGGCGCCGACTCCATCGAGCACGCCACCGAGATCTCGCAAGAGCAGGCGGAGACCATCGCGAAGCGAGAAATCCCCGTCGCCCCGACACTGCTTATCAATGAAGCGATCGCCGAAGCCCGCGTGCCGGTCGGCGAGGAGGCGCGGGACAAGGCCGCGCTCCTGGTCAAACAGCGGGACGAACGCTTCAGGTACGCGGCGGCCAACGGCGTCAATTTCGTTCTCGGCACCGACGCCAACGGATTCCATGTCGACTTCGGTGACCAGATGCGCGAACTGCGCCGCATGCACGAGGTGCTCGGATACGACGCCAGGCAATGCCTGCGAGCCGGGACATCGGCAGCCGCCACCGCAATCGGGCTCGGCGACCGGGTCGGCCGCCTGGCCGAAGGGTACGGCGCGGATATCGTGATCATGCGCGGCAGGCCGTGGCTGGAGGCGGCCGACATCGCCACCGCGAACATCGTCGCTGTCATTTCCCGCGGCAAGCTCGTCGCGGGAACGCTACCCGACGACTGACGAGACCCGCGCGCGGAGCGATTTCTTGGCCGACGCATCGAGAAATGCCGCGTCGATGCTGTTGTCAACGGCCGAAAGCACTTGCGGAACCGTCAGCCCCGCCGAAGACACCGCGATCCGCATCTCCTCGGCCACCGTGGTGGGGAACAGCGCCGGGTCATCGGAGTTAATAGTGACCCGCAACCCCCGGTCCACCATGGCCTTCACCGAAGACCGCCGCCAGGGACGGAGCTTACGCCGGGAGGTGGTAAACGCCACGTTGAACACGATGCCCTCGTCACGGGACCGGGAGACCAGCGCATCGTCGTCAAGTACGTAATAACCGTGGTCGATCCGCTCGCAGTGCAGCGTGTCAAGGCAGTACCGCAGGTACTCGCCCCCCGGAACATGCTCGGCGGCGTGCGCGGTCCGGTGCAGGCCCGCCCGTTCGGCAATCGTGAATGCCTCACGAAACTTCTGCGGCGGCCCGAGACGTTCGTCGAAGTCGATGCCGATGGCGACGACCTCTTCCAGCGGGAACTCCGCCACCGCGGAGGCCATCTCGATGGCGGCAGCCGCGGTATCCTCCCTGTTAACGGCGGCGATCAGCGCCCCGTCGACCCCCATGTCCTGCCGGGCGGCCCGGATGCCGCGGGCCAAGCCGCGTGCCACGGTCGGGTAAGGAACGCCGAGAGCCATGTGCACGCTGGGGCTGAACGCAAGTTCCTGGTACACGACGCCGCTGGACCGCAGGCCATCCTCAAGCGCTTCGTAGGCGACCCGGGCGAAGTCGTCCTCGGTTTGCAGGCAGGAGCAGATCAGCTCGTAGATCCGCAACAGCGGGAACCACGGCCCGTTTCGCTCCTCTTCCTCGGTCGGGTGCGAGTTGATCCGCCGGTACAGCCCGTCGGCCGGGGCAGGAAGCGGGATTCCCGCGCCCGCGGCGAGCTCCGCGAGCGTCGCGGGACGCACCGACCCGATCAGGTGAACATGCAGGTCGAGCTTGGGTATCGCGGTCAGCACGTCCATGTTCACACGGCCACGTCCGCAGGCTCGGAGGCGGCAGGCTGTCGGCGCCGGGCCCGCAGCACGGCGAATACCGCCAAGGTGACGAAGGCGCTGGCGTAGATCGAGATGTCGCCGCCGCCAAGCGCCCGCGCGACGGGCCCCGTCCACAGCGGCGCGTCGTTGTTGCAGAGGAAGGCGACGACCATCCCGGCCAGGCCGGCCACGCACGCCTCCCACCGCGCCCCCCGCACGGAATCCGGCTCGTCAGTGCGCCCGCGGGAAAGCAACGACACCAGCAGGATGGTCACCCACGGGACCACCCACACCACCGACAGGGAAAGGAAGGTTTCGAACGTGCTAACGAAGTTGCTGACGAACAGCGCGTAGAGCGCCCCGGCCAGGGAGATGCAGAATGCGATGGCGATGCTCACGCTGCGGCGCACCGGGACGCCGAGCACGAGCAGGTTGAGCCCCGCCGAGTACAGGTTGGGCACATAGCCCGCCGCCGTCGAGACGACGGCGAAGACCAGGAACGGCACCCCGATCCACGCGGTCAGGACCTTGGGTATGTCCGCGATCGGGTCGCTGAAGTGCCCAGACAAAGTGAGGACGACTCCGAGGATGGGCAGCAGCAGCGCGGGTATCGCGCCGCCGAGCGTCGTGGACCAGCCGACCGCGGACCGGGATACGCTGGCGGGCAGGTACCGCGAGTACTCGGCCCCCATGTAGCACCAGCTCAGCCCGCCAGAGGAGATCATCACCATGGCGGCGACGGCGAAGTCGGCCAGGGAACCGTTATGGCCAAGCGACAGGTGCGCGAATGAGCCGTGCACGCCGAGCGCGATGCAGACCGCCACGACGATGACGGCGAACACATAGCCCAGCCAGCTCTCGATCGACTTAAGTGTCGCGTTCCCGAACAGCGAGGCGAAATACATGAGTATCGCCATCACGACGAGGCCCGCTACCTTGGCCACGTCGGCCGACGCGCTCGGGGCGTAGTAGGCGACGATCGACTCCACCGACTCCGCCCCGATGACCAGTCCGACTGAGGACCAGCCGAGGGTGAGGAGCCAGGCAATGAACGCGTTCACCTTGTTGGCCTCGCGGCCGAAGACCCGCTCCCCTATGCCCATCGTTGGGAGCCCGAACCGCGGCCCGAGGCTGGACACCGCGCCGAGCAGGACAAAGGACACAGCCCCCAGCGCGATGCACACGACGGACTGCCAGAAGCCGAGGCCGAGATCGACAGCCAGGGCGCCGACGACGATCGCCCCGAAGTTGGTCGCGGTGGTGAGCCAGAAGGTGAATAGCTCACGCGGCGTGCCGTGCCGAGCCTCAGCTGGAATCGGCTCCGCCGTGCTCTGCTCGATGTGAAATCGCTGATCCTGAACAACCATGAGGCTGACATCCCTTGATAGTCGGCAGGTATGGGACGGACCCGCGACCTTGCGGGATGATTGATGCAACCGGTTTCATGTAAACGGTTGCAAAAGAATAGCTTGCAAGATGCAATGCTGTAAAGGTGGTACGACTTACAGATGTAGCCAGGGCCGCGGGAGTTTCGAAAGCCACCGTCTCCCGGGCGCTCACCAGGCCGGAAATGGTCGCCAGCCAAACCCGTGAGCGTATCCTCGCGATCGCCAAGCAGCAGGGGTTCAAGCCCAACCGCGCGGCACGCGCCCTGACGACGGGACGCACGGGGACCATCGGCCTGATCATGCCAACCCTGACCAACCCGTTCTTCGCCCCGCTGGTGCTCAGTGCCCAGGAAGCGGCAGCGCGGGCTGGCATGCTCGTGCTGGTCGCGACGTCGGAGAACTCGGCCCACCGGGAACAGGACATCGTGCGGCGTCTGGCCGGCCAGGTCGACGGGGTCATCATGGTAGCGCCGATGAGCGGCGACTCGGCGCTGCGCCGGTTCGCCCGCACTCATCCGCTCATCCTCGTAGACCGGGCGGTCGGAAAGATGCCCGCCATCCTTACCGGCACCGCGACCGCGCTGGGCGAGGCGGCCGACCACCTGATCAGCCTGGGGCACCGGCGCCTCGCCTACATCGCCGG
>Ga0335075_10005396_pt1 | contig 19879 bp, 15 predicted proteins | sample Lox_Sample_24_FD_206723 | JGI IMG/M metagenome (GOLD analysis project Ga0335075, IMG submission 206723) | Soil microbial communities from Loxahatchee National Wildlife Refuge, Florida, United States - Lox_Sample_2.4 | ecosystem: Environmental > Terrestrial > Soil > Wetlands | place: USA...
TGCTGGTGATATCGACGATCACCAGCGGTTCGCCGTTTACGATTTATTCCGGCGTGCAACAGACAGGAGTGGGATCGAATGGAGTGGACCGGCCGGACCAGATCGGCACGCCGGATCTTTCGACCGCGCGCAAGACGCGCGAGGACTACTTCGGCCGGGGCGCGGATAATGCATCGTTCTTCAACATTCCGATCAATGTTCCCGGAGGAACCGGGCCGAACAGCGGCTTGTTCGGCACAGTGGGTCGCAACAGTTTTCGCGGACCCGCTTTCTACGATTACGACTTTGCCTTTATCAAGGGAACACCGTTTGGCAGGCGCAAGAGCGGCGTCGAGCTCTTCGATCTGCAGTTCCGGGCGGAATTCTTCAATCTGTTCAATATTGTGGATATGGGGCTGCCGGCGAATACGATCAGAGGGACCGGTTTCGGGGAGATCAGCAAAACCGCGGGCACCTCGCGGCAGATTCAGTTTTCGCTCAAGCTGATTTATTGATGCGTGGTGCAGGCGTTGTGTCTGCTGAATTCAAGCGAGAGGTTGCTATGCGCTGGGCGTTGTTGTTTGTAGCTTTGATTGTTGCGTTCTCCGCTGGATTGAAGGCGCAGGAGCCTGCGTGGAAGCCCGCGGCTGGAACCATCACTCTGCCTTTGTGGCCAGGGATTGCACCAGGGGCTCAGCCGAGTTCAGCACCGGAGGTGAACACGACGACGGCCAGCGGTCGCCTGGTGGCGGGCAAGCCAGTCATTCGTCTGGGCAATGTTTCGACGCCGACTCTAACTGTTTATTCACCGAAGACGGCGAACACGGGTGTTGGCGTGGTTGTCTTCCCGGGCGGTTCGTACCAAATTCTCGCAATCGATCTCGAAGGCACTGAGGTCTGCGATTGGCTGAACAGCGAAGGCATCACCTGCGTGCTGGTGAAGTATCGCGTACCCGATACGGGGCCGTATCCGAAGTCGGCGGCGGCTTTGCAGGATGCACAGCGTGCGCTCGGCATGGTGAGGGAGCATGCGGCGGAGTGGCATATCGATCCGAACCGGATCGGGGTGCTGGGCTTTTCGGCGGGAGCACATTTGGCAGCGGCGTTGAGCACGCATTTCAACCAGCGTCTGTATGAATCGGTCGATGCGGCGGACAAGCTAAGCTGCCGTCCTGATTTCGCGGTCATTGTGTATCCGGGGTATCTGGCGCTCGCCGAGCAGAACTTCGCGCCGAATCCTGAGATTCATGTCACGGCGCAGACGCCTCCGAGTTTTATTGTTCAAGCGGAGGATGATCCGGTGCATGTGGAGAATGCGACGGTGTATTTTCTCGAGCTCAAGAATGCCGGCGTGCCCGCGGAGCTGCACATTTATGCGCAGGGTGGACATGGCTATGGGCTGCGGCGCACCGAGCTGCCTGTTACGACCTGGCCGGACAGCGTGACGAAGTGGCTGCATACAATCAGGGTGCTGCCTGGCTCCGCTCAGAAGTAGGTCTGCACGATGTCGATGACCTGATAGCCGGCGTCGAGGATGGGCAGAATTTGCCACCTGTCGAAGGTCAGACAGGGATGCGAGATGTCGAAGCCGATCATGTCGCCCACGCGGATGTCGTCGCCCTCTTGAATCTGGAGAAAGCCATGTTGATCCATCATGCGGGTGAGGCTCCAATGCGCGGGAGCAGCAACGGGCGCAGCGCTGCCCGGACGATGGTGCAGTGCAGGGCTTGGGAGGCCAGCATCAAAGGCAGCGTCCCGCTTGCCTAGTGAAACGATGGCCTTTTCCTTTTCCGGTACAGAATGCACGTAGGCCCATACCTGCAGAGCCGGAACGAGGCCGGAGTGCACGCGCTGCGCGATCGGGTTCTGAGCGAGGATTCTTTCCTGCGCGCGGCGATAGATGCCGACATCGTGGGTGAGGTAGCAGCCGGGGCGGAGGACAATCTCGACCCGGTCTCCCATGGCAGCGCCGTCGAAGACTTCGGCGACGACGTCATACCAGGCCGATCCTGCGCCGGTAAGCAGGGCGGGATGGCGGTCGAAGCGAGATTGTTTCAATAGCTCGCTTGCGACCTGGACCGCGCGTTCCGCCAAGTTGCGGATGAGGGCTTCGTCGTCGAATACGCCTTCAAAAAACTCAACTCCGCTCAGCGAAATTGTGGCGCGCCATCGGTCGAGGGCGATGAGGAGTGACTCAAGCTGTCGGGCGTCGCGTACGCCGGTTCGGCCGCCGTCGGCTCCCAACTCGATCAGAACCTGCAATCGCTGGCCTGCCTCGCGAAAGTAATTGCCGAGAAGGTCAACCTGCGGCGCACAGTCAACGAGGCAGTAGTAGTCAAAGGAGGGATCGCGAAGCAGTTCGGAGACGATGGCCATGTTTTGCCGACCAACGAGCTGGTTTCCCATAAGGACACGGCGTACGCCATGTTCGTAGGCAATCCGGGTCTGCTGCGCGGTCGCCAGAGTGATGCCCCACGCGCCGCCCTCCCGTTGCATGTCGAAGAGGCGCGGCGCCATGGTGGTCTTCCCGTGAGGTGCGAGCTTCATGCCGTACTCTTCGATGAATTGCTGCATCCAGCGCAGGTTGTGCCGGAGCTTGTCCTGATAGAGGACGGCGACGGGCAGGCTGAGGTCTTCGCGCAGGAGGTTCCATCCGAGTCCGGCAATGTCGGAGGCCTCGACCGGCTTTGTCACTAAGCCCAGACCCTTGTGATGCGGCGCAATCGTTGTATTGCGGTTCCCAGTTTTCACGGTGACCTTCCGTTGAGCAGGCGGCTAGACCAGCATATCTCGTGGCCATGCCCGTGTCGTCCGGCAGTGGATGCGTATATCGTTGAGGCAGTTGCTATGCCGGCCTGCGACCTACTTATCCGAAAGGCGCGCGTGATCGATGGCAGCGGCGGCGAGCCTGTCGTTGTCGATGTTGCCGTTGTCGACGATCGCATCAGCGCGATTGGAGTGCTGCCGGATCAGGTGGCGAAGAATGTGATCGATGGCGAGGGGCTGGTGCTCGCACCCGGTTTCATCGATGTTCACACGCACGATGACAGCAATGTGATTCGCACGCCGGAGATGTTGCCAAAACTTTCCCAGGGAGTGACGACGGTGATCGTCGGCAACTGCGGGATCAGTGCGGCCCCCGTGCAATTGCGGGGCGAGCCATCCGATCCGATGAATCTGCTGGGGGATGCGAGCGCGTTTCGATATCCGACATTTGCATCGTATGTAGCGGCGATCGAAGAGGCTCGGCCGGCGGTGAATGTTGCGGCACTGGCAGGACACACGGCATTGCGCAGTAATCATCTGGACCGGCTGGATCGCGCGGCGACGGCGGCGGAAGTTGACGCTATGCGCGAACAGTTGGTGGAGGCTCTGGATTGCGGGGCGCTGGGGCTGAGCACGGGACTGGCGTATCTCTCAGCGAATGCAGCGACGACAGAGGAGGTGCTGGCGCTGGCAGAGCCGCTGGCAAAGGCGGGCGCGCTCTATACGACGCATCTGCGCAGCGAGACGGAAGCGATTCTTGACGCGATACGCGAGGCGTTTACGATTGGGCGCGAGTACCGTGTGCCGGTGGTGATCTCACACCTGAAATGCGCGGGCGTGGACAACTGGGGGCGGAGCGCGGAGGTGTTGCAGGAGTTGGATGGAGCGCGGACTGCGCAGGCGGTGGGTTGGGATTGCTATCCGTATGCGGCGGGTTCGAGCACGCTCGATCTGCGGCAGGTGGATGAGCGGGTCGAGATTCGGATCACGTGGTCGAAGGCGCATCCGGAGATGGCGGGGCGAAGGCTGGCGGAGGTTGCGCAGGAGTGGGGGATTGGGCAGATTGAGGCAGCCCGCCAGCTGCAGCCGGCGGGGGCGATTTATCACAGCATTTCGGAGGAGGACATGCGGCGCATCCTGCGGCATCCGGCGACGATGATTGGCTCTGATGGGCTGCCGAATGATCCGCTGCCGCATCCGCGGCTCTGGGGCACGTTTCCGAGAGTGTTGGGAAGATTTTCTCGCGATGAGAAGCTATTTTCACTGACAGAGGCGGTGCACAAGATGACCGGACTGCCAGCGGCGCGCTTCGGTCTTGCGGAACGTGGGCTGATTCGTGAAGGGTACAGGGCCGATCTGGTGCTCTTTGATCCGGATACGATTCGCGATACAGCGACTTTTGATGATCCGACGCGAGCGGCGGAGGGGATTGCCGGAGTGTGGGTGAATGGCACACTGGCTTATCGAGGTGGAGTGTCTACCGGGCACAGGAGCGGGCAATTTATAAAACGCTCTTCCACGGTTACAAATGGGAGCGTGATTTCGGGAAATTCTAAGGAGCATGGATGAGCATCAGGCGCTATGGAGTGGAGGGCGGCAAAGGCACGGGCGGACAGCATCTGCCGTTTGCGCGGGCGGTCGAGGCTGACGGGTGGCTTTATGTGTCGGGCCAGGTGCCGATGGTCAACGGCGAGGTCGTGCAGGGGAATATTGTGGTGCAGGCTCACCAGGCGATTCGAAATCTGCTGGCGATTCTGGAAGAAGCCGGCTATGGGCCGGAGCACGTGGTGCGATGCGGGGTGTGGCTCGATGACGCGCGGGATTTTCCGTCATTCAATGGAGTCTTCCGGCACTACTTTGGCGAGCATCCGCCGGCACGGGCGTGCGTTGTGTCGAGTATGGTGGTGGATTGCAAGGTGGAGATTGATTGCGTGGCCTATAAAGCTCCGGCACGCTGATCACAACACATCGCATTCGTAAAAGAGAATTGATGGCACTTTCCTTATGATCGACCATCACGGGGTCTTCCTGCTTGTTGCGGCGTTAAGCGCGGTGATCGCGCTAATTCTGCTGATTGCTGTCGTCAAACTCAATCCATTCATCGTGCTTTTCCTTACATCGCTGGCGCTGGCGATGGTGGCGGGGATGCCGTTTCCGGCGATTGTGAAGTCGTTTGAGGTTGGGCTCGGCAATACGCTGGGGCACATCGCGATTGTGGTGGCGCTGGGCACGATGCTGGGGAAGATGATGGCGGAGTCGGGGGGCGCAAACCGTATTGCGTATACGCTGATCCGGCTCTTTGGAGAGAAGCGTGTGCACTGGGCGATGGCGGCGATCGGCTTTCTTATCGGTCTGCCGGTTTTCTTTGAAGTGGGGTTTGTGCTGCTGATTCCGATTGCGTACTCGGTTGCGCGACGGACGCAGACCTCGCTGGTACTGGTGGGGCTGCCGATGGTGGCCGGGCTGTCGGTTGTGCACGGCCTGATGCCTCCGCATCCGGCGGCGATGCTGGCGGTGACGATATTCAATGCGGATGTGGGGCGAACGATTTTCTATGCGCTGCTGGTTGGCCTGCCGACGGCGGCGATTGCGGGCCCGCTGTATGCGAAGTTCATCGCGCCGAGGATTTCGCTGGCAGAAGAGAATCCGATGGCGGAGCAGTTTGTCGATCACGGAGAGGAGGCGAGCCTGCCGGGCTTCGGCATTACGGTTGCGACGATTCTGCTGCCCGTGGCGTTGATGCTGGTGGGAAGCTGCGCGAATTTTGTAACCGCACCGGGCAGCGGGGCCAACGAAGGATTGCGGCTGCTGGGAAACCCTGACATTTCGCTGCTGATCGGAGCGGTGGTGAGCTTCATCACGCTGGGGCGGATGCGGGGGTTCACGCGCGAGACGATCCTCAGGTTCACACAGGAGTGTCTTGCGCCGACGGCGACGATTACGCTGCTGGTGGGGGCAGGCGGCGGATTTGGACGGATACTGCAAGACAGCGGGGTTTCGCAGGCAATTGTGAACATGGCGCTGCATGCGCATGTTTCGCTTCTGCTGATGGCGTGGATGGTAGCGGCGCTGATCCGGCTGGCGACGGGATCTTCGACGGTGGCGATGAGTACGGCGGCGAGCATTGTCGCCCCGATTGCGGCGCATACGCCGGGGGTGCGTCCGGAACTGCTGGCGATTGCGACGGGGGCAGGATCGCTGATCTTTTCGCACGTGAATGACGGCGGGTTCTGGCTGGTGAAGGAGTATTTCGATATGAGCGTGACCGATACGATCAAGACCTGGTCGATTTGCGAGACGATTATTTCGGTCTGCGGGCTGGCGCTTACGCTGCTGCTTTCGCTGGCAACCTGACGGTGTTTGGAGCTATGCTGGCGTTGCTCTCCTGTGGGAACTGGTCGACATATGAATTCAAGCAAATGATGCAGGCTGCAGAGAGCATGGTTAACGGGGGTGCCCGATGGACGGCGAGAAGAAACCAGGTACGCAGGAAGAGGAGCCACTGCTGGGTCGAGTAAGCCGGCGGTCGTTTCTGTCACAGCTTGGCGTGGCGGGGGTGGTGGCGACAACTAGGCCGCTGGCGGCCGCGGCGCAGCAGATGCCGGCGGAAACGGCTCAGGATACACCGGGTCCCGGGATTGCGGGCGCGGTTCCGGTGAGCCTCAAGGTGAATGGCAAGCAGATGACTGTGCAGGTTGATCCGCGCACGACGCTGCTCGATTGCCTGCGCGAGAGCCTGCAACTGACCGGCACGAAGAAAGGCTGCGATCACGGGCAGTGCGGCGCCTGCACGGTTCACGTGAATGGGCGGCGGGTGAATTCGTGCCTGAGCTTTGCGGTGATGCACGAGGGCGATGAGATTACGACGATTGAAGGCATCGGACAGCCGGGGAATCTTCATCCGATGCAGGCGGCGTTCGTTGATCAGGACGGGTATCAATGCGGCTACTGCACGTCGGGACAGATCATGTCCGCGGTCGCGCTGCTGAAGGAGCCGTGCGGGCCGGCGGATGCGGATGTGAAGGAGTTGATGAGCGGGAATATCTGCCGCTGCGGCGCGTATCCGAATATCGTGGCGGCGATTCAACAGGTGCGGCAAAGAGCTTAGATAGAAGGATCTCGGTTATGGAGACTTTCAAGTACTCACGCGCGCAGGATGTATCGCAGGCTGTTCAGGCCGGTGCGCAGTCGGCGACTTCTCAGCAAGGCGCGCAGGTGCGCTTCGTGGCCGGCGGGACAACGCTGCTCGACCTGATGAAGCTCAATGTCGAGCGGCCGGCGCAGGTGGTGGATATCAACCGGTTGCCGCTGGACAAGGTTGAGAAATTGCCGGACGGGCGGCTGAAGATCGGGGCGCTGGTTCGCAATTCCGATCTTGCGCGTGATTCCGCGGTGCAGAGCGATTATGCAGTGCTGTCGCAGGCGCTGCTTTCCGGGGCGTCGGCGCAGTTACGAAACATGGCGACGACGGGGGGCAATCTTCTGCAGAGGACGAGGTGCATGTACTTCCGGAGCACGGAGACGGCGTGCAACAAACGCGAGCCGGGGTCAGGGTGCTCGGCGATTGAAGGAGAAAACCGCACGCTGGCGATCCTGGGAACGAGCTCAAGCTGCATCGCCACCAATCCCTCAGACATGAACGTGGCGCTTACCGCGCTCGAGGCGACGATCCACATTCAGGGGACGAAGGGCGAGCGTGAAGTTGCGATTCAGGATTTCTTCCTTCTGCCGGGCAATACGCCGCATCGCGAAACTGTGATGGAGCCGGGCGATCTGATCACGTTTGTCACGCTGCCCGCGCCGCGGCCAGGAACGAAGTCGGTCTATCTGAAGCTGCGCGACCGCGCCTCGTATGAGTTTGCACTGTCTTCGGCGGCAGTGGTGGCGGAAGTGGCAGACGGCAAGTTCAGGCGGGTGCGCATTGCCATGGGTGGAGTGGGTACCAAGCCGTGGCGTTCGCTTGAGGCGGAAAAGGCGCTGGAAGGGAAGAAGGTGGACCCGGCGGTCTTCCGCGAGGCCGCCCATGCGGCGCTGCGCGATGCCAAACCGCAGAGCCAGAACGGATTCAAGGTTGAGCTTGCGAAGCGCTGCCTGACGCATGCGCTTACGCTGGCGACGCAAAGCGCATAAGGCGTTCCGGAGATATATATGGCTAGTCAGATCAAGGTTCCTTCGACTATCGGCGGCGCGTTGCCACGGATTGATGGCCCGCTGAAGGTAAGCGGAGCGGCAAAGTATTCCTCGGACTATCACTTTTCGGGAATGCTCTATGCGGTGCCTGTATGCAGCACCATTGCGAACGGCAAAATCGTGAGCATGGATACGACGGCGGCGGAGAGCATGCCGGGCGTTCGCGCTGTTTATCATCGGGAGAATATCGGGCCAATCTATCGAGTGCCGCCCGGGGAAGGATTCTCGGCTTACCTGGATGAGAGGCGGCCTCCGTTTGAAGACGATGTTATCCGGTACTACGGACAATTTGTCGCAGTGGTGGTTGCACAAACATTCGAGCAGGCCACGGCTGCGGCTTCAGCGGTCAAGGTGAAGTACAACGAAGAGAAGCCGGGGATTGCGACGCATCTCGAGACCGACGACGAGCCCAAGGTTGAGAGCACGCGCGGCAAGGCAGAGGATGCTTTCAATTCGGCTGCCGTGAAGGTGGATGAAACCTATTCGACTCCTACGGAAACGCACAATCCGATCGAACTGCATGCGATTGTGGCGGTCTGGGACGGGCAGTCATTCACGCTGTACCAGACGTCGCAGGCGGTTTCCAATCATCGCGATGTGATGGCGCAGATGCTCGGAGTGCCGGCGGAGAATGTACGGGTGATCTCGCGATTTCTGGGCTCGGGTTTTGGCGGCAAGCTGTGGGTGTGGCCGCCGTACCTGCTGGCGGCTGCGTCGGCGCGGAAGCTGAATGCTCCGGTGAAGCTAGTCATCAGCCGGCAGATGATGTTCCAGACTGTGGGGCATCGCCCCCGCACGCAGCAGAGGATGCGGTTGGGAGCCACGACCGATGGCAAGCTGGTTTCGCTCCAACACGACGCATTGAATCACACCTCGATCCTCGACGAGTACGGGGAGGGCTGCGGCGAGAGCACGCCGTTCCTGTACAGCACGCCAAACCTCAAGGTCACCTCGGCGCTGGTGCCGATGAATGTCGGCACGCCGACGGCGATGCGCGGCCCGGGTGCGGTGCCGGGGCTGTTTGCGCTGGAGTCGGCGATGGATGAGCTGGCGGTGAAGTTGAAGATGGATCCCGTAGAGCTGCGCCTGCGCAATGAGCCTGCGAAGGACGAGAGCAACGGTCTGCCCTTTTCGTCGCGGCATCTGGTGGAGTGCTTCAAGGTGGGGGCGGAGAAGTTCGGCTGGTCGCAGCGGACAGCGGAAATCGGATCGATGAAGCGCGACGGCCTCATTTTGGGGTGGGGCGTCGCAGCATGTGCCTGGGGCGCCGGGCGCTTTGCCGCTTCGGCAACGGTCGATCTGAGGAACGACGGGACGGCGCGTGTCTCCTGCGGTACGCAGGATATCGGGACGGGGACGTATACCATCCTGGCGCAGGTGCTCAGTGAGAAGACGGGGATTCCGCTGGACAAGATCGAGGTAGTGCTGGGGGATTCGTCGCTGCCGGAGGGGCCAATCTCGGGCGGGTCGCTGGTGACGGCGTCGGTGATCCCGGCGATTTCGCAGGCGGCGGAGAGAGCGATGCAGTCGGCTGTGATGATGGCGACGAGTGGAGATAACGCGCCGTTTGCGGGCAAGAAGCCCGAGGAGCTTGGCTTCACGAACCGGCGGGTTCATCTTAAGGAAAAGGCTCCGGAGACGGGCATCGATTATGCCGAGGTGCTAAAGCGGATGAACGTGAGCGCCGCTTCGGGAAGCGGAAAGTCGGAGGAATACTTCGGCGGCCCGCAAGCGAAGCAGAAATACTCGGTGCACTCCTTTGGGGCGCAGTTTGCCGAGATTACGTGGCAGCCGGAGATTGCGCGGCTGCGCGTGAGCCGCGTGGTCACGGTGATCGACTCGGGACGCATCCTGAACCTGCGCCCGGCGCGCAACCAGGTCGAAGGCGCGGTGGTGATGGGCGTGGGGATGGCGCTTCTGGAAGAGACGAAGTACGATCCGCGCAATGGTGCTCCAATGAACAGCAATCTTGCCGATTACATGGTCGCGACGAATGCCGATGCGCCGGCGGTCGATGTGACGTTTCTCGACTATCCGGATAAGATTGTCAACGAATTCGGGGCACGGGGCGTGGGCGAGATCGGACTGGCCGGCGTGGCCGCGGCGATTGCCGGCGGGGTGTATCACGCGACCGGTGTACGCGTGCGCGAGCTGCCGATACGGATCGAGGACCTGCTCGGTCAACAGGAGATCGCATAGGCGGATCGGAGATTCACCATCAGGAAGGGCGCGGAGATCAAGCTTCGGCGGGCCGTTGCGATTGCGAACGCCCGTCCAGGGATTCGCGAACGGGTTCCTGATCTGCCGCGAAGCTGGAGTGTACGTCTTCGTGGAGCGACAAGATGATGGATGTGATGCTTCCGACGAGACGAATCATGTCAGATCCCACAACTGAAACGGGAAGATTCCGATCCTGGTAGTACTGTTGGATCTGATGCTGCAGATTTGTGGCTGAAGCCTGAATATCCGGCACATCTTCCGGAACTTTTTTGGAGACCTCGTTCGCCAGGGCGCGCATGCTGCGCGCAACATCTCTATCAAACGCCATATGCGCTTCAGCAGTAGCAGGAGGCAGGTCCTTAAGCGGGCGCTGCCAGCGGTATTGCGAGTACGTGATCTGAAGGAGCAGCAAGGTACGGAGTTGCGGCTGCCGTCGTCGAACGTCTTCGCGAACCTTCAGCTTGTACCGACGCGTGGGGCCGAATTCGAAAAGGACGGCGTCCGCCTGTGATATTACCGCCTGAAAGCCGGCAGTGATCTGATCTCTCAGCTCCCGGGATCTCTTTATCGCCTGATTGCGGTCTTCGACGAGGAGCTGATCGACGAGCTCAGCGAACATTTCGAGATTGTGGGCGAAGAGATGCTCCATTTCCGCGAGGGCATCGCGTGCCCACAGCCGGTCGTAAACGACCCACATACACATGAGGCCGAGCAGGACTCCGAAGACGCGATCGCGAGCGATGGAGAGCGACGTCTGAAAGGCAAACTCCTGCAGATTGATCAGGTAGTAAGCAAGAGCCAGCTGCACTCCAAGATAGGAGAGGCGTGGGGATGAGGTAGCGATCCAGGCGGAAAGGGCGGTGACCAGAGCAAACAGAACCGTGAAGCCGGTAAGGCCGAGGTAGGGCAGGATGAAAATCTGCGCGCCGAATCCGATGATGATTCCGCCGGTGATCGCTCCGCCGAGGCGGAGAAATTGCTTCTGGCGTGACGAGCCTATGGTTGAGAGCGCGGTGATGATGCAGGTGGGGATGCAGGTACTGAGGCCGCGCCAGTCGATGAGCGTGTATACGGAGTAACTGATGACAGTCGCCATCATTCCACGAAGGGCGAACTGAAGATGAGCCGGATTGGAAAAGGCATCGCGAACAAACAAGGTTGCTTTCGGGATCTCTTCACTCATGGGGTCCGGAACGAATTCGTCGATGGCCTCGCCGCCGATGAATGCCTGAGGTATGAGGGCGACAGTCCGCTCCATCGTTGCCAGGAAGGGCAGATTGGATGGTGCGGGCGACTGGAGATGATCGATGGGGCGCGGCAGCTTGCGGGCGACAAGGTCGTGGCGCAGGTTAGCGATTTCGCGCACGAGTTCGAGGCAGCGGTTGCGATCGGACTCGTTCAGGGGCATCGGCTGGGTCGCGCGAAAATAACGCAGGCTGGCGGCAAGATCGACCAGGCGGCCCTGCAACGCCACGGCCGCGTTCATCTGCGCGACGAAATGAGAGCTGTACCCGGAGCGTGCCAGCAGTCTCCGGATGCGGGAGTTTCCGACGCTTGTGTAAAGGGAGATTTCTTTCTCAAGCGCCCCGTCAAGGGGAAGATTCTCGGCAACATGAGTCAGCACGTCTTCGACCGCCTTGAGGCGGCCGACGATCCCCTCGGTAAGATCCGTGGCTGGATGAAATCGACGGAAGACATATTCCACGGCAATGGTCACGGTTGCGCCCATGGCCGTTGAAAATGCCGCCCAGAGGGTGCCTTCGACACGGTCGTTGACGGTGATCGAGGCATTATCCCAGAGCGGGATCACACCTGCGATCAGGAAGCCGAATCCCACAGCCGTGCCGTAATCGGGCATGATCCGAATCAGAAAAAAAGCGATGAAGAGACTGCCGACAATCCACAGGTAGTGGGTGATCGGATCGTCTACCAGCCCCGTGATGCCGGCGAGAGCGTATGCGGTGGCTATGGCAAAGACGAGGATTGTCCGAATGCCGGAAAACAATGTCGCAGTGGGGTTTTCACGACTCAGAAAGAAGGTGAAAATAGCGCCGAGAAATCCAAAAGGAATGCGGAAGGTCATGATCAGGAGCATGACGATGGTCGCGGCTATGGTGATGCGGCCGACGACCCATGCTCTGCCGGGATATGGGGAAAGCTCAGTCTTCAAAAAGGCCTGGAACCATTCGCCGAAATGATCGATTGCGTTCTGCGATCCGGCTGTCGGTACTGGTTCGCTGGGTGCTGCCATAGTTACATGGCCTTTCCTGGGTTCAGATGACGACGCGCGCTCGCCTTCTCTGCAAGTTGGTGAGAGAGCTGCAGCGGGAAGCTATGGCTGAGGAATCTCACAACAGCCGCAGGATAGCATGCGGCTGTGTGTTCAAAGCTGCATCCGTATGCGCATGCGAGTGAGCACTGCTGAAATTGCAAGGATGAGCAGCGTAAAGCCGACGGAACGAACAACGCCGGGCATGCCAGAGCGCAGATGCGTCTCAAAGTAATGGAAGCCAAGGAAGGCCGCGAGAAAGTAATAGAGATCCGGCAGCAGGTAAGTAAGCAGCGTATTTTCGCCGGCGGGCTTGACGATCGCGGCCCAGCGCGTCCAGCTCTTCACGTCGCATATCCAATATAAGAGCAGGAACGAAAGCACCGCGGCGCCGGAGCTGACGAGAAGCCAGGTGGGAGTGGCGCGGATCTTCGAGATGCCAAGCGGCGTGAGCAGCCACGCGGCGACCAGCATCACCAGGGCAAAAGCCAGCGAAAGCAGAACGCGGCTGTGGAGGGTCCGCTTTTCATCCCGATGCAGGAGCAGGGTAGTGGTTGCGATGCCGGCCATGGTGATGGCGGGATGTGCTCCATTGCTGAAGGGCCACACGTAGAGCGGGAGGTGCGGCAATAACGGGATGAGACGCGCTACGACCAGGGCGCAGAAGGCGGTGAGCACGGCGACCCAGGCGAGAGGCGCCCATTGCCAGCGTCGCGTGGGGATGTAGAGCAGGGCGACCGCAAAATAGGTGTAGCCGATGAGGCCGAGGATCTCGGGGTAAGAGCCATCGATCCATCCGAAGGCACCGGCATTCGTCGTGCGGCGGAAAATGGCGAAGACAAAGACAAGCAGAATCAGACCGACGGCGCGGAGCGCGAGATAGGTGCGGCCATGGCCTGGATTGCGGCTGGGCACGAGCCAGAAGAGGATGCCTCCGATGAGTCCAAGGATCGCCCAGGTGGGGCCGGAGAGGTGGGTGCGTGCCGGGTCGACTTTTTCGGCGTTGGCCAGGATGAGCCCCAGGACGATCAGACTGCAGGAGCGGAGCACGATATGCAGCCAGAGAGCGGCTTGTGACGAGTTCTGCTTGAGCCGACGCTCGATGGCCAGCGGCATCGACATACCCACGATGAAGAGGAAGAAAGGGAAGACCATGTCGACGTAGGTCATCCGATCCTGCCGGGCGTGGGCGTGGTAGGTCCACCAGGGGAGGCCGTGTACATCGGCGAGGTCGTTGACGAAGATCATGACCGCCATGGTCAGGCCGCGGAAGATGTCGATGGAGGCGACGCGCGGTGCGGCAGTGATGCCTGCGGGCCGGCCGGCGATTGTGGATGTCGGGGCGGCGCTCATGGTTTAGCGGCCTGTGCGGTTGTAGATGGCCGCAGTGCGGTGTCGATGGTGCTCAGCAGGGCACCTGAGGGGTCGCCGGAGTAATCCCAGAACATGACGCCGGCGAGCTGATGGTCGAGCACGTATTTGCACTTCAAGGCCAGGGATTGCGGATCTTCGTAGGAGACGAAGATCTGCTTATCGGCGTTGTAAAGATAAGGCACGGAAGCAGCGCCGTCCCAATAGCGTGTATAGCCTTGTCCGAGCATATTGCTGACGATGGCGCCGTAGTTGGCGTAGACGTTGGGCACGGGCTGACCGGGCTGGAAGAGTCCATTGTTGATGGACGGTACCTGCCCCCAGACGTGACCATAGAAGGGGATGCCGAGGACGATTTTGGAGGCGGGCACGCCTGCCTGCTCGTACTCGCGCACCGAGCGGTCGCCGGAGATGGCCTTTGGGTCGGCGGGATCGGTGAAGAGGGGCGCGTGGTTGCCGGTGGTCTTGTCGTCAGTCGGCTCGTAATAGTCGTAGGCCATCAGGTTGACGGTGTCGACGTACTTCTGCACCTCGGCCATCTCGGTGTGATCGAGAAAGTCGGCGTTCGCTCCGGCGGCGATGGTGAGATAGAGATGGCGGTGCATCTTTCGCTGCATTTTGTTGAAGCGGGTGCGCAGTTCTTTGAGCAGCAGAGTGTAGTTGTGCTTGTCCTCGGGGCGAAAGGGGTGTCCGGCGCCGGGCAGGCCGGGATATTCCCAGTCGATGTCGAGGCCGTCGAGATCATAACGGGTTATAAATGTGTCGACGCTGTCGATGAAGACGGCGCGGCTGGCCTTGGTGAGAGCCATATCTGAGAAGCCGCCCGACCACAGCCAGCCGCCGACGGAGACGAGCACGGTGAGATCGGGATGGTCGTGCCGGAGCGCGGTAAGCGCCGCGAGATTGCCCGCTGTTACGGGAGCGCCTTCGACGATGCGGCCGTGGCCAATGTTGGCAAAGGCGTAGTTGATGCGGGTAAGCTTGCTGCCGTCGACCTGGCCCGGCGCGAGAGGCGATTCGCGCGTGAAGACGTATGCGCAGATGACAGGTTTAGCGGGGGCACAAAGCGCAGTGGGCACGAATGCGAAAGCCAGCAGCGTAAGGGTCAAAAGGCGCGTCTTCAATTCTTCTCCGTTATCCTGCGATCGAAATCAGGCTATATGCGATGATTCATAATCGCAAATGATCTGAAGATGAGAGGCCTGAGATCCGATCCATGTTGATGAGAATTTGTGCTTTTGGTTGTGTCGCGTTGCTGACGTCGGCGTCGTTCGCCCAGATGAGTGTGCTGGTGGATCACGTCGGGTATGAGGCGAAGGGGCAGAAACAGGCGTTGATCGAGGCGGAGGGAAGCGCTGCCGCGAACCATGGGGCAACGCAGAGATTCAGCCTGACCGACAATGCGACAGGGAAGCAGGTATTCAACGGACCGCTGACGCCCGCGGGTGAAGTGGCGCGATGGGGCGCGCGGAGATTCTGGATCGCGGATTTCTCATCGTGGACGAAGGCGGGGCATTACGTACTTTCGATCGATACGAGTGCGGGGAAAGTCAGTTCCTGCGAATTCGAGATCAACAATAACCTGCTTGAGCGCGACACGCTGTCGAAGGTCGTCTTCTACTTCAAGAGCGTGCGCGCGAGCGGGGATTTCGATCGCGCCGACCGACACCTCGCGCTGCCAGACGGGAGCGGCTACGTCGATGTGCACGGCGGATGGTACGACGCGACGGGCGATTACGGTATCCATCTCTCGCACCAGAATCCGACGTCGTATTTCAATCCGCAGCAGGTGCCGCTGGTGGCGTGGACGCTGCTGAAGAGCTATCTGGTGCTGGATGCGCGGCGGGACGACAACTTCAGCGAGTACAAGCGGCGCATGCTGGACGAGGGATTGTTCGGCGCGGATTTTCTGGTGCGGATGAAGCGGCCGGGAGGGTCATTCTTCGAGTCGATTACGGCTCCGGGCAAGCAGAAGCTGGCCAGGGATCGCGTGATCGGGAATCCGAACTGGCGCACGCAGATCAAGAAGAAGGCTTCGGACTCGACGGAGCATATCGGAGTGGCGGAGGGTCCGCACGCGTACGAAGCGAGCTTTCGGGCGGGTGGTGGCGTATCGATTGCGGCGCTGGCGCTGGCGAGCACGATGCCGACGGATGGAGACTTCACGCGCGAGGAATATCGCAAGACGGCAGAGGATGCCTTTGCGTTTCTCGAAGCACATAACCATGAGCTGCTGAACGACGGCAAAGAGAATATTCTCGACGACTACTGCGCGCTGCTGGCGGCGACGGAGCTGTATCGGGCGACGAAAGATGAGAGGTATCGCGAGGCGGCCAAGCGGCGGGCGGATCATTTAATGGCGCGGCTGACAACGTCGGGCAAGTATGCCGATTTCTGGCGGGCGGACGATGGGACGCGGCCCTATTTTCATCCTTCGGATGCGGGGCTGCCGGTGGTGAGCCTGCTTGAGTACGCGGAGATCGCGACGCCGGAGCAGAAGGCGAAGGTGCGGGATGTGATCGGGCGGTCGCTGCGATTTGAGCTGAGCGTTACAAGCGAGGTAAACAATCCTTTCGGCTACGCGCGCCAGCTGGTGCGCACGGGCGACGGGTCGGTGCGGACGGCGTTTTTCTTTCCTCACGACACGGAGGCCGCTCCTTGGTGGCAAGGTGAGGACGCGCGACTGGCATCGCTGGCGGCCGCGGCACGCATGGCTGAGCCGTCGTTTGCGGATGATCCGAAGTTTCAGGCGCAGCTCGAAGATTATGCGTGGAATCAACTTCACTGGATCGACGGGCGGAATCCTTTTGATGCCAGCCTGCTGATGGGCAGCGGCCACGGCAACGCGCCGTATATGTTCTTCGAGTCGTACAAATATGCGAGCGCGCCGGGCGGCATCGTGAATGGGATTACGGCGGCGATCGGTAATGAGGACGGTATCGCGTGGAATGAAGGCTATGCGGTTACCGGAACAGACGATGACTGGCGCTGGACGGAGGAATGGCTGCCGCACGCGGCGTGGTATCTCTACGCGGTGAGCCTGCCGCACCAGTGACAGCGATTGTGTTGTCGTATCTGATTATGAGCCAGTCTGAAGAATGATCAGCCCTGGACGGAGATGCCGGAGAACGATACGACGGCAACGCCGCGAACGGGCTCTCCGAAGACGTGGGCGGGCTCGAAAACACTGAAGAGCAGAAGGTTCTCGATCTGGGCGCGGGAAGCGGGATCGTCCGGGCCGGAGATGACCCTATAGTCATAAACGCGGCCCTGGTCGTTGACATACGCTTCCACAACCACCGAATTCGAGCTGCTATCTTCGGTGTGCACGCTGGCGTCACGAATACCCACGCTCTGGTCGGAAGGCTCCTGGGTTTCGGTCGGCAGAGTGGATTGAGGGGCGTTCGATTCGATCATCGAATACAGAAAACGCGGACTGGTGGCGGCGCTCGAGGGTTCATCGCGCGCCTCAACCGGTTCGGGCGACGCGAAGGCTCCGATGAGCAGGGCTGTCGACCCGATCAGCAATACCGCGCTGGCGAAGCCAGCCGAGGCCCGCAGCAAAAACGGCGCAAAGGTGTTCTCCCACCTGACACGCCAGCGCTCGAGACTGTTCCGCGCGGTGCGGTTATGCTCCTGGGACAATGCGACACGCAGCTTGAGAGCGAGATCGGCAGGCGGTTTCACCGGTCCAAGATCGCCGAGGGCCTGCTGCATCTGACGCCATGCGGCGAATTCACTGGAACATTCGGAGCACTGATCGAGGTGTTTTGCTGCCTGCTGCATGGCCACTCCGGACATTGCTCCGTCGAGGTATGCAGAGAACTGCGCGCGGACGGATTTGCAACTCTTCATCGCGCCTCCTCAACCCGCTGCAGGGGTTCAAGGATGGAGTGAGCCGACTGCGGGCTCTTGCGCGCGGCTTCCGCGTAGGGGGCAAGCCGGGCTTTGAGGCTGGCGCGGCCGCGCATCAGGCGTGATTTCACCGTGCCCAAATTTACATTCAGAATTTCCGCAATCTCTTCGTAAGCCAGCCCCTCGATGTCGCGCAGGATGACGACGGTACGGAAAGGATCGGGCACTTCGCGCAATTCCGTCTCAACGCGCGAGCGAAGCTCGGATTGCGCGGCGAGTTCAAAGGGAGACTCGTGCTCGTCGACGAGCGTATCGCGGATACAGAGCGGTTGGCCGTCATTGGACTCCCCGGTCTCGGCCTCAATGGTCACTTCCTTGCGGCAGTGGCGAGCCCACCAGCGGCGCTGATTGGAGGCCTCATGCAGCGCGATCCGGTAAATCCAGGTGCGCAGGCTGGCGTTTCCATGAAAGCTGGAGATGCCCCGATAGACCTTGACGAAAACTTCCTGAGTGATATCCGCGGCGTCTGTTGGAGTGGGCAGGGTGCGCGCGATCAAGCTATAGACCGGCTGATGATAGGTGGCGATGAGCCAGGCAAAGGCTTCCTCCGACCCGGCTTTCAGCTGGGCGATGAGGTCAGTTTCCTCTTGCCGAATTCCAATTGCGCTTACCAGATTACCCAAAGCAGTTCCCGCACCCATGGAAAAGCTCCTATTACAGTAACAGGCACAACGCACAACCTGCGAGTGCGCAAGTGCAATTACCGCCGGCGGCCGAGTGTCTCGCTCACTCTAACTTTCTTTGACACCGGAAGGGGAGGGATTGTTTCCCGAAAAATATATCTTCGAGCGGGTTAGCCAGTCGGGCCGGGAGTCGTAGTGGAACTGGCCGGGGGCTTGGCGGTCTTTCTCTTCTTTTTGGAAGAGGAGCTGGGGGTCGGTCCATCGTCAATTACAGAGGTCTTCGCCGGCGCCGGCGGTGGAGGGGCAGCGGTCGCGGCCTTGAGAGCAGCCTGGAGCTTAACCATCTGCGCCTCATTCGTCTGCGAACTGCTCAGGATGGCATCGCCCAGCTGAGCGCGGGCGGATTCGAGCTTGCGGAGGGCAGAAAAGAGCGAGTCGCCCTCCGGTTGAGGCGCGGCGATCGACGCGGTTCCGTAGACGCGCAACATGACATCGTAAAGGGCGTCCAGATTCCGATAAACGGCAAAGGCGGGAGGCACGGCGCTGGGCTCGGCGTCCGCTTTAGTCAGCAACCCCGGCAAGGTATCGGATAGATCGCGCTGGATCGACGCCGCATTTTGCTGCGCCTCACCCTTCACCTCTCCGGGGGCTTTCCAGCGGGGAATATTCAGTCCGGAAATTGCGCTTTGGACCTCGGTCAATGCGGGCTGAAGGATCGCGGAGGATTTGATTGGCGCGACGGTTGGCTGGACTGCTTCCGGCGCGGTCTGAGGCAGGGCCCGCAAGGTGGATACGAGCAGAACGGCGAGCCATACCGCGGGAACGCGCGCACGAGAGTAAATTGACATATCGTTGTGACGATGCTGGCTCCGTGTTTCTGGTTGCCAAAGCAGGAGGCCGTTTGACGAAATTGGTGGAGTAAATAACAATAAAGAGAACCTTCATTGTGGGCCTGTGGCGCAGCTGGGAGCGCGCTTCCATGGCATGGAAGAGGTCATCGGTTCGATCCCGATCAGGTCCACCAAATCATAAACTTACATAGTCCGCCCTTCCCAGTTTGGTAGCATTTGGTAGCAAATCGCGGAAACTTTTTCTGCTGATGCTTTGCTTTGCGCACCTATTTCCGCTTTGATTTCCTTCCCGACAACTGATCTGGAATTCTCTTGTTCGTCTCCTTCGCTCGTTCAGGCCGGAGCAGGTTTCAGTATCCGGAACCGAATTTGCTCGGGTGCGTTTCCTCGCCCTGAAGAGCCTTTCAACTCGCGGTGGATGGAGTCGACTGTGGCGCGAACGCCCTCCGGAATCTCCTGCATGTGGACGTAGGTCGTCGTCGCCGTGCGTGAGTGCCGTAGCAGTCCTTGGACATCTTTCACCGTTCCCATCTTTTGCGCGAGCGTAGCTGTCGTTCTGCGAATCACTTGGAACCTCAGCTTGGGAAGCCCTAGTTCGCGTTCCAGCTTTAGGAGCACTCGATGACGAAAGTTGGCGGCATCGAGAAAACTCCCGCTCTGACTGGGAAAAATAAACGCTTCCGGCGAAGGATCCG
>Ga0335075_10005398_pt1 | contig 19874 bp, 15 predicted proteins | sample Lox_Sample_24_FD_206723 | JGI IMG/M metagenome (GOLD analysis project Ga0335075, IMG submission 206723) | Soil microbial communities from Loxahatchee National Wildlife Refuge, Florida, United States - Lox_Sample_2.4 | ecosystem: Environmental > Terrestrial > Soil > Wetlands | place: USA...
TGCTACCAGGCGTTTTGGCTTCAGCGGGCGACCGTCGCATTGCGGGCCGTAGCGGCTCGCCTGCCGAGTCGATGAGCATTGCGGCCGGGCGGACGGTAATCGACGACCCGCCGCCGGAATTCGGCATGATCCGCGCGGCGAAGCTATTGGCTGCGTCCTCACAATCGGACAAAGAACAGGATCAGGCGACCCCCGGCCATGTTCCGCGGGGCGGCGGTACCAAGGAGCTTGAAGAGCTCGACGACGCCGAAATCGACGACTCCGACGATCCGGACATGTTCACCAGCCCGGTCGGCGGGGGCGGCTTCATCGGTAAGTGGCTGAAGAAGATGTTGTCTTCAAAAAGGAAGAAGTCGCGCAGTAGCGGGGGCGGGCCGCCCGGCGCGGACAATCCCACCCACCGCACCAACTCCGCGAACCGCGGGTTATACGCCGTCTCGTCGCTGGCTTCCACGTCGAGCGCGGACGGTAACGACGACAAAATACTCACGGCCGCCGACGGTGTGCGGTATCCGGAATGGGACGCAACCCGCAAGACCTACCGACCGGCGTGGTGCACGGTGCGCGAGGTTGAGCCGAAGATCAGCCCGTCGGCGACTTACGCGATTGATGAAGCCATCAGCGTGCGCCGGCCGCTGTCGCGACTGGGGATGGGTCTGCACCGCCGCCACCGTCAGCCGCAGGGCGACGACATCGACATCGACGCGGCGGTGGAGGCCCGGGTCGAGGTATTGGCCGGGTCGGTGCCCGACGAGGCGGTCTACCTCGACAGCCTGCGACGCCGACGTGACCTGTCGGTGCTGCTGCTTCTTGACGTGTCGGGATCGGCAGCGGAGCCCGGCACGGCGGGCCGCACCGTGCACGAACAACAGCTTGCGGCGGTCGCTAACCTGACCGTCGCGCTGCACGACCTGGGCGACCGAGTTGCGCTGTACGCCTACTACTCTCAGGGCCGCGGTGCGGTCAGCATGGTGCCCGTCAAACGCTTCAACGACCACCTCGATTCGCACGTCATGAAGAGGCTGAACAGCCTTCAGCCCGGCGCATACTCCCGCCTCGGAGCGGCCATCCGCCACGGCTCGGCAGTTCTGGAGGCACGCGGGGGGACGTCGCGGCGGCTGTTGGTGGTGTTGTCCGACGGACTCGCGTATGACCACGGATATGAGCGGGCCTACGGGGCCGCCGATGCGCGCCGGGCTTTGACCGAAGCCCGCCGCCGGGGGACAGGTTGTGTGTGCCTGACGATCGGCGCGGGAACCGACGTGCAATCGCTTCGCCGAGTGTTCGGCAGCGCCGCGCATGCGACAATTGCACGCCCAGATCAACTCGCCGGCGTGATCGGACCACTGTTCCGATCGGCACTGCGCTCAGCGGAAGTTCGCCGGAGGGTGTCATGACGAGCACCCTGATGCCATGTCCCAGAACGCAGTTGGCGCACCATCGTGCGGGACCCGCTCGCGGGCGACTTGAAACAAACATCTGTTCCGGTTAGGCTCCAGGCACCGCGGTGCGGCGGGGCAGAAGGGAAGCTATGGCCAACGAGTCCGGGCTCGCCTATCAAAACGGCGCGACCATCGAGGCGGAGAGCATGCGGCCCTACTACAAGACGATCGGCAGCGAAGAGGCCGTCTTCAAGGCGGCATACCGCCAGGGTCTGGCGCTCGTCCTGAAAGGGCCGACGGGCTGCGGCAAGACCCGCTTCGTCGAGGCGATGGCCTACGACCTCGGCCGGCCGCTGATCACCGTCGCCTGCCATGACGACCTCACCACGGCGGATCTGGTCGGCCGCTATCTGCTGAAGGGTGACGAGACGGTGTGGGTGGACGGTCCGCTGACCCGGGCGGTCCGCGAGGGAGCAATCTGTTACCTCGACGAAGTCGTGGAAGCCCGACAGGACACCACCGTCGTGCTGCATCCGCTTGCAGACCATCGGCGGCAGTTGCCGATTGAGCGTCTCGGTGTGACGCTCGACGCGGCACCCGGATTCGGCCTGGTGGTGTCTTATAACCCCGGCTATCAAAGCGTGCTCAAGGACCTGAAGGATTCGACCCGTCAGCGCATGGTCGCCATCGAATTCGGCTTTCCCGCATCCGATGTCGAAGAAGGGATCGTTGCGCACGAGGCGGGCGTGGACAGTGCCACCGCGGCCGAGCTGGTGCGTCTGGGGCAGGCCATCCGGCGGCTGGAAACCGGCGGTTTGCGCGAGGTCGCGTCGACTCGCGTGCTGATCGCGGCGGGCCGGCTTGTCGCAGAGGGCCTGACCATGCCCGAGGCGGCTCGGGCCGCGATCGCCGGACCGCTCACTGACGACGTGGCTGTCGGCAGGGCGCTGGGCGAGATGATCGAGATCTATCTGGGCGGGCAGGGGTCTGATGATTGACGCTGCATACCGCCACCGCTAGGGTCTGAACAAATATTAGGTTTGCGGACGGGCGCGTGAATTTGTCACCCGGGAGGTCAGATGTCCTACGAAAGCACCGCAGAGCCGATCAAGGTCGGTTACCTGATGGACTTCACGCTCCCACCGGGTTTTCCCGAGGAGCTGAAGGCGTCCTTCACCCGATGCTTTGACCTCGTCTTCGAAGAGGCACGCGAGCGGGGCCTGATGGATCGGGAGGTGCAGATGGTCTACCGCGAGGTAGAGGGGCTGCCCAAGGGCTCGGTGAAGTCGGTGATCGACGCGTTCGGCGAACTCGTCGACGAGGGTTGCCTGGTGGTGTTCGGGCCGCACATCACCGACAACTGTGTGCCGACGCGGGAGGCGATCGAAGAGCGATTCAAGGTCCCGGCCATCGCCGTCACTGGCACCGACGATTGGCTCGGCGAGTGGACATTCGCCTTCCCGCAGGGGTCGATGACCGACGAACCGATCTTCATCGCCGACCTGGTCGCCAAGCGAGGCCTAAACAGTATCGGGGTTCTCGTCGAGCAGAACCTGATCGGCGAGAGCTACCTGAAGAACTTGCGAAGCGCGTGTGCGCGCAAGGGAATTCGCATCGTCGCCGAGGCGGCGATCGCCCAAACCGCGCAGGACATCAACGAAGCGGTGCGCACCCTGCACGATGCGAAGGCGGAAGCGATCGTGCATCTGGGTTTCGGTTTCGGGATCGTGTTCATCAACCCGGCGCTCGAGGCGGTCGACTGGGACCCGCCGCGGTTCACCACCACGGCTTTCCAGAACGCCTGGGTGAACCCGATCATGTGGAACGCGTTCCTGGGCTGGGTTGGAGTCGACCAGTACGACGAGGGCAACACGATCGGTCAAGATTTCCTGGACCGCTACGCGAAGAGATACGACGGCAGCCGCCCGGAATACTGCGTGCCGGTGGTGAACCGCGACGTCGCCGCGACACTGGTACGCGCCTTCACCGACTCCCACCCGCTGAGCCCGCGCGGCGTTAAAGAGGCGTTGGAGCGCGTCAAGATGATGCCCGCCGCATCCGGTGCACCCGGCACCCGGGTTTCCTTCGGCAAATGGACCCGCAGGGCCTGGATGGGCGCGGGCTACCTGGTGGCTCGGACCCTCGACGCCGACGGTGTCAACTCGAAATTGGTCGATCGCTTCGGAGAGGAAGGCTGACTCGATGTCCACGGACCAGTCCACACCAATCCAGTCTGACGACAAGCCCATCCGGCCGCAAGGTAGCGAAAGGCGCGGCTGGGGCGGCTGGATCGCCGGCGCCGCGCTGGCGGCCTTCGCGCTGTTCTTCATCGCGAACGCTCGCGTCGCGCTCGACCCGCGCGTCGCTAACCCGAATGTGCAGGGCCGGCCGCGGCCGGTGAAGTTCCTGTTCGGGTTGGACTACATCACCTTCCTGCACATCTCCACCTGCATCATGCTGCTGGTGCTGCTGGTGGTGTTCATCCGGGGCTGGCGTCGCAACCCGGGCAGCCCGGTGATGTTGATGTTCCTGTGCACGACGCTGATCGTGTGGCAGGACCCGATCATGAACTGGTCACCGTTCGCGGTTTACAACCCCGACCTCATCCACTGGCCGGAGTCGTGGCCGCTGGTGTCGTTGTCGCCGACCGTGGAGCCGTTCGTCGTATTCGGCTACGTCACTTTCTATTTCGGCCCTTATTTCCCGGCGGTCTGGATCCTGCGCAAGCTGCAGGCCAAGTACGGACCGACGGCGTTCGTGTCGCGACACCCGCTGGTAAGCCTGGGGTTGCTGACGTGCGCGATCGGTTTCGTGTTCGACGCGTGGCTGGAGATCCAGCTCGTGCACGCGGGCATGTACATCTACTCGCAGGTGATTCCGTGGGGCTCGGTGTTCACCGGCACCACGTTCCAGTTCCCGCTGATCTGGGAGTCGTTCTCGGTGACCTTCGTTATGGTGCCTGCGGCGATTCTCTGCTATCGCGATGACACCGGTAAATCGGTGGCGGAGAAGCTCGCCGCGAAAGCGAAGATCTTCCCGAGTCGCCCGGTGCTGGGCACCTTCCTGGTGATGTTCGCGATCATCAACGTGTCCTACTTCGCCTACGGCGCTTGGTTCTGGGTCATCAAGGTCACCCACTCGGCCACTTCAGTGGCCTGCCCGTGGCCGTATCCGGAAGCCAAAGTGTATGACCCCCAGGGCTATTACGAGAAGGCCGGCGCGCAGGGTCCGTTCTCAGTCGGCATCTGGTCGACGTGGGCGAGCGGTGAGCCGAACGGACGTCCGCACGTCGACCCGCCGGCGCCGGGTCAAGGCCGATGTGAACCCGCGAGGACGAATGGTTGAGCCGCGCACCGTTGTCATCACCGGTGCGTCCCGCGGACTGGGATTCGCATCGACCGTGCGCCTGTATCGCGAGGGGTGGCGCGTGGTCGCGGCGATGCGGACACCCGACCGCGGGATGCCGCTGCTACGACAAGCGACGGGGGCAGGTGAAGACGACGACCGGCTGATGGGTGTGCAGTTGGACCTACTGGACAGCGCGTCGATCGCTGCGGCGGCCAAGGCAATCGAAGAAGCCGTCGGGACACCCTATGCACTGGTGCACAATGCCGGGATCTCCGCAGCCGGAATGGTGGAGGAGACTGATACGGCGCTGTGGCAGAGGATGTTCGCCACCAGCGTCCTGGGTCCCGTCGCGCTCACCCAGGCTCTGCTGCCGTCGATGCGGGCGGCGGGCGAGGGACGCATCGTGCTGGTTTCCAGCGCGGCCGGGGTGCGCGGTCAGCCGGGCACCGCGCCGTACTCGGCGGCCAAGGGAGCGTTGGAGCGGTGGGGTGAGTCGATGGCGTGCGAGATCGCGCCCTTCGGTCTCGGTGTCACCGTTTTGGTCGCCGGCACGTACGACACCGAAATCATCACCGATGCCGGCACGACCGATGACCGGAATTTCGACGGCCCCTACGCTCGGCTGCACAACACCATGAACACCCGCGGACGATTCGCGGTCAGTTTCGCCAGACCGGCCGAGCGGTTCACCGACGGACTGGTCAAGGCGTTGGCAGACCGGAAGGCATTCCGCCGCCGCGGCGTGGGACCGGATGCTTCGATGCTGTTGGCATTCAACAGAATTCTCCCGACTTCGGGTATGCACCACATGTCGCGGATCGTGCTGGGCATACCCCGGCAGGGATCGATGCGGGACGGGGCCTGGCCGCTGACCGCGGCCCAACGGGGGATGGTGTTGATCGCGAAAGTCCTTCCGCAGCCGGTGTTGCAACGGTTGGCGGCGCGGCGCCGCAAGGGAAATGGGGAGTAGGAATGGAACAGCTTTTTGACGACCTGGAGGATTTCGGGTCTTTCGACGACGCGATCTCCGGTGACGTGCGCGATCCGTACACCGAGCTGGCGCGGTTGCGCCGCGAGGAACCGGTCCAGCGACTAGAGACGTCGGGGGCGCTGCCGCACGAGGAATCGCTGCCGATGTTCATCGTGTACCGCCATGAGGATGTGCAGCAGATGCTGCGCGACAACGAGACGTTTTCGTCGTCGGCTGTCATCGCAGCTTTCGGTCCCGTGCTGGGTGAAGGCGTAATGCTCGGCATGGACGAGCCGATCCACGGCCGGCTGCGCTCATTGGTATCAAAGGCGTTCTCGCAGAAGTCATTGGCGCGCTGGCAGGACGAGTTGGTCGGCCGGGTGGCGAACAGCCTGATCGACAACTTCGCACCGAACGGCAAGGCGGACTTGGTCAAGGAGTTCACCTTCGACTATCCGAGCCAGATCATTGCGGGTCTGTTGGGCTTGCCGGAAAAGGACTACCCGCAGTTCCAGCGGTGGTCGATTTCGTTGCTGAGCTGGCTGATGAATCCGGAACGGGGGCTCGCGGCGTCGGCTGCCTTATGCGACTACTTCGCGCCGATCCTCGAGGCCCGCCGCGCCGAGCCGAAGGACGATCTGATCAGTGCGCTTGGTGCAGCTGAGATTGACGGGGAGAAGCTCGCCGACGAGGAGATCTTCTCGTTCCTGCGGCTGCTGCTGCCGGCCGGTGTGGAGACGACCTACCGGGCGCTGGGCAGCCTGCTCCTCGGCCTGTTGTCGGATCCCGCCCAATTGGACGCGATACGGGCGGACCGGTCACTGCTGCCGCAGGCCATCGAGGAGGGTGTGCGCTGGGAGCCCCCGCTACTGACCATCACCCGGGTGGCGACCCGCGACACCGAACTGGGTGGGGTGGCGATCCCGGCCGGGGCGACGGTGATGCCGATGCTGGGCTCGGCCAACCGGCAGGAAGATCGCTACCCGGATCCGGACACGTTCAACATTCACCGGGAGGCTCGGGCCAATCTGGGCTGGGGGCACGGCGTGCACGTCTGCCTCGGCATGCATCTGGCACGACTCGAAATGCGCACCGCAATCAACCTTCTGCTCGACCGGTTGCCGAATCTCCGGCTGGACCCCGACGCGGATGACCCACACGTCCGCGGGCAAGTCTTCCGGTCACCGACGTCGGTCCCGGTGCTGTTCGACCCCCAGTAGCCCACCCAGCAACGGTTGCATCTTGTCAATCGGCTAGTTTCCAGTAAGGCTCTCCGTAGGGGTCTACCGAGTCAAAAGAGAGTGACAGACATGACTGAGGCTGTAAAGGTCCGCTTCGAGCCGAAGATGACGATCGACGGCAAGCTCGTCGACGGCCAGGCCGGGACGTTCACCAACATCAATCCGGCGACCGAGGAGCCGATCGGCGAAGTCGCCGACGCGTCGAAAGAAGACATGCACCGGGCCATCGACGCTGCTCGGCGGGCTTTCGACGAGACCGACTGGTCGACCAACCGCGAGCTGCGCAAGCGCTGCCTGCTGCAACTGCACGAGGCGATCGAGGAGGAGAAGGAGGAGCTGCGCGAGGAGCTCATCCTCGAGGTCGGCTCCCCGCGGGCGATCACCTTCGGCCCCCAGCTGGACGCCCCGCTGCAGGATGGCCTGAAGTACCCGGCCCGGTTGATCGACGACTATGCCTGGGAAACCGACCTGGGTGACCGGGTCATCAGCCTCACCGGCGCCAACACCACCATCAAGGTCTGGCGGGAGCCGGTGGGTGTGGTGGGCGCGATCGTGCCGTGGAACTTCCCGTTCGAGGTCACCATCAACAAGCTCGGGCAAGCACTGGGGACCGGAAATACGGTCGTCCTCAAGCCTGCGCCCAACACCCCGTTCAACGCGACCCGGCTGGGTCGGCTGATCGTCGAAAAGACCGACATTCCCGCCGGGGTCGTCAACGTCGTCACCGCATCGGATCACTTTGTCGGCGAGGAGCTCACGCTGTCGCCGAAGGTCGACCTGATCTCTTTCACCGGCTCGACGGTGGTCGGCAAGCGGATCATGGAAAAGGGCGCGGCGACGATGAAGCGGCTGTTTCTGGAGCTTGGCGGCAAGTCGGCCACCATTGTGTTGGAGGACGCCGACTTCGGGTTGGCGTGTGCGATCGGCATCGCGCCGTGCATGCATGCCGGGCAGGGCTGTGCGAACCCCACGCGGATGCTGTTGCCGCGGTCGCGCTACGAGGAGGGTGTGGCGATCCTGAAGGGCATCTACGAGAACGTCACGTGCGGCGATCCGCAGGATGCCGGAACCTTGTGCGGTCCGGTGATCTCGGAAAAGCAGCGCGACCGCGTGATGGGCTACATCCGCAAGGGGGTCGAAGAAGGCGCCACGGCGCTGGTCGGCGGCCCCGATGCCGAAACCGGCTTCGACAAGGGATACTACGTCCGCCCAACGCTTTTCACCGACGTCGACAACTCGATGACGATCGCCCAGGAGGAGATCTTCGGTCCGGTGCTGGCGGTTATCCCGTTCGACGACGAGGAGGACGCGATCCGGATCGCCAACGACAGCAAGTACGGGTTGGCCGGCAACGTGATGTCGGGCTCGCTGGAACGTTCGCTGGCGGTAGCCCGCCGGATCAAGGCCGGGTTCATGGGCGTCAACGGCGGCGCTGCGTACGCCGCCGACACACCCTTCGGTGGCTACAAGGACAGCGGAATCGGTCGCCAGAACGGCATCGCCGGGTTCGACCAGTACACCGAGATCAAGTCCGTGGGGTACCCCGCCGGGTAGCTCATTACCCGCCTGCTCGGCGGGGCTCGGCTAACTTGATCCCGTGAGCGATGCTGGACTAGCGCAGCGGGCGACCGGCCGCAGGATGGCGATTCGCTATGCGGCCGGTCTCGCCTGCGGTCATCTGATCGGCACCGCGGATGCCGCTGCGATCGTGATACCGCTGCACGGTCAGTTCTCCGGCGACGCCCGGGCGTATTTCGCTCCGACCAGCCTGATCACCGCGACGATCATCGTTGTGCTCGGGACCGTCGCCGTCGCGGCCGGCGGTATCGCGAACCTCGCTCCGGTCCTGCGGTGGTTCGTTGCTCAACAACAACCGAGACACGAGCAGCGGCGATCGGCCATGCGCCTACTGGCCCGCCAGTCGATGATTCTCGCGGTAGTGTGGGCCATCAGCGGCCTCACCTATCTGGTGCTGAACCTCGACGGCCTTGCGGCTCTGTGGATCCCGACGCTGCTGGCGGTCGTGTTCGGAGGAACCGCGGCGTCAAGCCTCAGTCTTCTGCTGACTCAACGATCCCTACGGCCGATCATGTTGGCGGCCACGCAGGGGACCGAAGGCCTGGTGGTTGCGCCCAGCGTGCTCACCCGACTCGTGGGCATGTGGCTGCTGGGGAGCGGTCTGCCATCCCTAGCGATCGCCGGTCTGGTGCTGACGCGCTACAACGGCTGGATCATCCAGAAGACCGGGTCCGTCGAGATGCCTATCCTGGTGGTGACGCTCGTCGCGATTCTGATCGGGCTTCCGGTGATGATCATGACCTCCCGATCGATATCGGACCCGGTGCGCGAGGTTGTCGACGCGATGGCCAAGGTCGAGCGAGGCCGGATCGACACCTTCGTCGGCGTCTACGAGAAGTCTGAAATCGGCCGCCTGCAAGACGGGTTCAACCGCATGGTCGCCGGAATCGGCGAACGGGATCGGTTACGCGATCTGTTCGGCCGCCATGTCGGGGCCGACGTGGCCCGTCGCGCGATCGAGGAAGGCACGTCGCTGTCCGGCGATGTGCGAGAAGCGGCCATCCTTTTTATCGATCTGGTCGGCTCGACCACGTTGGCAGCCAGCCAGCCGCCGCAAGAGGTCGCCGAGGTACTCAACGACTTCTTTCGAATCGTTGTCAGCGCCGTCGACGACCACCATGGGCTGATTAACAAATTCCAAGGAGACGCCGCGCTGGCGGTGTTCGGGGCCCCGCTTGCATCGGACGGATCGGCGTCGGCCGCACTGGCGACTGCCCGCAGGCTACGCAATCAACTGCGTCGACTACCGCTGGTCGACTTCGGGATCGGTGTCTCGGCAGGCCCGGTGTTCGCTGGAAACATCGGCGCCGAAAACCGTTACGAATATACCGTTGTGGGCGACGCGGTCAACGAGGCCGCGCGGCTGGCCGATTTCGCGAAAGAGTTGGACCGGCGGATCGTGTGCTCAGCGGCGGCGATCGACCGCGCCGATGCGGCCGAGCGCGAGCACTGGGTCGCGCACGGTGACACCGTGTTGCGCGGCCGCTCCGGGCCGACTCACATCTGGACGCCGTCCGATGACCGTTAGTTGACACCGACTGCTTGCGGAGGGGAAACATATGACAGCAGAAGATCTTGACAGCAATGATTTTGGCAACTGGGACCCTGACCTCACCGGACGGCTGATCAGCGCGGCAGCGCCGCTGGCCAAGCGTTGGTTTCGGCCCCGAAGTGCGGGGTGTGGAGTCAATCCCGCCCACCGGTGACGCACTGGTGGCTTCCAATCACTCCGGCGGCATGCTCACCCCCGACGTGCTGATCTTCGCCTCGGCCTTCTACAACGCTTTCGGCTATAAGCGCCCCCTCTACACCCTCGGTCATGACGGCCTTTTCCTTGGACCGTTGTCTGAATGGATGACCCGTGTCGGTGATATCCACGCAAGCCGGCAAAACTCCGCCGCAGCACTGCGATCGGGTGGCATCGTGCTGACCTTCCCCGGCGGGGTGTACGACGCGTATCGCCCGACGCTGGCGCAGAACGTCATCGACTTCAACGGGCGCGTCGGCTACGTGAAGACCGCGATCGACGCCGGTGTCCCGATCGTGCCGACGGTGTCGATCGGCGGCCAAGAGAGCCAGCTGTTTTTGAATCGGGGAACCTGGCTGGCAAAACGACTGGGCCTCAAGCGGTTGCGCTCCGACATCCTGCCGCTGACCCTGGGCTTCCCGTTCGGACTGAGCATGCTGGTGCCAGTCAACCTTCCCTTGCCGACCAAGATCGTCACCCAGGTGTTGGAGCCGATCGACCCTTCGGCGTCGTTCGGCGAGAACCCCGATGTCGACGAGGTTGATGCCCATGTCCGGTCGGTGATGCAGACTGCGTTGGACGAGTTGGCCCGGCAGCGACGGCTTCCGTTGCTGGGCTGAACATTTGGCTGCTGGTGCTAAAAAGCGGCTGCTCGCGGCATCGCCGTGCGAACCTCGATCAGCTCTTCGGAAAGCCCTGATGCCTTGCGTATTTCGGAGAAGGCGTGGAACATCGCGTCGGTCACCTCATGGGTGTCGCCGAGCGTGCCATCATCGGCGATCACGGAAATGTTGAGTTGCTCGCCGTAGCTCCACACCGTGATGTTGATACCGCAGCCTGGCGGCAGTGGGCCGGCCGAATAGATTTCGCTGACTGGCGCGCCGCCGAAGCGGCCGCGCTCGCGAGGGCCTGGCACATTCGAGATCGGAAGATTAAAGAGCCTGTTGCGATCGCTTCTTTTCGAGAGCCAGCGAAGCGCCGAGGGAGCGACAATGGTCGGCAGGTAGGTAACTAACTTGCCGTAGGTTTCGGGGCCGAGCAATTCGTAGTTTTCTTTTGCGATCGCATCGGCCAACGCGGTCAGCCGAACCCGCTCAGCCGGATCGTCGATGTGCACCGGGATCGACACGGGCATTCCGCTCAGCTCGTTGCCGCTGATCCGGTTCGGTGACTTAACGGTGCTCGCCAAAATTGAAGCGACAAGCGGGCGATCGGCCCGACCGTCGTAGCGCAGTAACAGCTCTCGTAATGCTCCTGCGGCGATGGCCAGCACCACCGTGTTGAGGGTGATCTGCAGGTGTTTGGCGGTCTCCTTGACTTGAGCGAGCGACAGAGTTGCGGTCGCAAATCTGCGTGCTGGCGACACCACGTGATTGATGAACGACGGCGGCGCCTGCAAGGGCCGAGCCAGGTCGGGTTGCCTTACGCGTTCGCGCGAGCGCCGCCTCATCCGCCGAAAGCCCGAGGCGGCGTCCTTGACGACTGCCGGCAGCGCCGCGATCTGCCGTAGGTGATCTCGCCCTGCCGCTCGCAGCAACTCGGCCCCGGGCGGCGGTGCACCCGCGGTGCCCTGAGCGCCACCGGGTGGCACGGATTCTTTCGGATCCATTGCCCTGGCAAGTAGATTGGCCGATGCCACGCCATCGGCCAACGCATGATGGATCTTGCCGATGAGCGCGAACTTGTGGTCTGCCAGGCCTTCGGCGAAGTGAAACTCCCACAACGGACGGTCGCGCTGCAACGGAGCCGAGGCGACTTGGCCGATGACCTGGTCGAGTTCTCGTCGCCCGCCGGGAGCCGGCACCGTAACCCGGCGCAAGTGATAGTCGAGGTCAACGTCGCAGTTCTCCAGCCACATCGGGTGGTGCAGTCGCCACGGGACATCGACCAGCTCGTAGCGCAACGGGTCGAGCAGGTGCAGGCGGTCGCCGAGCGTGCGTCGAACCAGCTCGAAAGTGAACTCGCCTTCGTAGTGTGTGGTGTCGACGACTGCGACCTTCAAGGTGTGGGTGTGCAGATTGGGCGTCTCGCTGTACAGCAGCATCGCATCCATGCCGTTGAGCCGCTTCAGAGCACATTCCGCCTGTAGGATTCCGTCACTGCTGTCGGCCGGCAGCGACACACGAGCATTATCGCAACGCTGCGCAAGTGTGTTCAGTAAACAGCACAAGCGCAGGAGTCCTTTCGGCACAATGCGACCGCAATGCATGCCGTATGGCTTACAGTTGTCGAGTTAGTCGAGCCCGTACGCACGCAGAGGTGAGAATCGGTATGTCCATTCCGCGGTACCCAAGCGACATCACCCGCGAGTGGCTCTCGGCAGTACTGAGCAGCGACGTCTCCGGAGTGGACGTGTCCGCTGTCGGCACCGGACAGACCGGGGCCACCTATCGGGTGTCGGTCAGGTATGGGACTGATGCGGGTCGCTTGCCGAATACCTTCGTCATCAAACTTCCCGCCCAAGACGACACGGTGCGGGAACGGGTTGCCATCGGCTATCGCAGCGAGTGTGCCTTCTACAACGAGGTCGCCAGCCGGGTGCGGGTGCCGACGCCGGAGTGCTTCTACTGCGAGATCAGCGACGACGCTCTTGACTATGCCCTGCTGCTCGCCGATCAGGCACCCGCTGAACAGGGCGATCAACTCGCAGGCTGCGGCCAGCAGGAGGCACGACAGGCGGTTACGGCGCTGGCCGGTCTGCACGGGCCCAGTTGGTGTGATCCGGTGTGGCTGGACTTTCCCGGGATTGCTTTCGCTCGGCCCGACGAAGCATCGGCCGGCGGTCTCGGCGAAGTCGCGCGGATGAGTGCCGAGATCACTCTGGACAAGCTCGCCGATCGTATGAGTGCGGCTGACCGGGAGACCTTCACCGCGACAATGAGTTTGGTGACCCCGTGGCTGCTTGCCGAGCACGACCGGTTCGCGCTGCTGCACGGTGACTACCGCCTCGACAACATGCTGTTCTATCCCGATGCCACCCGAATGACGGTAGTCGATTGGCAGACCCTCGGGATAGGGCTGCCCGCAAGGGATCTGGCCTACTTCACCGCGACCAGCCTCAAGCCGGAGTTGCGCGCAGTAATCGAGAACGAGCTTGTCGACGAGTACCATCGGGCTCTCTCCGGCTACGGTGTGACCGGCTATGACCGCGAAACCTGTTGGCGCGATTACCGCCTCGGCATGCCGCAGGCACTGCTGATCTCGGCGTTGGGATTTGCGTTTGCCACCGCCACCGACCGCGGTGACGACATGGTGCTCACCATGTTGGCCCGCGGCTGCCAGGCGATCCGCGACCTTGGCACCCAGGAGCTCATCGGCCGGTACGCGACGACGGCATGAGCCTGCGAGGTACCTCGCCGGTGTGGTGAGTCAGTACTGCGTGGAGCCCTGGTCGACGGAGATCGCCGCAGCTGTGACGTTTCGCGACTCATCGCTGGCCAGCCAGCACACCGCGTCGGCGATGTCCTCGGGCTCGGCCACCCAGTTCGGCAGAAACGGCGTGAGCACATTCGCCAACTGCGGGTAGGTTTTGGTGGCTTTGGCCACCGCCTCGACCATGTCGCCGCTGCCCATGGCTGTGTTGACCGGACCTGGATGCACGCTGTTGACGCGGATCGAATGCCTGCCCAGCTCGGCGGCGAACGCGCGAGCCATCCCGGTCACGGCATGCTTGCTGGCGGTGTAGTGCACCATGAACGGCTGCTGCTTGATGCCGGCCGCCGAGCTGATCAAGATGATGGACCCGCCGCGACCGCCGTCGATGATCTTCTGCGCTCCGGCCATCACCGAGTTCCAGGTTCCCGTCACGTTGACGTCCATCACGTCCCGGAACGATTCGGGTGTGATCTCGTTCCAGGCCGCCGGCGCCGAGATGCCGGCGTTGGCGACAATGATGTCCAGCCGCCCAAGCGTTGCCACACCGTCGTCGACCACCTCACACAGGCCGTCGAAATCACGAATGTCGATGGCTGAGACAATAATTCGACGGTCAATGGCTTCGACGAGCCGAGTGGTTTCGGCGAGATCCTCCGGTGTTGCCGGGTCGTAGGGCACACAGGACGGAAGCTTGCCGGCGATGTCTACGGCGATGATGTCGGCACCCTCGCGGGCCATCCGGACGGCGTGCGCGCGGCCCTGGCCGCGTGCCGCTCCGGTGATGAATGCCACCTTGCCCGTCAGCCGGCCGCTCATTTGCGCTCCATATCGTAAACGTCACTGTAACGCAGACGATAATACGTCATTCCGTGCGCTGCGCCGCCTTGACCAGGTTGGAGCCGATGATCAGCCGCTGAATCTCGCTGGTGCCCTCGTAGAGCCGCAACAGCCGGACGTCGCGGTAGATGCGTTCCACCGGCACCTCGCGCATGTAGCCGCTCCCGCCGTGAATCTGGACGGCGAGATCGGCTACCTTGCCGGCCATTTCGGTGCAGAACACCTTCGCCGCCGACGGTGCGATTCGCCGGTCCTGGTTGGTGATCCACAGCCGGGCCGCGTCACGGACGAGGGCGCGGCCGGCCATCACGCCGGTCTGCTGATCGGCCAGCATCGCCTGCACGAGCTGGAAGTTCCCGATCGGGGTACCGCCCTGCGTGGCGGTGGCCGCGTAGGTCACGGATTCGTCCAGCGCCCGCTGCGCGGCGCCCACGGCCAACGCGGCGATGTGGATCCGGCCCCGCGCCAGGGAGGTCATCGCTGCCCGATAGCCGATGTCCTCACTGCCGCCGACGAGCGCGCCGGCCGGGACACGCACATCGGTGAACCGCACGTCGGCGGTCCAGGCTCCTTCCTGTCCCATCTTGGCGTCCTTGGTCCCGACCTCCACGCCGGCCGCGTCCGCGGGGACAAGGAAAACCGCGATGCCCGGTCCGGCGTCGTCGGCGGGACGCGTCCGGGCGAAGACCACGAACAGGTCCGCGACCGGTGCGTTGGTGATGAACCGCTTCTCGCCGGAAATCACCCAATCGGCATCGTCGCGAATGGCCTTGGTGCGCAACCCAGCCGGGTTCGATCCCGCCCCGGGCTCGGTCAGCGCGAATGAGGCGACTTTCCCGGATGCCAGCGCTTCCAGCCAGGCGGCCTTCTGCTCGTCGGTACCGAATCCGACCAGGACCTGACCGGCGATGCCGTTGTTGGTGCCGAACATCGAGCGAAGCGCCAGCGAGGTATAGCCCAACTCCATCGCCAGCTCGACGTCTTGGGTGATGTCGAGCCCGAGCCCGCCCCATTCCTGGGGGATGGCGTACCCGAACAACCCCATGTCTTTGGCCAGCTGTCGAAGATCGTCGGGCACCCGGTCGGTGGCCAGGATTTCCTGCTCACGCGGGACGACTAGGGTGCGGACGAACTGCCGCGTCTGCGCGAGGATCTGCTGAAAGTCTTCGTCGTCGACGGCGGCGGCGGTCATGGCACGATCATATATGAAATATAATGTGCGATGATGTCCGGGTTCGGGACACAGACTTAAGGACGGTGATCAAGTGTCGTTGTTGACCGGTCAGACCGCAGTCATCACCGGCGGTGCGCAAGGGCTGGGTTTCGCCATAGCGGAGCGGTTCGTCGCCGAGGGCGCACGGGTGGTGCTCGGTGACGTGAATCTCGAGGCAACCGAGTCGGCGGCGAAACAGCTCGGCGGCGCGGACGTCGCCGCCGCGGTGCGCTGCGACGTGACTTCCGGGGATGACGTCGACGCGCTGGTCGCGGCCGCCGTCGACCACTTCGGCGGGCTGGACATCATGGTCAACAACGCCGGGATCACCCGCGATGCGACGATGCGCAAGATGACCGAAGAGCAGTTCGATCAGGTCATCGCGGTGCATCTGAAGGGCACCTGGAACGGGCTGCGCAAGGCCGCGGCGATCATGCGGGAGAACAAACGCGGCGCGATCGTGAACATGTCGTCGATCTCCGGGAAGGTCGGCATGGTCGGCCAGACCAACTATTCGGCGGCCAAGGCCGGCATCGTGGGGATGACCAAGGCGGCTTCCAAGGAACTCGCGCATCTCGGTGTGCGAGTCAATGCGATCCAGCCAGGGCTGATCAGGTCGGCAATGACGGAGGCTATGCCGCAACGGATCTGGGACGAGAAGCTGGCTGAGATACCGATGGGACGGGCCGGCGAGCCAGAAGAGGTCGCCAAAGTTGCGCTGTTCCTCGCTAGCGATCTGTCGTCATACATGACCGGAACCGTTCTCGAGGTGACCGGCGGGAGACACCTGTGAGCGCTCGCGAAGCAGTGATCTGCGAACCGGTCCGGACACCGATCGGTCGCTACGGGGGAATGTTCAAGTCGCAGACCGCTGTCGACCTCGGCGTCGCGGCGCTGCGCGGGCTGCTCGAGAGGACCGGCGTCCCACCCGGATCGGTGCAGGACGTCATCCTCGGCCACTGTTATCCCAGCAGCGAGGCACCGGCGATCGGGCGCGTCGTCGCACTCGACGCAGGACTGCCGGTGACGGTGCCCGGCATGCAGGTGGACCGCCGATGCGGATCGGGCTTGCAGGCGGTCATCCAGGCCTGTCTGCAAGTCAGCGCCGGTGACAACGATGTGGTGGTGGCCGGCGGAGCGGAAAGCATGAGCAACGTCGCCTTCTACTCCACCGACATGCGCTGGGGCGGTGCCCGCGGCGGCGTGCGGGTGCACGACGGGCTGGCCCGCGGACGTAGCACCGCCGGTGGCCGTAACTATCCGGTGCCCGGCGGAATGCTGGAAACCGCGGAAAATCTGCGGCGGGAGTACAACATCTCGCGCCAAGATCAGGACGAACTCGCGGTGACGTCGCACCAGCGGGCGGTAGCCGCGCAGAAGGACGGCATTCTGGCCGAAGAGATCATTCCGGTTACGGTGCGTAGCCGCAAGGGCGAGGAGCTGATCGACACCGACGAGCATCCGCGTTCCGACACCACGGTCGAGTCGCTGGGCAAACTCAAACCCGTTCTGCTGAAGGATGATCCAGAGGCAACAGTGACCGCGGGAAACGCCAGCGGACAAAACGATGCAGCGTCGATGTGTCTGGTGACAACGCCCGAGAAGGCCGACGAACTCGGGCTGACGCCACTGGTTCGGCTGGTGTCGTGGGGTGTCGCTGCGGTGGCGCCCAACGTGATGGGCATCGGCCCCGTACCGGCCACCGCGGTCGCGCTCACCAAGGCGGGCCTGCAGTTGACCGACATCGACCTCGTCGAGCTCAACGAGGCTTTTGCCGCGCAGGCACTCGCGGTCATGCGGGAGTGGCACTTTGGCGCCGCCGACCGGGAACGGACGAACGTGCACGGCTCGGGTATATCGCTGGGACACCCGGTCGGCGCGACCGGCGGCCGGATGCTGGCCACACTGGCCCGCGAGCTACATCGGCGGCACGCGCGGTACGGGCTGGAAACCATGTGCATCGGCGGGGGACAAGGCCTGGCCGCGGTTTTCGAACGAGTCGGGTCGCGGTGACGTTGCCGCTGGCGGGCCTGACCGTCGTCGAAGTGTCGAGCTTCGTGGCGGCGCCGTTGTGTGGCTTGACCTTGAGCCAGCTGGGCGCAGAGGTGATACGCGTCGACCCGATCGGCGGGGCATCCGATGTTCGGCGCTGGCCATTGGCCGCAAGCGGGACGTCGATTTACTGGACCGGCCTGAATAAGGGAAAGCGTTCGGCGACTATCGATTTGCGGTCACCCGAAGGCCAAGAGCTGATCCAGCGGCTGATCGTCGAGGGCGACGGTGTGGTAGTGACCAACGCAGCGGGCCTGTCCTGGTTGTCGTTCGAACAGCTCACCGTAATGCGCGCGGACGTGATCCATGTCCAACTGCTGGGCCGCCATGATGGCTCCACCGGCGTGGACTACACGGTGAACGCGGCGACCGGATTTCCATTGGTCACCGGGCCGGCGAATCAGGCCGGTCCGATCAACCATGTGCTGCCGGCCTGGGATGTGTGCTGTGGCCTGTATGCCGCGCTCGCCGTCGTCGCCGCGGTGCGTCGCCGCGATCAATCCGGCGTCGGCGCCAAAGTCAGCATCGCGCTGGAAGATGTCGCGCTGGCCACCGCAGGTAATTTGGGATGGCTGACCGAGCCTCAGGTCAACGGCACCGAACGCCAACGCCTGGGCAACGCGATCTACGGCCAGTACGGTCAGGATTTCACCAGCACCGACGGTGTCGCTTTCATGGTTGTCACCCTGACACGACGTCACTTTCAGGATCTCGTCGAGGTATCGGGGACGGGTGCAGCCGTGTCGGCGCTGGCCGAGTCGCTCGGCGCCGACTTCAGCGACGAGGGTGAGCGCTACCGATACCGCGACGTGCTCAGCGGTTTATTCGCGACGTGGTTCGCCGGCCACACCGCCGAGGAGATCACCAAGGCGCTGTCGGCCACCAGCGTATTGTTCGAGCGCTACCGGACGTTCGCGCAAGTCGCCGAAGACGAACGGGTTACTGCGAATCCGCTGTTTTCCGCGCTGCACCAAGACGGCCTCGGTGACTATCTCGCGCCGGCGATGCCGGCTGTCCTCGACGATGGGTATCTCGCGAGCCAACCGGCGCCCAGACTCGGCGCCGACACGGCCGACCTGCTCACCGCGCGACTGGGCTTGAGCGCGGCCGACGTCGCGCGACTGACCCATGCCAAAACGATCGCCTGCTGACTAAGGAGATGGGCGCCGCATGACCAAACTTGCCGAGACCTTCGGCCTCACTGACTTCCAAACCGAGATCATCGCCACGGTAAGGCAATTCGTCGAGAAGGAAGTCATTCCCAACGCGCCGGAACTCGAACGCACCGACACCTATCCGCAAGCCATTGTCGATCAGATGCGGGAAATGGGGCTATTCGGCCTGATGATCCCGCAGGAATACGGCGGCGTTGGTGAGTCGTTGCTGACCTACGCGTTGTGCGTCGAAGAATTGGCCCGCGGCTGGATGAGCATCTCGGGAGTGCTCAATACCCACTTCATCGTCGCCTACATGCTGCGTCAGCACGGCACCGACGCGCAGCAGCAGCGCCTGTTGCCGCGGATGGCAACGGGGGAGGTTCGCGGCGCCTTCTCGATGTCCGAGCCGGAGTTGGGCTCCGACGTCGCCGCGATCCGTACCCGCGCCGTGCGGGGCGGTGACGGCAACTACACCATCAACGGCCAGAAGATGTGGCTGACCAATGGCGGCAGCTCCACATTGGTGGCGGCATTGGTTCGCACCGACGAGGGCGCGGAATCGCCGCACCGCAATCTGACCGCTTTCCTTATCGAGAAGCCGACCGGATTCGGCGAGGTGGCCCCCGGCCTGCTCATTCCGGGCAAGATCGACAAGCTGGGCTACAAGGGCATTGACACCACAGAGCTGATCTTCGACGGATACCAGGCCAGCGCCGACGACATCCTGGGTGGCACCCCGGGGCAGGGTTTCTATCAGATGATGGACGGTATTGAGGTCGGACGGGTCAACGTCTCGGCCAGAGCCGTCGGGGTGGCGTTACGTGCGTTCGAACTCGCTGTGCGCTATGCCCAGCAGCGCCATACCTTCGGCAGGCCGATCGCCGAACACCAGGCCATCGCCTTCCAAATCGCGGAGATGGCAACCAAAGTCGAGGCTGCGCACCTGATGATGGTCAACGCGGCCCGACTGAAGG